>JABAOH010032738.1_pt2 | contig 11641 bp, 12 predicted proteins | sample 7062181 | NCBI WGS metagenome assembly JABAOH01 (sample SAMN14538630, study PRJNA623070) | marine sediment metagenome | biome: marine biome [ENVO:00000428]; feature: marine pelagic biome [ENVO:01000023]; material: deep marine sediment [ENVO:00002113]; isolation source: pool of 5 deep marine... | reverse complement strand
TGCCACTCCCCCCGGCCATCAGCATGACCCAAATGATAAACGTCCCATACAGAGGGGTAAACACATCCGGGGAGATGGCTTTGGTATAGTGGGCATAAAGCGCACCACCCACCCCCATGATCATCGACCCGAAGATGAGTGACTGCATCTTGAAGCTGAAGATGTCTTTCCCGCTCATCGCAGAGGCGTACTCATCTTCTCGAATGGCCCGGAGCACCCGCCCCCAGGGTGATCGGATGACCCGNNGGCGATGTAAATGACGACCATGACGGCCGACACGAGGACCAGATAGATGTAATTGTAATGTCTCGGCTCGACCAACCAGTGAAGGGGTTGGGGAAGCCCCATCAATCCCCTGGGACCGTTTGCCAACCAGTGTTCGTTGTTGAAAACAAGCCGAAAGGTCTCGGCAATGCCAATCGTGGCAATGGCCAGATAATCTTCCCGTAGCCGGAGGGTGGGGTACCCGATGAGATAGGCGATAAGCCCGCACACCAAGGCAGCCCCCAAAAGGCCGAAAACGAAGGGAAGATTTAGGCCGAAAATCTGCTTCACATACTGGGCATAGACTCCGGTTGGCTTTGGAGTCGTAATCATGGCTGAGACATAGGCCCCAACGCAGAAAAAGCCAGCAATTCCGATATTGAAGAGGCCAGTATACCCCCACTGGATATTTAGGCCCAGGGCAAACACGGCAAAAATCCCAGCCATAATGGCCAGTGAAACCAGATAAGCGATGATCCCTCCGATCTCCATCAGCTGCGCCCTCCGAATATCCCCTGTGGTCTGATCAAGAGGATCAAGATCATGACGATGAAAGCAACGGCGGGTTTATAGGTCGGCAACAGATAGGCTGTGGACACCTGCTGGGCGATCCCCATGACCAGCCCCCCGATGAGCGCCCCATATATGTTACCGACCCCTCCCAGAATGGTGGCTGCAAAGAGGGGCAAGAGAAAGTTCCAGCCCATCCCTCCATGGAGCTGCACATCGATTCCGTAGAGTATGCCACCGGCTCCGGCAAGGGCTCCGCCGATACCCCACGTCCAAATGATCACCCTTTCCGTATCGATCCCACTGACTCGGGCAAGCTCCATGTTATCAGCCGTGGCGCGCATGGCCTTTCCCATCTTACTCCGCTGAAGAAAGAGATAGAGAAGGACCACCAAAGAGAAAACCACTAATAGCAAAAAAATCTGATCGGGCCTGATCTTGACCCCGAGGGGAAGTAAAATGGCCGGACGCATCACCCCAGGGCGGTAGAAGTGGTAATCGGCACCCCACAGGATAAGGATGATCATTCGAATGATAAAGGAGGCCCCCAAGGCCGACATGGCCATGATGACCGGGCCGCTCCGTTTTGCGCGGAGGGGCCGATACAAGATACGATCGAGGAGGATAGAAACACCGGCCACACAGAGCATGGCAATGGGAAAAGCAAGCGCCATCCGCCATCCGAACGAGAGCGCACCAAAGGTCGTATCCGGGATACCGAGCCAAGCGAAAAAACCGGTGACCAAAAACAGGGCGATGTAAGCCCCGGCCGTCATGAGATCCCCGTGCGCGAAGTTGGCAAATCTCACGATCCCGTATACCAAAGTCAGGCCGATGGATCCCAACGCAATGATGCCCCCGAGGACAACCCCGTATACGATCAGTTCGACCACCTCTTACCCCCCTAGGTAGAGCTTGCTAACCTCTTTATTCTCCAGTATGGCCTTCCCCGTATCCTCGAAGACTTTTCGCCCCATAGCCAGGACATACCCACGGTCAGAGATTTTTAGGGTCTCTCGGGCATTCTGTTCCACGACCATAATGGCAACACCCGTCTGATTGATGTCGATGATCTTCTCGAAAATCATGCTCACAAGGATGGGGGCCAGACTGGCTGAAGGCTCGTCCAGCAGAAGCACCTTGGGATCGAGCATCAATGCCCGTCCCATGGCTACCATCTGTCGTTGACCCCCCGAGAGCTTCCCGACCTTTTCGTCCCGACGCTCCCTGAGAAGCGGGAACAATTCGTATATCTCTTCGAGCTTTTTCCCATAATCATCGGTTCTGATAAAGGCCCCCATCTCCAGGTTTTCCTGAATTGTCAGAGAGGGGAACACATTATCAACCTGGGGGACGTAACTCATCCCCTTCCGAACGATCTTATCCGGGCTCTGCCCCGTGACCTCTTTGCCACTCAACTCAACCCTTCCACCTCTCGGTTTCAAAAGGCCGAAAACGGTCTTCAAAAGGGTGGACTTCCCGGCCCCATTCGGCCCGATAATAGAAACGATCTCATTCTCACTCAATTCCACCGAAACGTCATGGAGGATATCCGTTTCACCGTAACCGGAAACAAGATTCTTTGTCTCCAAAACCTTCATCGATACTGGCCTCCGAGATAGGCTTCCAGGACCCGCTGGTCTGACCGGATCTCTTCCGGGGTGCCTTCTGCCAGCTTCTTCCCCTCACTCATGACGATCACAGGGTTACAGAGATTCATGACCAGGTCCATGTCGTGCTCGATAATCAAGAAGGTTATGCCCCCCTCTGCACAGAGCTCTCGTATGTTGTCGGCCAATTTCCTCATCAACGTCCGGTTCACCCCTGCCCCAGGCTCATCCAGGAGAATCATCTCCGGATCGGCCATCATGGTCTTTGCCAGTTCGAGCAGCTTCTTCTGCCCACCCGAAAGGTTCCCCGCATACTCGTCCTTCAGTTCAATTAACTCGACGAACTCCAAGACCTCTATGGCCTTATCCCTGATGTTACGTTCCTGCTTTTTGACGACCCCGGGCCGAAACCAGTTATTCCAAATCTGTTCCCCGTCTTGGCTCTCTGGAACGAGCATCAAGTTTTCGAGGACCGTCATCTGGCCAAACTCCCGGGTGATCTGAAAGGTACGACAGATCTTTTTTTGAAAGATCTTGTGAGGTGGAAGGCCAGTAATTCTTTCGCCCTTGAAGAGAATCTCTCCGCCATCGGGTCTGTGAAACCCTGTCAAGACATTGAACAGTGTCGTCTTACCCGCTCCATTCGGTCCGATCAACCCGGTGATGGCTCCCTTGCCGACCTCGAGGCTGCACTCGTCAATTGCCTTGAGGCCCCCAAAATTCTTCTGCAAGGATTTCACTTCCAACATTCGATTCGCGTCGATGGCTATGCCCCTTTTTCGCAATAAGGCATTGCAATTAAATAATTTATCGTCTTTTTTGTCAACAGATTTCTATCCGAGAAATCTCTCCATTTGGGGATCCTCTTGTCTCTGGGCGACGTTGCGGAAGGGATCTACTCCTGGACGTACCGCTTGATTTTCAAAACCTTTCTCACGACCTCTTCTGGATTCCTCCCGATGACCCTCACCATGGGCTCCTTGCCCAGATCTCCTCGATCGAAGATGACATCCGGAATACTCCCCTCCTGCAGAACGACTTCAGTCCCCCATTCCAAGGAAGAACCCTCTTTCTTTTTGACATCCGCCGGCTCCTGAGTCCGGTCAAAACTCCTCACTCGCATACCGGCACCCTGACAAGCGGCAAGGATCCCCTCCGAAAAGCGAATATTCATGACAGACCGGAACTCAGGATCGTGTCGCATCAGTGTCAGAATGATCTTTGCGACGTGCCGGGAGGCTCCGAAGCTCGGCGCCGAAACCCTCGCGATCGAATCTCGCAGCCTCGTGAGTCTCCCCGGAAAGGCGGCAACATCATCGTTCGTCTCCGCATAAGGCAAGGCGTACCCAAGGTTGGACTGAACCTCTGGAATCAAATCGCCAATCGCCTTTTCTCTCAGGCGCTCAAAGGCCTTCTTTAGGCTTTCGAGAACGCGATAGCGTTCAGCCTCCCGAGTCATCAGTGCGTAGGGATTGGTCGGACCATGACCTTTCCCGAGGGGCAGGGCGAATCTGATCGCGGCCGCCATGAACGATTTCGCCCGACTGACGGCCTCTTGAACAGAGTTCCCCTTGGCGAGCTCCGTCGCAATCGCAGAGGCAAAGGTGCAACCCGTCCCGTGGGTGTTTTTGGTCTCGATCCTCGGGGTTTGGTATTCGCGAAAATTCCTCCCGTCAAAGAGAATATCGACGATCTCCCCCTCGAGGTGCCCCCCCTTGATCACCACGTTTCGAGCGCCCATTTCGTGGATTTTCACGGCCGCCCGCCTCATCGACTCTCGGTTGTGGACCGTAAACCCGGCCAGTGCCGTTGCTTCATGGAGATTCGGTGTGACGACAAGGGCCAGGGGGATCAACGCCTCACAGAGCGTCCGCTGCGCGTCTTCCCTGAGCAGAGGGTCCCCGCTCTTTGCGATCATCACCGGATCGATAACGACCCGCTTCAGGCGGTACTGCTTGATCTTTCTTGCCACCAGAGCCACAATCTCAGAACTCGAAAGCATTCCGGTCTTCACCGCATCCACTCCGATGTCAGAGACGACCGAATCGATCTGTTTCTCGATGAATTCAAGGGGCAATTCGAAAATAGCCTGCACCCCGACCGTGTTCTGGGCGGTAAGGGCCGTGATGACGCTCATACCATATCCACCCAGAACCGTGATCGCCTTCAAATCTGCCTGAATTCCGGCTCCTCCCCCAGAATCGGAACCGGCTATGGCCAATATCCTTTTCATAATGAGTCTCCTGCGCTTATGTCGGTCGTCGGTCGTCAGTGGTCAGTTGTAAAACCGCATCCATAGAAATGGATTGGGAATGATAGGCCGCAGCAATCTTCTGAGTATTTTCAAGAACTTCGAAATATGAATCCCTGTGCAACGGACTACGGATAACAAGCAACGAACAACAACTCCCACCGGGTCCAGCTTCGTAAACACCGGGAATTCCAAGAACTCGTGTGTGCTTGGGGATCGCACAAAAAAGCCGCAATTCCATACATCAGAATTACGGCTTTTCGCTCATTTATGGCCGCCTTCCCTTCGTCGGAATTACCCGAACAGGTTCAAGGGGTCATTCCCTGACGCGAGCGCTTTTGCACTCGGTGATTTGGGAATTTCTCAGCCTTTCAGCTCCCCCAGCGAATCTCGCTAATTATTCCTATCCCAATTCCCCAAAACTGTCAAGGAACAGGCGGCCTCGTTTCCTCGAGGAGGGTCGAAGGAATCTCCGATTCATTTCACCGATGGGGGCAAGCGGAATTGACTTTCATCACCGCGAGGAGAGGAGATTACGAGACGCAAAAACCTCTAAAAGCGCACCCACAAGTTTAGACCGTAATGAAATGAGTGTATTTTTGACATTGTTATCATTGATTCGGACGTCGACGGTAATGCGAGATCCTTTTTGCCCCCGAAGAAGCTTTCGGGCCTCATGGGAGACCTTCACAACAACGGCATCGTCTGTCGGGTGAGCTTTTGCTTTGACTTCTCCCTGGGGGGAGAGGTCTCGGGTGGGCCGCCCCCACTGACTTTGTTGCTGCTCATGAGTTCACTGTTTGAGAGGATTGGTCCCAATGGGATTTCGGGTGAAACTCACGCAACTAAGCACCCCGTCGCTCGAGATACATCCCAAGACCCAGGAGAAGTATCGACAGGGCGAGGGGGATTTGAAATACCTCCCTCCCGCCGGAAAGGGCCTTTTTGCCAACGACACTGGGATCCGTGAAGATTCTCTGGATCTCTCTTCCGGAGCCAAGGGGGATATATGTACCGCCTGTCGCCCTGGAGATTTCTTTCAAGATTTCTTCATTTAACTGAGTCCTTACCTCTTTGCCGTCGATCTGGAGCCATTCCTTAAAGCGGCCCTCCTCGTACACTGGAATTCTGGCGCCCTCTCGGGTACCGATTCCTACTGAAACGACGGCAATCCCTTTAGCGCTGACGTCCGTGAGGATTCCTTCCAGGTTTTTGGGACGAACGTGGCCACCGTCAGATAAGAGGAGTATGATTTTCCTCTTTTCATTGTTCTCAAATAAGTCGGCGGCCTCTTGTAAGGCTTTTCCGATACTCGAGCCCTGTGAAGGTGCAGAATCCACATTGATCCAATTTTTCAGCACAAATTCCAAGGCTTGGAAATCGTCAGTGAGTTCGGCCTGCGGAAAACTCTCCCCAGCAAACGTCACAATGCCCAGCCTATTCCCGGCCAGCTCCGGCATAGATCTGAGAAGCGCATCCTTTGCCAGGTCAACTCGAGAGACTTCTGGGCCGGAATCTTCGGCTGCCATACTTTTCGATACATCCAGAATGGCCACCACGTCGAGGGCCCCTTTCATGATCTTTCTGAAATTTCCTAACAGGATGGGGCGTGCAGCCGCCAGAATTAATAGGGTAAAACAGAGGAGTGTCGGAAGGGTCCTGAAGAAGATCTTCCGTCTAAGAGAGAACCGGGAAAACTGAGTAAGGAGCTCCAACCGACCAAATTCTTTGAGAATGCTGTCCCTTCGGCGCAGGCCCCATACAGCGACCCCGAGAACAAGAGGAACAGCCAGCATGGCCCAAAATGCCTTGGCATTCAGAAACTCGATGGACATAGATCTCCTCAGATGTCCGGCTGATCCACACCGTGTCGACCCATCTGGTTTTTGTCCCCCTTATCGTCTCCCGGCTGCTGGTTCAGAGAGGCCTGCCCTTGTTCATCGGGAAATGCCGTGGGATAGAAAACGTAGAGCCTCTCGAGGTTGTATTTACTCTCCCAATCAGTGGGTTCGAGTCGCAGGGATTCGCGATACATTTCGGCCGCTTTTTTTGGCAGTTCGAGTTTTACGAAAATGTTGCCGAGATTGTAATAGGCCCGCTGCTTCAGCGAACTATCTTGGCTTTTGCGAATAACATCAAGGAAATGTTCAGTCGCCCTTTTCAGATTCTCTGCACGGTAGGCCCTCACGCCCATGTTGTAGGAGATGAGATCCTCTGACACGAGAAGACTCTCCTTTGCTTTCTCCAGGTGCCGCTGGTCTAACCGATTCGTTTCTATAGCGCGGACTGCCTTCCCGATCTCGTCGGTGTACCAGAACTTTTGGTAGAAGCCATAGGAAAGACTCAAACAACCCAGGACGATTAAATAGACTCGGATCGGGTAGATATATCTGAAAATCCTCATGGCAGATCTCCTAGCAGAGTTCGATGAAGAGGGTACTGCGCAATACCCTCCAAAAGAGCATCAGGCACAATGCAGCGAAGACCGGTATGGGATAAAGCTCATGAATCTCCCCTTGGACTTCGATTTCGACCATGCTGGGTTCAAGGCGGTCTATGGCCTCAAAGGCGGCAGTCAACTCGCTTGGGGATCCAGCATCAATAAACCGTCCTCCAACTCGGTCGACGACCTCGAGCACGTCACTATTCTCCTGGCGCAAATTGATTCCCACCAGATAGAGATGAACATCCATCTGCCTCAGCTCTTCCGTGATCTTCGCCTTCTTCTTGTCATTAATTCTGGCCTCACCATCGGATAGAAAAACCAGAATACGATTCGCCGATTGTCCCATTTCCCTGAAGTGCTCTGCTACCCTCAGAAAAGGTTCTGCCAAATTCGTTCCACCGTAGAAGGCCATCCCGAGGCGATTGATCTTTTTCGAGATCAGGTCCAAATCTTTCGTCAGTGGCCAGCTTCCGAAAGTTTCGTCACCGAAGACCAGAAGTCCGATCCTATCGTTTTCCCGTTTCTGAATGAATTCGAGAGCCGCCTTTTTGGCGACCTCTATCTTTCGAGGCCCACCCGTCCAATTGAAGGTGTTTTCCATACTATAGGAAAGGTCTATAACGAGGATAATATCCCGGGCAAGAAATCTCTCTTGTTTGACGGCTTCCCGCTTTTGCGGCCGAGCCAGCCCCACCATCAACAGGACCACAATGGCCACAGATAGAGCCACCGGCAGATTCTGCCAGATCCTTGATCTTCCTTCGCCTTCCAGCAGAGAAAGTTGTGAATACCCGAGATAAGCCGCTTTCCTCCATAAAAAGAGAGGCAGGAAAATCACTCCAATGAGCAAAAAGGAAGGGTTAGCCAGCCGTATCATAGCCCACCCCAGGGGGCTCCGCCCGATCTGCCTTATCCAACAGCCCGCTGAACTGCCGCACGATGGACTCCACATCGACCGGGGCATCTCCTTCATAGATGACCTGGTTGATCCTCGTCACCAACTCACTCAGCTCTTCATAGAATGGACAGTCCTTCAACTGCTTAACGATCTCCATCGATGGTCGATTCGCGGCACTCATGCCGCAGGCATCCTTCAAGAAGTCCCGCAGAATCCGATTGATTTCGAAGAACAAGTGCTTCCGATGGTCGTCATAGTTGAAGCAATTCTCCCGTGCTTCCTGGAGGGCCTTCAGGGCACGGTCCCTGGGCGTAGGGCTTGGACTTTCCAAGCCGGCATGCTGTCTGTTTCTGATCATCTGCCTAAACCATGTGAAGAGGGCCAGAACAACCATGAAGCCGCCCAGGCCGGTCGCCGCTTTCCAAATGAAATTGAACCTCCCATCGTGAATAGGCCCCTTGATGTCTTTCATCGGACCGAAGTAGGTCGCTGTCCGTGAGACAAAAACCTCAAAAACCTGTGCAAAGAGGTTTTGATAGTGGTATTTGGATTCCGCTCGATTCCAGTTCTCTTTGGTTGCATAGGAGATACTCAGGGAGGGGAAATTGAGTCTATCCACGGCGATCGCCGGTTGGAAAGACTGGAGCCGGTAGAACACCTTATAGACAGTCCGATCGCTCTTTCGGTGCTTGCGAACCTCCACATCCCGGATCTCAAAGGGTCCGTGAGTTTCGTTCTTTTGGGGAATGTTGACCAAATCGACAACAGTTCCTTCTCGCGCTTCGAGTGTGACAACGAGAGGAATCTCGTCGCCAATATGAAACCCGAAGTTCCGGTGGCACTCAAAATCGATGATGATGGGAAATGTCTCCTCCTCGGACGGGTCCTCTTCACGAGGCTGAACACTGGGTCCTGGCGGGGAGATATTCCCCAGGGTGAGAAAGGCAGTGAGGAATGTGGCGAGAAGTAGCTTCCTCAATGAATTCGTCCCCTCCTACGGGCTAGAAAGAACTCGCTCAATTCCTTGACGTAGTCGGTTTTCTGATGAATCCAGAGACCATCTATGCAGAGGGCATGGAACAGTGCCCTGAGACCTTGTTCTCTTGCCTCGGCGCGTTTCTCAAAGGCCGCGCGTCTTTTGGTTCCTCCCAACCAGACGGTTCTGTTCCTGCCAGTCTCAAGGTCCTTCACGGAGGTGATGCACCATCTTTCCGGAAGCGTCTTTTCTCTCGGGTCCCAAAGGACAATGGGAACGACATCATGGAGAATGGCAACAGATCTGAGCGCCTTATCCAGCAGGTCAAAGGGCTCCTGAAAATCTGAGATCAGAAACACCAGAGACCGCTTTCCTGGGAGTCTCGAAAGGGCCCCGGTCAGGCCTGCCGCTGTGTTTCCTGCGCATCTCGTCTCGAGGATCTTCTGCGGAATCAGAAGCCTATAGTCCTTGGGGTTTCGAAGGGGCCATTGGATTTCAACCCCCGATCCATAGGCGATAAAACCCACTCGGTCGCCACATCTCCAGGCGGCATGAGCCAAGACAGCTGAGATTTCCGCTGCCAATCTCCGCTTTGTCACCCGAACCGTTCCAAAGTCCATGGATCGACTTAAATCGGCCATAAGAAAAACGGCGAGATTGGCTTCGCTCAGGCGAGTGTTCTTGAGGATTTGGTGGCCTCCGGTCCGTGCGGTGGCCGACCAGTTTATGGATCGTGGATTATCTCCGAGTTGGTATTCAGATATTGTCTCGAATTCCGCAGATCCCCCCACGTGGCGGCTGGGCCAAATTCCAAGATCATGTCGGCTCGAATACCATCTGACGTAGTAATCAACCTCCGCAATCTTTGAGAGGATCTCTTTCACGGGATCGGAACTCCGTCCAAGATCTCTTGCATAACCGTTTCGACGCTGAGCCCTTCGGCTTCGGCGGAGAATTCAAGACAGATTCGGTGCCTGAAAACATCGCGAGCGACGGCTTGAATATCTTCGGGATAGACATGTCGACGGCCGTGCAAGAAGGCCTCAACTCGTGCCGAATCCCGAAGGGCCAGGGTCGCACGAGGCGAAGCACCAAGCCTCACACACCCCTCAAGTGACTTCAAGCCAAACTCCCGAGGGAAGCGGGTTGCCCGAACAAGATCAACAATGTACTTATGAGCATAGTATTCCACAGATACTTCTTTTTTGATGTGCTCTCTCAATTGGCAGATATCATGGGGGTCAAGGACCCGGTTGATGGCTTTGACTTTGTCCCGCTGATCGAGATGGACATTGGTGAGGATGTTCATCTCGTGCTCTGGCTTTGGATAGCCGACCACAACCTTAAAGAGAAACCGGTCGAGTTGAGCTTCGGGAAGGGGATAGGTGCCGTCCTGTTCGATAGGATTCTGCGTGGCAAGGACGATGAAGGGATCGGGCAGTTCAAGAGTGTCCTTCCCCATGACCGTAACCTGGCGCTCCTGCATGGCCTGAAGCAGAGCGGCCTGCGTTTTTGCGGGCGCCCGGTTGATCTCATCGACCAAGGCCACATGGCAGTCGATGAGGGGACCCTTTTGCAGCTTGAAGCGATTTCCCACCAGGAGATAAGTCCCGAGGAGGTCACTTGGGAGCATATCGGGGACCATCTGGATCCTCCGAAAGACCGCGCCCATGGCTGACCCTAACGCCGAAACGAGGAGCGTCTTGGCCAATCCCGGAACACCCTCAAGCAAGACATGGCCATCAGCAAGCAGGGCGACAACAATGCGATCAATGGAAGGTGTTTGGCCGACGATGACCTTCTCGATCTCGGCGACGAGGTTGTGAACTTTTTCGATGCCCTCCTCGAAGTCCGATCCTGATCTTTCTTCAACATCAACCGCGAGTTCCATGGGATACACCCCTTCAATGTCAAAAGATGCCACAATATTGTGAAAAGATGAGGCGAAATGCCATTTGGTTCCTCACTTGTGCAATTGCTATGCCAAAGTTTGTCATCTTTCTCGCAACACTTGCTTTCGAACTCAAAATCTCCCCCAAAAGAATAAATCGTTGACATTTCAGCACTAATTTAGTTATTTTGACAAAACCATCCATGGGAAAAATACGAGGAGAGAGGCCATGAAGCTCGAAAGATTTGAAGGTTGCTGGACAGCCATGGTCACTCCCATGCTACCCAATGGTACGGTGGACTATGAAGGCCTTGAAAAAAACGTGGNNAGGCACCACCGGGGAGTCACCGACGCTCACGTGGGAGGAACACGATAAGGTCATCGAAGAGACAATCCGAATTTCGGCGGGAAAGGCATTCGTCATGGCTGGCACCGGGAGCAATGCGACCCGAGAGACGCTTCGTGGTACAGAACATGCGGTGGAAAAAGGGGCAGACGCCGTCCTTTTGGTCGATTGCTATTACAATGGACCGAGTTCCCTCGAACTTCGAAATGAATACTATGGCGTCGTCGCCAAGAAGTTCCCTCAGATTTTTATCACCCCATATGTGATCCCGGGGAGGACTGGAACCCAGCTCGAGGTCGAGGACCTTGTGGTTCTCAATCGCCAATATAAGAACGTGAGAGCCGTGAAGGAAGCGACCGGAGATCTCCAACGGATGGCCAAAACGAGAAGGTTGATTGGGGATGATTTTGACATCCTCTCGGGGGATGACGACAAAACCTATGATATGA
>JABAOH010104509.1_pt1 | contig 11642 bp, 13 predicted proteins | sample 7062181 | NCBI WGS metagenome assembly JABAOH01 (sample SAMN14538630, study PRJNA623070) | marine sediment metagenome | biome: marine biome [ENVO:00000428]; feature: marine pelagic biome [ENVO:01000023]; material: deep marine sediment [ENVO:00002113]; isolation source: pool of 5 deep marine... | reverse complement strand
CGTCGAGGAGCGGGAACCCCTGGCGTGGAGTCAGCTGGGAGCGCGGTGGGGCCTGCTGGCGGAAGATGGAGTGCTCCTCGAGGTGGCGGCCGCACCGCAGGAAGGCGCGCCGCGGTTGTATCTACCCGCAGAGCCGCTGCGGCCGGGAGAGACCCACCCCGACGCCGACGTGCTGGGGGCGCTCGAGTTCGTGGGGGCACTGACGCCGGAGCTGGCGGCGGTCACCGAGCTGCGCCACGAGGGAAGAGAGCTGTGGGCGAGGGTGGGCTCCTATCAAGTGCGGCTGGGACGGGCCGTCGATATGCGGGCCAAGGCGGCAACGCTGGCGGCGGTGCTCGCGGAGGGCCAGCCCGAGGGAGCCGTCATCACGCTGATTGCCCCCAGCCGCCCGGCGGTGGCGGTGCCGGGAGCAAACCCTCAACCTGAAGGTGAGGCTTAGCCCTACCCGCTTTACGGGGCCGTCTCCATGTGTAAAGCTTTGGTCGAACCTGAGGAGGAAGGTCGCGATGACGGCACGCGGGCTGAGCACTCCCCAGAGCTACTTGGCGGTCATCAAGGTAGTTGGAGTCGGCGGTGCCGGTGTCAACGCGGTGAACCGAATGGTCGACGCCGGCATCCGCGGCGTCGAGTTCGTAGCGGTGAACACCGATGCGCAAGCGCTGCTGATGTCCGACGCCGACGTCAAGCTCGACCTGGGCCGGGACATCACCCGAGGTCTGGGGGCGGGCGCCAACCCCGAGATCGGCCGGGCGGCCGCAGAAGCTCATCGCGAGGAGGTCGAGGAGGTCCTCAAGGGAGCCGACATGGTGTTCGTCACCGCCGGCGAAGGCGGTGGCACCGGAACCGGCGGAGCCCCCATCGTGGCCGAGGTGGCCCGCAACCTCGGTGCGCTCACCGTCGGGGTGGTGACCCGGCCTTTCGGCTTCGAGGGGCGACGCCGCTCGGTACAAGCGGAGCAGGGCATCGCGGATCTACGTGACGCGGTGGACACGCTGATCGTCATCCCCAACGAGCGCTTGCTGGAGGCCACCGACCCCAAGACACCCATGTTGGAGGCCTTCCGGCTGGCCGACGAGGTGCTCATGAACGGTGTGGCCGGCATCACCGACCTGATCACCACCCCCGGCCTGATCAACGTCGACTTCGCCGATGTGAAGACCATCATGCAGGATGCAGGGACGGCGGTGATGGGCATCGGACACGGAACCGGGGAAGACCGGGCGTCGCAGGCCGCCCACCGGGCCATGTCCAGCCCGCTGCTCGAGACCTCCATGGAAGGGGCGCGCGGGGTGCTGCTCTCCATCGCCGGGCCCACCGACATGACGTTGCACGAGGTGAGCGCCGCGGCCACCGTCGTCTCCGATCATTGCGACGACGACGCCGACATCATCTTCGGGGCTACGGTCGACGACACCATGGGAGAAGAGCTGCGGGTGACCGTCATCGCTGCCGGCTTCGACCGGCGCCGGCGCGGGCTGGCGTCGGGGTGGATCACTCCGGCGGACCGCGGCGAGGAGCCCTTCGAGATCCCCTCGTTCGTCGAGGGATGATCCGGCCGCCGGGGTTGCACGGAGGCGTCTTCACTTCCCGCGCCGAGGGAGACCTGCGCGGCGACCCGGAGCGGCGCCGGGAGCTGGCGGCCACGCTGGGGATCGGCGATGAGTGGGCGGTGGTGCGGCAGGTGCACGGACGCCGGGTGGTGGAGGCCACGGAACCGGGGTCGCAGGGACGGGCGGACGCAGTCTTCACCCGCGTCCCCGGCCTGCCGGTGGCGGTCTTCGTGGCCGATTGCGTACCGGTGATACTCGAAGGACCAAGGGCCGTCGGCGTGGCTCATGCGGGATGGAGGAGCATGGCGGGGGGGATCGTTGCTCGCCTCCGCGAGGCGATGGAAGCAGCCGGGACGCCACCGCAGCGAGCCGCAGTCGGCCCCTCGATCGGCCCGTGCTGCTTCGAGGTCGGAGGCGAGGTGGCCGCCGCATTTCCGGCCCGAAGGGCACGTACCTCGTGGGGGACCACCAGCGTGGACCTCTGGGCGGCGGCGCAGGACCAACTGAACGGACTGGCGGTGTGGCGCGCCGACCGCTGCTCGTACACTGCCGAGGATTGCTACTCACACCGCCGCGACGGCACCGCGGCGCGGATGGCAGGGATAGCGTGGTTGAGTTGAAGCTCGCCGAGGTATGGGAGCGCATCGCCGCGGCCGCGGCCGCGTCCGATCGCGACGCCGGCGCGGTGACGCTGGTAGCGGTCAGCAAGGCGCAGCCGGTGGAGAGGGTGATGGCGGCCTACCGGGCCGGGCACCGCGACTTCGGTGAGAACCGCGCCCAGGAGCTCGTGGCGAGGCTGACGGAGCTGCCGACGGACGTGAGATGGCACTTCGTGGGGCACTTGCAGCGCAACAAGGTGCGGCAGGTACGGCCGGTCGTCACCTTCCTGCACTCGATGGACCGGCTCGAGCTGGGCCGGGAGTGGCTCAAGGGGCCCGGCGGTGCGCCGCCGGCGCTACTGCAGGTGAACGTGGGCGGGGAGCCACAGAAGTCTGGGGTGCTTCCGGAAGACGTAGAAGCGACGGCTTCCGGACTGCTCGATCTGGGGGTGGATCTACGCGGGCTGATGGCGATGCCGCCCTATTCCCCCGACCCGGAAGAGACGCGTCCCCACTTCCGTACGCTGGCCAACCTGCGGGACCGGTTGGTGGCCCGCTGGCCCCGGCTCACCGAGCTCTCCATGGGTATGACGGAGGACTACTGGGTGGCGGTGGAGGAAGGAGCCACGCTGGTAAGGGTAGGACGGGCTATCTTTGGGCCCAGAGAAGTGTGACAGGGCGAGGACGGCATGGGATCGCTGTGGCAGAAGGCACTCGTCTACCTGGGCCTGGTGGATGAGGAACAAGTCGAGCAGGATGTGGAGGCTCGCCCCGCTGGGGCCAACGCGGCCCGTGCCGCTGCCCCACCTGAGCACCAGCCCGAGCGGCTGGTGGGGCGCCGGGTAGAGCCGCCCCCGGTGACGCGGCGGCTCGATCCCAACGCCGCGCCCGGCCCGCGAATCATCCACGACTCTGCCGCCGCCTCGGCAGGGGTACGGCCGGTGACACCGATCGCCGACGCCCAATGCGACGTCATCCGGGTCGAGGAGTTCAATGACGCCAAGGTCCTGGCCGACCGGATCAGAGACCGGGTGCCGGTGGTACTCGACTTGCGGGAGACCGATCCGGCCATGGTGCGCCGCCTGGTGGACTTCGCCAGCGGGCTCATCTACGCGCTCGACGGCACCATGAGCAAGACCGCCGAGGGGGTGATCCTGGTACTGCCGCCGCGGGTGACGGTGAGCCGGGACGAGCGGCGGCGTCTGGGCATGCTCGGCTTGGTCGCCGACGAGAACCGGTGACCGGCTAGCTGCATGGGACTGCTCTGCCAGCTCATCCAGCTCTACGTGCTGGTGGTGTTCGCCCGCATCATCCTGAGCTTCTTTCAAGTGCCGCGCGATCACCCCGTGGGGCGGGTCGAGACGGCACTGGCGGCGGTGGTGGATCCGTTGTTGCGTCCCATCCGGCGGGTCATCCCGCCGGCCCGCTTCGGGGGCATGGGCATCGACTTTTCCCCACTCGTGCTGGTGGTGGTGTTGAGCCTCGTGGCCAGCGGCCTGTGCCGTTTGGCATGACGCGAAGTCTGGGGAGCGGTTGACTAAGCTCCGCCCCGAGAAGATGTCGAGGGTGGACCGATGGTGCTGACCCCGATCGATGTCCAGCAGAAGACCTTTCGTGTGGCCTGGAAGGGCTACGCGGAGGAGGAAGTGGACGACTTTCTCGACGAAGTGGTCACCTCGCTGCGGGAGCACGAACAGCGGCTGCGGGACGCCGAGGAGCGGGTGGCGGTACTCGAGGAGCAGCTCGCGGCCAATCGCGACACCGAGAACGCCTTCAAGCGTGCCTTTATGGTGGCGGAGCGCACTGCCGCGGACATCGTCAGCGAAGCTCGCGAGGAGGCCCGGCGGATCGTCGCCGAGGCCAACACCGCGGCCCGGGACGAGACCGCGGCCCAGCTGCGCATGCGGGAGAGCTTGGCGGAGGAGCTGAGCTCCCTCCAGGGCTTGGTGGAGAACCTGCGACGGCGGCTGCGACTGGCGGCGGACAGTGCCGAGTCGAACCTGGCCGGCCTCGCCGAAGAGGCCGGGGAGGCCATGGAGCACTACCGCCCCGCGGTGGACGACGCGGCGGTGCGAGCGGCCGCCGGTGAGATCGATGCTGATCTCGAAGCCGGCGCCGAGGAGGCCGCCGGCGAGGCGCCCTCAGCAGTCCCTGCCGAGGCCGCCGAGGAGGAGCCGGAGGGGGTGGAGGAGCCCGAGGATCGGGCGCTCCCGGAGGCCGATGAGGGCGAGGGGGAGGCGCCGGAGGAACCGGCCGAGCCGGAGGAGCCGGCGGAGATGGAGGGCGAGCCGGCCGAAGAGTGGGACGTGGACGAGGAAGCGGTGGAAGAAACCGAGGGCGTCCCCTCGTTCAGGCCCCGCCCTTGGGAGCGCTAGCGGGCTCTACCTCGAGCAGCAGCGGATGGCCGCTGATCTCGCTTGGGGAGGCTTGCGTCGGTGTGGACTCCATACGGGCCACCTCCGTTGCCAACACCTCGCCGGCGATGAGCTCGCCGTAGGCGGCGAACGTCTCCACCACTCCGGGAGCGTCGCTACCCCAGCGGAGCCGGATGCGATCGGTCACCACCAGCTGCCGTGCCCGGCGCAGCTGCTGCACCCGGTTGATGATCTCCCGGGCGAGTCCTTCTCGCTCGAGTTCGGGCGTGAGGTCGGTGTCGATGGCCACCGACAGATCGCCCTCGGCCGCCACCACCATTCCCGGCTTGGGGACACGGTGGACGAGCACGTCGTCGATGGTGAGGGGCTCTCCGGCGACTTCTAGCGTGGCGCCGTCCTGCAAGGCGTGGATGTCGTCGGCATCGAGACATTCGATCTCCTGGGCAACCTCCTTCACCCGACCGCCGAGACGCGGCCCCAGCACCTTGTAGTCCGCCTTGGCAGACAGCTCGACCAGTGCCGCCTCGTTGGCGTCGCTCACCACCCGCTTCACGTTGAGCTCCTCGGCGATGAGGTCGAGGTGGGTATCGACGGCGGCCAGCACCTGTCGGTCGCGGCTTACCACCGTCACCGCGGCCAGCGGCTGCCGGACCTTGAGCTGATGCTGCTTGCGAAGGGCGTGTCCCAGCCTGGCCACGCGGCGTATCACCGTCACGGCCACTTCCACGTCGGGATCGATCAGCCGGTCTTCCCCGGCGGGGAAGTCGCAGTGGTGCACGCTCGCCGGCTGACCGTCATGTGCCACGACCAGCTGCTGATAGATCTCTTCGGTGACGAAGGGGAGCACCGGCGCCAGCACTTTGCTGAACGTCATGAGCACCTCGTAGAGGGTGGCGAAGCCGGCGAGCTTGTCGGCGTCGTCGTTGGCGCGGCTCCGCCAGAAACGCCGGCGAGAGCGGCGAATGTACCAGTTGGTGAGGTCGTCGATGAAGCCGAGGGTGGGCGGTATGACCGCGTACAGGTAATAGCCCTCCATGAGCCGGTTGGTCTCGGCGATGAGGCTCTGCAGCACCGACAGGATCCAGCGGTCCAGCTCCGGCCTCTCCTCAGGAGGCGGTGCCGCCGCGAGGTCGTCCATGCTGATGCCGTCTGCCTCGGCATACGTGGTGAAGAAGGAGAAGGCGTTCCACAGCGGAAGCAGCACGGTGCGCACCACCTCGCGAATCCCGTCTTCGCTGAACCGGAAGGGCTCGGCGCGCAGTACCGGGGAGTTGATCATGTAGGCGCGCAGGGCGTCGGCGCCGAAACGGCTCAGCAGCTCGTCGGGGTCCGGGTAGTTCTTGAGGCTCTTCGACATCTTGCGCCCGTCCTCGGCCAGGATGAGCCCGTTCACGACGCAATTGCGGAAGGGCACCTCGTCGAAGATGGCCGCCGCCAGCACCACCAGCGTGTAGAACCAGCCCCGTGTCTGGTCGAGGCCCTCGGCAATGAAGTCGGCGGGGAACTTGCGGGCGAATCCCTCCGCGTTCTCGAACGGGTAGTGGAGCTGCGCGTAGGGCATGGAGCCGGACTCGAACCAGACGTCGAGCACCTCCGGCACGCGGTGCATGGTGGCCCCGCATTCCGGGCAGGGAAAGGTGACCCGATCGACCACGTGCTTGTGGAGGTCGGTGAGTCGCTCTCCGGAGTACTCCTCGAGCTCGGCGACCGAGCCCACGCAGATTCGCTGCTCGCAGGACCCGCAGGTCCATACCGGGATGCAGCTGCCCCAATAGCGGTTGCGGCTTATGGCCCAATCGCGGGCGCTCTCCAGCCAGTTGCCGAAACGGCGCGATCCCACGTGCTCGGGTACCCAGTGGATGCGTTTGTTGAGATCGACCATGCGGTCCCGGATGGACTCCACCCGCACGAACCACGTAGGGATCGCCTTGTAGATCAGCGGCGTACCGGTGCGATAGCAGAACGGGTAGGAGTGGCGAATCTGCTCGCGTTTCACCAGCAGTCCCCGAGCTTTCAGCATGTCGATGAGCTTGGCATCGGCATCCTTGACGTACATGCCGGCCACGTCGGGTGCCGCCTCGGTGAAGCGTGCTTCCGCGTCCACCGGGTCCACCAGCACATCGAGTCCTGCTCCCTGCAGCGCGAAGAAATCGGCCTCGCCATACGCCGGCGCCATGTGCACCAGCCCCGTGCCCTCGTCGGTCGTGACGTCCTCGCTGGCGATGACTCGGAAGGCGCCGCGGTCGCGTTCCTCGCCGAAGTAGTCGAATGGGGGCTCATATCCGGCGCCCACCAGCTCGGAGCCGAGCGCGGTGGCCACCACCTCGGCACCGTCGCGCCACACCCGGTCGATGAGGTCCTCAGCGATCCAGTACTGCTCTCCCTCGTGCTCCACGCAGGCGTAGCGGATGTGCTCTCCGACGGCGATGACCAGATTGCCGGGCAGCGTCCAGGGAGTCGTGGTCCAGATGAGGAGCCAGTCTCCGACACGGAGCGGCCCGCGGCCCTCCGTGACCCTGAGGCGGACGGTCACCGACGGGTCGTCGATCTGCCGGTAGTCGAGGTTGGCCTCGAAGTTGGAGAGGGGGGTGTGCGCCCCCCACGAGTAGGGGAGCACCTTGAAATCCTGGTAGATGAGGCCCTTGTCCCACAGCTGCTTGAAGGCCCACCACACGCTCTCCATGAACTCGAGGTCCATGGTCTTGTAGTCGTTGCGGAAGTCGACCCAGCGACCGATACGGCGGGTGATGTGCTCCCATTGCTCGGTGTTGGTCTGCACCAACGCCCGGCAGGCTTCGTTGAAGCGATCGACGCCGTACTCCTCGACCTGACGGGGACCGGAGAGCCCCAGCTGCTTCTCTGCTTCCATCTCAATGGGGAGGCCGTGGGTGTCCCATCCGAAGCGTCGCTCCACGCGATGACCGCGCATGGTCCAGTAGCGGGGGACGATGTCCTTGATGACGCCGGCCAGCAGGTTGCCGTAGTGGGGGCTGCCGGTGGGGAATGGGGGGCCGTCGTAGAATGTGTACTCGTCATCGATGGGGCGCATCTCAACGGAGGTGGCGAAAGCGTCGAGACGCTCCCACAAGTCGAGCACGCGCTCCTCGAGCGCGGCGAAATCGACGTCCGGGGCCACCCTGCGGAAGCCGCCGGCGCTCCCGGTGCGGGATCGAGCCGCTCTTCTCCTCGCCACGGCCGCATCGTAGCCAGGAGGGGCCGGGCGCTTGACCGCTTTGGGCCGGTGGGGGGCGCCGGGCGCGAGGAGGGAGATGCTGGAAGAGGTGTTCACCGACCATCCGGAAGGGGTGGTGGTAGACGTGTGGGTGGTGGCCGGCGCCGCCACCTCGGGGGTGGCCGGTATTCACGATGGTGCCCTGCGGGTTCGGGTGGCGGCTGCGGCGGAGCGAGGCAAGGCGAACCGGGCGGTCGCACGGCTTCTCGAAGAGGTGACCGGGGGCAACGTGGAGTTGATGAGCGGAGCCCGCGCTCGCAACAAACGCTATCTCGTGCGGGGGGTTCCCCGGAATGCGCTGGCGGCGCGGTTGCGCCACCGACTTTCCTGATCGTGGTATCTTGCCCCATCCAGGAGGTGACGAGGGACGTTTGCCATGCCCCGACAACTCGCTGAATCGACGTTGGACCGACTCCAGGAGAGGCTCCACGAGGAGCGGGAGCGCATCACCAAGCTGCTCGACATCCATGAACACGAGCGCGAGGAGGCGCGTCTCGCCGAGACCTCGGCGGAACGAAGCCCGGATCCCACCAGCGCTGAAGGCGGCTCGATGGCGTTCGAGTACGAGAAGGACCTCTCGGTCGACCAGAACTCGGCTGATCTGCTGCAAAAAGTCGATCACGCCATCGAGCGCCTCGAGCGCGGCGAATACGGTGATTGCGAGGTGTGCGGCAAGGCCATTCCCGTCGCCCGTCTGGAGGCGCTACCTTACGTCACCCTATGCGTCTCGTGCGCGCAACGACGCTGAGGGGCTCCTACCGCATCCTCTTCCTCACCGCCGGCGCGCTGCTGGTGGCGGACCAAGCCACCAAGGCGTGGGCCCGCGCCGCGCTGGCGGACCGTGACCTCACCCTGATCTCAGGTGTGCTCGACCTGCGGCTCACGGAGAACTCGGGGGCCGCCTTCGGACTGTTCCCGGGCCGGGGCACTCTGCTGGGGCTGGCGGCGGTCGTCGCCGTGGCCGTCATCATCGCCGCTGCGGAATCGGCGCGAAACAGGTACGAGACGGTGGCGCTGGGGCTCATCTTGGGGGGGGCGTTGGGCAACCTCACCGATCGGATATGGAAAGGATCCGGCTTCCTCGACGGGCTCGTCACCGACTGGATCGACCTGCCCAACTTCCCGACCTTCAACCTGGCCGACTCCGCGATCACCGTCGGGGCCGCTCTGCTGCTGTTGGGGGCGGTCCGCCGCAAGTGAGAGTCGCGGTACCACCCGAGCTGGCCGGAGAGCGAGCCGACAAGGTGGTGGCCGTGCTGGTGGGGGTCAGCCGGTCGGTGGCCCGCCGCATGGTCGAGGAGGGACGGGCTCGCGGCGAAGACGCGGCCCTCGACCCGCGGGAGCGACTCGCCGCCGGCCGATGGCTCGTCCTGCAATCACCGCCGCCGCCGGTACCGTTGCAGCCGGAGGAGGTGCCGTTCGCGGTGCGTTTCGAAGATGAGCATCTGGTGGTGGTCGACAAGCCCGCGGGAGTTGTCGTCCACCCCGGCGCCGGAACGTCCACCGGCACCCTGGCGGGCGGTCTGCTCGCGAGGTACCCGGACCTGGTAGGGGTGGGCGACGAGGGCCGCTGGGGGATCGTGCACCGTCTCGACCGCGAGACCTCCGGGCTGCTCGTCGTGGCCCGCACCGCAACAGCTCACCGGGCACTGCGGCGTCAGCTCTCCGCCCGCCGCATGGGTCGCCACTATCTGGCTCTGGTGCACGGTGCCCCGCCGCTGCCGACGGGCACGGTCGATGCTCCGATCGGACGCGCCCCGGGGACGCCTCGGCGTATGGCGGTACGGGCCGACGGGCGCCCCGCGCGCAGCCACTACCGGCTGCAAGCGGGCTGGGAAGAGCCGCGGCTGAGCTTGCTGGAGGTCACCCTGGAGTCGGGGCGTACCCATCAGGTGCGGGTTCATCTGGCTTCGATTGGCCTTCCCGTCGTCGGTGACCGTGTCTACGGCAGGCGGGGGCCCCCCGAAGTCGATCCGGGCCGGGTATGGCTCCACGCAGTTCGGCTCGCTTTCGAGCATCCCGTCACCGGGGACCCGCTGCTGGTGGAGGCGCCGCTGCCCGCGGAGCTGAACTCCTCGCTGGCCGCGCTGGGGCCGCCCGCTACCGGGCAGCTGGAAGGAGTGATCCGCTGAACACGGGACGGCTCACGGTGGCAGAAGCCCTCGAAGCGCTGCGCCGTGCCGTGCTGGAACCCGAGTCCTTGCCGCGCAAGGTCGTGGCGAGGGCCGTCATGGCGGCGGCGCCGGATGGGCCCAGTGCGCGCGAGCTGGAGGCCTGGCACACCCTGCCCGCCAGCGGCGCCACGGCGCGGGCCGTCGCAGGTCTCAGCCGCGGCGTGCTGGGAGATCTGCTGGATTCCCGGATGGCAGAACGTGTGGAGCGGCGCTACGGCGCGGCCGGCGTGGTGGCGGCGGTGTCCGTCGCTGCGCTGCTGCGGATCGAAGATCCGGGGGCTGCCGCGTCGGGTCCCGCCCTCGTCTACCCGCTGGCCGAAGGCGCGCCGCTGGCAGGAGACACCGCGGAGGTCGGAGTGCAGATCCGTCGCTCTTTTGGGAAGGTGCCTCCGCCATGGCGGTTGCTGGCCCTGGAGCCGCGGGCCTTGCCGCGCTGGTGGCAGCTCCACGAGGCGGCGCTGGTCCCGGGTGCGCTCAGCGGAGAAGAGAAGTGGCTGGTGGTGACGGCGGCGGGACGTGCCCTCGGGGCGGAGTGGCTCGCTTCCCCCTATCAGGCGCTGCTGGTCGCGCAGGGTTGGCGAGCGGCGGAACTGGACGCTGCCGCCGACGGCCGAGGGGGCCGGCTGCGGCCGGGGATGGCCGGCGCGCTGCCGGCCGCGCAGCAGGCGGCGGCGGGTGCCATGGACGAGGCCCGCTTTCGGGTGCGGGCGGCCGGCCTGCCGTCCGCTGCAGCAGACGAAATGCTCGACGTGGTGGCGCTGGTGAGAGGTCTGGCCACCTTTGCGGTGCTCTTGTGAGCACCCGGGCGGCACCGGTGCACGGCGCTCAGCCGAAGAAGGTGCGGGCGACCTCGTAGAGCCGTGGGTCGACGCCGCGCACGTCGGCGCAGGCTTCTTCCAGAGGGACGGCCCGCATCTCGGTGCCGCGCAACGCCACCATGACGCCGTCCACCCCCTCCGCGGCGAGATCAGCTGCCTTGGCGCCGAAGCGAGTGGCCAGCACCCGGTCGAAGGCGGTGGGGGTGCCGCCTCGCTGCAGGTGCCCCAGCACGGTGACACGAGCCTCGAAACCGGTGAGCTCCTCCAGAGCCGGGGCTATCTGATAGGCGACGCCACCGACACGGCGGAACCCGAAAGCATCCCGCTGCTCCACCGCCTCGATACCGGGCGGCGGATCGATCCCCTCCGCCACTACCACGATGGAGTAGTTGCGGCCACGCCGGTGCCGGCCGCGGATGACATCGGCGACTTCCTCGAGGTCGTAGGGGACCTCGGGGATGAGAATGGCGTCGGCCCCTCCGGCCAGCCCGGCATAGGTGGCGATCCACCCCTTGGTGCGGCCCATCACCTCCACCAGCATGATGCGGTTGTGCGCCTCGGCGGTGGTGGTGATGCGGTCGATGGCCTCGGTGGCGATCTCCACCGCGGTGTCGAACCCGAAGGTGACGTCGGTGCCGGCGATGTCGTTGTCGATCGTCTTGGGAACGCCGATGACGGACAGGCCCTCACCGGCGAGGCGGAGCGCCGTGCGCAACGTGCCGTCGCCCCCCACCACGACCAGGGTGTCGATCCCGTTGGCCTCGATGGTGTGGCGTACGCTCTCAAAGCCGTCGCCGTGCACGTAGGGGTCCTTGCGCGACGTCCCGAGGATCGTGCCCCCGCGCTGCAGGATTCCCCGCACCGCGTCGCGGTCCAGCGCCCGGGTGCGGCCCT
>JABAOH010091641.1_pt6 | contig 11642 bp, 12 predicted proteins | sample 7062181 | NCBI WGS metagenome assembly JABAOH01 (sample SAMN14538630, study PRJNA623070) | marine sediment metagenome | biome: marine biome [ENVO:00000428]; feature: marine pelagic biome [ENVO:01000023]; material: deep marine sediment [ENVO:00002113]; isolation source: pool of 5 deep marine... | reverse complement strand
ATAATATGCCTGCGCTTGTGTGACTTGAAAATAGCAGACTGTCTTGAGCTGCTCAGTCTTGAATAAAGTGGTAATACATCCGTATCCGATAGGTTTTGCTTCTGCAGAAACCGTGTGGTTTCATGGATTTCCCGCTCACCTTCAAGAAAAATCAGAACATCACCCGGCCCTTGAGCCGATACTTCCCTGATCGCAGAGAGCAGCGTGAAATGGTCAGCATCGGTGTCACAGTCTTCCAGGCCCTCTGCAGGCCTGTACAGTACCTCAACGGGAAAAGTCCTGCCGGATACTTCAATGATTGGCGCATGGTTAAAAAATTCTGAAAAACGTTTCACATCAATTGTCGCTGATGTGACAATGACTTTAAGATCGGGGCGCCTGGGCAATAATTGCTTGAAATAACCTAGAAGAAAATCTATGTTCAGGCTGCGTTCGTGGGCTTCATCAATAATCAGTGTGTCGTAACGTTCCAGCCATCGGTCCTGTTGCAACTCTGCCAACAGAATGCCATCCGTCATGACTTTGATATAGGTCCCGAGAGAAGTCTGATCACTGTGTCGTATCTTGTAAGCAACAGCATCATCGCTCACGCCCAATTCTTCCGCAATCCTGGCCGCCACGGCCCTGGCCGCGAGACGCCTCGGCTGGGTATGCCCGATAAAGCCGTTTATCCCCCTGCCAATATCCAGACACAGCTTGGCAAGTTGTGTTGTTTTCCCTGAACCTGTCTCACCACAAACAACGACGACCTGATTTCCGCTGATTGCGTCTGCGATTTCGTCGAGCTTGTCATGGATTGGTAATGTATTTGTAAATTGAACTGCCGGACAGGCGGATAGCCTGTGTTGTTTTCTTGATTTTGCCCTCTCCAGTTGTTGCAGGAATCTCCTGGCATATTTTTCATTCTCATTGTACAGATTTGCCAGCCGACGTTTGAGAATATTCCGATCGGCAACCATGCAATTCTCGATCTCTTCCAAGGCCCCGGAAGCCACAAATTTACTGCTGCTCTGTGTTGATTTTCGTTCCATATTTCAACAATTTATTTTGTAAAACACACGGAGACTGGTAGGATAACTTGTATGTGGTTTTGGGGAATAATCTTTCTTAAGTAATAAATCGAATTTACCTCATTAAGCTCGACAATCCAGGTCATTGTTATCATATAACTATGTGAAAAAATTGAAAAAATGGCCCTGACCTTTGAAATTTCCGGCGCCCAGATCGATGGGGCCCGAGATTACCAGGAAGACGCCTTCCTGATCACACATTTGACAGACGACAATGGTCAACCTTGCGTGCTGGTGATCGTCGCTGATGGTATGGGTGGGCACGCGGCAGGCAACGTCGCCAGCAACCTTGCAGTCCAGGCCTGCAATAAACATATTTCTGCCCATTTCCCCGATCCGGATCTGGATGAAGTGCTGAATGCTGCCATTCTGAAAGCCAATCACTCCATAGCTGAAACGATTCAGGAAACACCTGCACTGGAAGGTATGGGTTGTACCATGGTTGCCGCTGTGCTCCAAGGCAACCAACTCTGGTGGGCCAGTGTAGGTGACAGTCATCTTTACCTGATGCGTGACCGCGAACTCAGCAAGGTAAATGCTGATCACAGTTATGGCGGCTTCCTGGATGCCATGGCAGCGGCAGGAACACCCATGGATCCAGAGCCTGGGCTCTCGAGAAACATGTTGATGAGTGCCATCACTGGAGATGAGATAGCAGATATTGATTGTCCTTCTACTCCCCTTGAGCTGGAACCCGGAGACAAGCTTGTCATATGTACCGACGGCATGGATACCCTGAGTGAAGGCAAACTCATCCAGTATTGCGACTGGTCAGATAAACCCAAGGAATGCGCAGAATCCCTGCTTAATGCCGTCGAAGAAGCAGAGGTCCCCAGGCAGGACAACACGACCGTAGTCGTCGTCAATGTGGTGGATAAAGATGCGGTTATTGCCGCTTCTGAACCGGAGACGGTGTTAGGTGCCAATGTTGACGATAACGCGGATACAAAAACAGATTTAACCGGTGCTGTCAGCGAGGAAATTGAGCTCAGTTCCCCGGAGGGTATGCCTGAACCAGTTGAAGAAGCTGTAGCTGAGGAAGAAGAGGAACCGGAAGAGAAAACAGAGATTGTTTCCCCGCCAGCGCCGCCAAAGTCGTTCGCTCGGAGATATAAGCAAGGCAAGGGCCTGTGGTTGGGACTTGCCGCGGTTATTTTAATCAGCGCCGGTGTTGCCGGCTACTTCATGCTGGATACTGACAGAGTCGATGTAAGCAAAGTAACATCGAAACTGCCAATGCCGGAACCGGCAAAGCCTGCAAAAGAACCAGAACCCGAAATTGAACAACCCATAGCAGAAGAGCCTGAACCAGTAGCGGCACCGCCCCCCAAACCTGCAAAAATTGTTGAATTCAGGGATTCGCTCTCAGTGGGTGGTAGTGGCCCGGTCATGGTCTGGATCCCCGCCGGCAGTTACCAGATGGGCAGCCCCGATTCATCCAACCGGATCGAGGAACGGCCCCGGCATGATGTCACACTCAAAAAATTTGCAATAAGCAAATACGAAGTAACTTTTGCTGAGTATGATCGTTTTGCAAGCTCTGCAGGGCGACGCAAACCGCCCAGTCGTGGCATGGACCGTAAAACCTCTCCTGTCACGGGTATCAACTGGAACGAAGCATCTGCCTATGCCGCCTGGCTGGCCAAACAAACCGGAAAGAAATATCGTCTTGCCAGCGAGTCACAGTGGGAATACGTCGCCTCAGGTGGACAAGTTTCGCCTTTTTGGTGGGGCTTTAGTGAGGAGCCCGGTAAAGCCCACTGCTTTGCCTGCGAATCACCATTCAACCCGACCCAACCTGCAAAGGTCGGCAGTTTTGCACCCAACCAGTTTGGTGTGCATGATACGGCAGGCAATGTTGCCGAGTGGGTAGCAGACTGCTGGCACCCGAATTACACTGGCGCACCAACTGATGGCAGCATCTGGTCAGGGGGGGATTGCAAACTTCATGTCGTCCGTGGTGGTTCATTCAATAGCCCACCTTTATCAATACGTCGAACCAGCCGCGACAAGCTCAACACTGACAGCCGCTACGAGCATGTCGGTCTTCGCGTCACCAGGGAATAAACTAATAGTCACTGTGCCCGAGATCCTTACCAGGGGCAATCCTGTCCCTGAGAAGTTGTTTGAGTTCCTTATCATCCAGGCGAACATTAAACACACCGCCCTCCCCGGGAATCAGACAAAGAGCAGATATCTCTTCAGGGAAGGTCATTAATATCTCCTGCGCCATCCAGCTGGCACGGAGAATAAACCGGCATTGTGCGCAATATTCTATTTCTACCTTACGGGAAATATTCCCGGAACCCATGATTTACACCTCCAGTCGAATTGTTCAGAAGTAAAAATAAAAGGAGAGCATCCATGAATATACTACGACATATTCTCTCGTTGATTGCTGTTTCATTAATAGCAATGCCTATGGCGAGCCAGGCAGACAGCTTTTCTATCAGCCTGAATTACGAGATTTTTGATCATAATCATTACAAGCCACATCACTATAGAAAACCGGTTCATATTCCGGCTGGTTACAAGTACCGATATTATCACCATCAAAACAAACACCATTATAAACCTTATATCAAACACCACTACAGGCCATGGTCCTATCACCAGCCCAGGCATTTCAAAAAACATCATGGTTATAACAAGCGTGATGGCTACAAATGGTATCAAAAACATGGGCGCCATGGATATGATCAGCATCGTGATCGTCGACATGGTAGACCTAACTTCAAATACAGGGACCAGCGTGGCTATCACCAGCCCAGACATTTCAAAAAACATCATGGCTATAACAAGAGCTATGGCTACAAAAGGTATCAAAAACATGGGCACCATGGATATGATCAGCATCGTGATCGTCGACACGGTAGACCTGATTTCAAATACAGAGACCAGCGTGTGGGGCATCACTGACGTTAAACTTCTCTAGCGTAGTGATCTTCCTTGTTCACCTCCCGGTGATCACCTCATCGGGGGGTTTATTTCGCGTGCCGGTTTGAGTGTTTGACAAATACCATACAAGCAAGATAGCTGGTACACCCAGCAATCCCGCCGTCAGGAAGAAATGTTGATAGCCAAGGGTATCCACTATCATTCCCGAATAACCACCGATTACCTTCGCAGGCAAAGTCATCAGTGAACTGAACAAGGCATACTGTGTTGCCGTATAGGCCTGACTGGTCAGGCTGGATAGAAAAGCAATAAACGCTGCAGTTGCAAATCCCCCGCTGAAATTATCAGTACTTACAACCAGGGCCAGAAAAATTATATTTGCTTCCTGCGTGGCAAGCCAGACAAAAAAAAGATTGGTCACAGCAACCAGAATTGCACCCGTTAACAATGGTCGCATAATACCGAATCTCGCTACGGTAATTCCCCCAAGACCGGCTCCAATTATGGTCATAAAAAAACCAAACAGCTTGGTAACATTGGCGATATCTGTCTTGCTGTAACCCATGTCCAGGTAAAATGGATTGGCCATAACACCCATAGTGATATCACTGATGCGGTAACAGGCCACCAGTAATAATATGATCAGGGCCTGCTTGCCATAACGACTGAAAAAATCCACGAATGGGGAAACAACAGCATCAATAAACCATGCCGAGATCTGATCAAGCAAATTCTGCTTTTGGGTTATTCCTGCCTTTCTTTCCAGAATTTCCTCCAGTTTCCGGCTACCTAAGTCATTGTGTTCCGGTTCACGGATAATCAGCGTCGTCATAATTCCAACTGAGACAAGTATTGCCATCGTATAATAGGCAAATGACCAGCTCTGAAATGCCGCAAGGTAAAATGCACCAGCACCAGCAACGAGTAATGCCACACGATAGCCGAAAACATAGGTGGCGGACATGGCACCCTGAAATTCCTTGTCCATTGCCTCAATACGCCAGGCATCGATAGTGATATCTTGTGTGGCGGATGAGAATGCTACCAGCAAGGCAAAGAAAGTGATCTGCTGTAGCTGGGTGAGAGGATCGCTCATGGATAATCCCAGCAAACCCAGGGCAATACCACACTGTGCTATTAACATCCAGGAGCGCCGTTTACCCAGCCACCGGGTCAATAATGGCAAGGGCAAGCGATCTATCACCGGAGCCCAGAAAAACTTGATGGAATAAGTAATCCCGATCCAGCTGAAAAACCCGATTGTGGTCAGGGCCACGCCCGCATCACGCAGCCAGGCTGACAGGGTTGAAAAAACCAGCAAAAACGGCAGCCCGGCTGAAAAACCCAGAAACACCATGGCAATCACACGCGGGCGTGAATAGACCAGAATGGCATCCTGCCAGTTTTGTATGCTAGTTTTAGTATCCTGCATGCAGACTCCTGGTAATGAGTAACGAATAATTAATGGCGACAGAAATAGAAAAAAAATTCCTCGTGATCAGTGATACCTGGAAAGCATCCAGTTTCAGACAACAGCACTATACGCAAGGTTATTTTTCCACCAACCCTGAGTGCTCAATACGCATCAGGATGACCGGGGACCAAGCAAACCTTAACATCAAAAGTGCCACCCTGGGTATCATGCGCTCAGAATATGACTACCCGATTCCAGCCCATGATGCCAAAGAAATGCTGGATCATTTATGTATGAAACCCCTGTTGGAGAAGACGCGCTACCTCGTCAAGGTCGATCAACACACCTGGGAGATTGATATCTTTCATGGTGATAACGAGGGGCTGATTGTTGCAGAAATTGAACTGCAATCAGCAGAAGAAAGTTTCACACGTCCGGAATGGATTGGCGAAGAAGTCTCGGATGATCCCCGTTATTACAATGTTTGTTTGGTCCAGCATCCCTACAAAAGCTGGAAGCATTAATCAGGTCCCAGTTCCTTCTCTTCCGGTCTTTCATTCAGCCAGATCAAAAAGCCGATAGGCCACATCAACACAGCAATCAATCCGTGTGATTCAACCAAGACCGGAATGGCTATCAAGCCCGGGATAGCAAGCGCAAAGACAATAATTGCACCACGTAAACCTGCCAGACCACGGGTTGCAAGATCACCATACAGCCAGAGAATACTGCAGACAAAGCCCGAACACAGGATAATAAATATAAAGACATCAAAGACACTGTTCAAAGCAATTTCCACGACTGTCTCTCCTCAGGTAATCATCAGGCCTGTTTCATATGATGTTTGGCATCCACCGGGCGCATTAATGCATTGGATACCAGTGCTATGAACAACAGTATGGCCATAAGATACATGGTTGAATTGTACAAACTGGATGTCGGGTCAATTGTCCCCGGCGGTGCGATTTCCATCAACTTGGCGATCGTGACTGTCTTGGCATCAACAAGATCACCCAGTTGTTCTACACCGGCTCCAAATTTCTGCCTGAAGTCTTCCGGATTAATCTTTGCCACAAGGTCATTAATGGCATTAGAGACCGAGATTTCGCGTAATGACGTAATCGCCAAGGGGCCAAAGACACCAGCACTGCTCCATGCCGTCAACAGGCGCCCGTGTATACCACCCACGTGTTTCGTGCCGAAGATATCGGCCAGGTATGCCGGGATGGTGGCAAACCCGCCGCCGTACATGGTAAAGATAATCATGGTCACGGCATAGAAATAGACCAGCCACACGACTGTCGGGTTAATGCTGACCTGGGCAGCGGTATAGGGGATGGAACAATAGAGAATGATTCCCAGTGCAAAGAATATCCAGTAGGTGTTCCTGCGCCCGAGGTAATCCGAGGAGCTGGCCCAGAATATTCTTCCCAGCATATTGAAGACACTGATCATGACAACATAGGTTGCCGCAAAGGCACCGTCAACGATATTCGGCAAGGTCGTACCGAAGATCTCGGTCATCATGGTCTTGGCAACTCCAAGCACACCAATCCCCGCCGTCACGTTGAAACACAGCACAATCCAGAGCTGGTAAAACTGGCGGGTCTTGAGTGCCTGGTCAATATGCACATCATTGCGCGAGATCATGCGTTTGGCAGATTCGGATTCATCTGGTGGCTCCCAGCCTTCGGGTTTCCAGCCCGGGGCCGGTACGCGGTAGGAAAAAGCAGCGATGGTCATGACAACAAAATAGATAATGCCCAGGGTTAAGAACGTCTGCGCCACACCGGCAGAACCGGTACCGACCACATACACGCCTTCGGGACCGGGTACGATCATCCGGGCCACATCATTGGCACCAATCACGACGACCTCCAACTCTTCACCGGCAACTTTTGCAATACGCTCTCCGGCCCTAGTGATCAGATTCACGTCGGCGACGGTACCGAGGTACTCGGGGGCCTTGTAATAGAGTTTGATAAAAAATTCCTTGAGCGGTGCACCGATCATCGCGCCACCACCGAATCCCATGATCGCCAGTCCGGTTGCCATACCGCGCCGGTCCGGGAACCAGCGTATCAGCGTACTTACTGGAGACACATAGCCCAGCCCCAGGCCGCAACCACCGATGACTCCATAACCAAGGTAGACCAGCCATAATTGATGGGAAACAATACCCATACTGCCGATGATGTAACCCCCACCCCAACAACAGGCGGATACAAAACCGACCATGCGGGGCCCAACCTTTTCCAGCCAGTGCCCCGCCACCGCCGCGGCCAAGCCGAGGAAGACGATGGCCACGGTGAATATCCAGACCACGTCTTTCAGGGACCAGTCTCCCGGTGCTTCAATTACCACACCGTAAAACTTTGTTAATGCGGGATTATAGATACTCCAGGCATAGACCGAGCCGATACAGAGATGTATGGCAATCGATGCCGGCGGAACCCACCAGCGATTGAATCCGGGTTTTGCAACGATTCTTTCTTTGGATAACAGGCCTGCCATCATAACCCCCAGATTACTGTTTTGATTGGTTTTTTTATATTTTTCCCGGGATTGTCAGACAGCTTTGGTCTGATGTGAGTCCCTGCACTGCTTCAGAAAGAGTGTAGAATCATCTCGATCAAGTCAATTTGTAATTTTACCGTGATATGATGACAGACTGAAATGATCTGGCCTAGTAGCTGATTGCGTGTTTTGACCGGCCGGGCAAACACACGTAAACTTACCAAGCTAAAAATCATTAAATTTCAGGTACTTTTGACCATCAGGGCACTCCAATATTGATATGACGACAAAGCTCAAAGAGACTGGTGCGACACTCGTGGATCGCTTTGGGCGGACGGTGAATTATGTCCGTATTTCGGTCACAGACCGCTGCGACTTCCGTTGTGTGTATTGCATGTCAGAGAAAATGGAATTTGTGCCTAGGGCTCGATTGCTGACCCTCGAAGAACTCACACAAATCGCACAGGCCTTTACCGAATTGGGGGTTGAAAAGATTCGGATCACCGGCGGTGAACCGCTTATCCGTCGTAATATCATTAAACTATTCCGGGATATTGGCCGCCTGTCCGGTCTGCAAGAGTTGGTAACCACCACGAACGGCTCGCAGCTCACCAAAATGGCTGCTGATCTCAGGGAGGCCGGTGTCAAACGAATAAATGTCAGCCTTGACTCACTGGACGCGGAAAAATTCAGGCGCATAACCCGCGTCGGCGAGCTTGATTCAGTACTTGCCGGCCTGGATGCTGCCCTTGCTGCCAATTTTGAAAAGATCAAGATAAATTCTGTGATCCTCAAAAATCAGAACCATGAGGAAGTCAGCGATCTGGTCCGGTTTGCAATTGATAAACAAATCGATATCAGCTTCATCGAAGAGATGCCGCTTGGTGTCATCGGTGACCATGATCGTGCCGAAGCTTACTATTCCAGTGATCAAATTCGGGAAGATCTGGAAAAGTCATTTACCCTGCTCTCGACAACCGAAACCACCGGTGGGCCATCAAAATATTTCAGGATCCCTGATACCGAAACCCGTGTTGGATTCATTTCACCGCACAGTCATAACTTTTGTGAGCATTGCAACCGTGTTCGCCTCACTTGTGAAGGTCGACTGTTACTGTGTCTTGGACAGGAACATTCCGTCGATCTCAGGCATGTTATCCGCGCCAACCCGGGTGATATGGATAAACTCAAGCAAGCCATCTGTGATTCCATGGCAATCAAGCCAGAGGGACACGAATTCAATCTGGTTACCAAACCCGTCATTATGCGCCACATGAGTGTGACCGGAGGTTAGTCACCATGCCCTCATCTGCTTACCGCCCGGCGATAACAGAGGCCAGGCCTGAAGCAGTCCAGCCTGTTACGGCCGTCGACGAATACCAGAACAGCCGTGAACTTCAGATTGCCGCTGAACGGCCCTTGACGATTTACCTGGACCGCACTGAAGTTGTCACCTTGATGACCCTGGGGACACAACCAGAACTGTTGACATTGGGTTATTTGAAGAACCAGGGAATTATCAAAGATCTTGAGGCCATCAAGTCAGTTCAGGTTGACTGGGATGTTAACGCGGCAGTCGTCACCACCTTTGCAGAAGACACCACCTGGCAAGACAAACTGAAAAACCGCACGGTAACCACCGGTTGCGGGCAAGGCACAATTTTTGGCAACATCATGGAAGAAATAGGGAATATCAAGCTCAAACCCTTCCGCCTTAAACAGTCTGCCATTTATGAATTGATCAAGAACCTGGGTCGGTTTAATGAAGTCTATAAAAGTGCCGGAGCGGTCCACGGCTGTGCACTCTGTGAGAACACGGAAATCATTACCTTCATGGAAGATGTCGGGCGCCATAATGCGGTAGATGCAATTGCCGGGCATATGTGGTTGGAAAATATCAGCGGTGCGGACAAGCTTTTTTATACGACAGGCAGACTCACATCCGAAATGGTTATCAAGGTCAGCCAGATGGGCATACCTATACTCCTTTCCCGTTCCGGCATTACCCAGATGGGCCTCGACATTGCAAAGGATGTGGGTGTTGTGCTCTTCTCCCGTGCCAATGGCAAACATTTCCTGGTTTATAACGGTGCTGAACATGTGGATTTCGATACCGATCTTCCGGCAAAGCTCTCGGTTGCCAACAAGGTATCTTGACTATTTCCATAAACAGGCAGTTCAATTCCCGATCATACTTTTTTCATGGATAACATTTCGCTAACAAAAAACATGCTGACTGCATTAATCCTGGCTGGCGGTCAGGCCAGGCGTATGGATGGTCAGGATAAGGGAATGATCAAGCTCAATGATAAGCCCCTGATACAACATGTGCTGGAGGGTATTGCACCACAGGTCGGATTTGTCATCATCAATGCAAATCGTAACCTGGATTATTACGCGACATTTGGATATCCGGTAATTACAGACGAATTTGCCGGCTTCCAGGGGCCACTGGCCGGCATGGCCAGTGGATTACGGGCAGTGGATACTCCATTCATGGTCACTGTGCCCTGTGACTCTCCATTCATACCTGCTGATCTGGTCAAACGCATGTACCTTAAACTTACTGAAGACAAGGCAGAATTATGCGTGGCCTATGATGGCGAGCGCATGCACCCGGTTTTTTTGTTGATGAAATCTGAATTGCTGGACTCGTTAACCGATTTCCTGAAAAGTGGTGAACGAAAGATTGACCTTTGGTTTAATGACCATAAACTTGCGGTGGCCGATTTTTCCGATAAGCCGGACATATTTACCAATATCAATACACCGGATGAACTGAGCCGTATTGCAAAAAACTTTATGAAGACGCATTAATGAAAAAATCCAGCTTGACACCGGTGCTAGGTATCGCCGCTTACAGTGGTACAGGTAAAACCACCTTGCTTGTGAAACTTATTCCTTTACTTACGGCAAGGGGTATTCGGGTTGGCGTGATCAAGCATGCGCATCATAATTTCGATATTGATGAAAAAGGCAAGGACAGCTACAAATTACGCAAGGCTGGTGCTAGCCAGATGTTGATAGGTTCAGCCTCACGCTGGGCATTGATAGTCGAAACCGATCCATCTCACGAAAATACACTGCAGGATCTGATTCAATATCTTGATCATAATAATCTCGATCTGGTTCTGGTGGAGGGATTCAAACCGGAAAACATCCCTAAAATCGAACTCATCCGGCCTGAACTGGGTAAGCCGCTTTATTATCCTGAAGACAGCAGTGTCATTGCCGTGGCGACTGATGCTGAGTTGCCTGCGGCCACTACGCTTCCGGTACTTGACCTGAATAACCCGGAACAGATTGCCGAATTTATCATGGATTACCTGAACAACAAGACGCAAAAGCGAGCCGGCCATGAGAACTGACTACATAGAAAAAGAAATCAGCTGCAAGGATGACTTTGATCCTGGATCACTGAATACAGATATCGCTAGACAAAAAATTATTGATGCGATCCGGCCAGTTGCTGACACAGAAATTCTCCCATTGCGGGAATCAATTGGCCGGATCCTTTGCCAGGAAATTCTGTCGCCACTCGACGTGCCCTCGGGCACCAACTCGGCCATGGACGGGTATGCCGTGTTCGGTGATGACATTCCCGAGTCGGGCACGAGAGAACTCAAACTGGTAGGCACAACAATGGCTGGCCAACCTTTAGATAGCGTGGTCAAGCCAGGCGAATGTGTGCGCATCATGACAGGTGCTATCATGCCGGAAGGAACGGATACCGTGATCATGCA
>JABAOH010135619.1_pt2 | contig 11643 bp, 14 predicted proteins | sample 7062181 | NCBI WGS metagenome assembly JABAOH01 (sample SAMN14538630, study PRJNA623070) | marine sediment metagenome | biome: marine biome [ENVO:00000428]; feature: marine pelagic biome [ENVO:01000023]; material: deep marine sediment [ENVO:00002113]; isolation source: pool of 5 deep marine... | reverse complement strand
CCGTCCCCTCGGTGAGCAGTACTTCCGACGGGATCTGGCGTCCAAGGCGGAGCGCATGAAAGCCGTTCTACCCGGACCCTACACACTCGCGAGACTTGCCGAGGACCGGCATTACGGCAGACTAGCTGAGGCCTTGCTGTCCATCGCGGAGGGCCTGTCAGCGGCATGTAGGCAGCTTGCGGACTATAGCTACGCTCACATTCAGTTCAGTGAACCCAGTCTCGTGGTTGACCCCCCAGAGAAGGACCTCTGGACCGAAGTAAAAGACGCCTACACGGCCCTCAGGTCCGCGACAAGGGCGGAACTGTCGGTTCACCTGTTCTTCGCCCCCATGGGACCGATCACACCCCATGTTGTCGAGCTTCCAGTGGACATCGTCGGAATCGATGTCTATCAGGAGGATGTCGCCCGGCTGTCAGAGGTAGACTTCGACAAGGGGCTAGCCTGTGGCTGTGTTGACTCCCGTAACTCCCTCCAAGAGACTCCAGAGGAGATCGTGGCGGTCGCCGCCCAGATCGAGGAGGCCCTTGAGCCCACGACTCTGATCCTGTGCCCGAATTCAGACCTTGAATTCCTTCCCCGAGCCATCGCCGAAGGCAAAGTCAGGGCCTTGGGGAAGGCATGCAGCCTGTGGCAGGAGGAGGCCTGATGGAGAGTCTGTTCCCCTGCCAGGAAATTGGGAGCTTCTCGAAACCCTCCTGGCTTGTGACCGCGCCCAGACGAGGCAAGGCGACGAAGGCTGAGGTCGAGCACGCCCAAGCATGGGGTCAGCTCCTCCGTGTCGAAAAGCACGCCGACCTTGTTCGAACCCTGCGTGAAGACGACCTGAGGGGAAGAAAGTCAGAGATGCGAGACTGGGCATCCCTCTACGTCTTGCGTCTCCTTGAGAGCGTAGGGCTGGACTACGTATACGACGGAGAGCAGCGGAGGGTGGAGATGTACGAGTATCCCATCCGACGCACTCGTGGGTTCAAGTTCCTTGGTCACGTGCGCTCCTTTGACAACAAATACTTTCGCAAGGCGGCCTGTGTGGACAAGGCCGGGTTCAAAGAGGCCTACCACCTGGGTGAGTTTTCTTTCGTGAAGGAGAAGGCCCGCAAGGAGGTCAAAGTACCCATAACCGGTCCTTACACCCTTGCGGACTGGTCCTTCAATGAGTACTATCAGCACCGCCGCTCCCACATCTCGAACCTCAGAGAGAGGCGGCTGGCGGCGAGGCGGGACCTCGTGATGGATTTGGCCAGGGAGGTTCTGCGTCCGAACATCACGGCGCTAGTGAACGCCGGAGCCGAAGTGGTCCAGTTTGACGAGCCGGCGGCTACGACGCATCCGGAAGAGGTGGAGATCTTCGTGGAAGGCTTCAACGCCGCCACTGAGGGCATCGACTGCAAGTTCACCGTCCACATATGCTACAGCGACTACAGCCTGCTGTACCCACAGGTGCTGGAGATGAAGAGATGCAGTCAGTTCGACTGGGAGTTTGCCAACCGGGACGATGAACACGACGATGGCTACGCCGCCCTGGCGTTATTCAGGGAGTATGACGACGGGCGGGAGGTGGGCCTTGGCGTCATCGACGTCCATGCCAACGAGGTGGAAACTCCAGAACTCGTCAAGCAAAGGATTGTGACGGCTGCCGACACTCTTGACGACCCTGGTAGGATATACGTGAACCCTGACTGCGGGTTGAGGACGAGGACATGGCAGGTCGCCTACGAGAAACTGACTAACATGGTCAGGGGTGCACAGCTCGCGAGGGATGAACTCTCGGGTCCCTGAACAGGCGTGAATGACGCCGCTCAACGAGAGCCAGAGGTCTTCTCACAGCGGAGAATGGCCTCTTAACTTTGATATATTACCTGAGTCGACGCCCACAGTGCAGGTGGGCTGGATGCTGGGCGACCGAGCGTACCCCCCTCAGGAGAAGCCGTTCCCCGTGGAAACATTACGCCATTGGTACGTCACGCCCTTCGGCGGACGATCCCCGGACCTCCACACCGGACAGGTGGGAATCAATTCCCAGGCCTTGGATCAGAACACGAGACTCGTCCCGGAGCGGGACAAGGTCTTGATTTCTATCCTGGGAAACCACGATGCGAAGCCCCTCTACACCCGCAGACCTTTCCAGGTCGTAGCCCTGGATCCCCACAGGCCAGACGGACTTGGGAAGTCGCCCCAAGGGGAGGCTGTCCTTCCTGTGGAGGAGGTCTGGGATTTCGTCAGTCGGCCACATCTCCAGCCTGCCTGCGGACAGCCCCTTCTACTGAACAGCGTCACCTGGAGTGTATTTGGGAAGGACCCCATTGAGCTGATGAAGGACCTGCTCTCTCAGGCCCTTCGACGCAGACAACCGCAGTAGCCCGTGGGTTCGCGGGCCCCCAAGACCTTCGGCCAAAGACTCACCGCGAACGCCACAACCTTATGCTGCCCATCCGCGATGGGTGCGGATGTTGAGGGTCGGCGTTACCGCGGTTCAAGGAGACGTCAGCGAGCACGTGGAAGTCGTGCGGAAAGCCATGCGAGAGATGTCGGTCCCTGGCCACACCGTGCGCGTCCGCAGGCCTACGGACCTGGAGGATGTGGACGCCCTCATCATACCTGGAGGAGAGAGCACAACCATCTCCAGGTTGCTGGTGAAGTCTGACCTGTTTGATAGGGTGGTGGAACGGGCGGTGGATGGCATGCCTCTCATGGGGACTTGTGCCGGATGCATACTCCTTGCCAAAGAAGGAGACGAGGAGTTTGCGTCTACGGAAACCCAGCTTCTGGGACTTATGAACATGTCCGTTGAGAGGAACGCGTTCGGTGGACAGAGGGAATCCTTCGAGGCGACGCTGGAGGTAAGGGGCGTCGGCTCCGTGAAGGGCGTGTTCATCAGGGCCCCCGTCATCCGGAAACTATGGGGGAGCTGCAGACCCTTGGCTCAACTGGAGGACCTGATCGTCATGGCCCGACAGGGACACCTGTTGGCCTTGACATTCCACCCCGAGCTCTCGGAAACGACCCGGCTGCATGAGTACTTCCTGTCACTGGTCTAGGGGACGACGGCGAGGGTCAGAATCGATAAAGCGGCTGCGAGGGCAAAGGTAGCTGCGGCGTTGAGCCTCATGGTGGATATGCTGGAATGGATTGCCGTAGTCAGGCGAACTGCGGTTTGATGCCCCCACACTTTCACACCTTCCAGAACTCCGGTGAGACTGCCGGCGGACCCGCGTCCCAGGGACTCCACGGACTTCTCCACTGCCACTCTTGCAGCCCTCACGAGAGCATCATGATCCATGCGCCATCCAACGGGGTTGTAGCCAGGCAGCGTGTTGTTGACAATGTGGTTGTCCGTCGTCATGACCTCAGCTTCGTCCACCAGGTCCTTAATTCCGCCAAGCAGCTTCTCTCGCAGACCGGGGACCATGTTGTTGCCATCGAAGAGGACGTATGCTGTTCTCTGGCCGTCGACCTCCACAAGAATCGCTTGGATGCCATTTGGGCCGAGGCCCCTTTCAGGATCGACCAAGTCCCTGTTGGATCCCGCGCCCGCCTTGAAGCTGTCCGACATGCTAACCAGGGCCGCTTTCACCGCCTTGCGCGTCGCCTCCAGGACGGAGAAGCACTCTTTTGACCCAAAGTAAACCGCGCCACTTCCCTGCTGAAGACAGTTGTGAGCGTCGATGAAGAGAGCATCCTCCACCCCAGACTCTATCGCCGCCTTGGTAGCGGAGAAGCCCGTGGCGAAGTCGATGTCATCCGTCGGATTCGGGGCCAGAGAAGCCAGAAGAAGGGCCTTCCCATCAAAGACCTGGCAGCAAACGCTAGCCTTGCCCTCAGTAACCCTTACGAACCTCGAGGCCCCAGCTTGAAGCTCCACACTCGGCACCGCACCCCTTACCCACCCGGCTATCCGCACGCACTCGTTCGATGTGGCGGGATTCTGGTCGTGGGTTGAAGGCCCCTTGGGGACTATGACAACGGACCCGAGGTCCTCGAGTTCCGCTGCCAGCTTCGAAGGCAGATCACTGCCACCGAGATGGCCATAGGGGCCCGGGTGCACACTGGGGACCACGAGGAGAATGTCCTTGCCTTTTTCCACCGTCATCGACAGGAGGCCCACAGGGACCGTCACTGAATGAGCGAAGGACTCGAAGAAGGCCTCCATCTCTTCCCTGCCTTCCTTGCCCCTCTCCGTCATGTGGTCCAGCGCGTAGCGCATCATGCTCAGGCCGTTCACGCCAGACGCCCTTTCCAGCGGCCGAATGGCCACTTCCGTGAAGAGAAGCCCCGCGCCGTAGAACGCCAGGGAGGAGACCACCGCGACGACCAAGTCCATGGGAGCGATGGGGAAGAAGAGGAGCAAAGCCGACATGCCCAAGATGGGCTGGTTGATAACGGCGGGCAGGGAGCGAAGGGGGCTGCTGTGGGAAGTCGCAAGAATGGCCGCCTGCCTCAGCCAGAGTGTTGAGGCCCATCCTACCATCAGAAAACGAACAGCCTGATCCTCGCTGAAGAAGAGGGAGGCCAAGGCCGCCAGGAAGACCATCGCCAGGCCCAACAGCCCCAGCAATGCAGAGCGCCGGAGATACATCTTGCCCCCAAACACCTCCGCCAGAGGGGTCGTTATCAGGGCGGAAACGACAACGGGAAGGGCGACGCCCGTGAGACCCAGGGCCAAGGTCCGCAGGTCGGGCACGAGCCGATTGGCGAACAGGCCGATTAGGAGAGACCCGAGGACGGTGTAGGACAGCACGTATGTTGGGCGAGGAGCCCGGAAGAGCCGGCCCATCATGGCCGAGGTGGCCTGCTGTTGAGCTTCCTGAGCGTTTCTGGGGATCATTCGCGAAACCTACCGCCTCTTGACCGCGTCAATGACCGCCTTAAGGGCTTCCTTGCCGTCCTCCAGTTCAACTACCGTTCCAGTCACGACAATGTCTGCGCCTGCGTTGGCCACCTCTCGAGCGGCCTCTGGTCCTCTGATGCCTCCCCCCACCAGGAGGGGGAGCCTGCTCTCCCGCTTCACCGCTTGGATTGTGTCCGAGGGGACGGGGGTCGGAGCGCCCGAGCCCGCCTCGAGATAGAAAAGATCCATTCCGAAGTATTCCGCTGTCAAGGCGTACTGGACGGCCTCCTGCGGATCGTCCCGGGGGATCAGATCAGCCTTTCCTACCTCCCCGACCTTCATTCCCGGGTCCACGACGACATAGCCCATGGAAATGGTCTCCAGACCCATCTCCCGGATTGCCTGGGAGGCCCGTTTCTGCTCCCGTACGACGTGTTGTACGTCCCTCGAGTTGAGGAGACTCATAAAGTAAATGGCGTCCGCGAAGCGGCTCAATGACGCGGCATTTGCCGGGAAGAGAATGACAGGGAGAGAGGTCCTCGCCTTTATCCCCTTAACCGCTATGTCCAGGAGGTCCTGGCTGATACCGGTTGAGCCGCCAACCATGATGGCATCAGTGCCCATGTCAGAGGCCATGCCCGCCAGGTCGGAAAGTTCTCGGGAGCTTCCCTTGTCAGGGTCCAAGAGGGTCATGTGAAGCTTCCCCTCCTTTAGCTTCCTGCTGATTTGGGTCAGGACCTTCAAGGGAAGCCTCCGACCAGAAACGCCACAAGGGCGACCATCATGGCGTACTTCGCCGTCCTCTGAGAAGCGGCTGGATTTCGGAAAACATTCAGGGCGGCGTAGATAAACATTGCGTCAGCGACCAAGACGACGTAGAGGTAGTAGCTTCCCAGAACCCCAAGGCTCCACGGCACGAAGCTGAGGGCCACAGCTAGGGTAAGGGTGAGAGCAGCAAGCCTGGAAGCCCCCCTCTCCCCGATTCTCATGGGCAGAGTCCGGCGGTCAACATCCCCCCTCACATCCTGTATATCCTTGATTACCTCCCTTCCCACCGTGGAGAGGAAGGCGAGGACGGCAAGCCACAGGATTCGCTGCAGGGCGGCGGGAGAGTCGTATACCGCCAAGCCCCCGAAGATGAACAGCGATGCCACCAGCCAGCTAATCAAGAGGTTGCCCCGAAAACCGCCCCTCTTGAAGACCAGTTCGTAGGAGGACATCAAGGCGAGGTTGATGAGGACCACCAGTAGGAGCTCCCATCGCAGCAGAAGGCTCCAGGGAATGGTCGGAACGAAGAGGACGAGGGCCGTGACCAAGGCGCCTCGAGGGGGGACGCGGCCGGAGGGAATGGGTCTCTCGGGATGGTTGACCCGGTCCACTTCTCGGTCGTAGTAGTCATTGAGCGAGTTGCCCGCGGCCGTGAAGAGGAGGGCGATGGCCGCCGCCTGCACTGCGATGAGGAGCTGGTCTGCGGCAGGGGCCCGCACGGCCACGAAACTCCCTATGAGGCTGCCCCCAGCTGACATGGCGCAATTGATGGGCCTAATCAACTCGAGATAACCTCGCATCCAGGCGCACTAGAATCGTCGAGGGTATAAGGTTTCGTTCCCATCCAGCGCCGCCGCAAGCTTAAATACCCAGGGCTCTTTGGAACAGGTTGCCAGGTATACCAATGGCGGATAAAGAACCTCCCACCGACTTCAAGTACATCGTCCGTCTCGCGGACACCGACCTAGATGGCAATAGACCGATGGTCTACGCCCTTGCGGGAATCAAAGGCGTCGGATTGAGGGTGGCCCAAATCGTTACTGACGCGCTGGGGGTTCCCCGTGACGAGAAGATTGGGAACCTCTCAGACAAACAGGTGGACGAGCTGGGAGCCATCATCGAGGATCTTCCCTCACAAGTTCCTCCGTGGGCCTTGAATCGACGAAAGGATTACTGGACCGGGGAAGATGTCCAGCTTGTAGGAGTCGAGGTTGAGATGCGCAAACGGGAGGACGTCAACCGCATGAGAATGGTCCGCTCCTACCGGGGCATCCGCCACGAGACTGGACAGAAGGTGAGGGGGCAAAGGACGCGCAACAATGGCAGGACCGGCCTGACGGTGGGGGTCACCCGGAAGGCAGGGAAGGGCGGCCCGTAGCGGTGATCTCGTGGGCGACCCCAAGTTCCCTCGTGCCAAGTGGTCCCGTCCGTCCCATCCTTGGCAGGCCGATCGCATCAAGGCCGAAAACGAACTCATCCGCAAGTTCGGGCTGAAGAACAAGCGAGAGGTCTGGAGGATTCAAAGCCTTCTGCGGCGGTGGCGACAGCGAGCAAGGAACCTGCAGGCACGGATCCGGTACGCAGACGTTCAGGCGGAGAAGGAGGTCGACCAGATGCTTCGACGCCTCGCCCGTCTGGGACTGCTTCCGATGGAGGGCGCCACGCTGGACGACGTGCTGTCCCTGAAGATGGAGGATGTCTTGGGGAGGCGGTTCCAAACGGTCGCCTACCTGCGAGGCTTGTCCAACACCGTCAAGCAGGCACGGCAACTCATCGTCCACGGCCACATCGCCATCGGAGATCGGAAGGTGACGATTCCAGGCTATCTCGTCAAGAAGGATGAGGAGGAGGGGATTACGTATCATTCGAAGTCTGAGCTTGCCAACGAGGCCCATCCGGCGCGACCCAGCCTCGAAGCGTTGGAGGCCCGGCGACTGACCTCTGAGGGAGGCGATTAGTTGGCCAAGTGGGGCGTAGCTCACATCTTCGCTTCCTACAACAACATCATAATCACCGTGACGGACGTTACGGGGGCGGAGACCATCGCTAAATGCTCTGGCGGCATGGTCGTCAAGGCGGACAAGGACGAGTCTTCTCCCTACGCTGCCATGAGGGCGGCGGAGAGGGTGGCTGACGCAGCGAAGGAGAAGGGCATCGAAGGCATCCACGTCAAGATCAGGGCACCCGGGGGGAACAAGTCCTCCTCCCCTGGACCTGGTGCCCAGGCGGCCATTCGCGCCCTCGCTCGGGCTGGGCTGCGCATCGGGCGGATTGAGGACGTTACGCCCATACCCCACGATGGGACCAAGCCCCAGGGGGGCCGGAGAGGAAGGAGGGTCTGATGAAGGTGGAGATTCGAGAACTGACGGAGGACAGGGCGTCACTCCTCATCAAGGATGCTGATTCCACCTTTGTGAACGCGCTGCGCCGGACCCTGGTATCCGATGTCCCGAAGATGGCAATTGAGGATGTGGAGTTCCACCTGGGACCCATCCGCGGTGAGGATGGCAAGGAATACGAGAGCGTGGCACCCCTTTTCGATGAGATCATTGCCCACAGGCTGAGCCTCATACCGATCCCCACTGACTTGGATTTCTTCGTTCGGAGAGAAGAATGTGAGAACTGCGGCGGTGAAGGGTGTACGACCTGCACCACCATGTACTCCCTCAACAAGAAGGGTCCATGCACCGTGTTCTCTGGGGATTTGGAGCCCATTGGGGACTCCATGTATGCCCCCGTGGACCCAGATATCCCCATCGTGAAACTTGGGGAAGGACAGGCCATGCTGACCTACGCGACCGCAGTCCTCGGCACCGGTCGGGATCACGCCAAGTGGCAGGCCACCCAGGCGGCGTCCTACAAGTACTACCCCATCCTCGAGTTCGATGCAAAGGACCCAGGCCTGGACCCAGACGTTGCGGGAGTCTGCCCTGTGAATATCCTCGAGGCGGGGGAGGACGGCTTCAAGGTAACGGACATCGAGAAGTGCACCTTGTGCAAACTCTGCGAAGAGGCGTCGGAGGGCCGGATCAAGGTGAAGAGCGACCCAACGAAGTTCCTCTTCCAATTCGAGACCGACCGCTCCTTGACCGCCCGTCAGGCCCTTTTGAAAGGCGTGGAGATCCTCCAGCTCAAGTTCAGAGACTTCGCGAACAGCCTGACGGCCCTCAAGTGAAAGGGGTTGTTTAAAATTGGCGGGCCGAGGCCTGGAGACGCTTTTCACCCTTGAGGGAGCTAATGGACTTCTCCCGAAAATGGAGTCGATGCTCCGGGAAATGGATGGTCTCGAAGTCCGACGGCGCGAGATCTCGGTTCTGATCGAAGACGTGGCGGTGTACTGGGGAGAGAGTGTCGGCGATTTCACGAACCCTGAGTTCGAGGAGTTCAAGGGGCTTCGCTCGGAACTCGAGGAGTTCTCCTCCTCCTTGTACCACGGGGTTGTCCAAATTCATAACCTGGGAGGCTACCTGAAGAGCCATCGGCGCGGGCTTGTGGACTTCTACTCCGTGAGAGATGGGCGGACGGTGTTCCCGTGTTGGCGGCGAAGGACAAGGTGCAGCGCTATCACGAGCTAGATGCCGGCTTCACCGGGCGGCAGCCTATCCTCCCGTACAGCTGAGCGCGACCGTCCAGCAAGTCGGAAACGCACAATCGAACCGGAGAATGGGTGGCGTCATGTCGGATATGGCAATGCTGAGCGGCTTCCAGGCTGTGGTGTTCGACTTAGATGGCACGCTCGTCGTCTTGGGAATGGACTGGGAACAAACTCGCAAGGAAATGGCTGCCACGGCCATGACGAGCTTCGGCGAGGACTTGTCGGAGATGACGGTTTGGCAAATGCTTCGGTCCGTAGGAGGGCCGGAGAGGGGGATTTTGGAGGGGGTGTTACGCCGTCGGGAGATAGAAGGTGCGTATGCGGCAGAGAAGCTCCCGCTAGCTGATCTGCTTCCGTCCCTGCGCGATCAAAGCGTGGGCGTGGTTAGCCTGAACTCCAGAGAGTGCTGCAGGGTTGCCTTGGAGAGCACTGGTCTACGAGGTTACGTGGACGCCCTTGTGGCGCGGGAGGACTCCGAGAAACTGAAACCCGACCCTGAGCCTCTCCTCAAATGCATCGCCCTGCTCCAGGCCAACGTATCAGAAGCAGTGTTCATCGGGGATCGGGAGAGAGATCGGCTCACCGCTCGGAGGGCCAGAGTAGCGTTTATCAACGCACACAAGTTCCAGTGATGCGGCGTTCCGGCAGACCATGTCCCTACTGCCGCTCATCGGCCTGTTCAACGACACCACTCAGCATCGGTGTCGGCTAGGCGGCTCTTGAGAGCTGCTTGAAGCGTGCGCGCGGCCGGGGGGGACGTCATTGGGGCGTGGCGTCGAGGACGACTCCAGAGACTTCTAGGACTCCCTGAGGTTCTTGAGGAGGTTGAGATTTCTCTCGAACTCGCTCTCTTCCCCGGGGGTCTCGAGGACCATGGGGATGTCGCCGAAACGGTCGTCATTTACCACCAGCTGGAAGGCAGTCAGACCGATTTCACCTCGGCCAATGTGCTCATGCCTGTCGATACGGCTTCCGAACTCCCGCTTGGAGTCATTCAGATGGAACGCCTTCACGTTCCCGAGTCCCAGGATTTCCGAGGCTCCTGCCATCACAAGCTCGTACCCGTCTGTTGTACTGATATCGTACCCCGCTGCGAACAGATGACACGTATCGAAGCAGTATCCGACGCGTGACGGGTCTAAGACTGAGTCCCGGATGTCGCGAAGGTGTTCGAACCGATATCCGAGAGCCGTTCCCTGTCCCGCAGTAGTCTCTATGAGCAGTGTGACCTCCGATGCCGTTGCCGCCTCCACACAGTAGTCGAGACTCTCAGCGATCCGCCCTATGCCAAAGTCCTCTCCCTCACCCTTGTGGGCTCCAGGATGGAAGATCAGATACGGCACGGCCAGTCGTTGTGCTCTTTCCATCTCCTCGACGAAGGCTGCCCTGGACTTCGCCAAGTTCTCCTCCATGGGATCAGCGAGGTTAATCAGATAGGAGTCGTGGATCACAACGGAGGCTAGGCCGGCCCTCTTCACGGCCGCCTTGAAGGCATCAACGTCCTCATCGGTCAGGGGCTTTGCCTGCCACTGTCGCTGATTCTTAGAGAAGATCTGTATCGCCTCGCAGCCCATCGCCTGGCCCCGTTCCGCCGCGAGGTAAAGGCCGCCCGATATCGACGTGTGAGCACCTAGGTACAAGGATCTTCCCACGTCGCCTAGGCTCGGAGCGTACAAAAAGGTTCAGCAGCGGGTGCGTTCGCGCCCGCACTGGATTCCCACACTGACAGTAGACATCCCACAGGTATTTCATGACCGAGACCCTTTCGCTTGTCGCGCGGCCGGAGGCTGAGAAGTGGACCCCATTCCCCTAGGCGAGGAGGCCCCGAAGTTCCACCTTCCTGCAACTTACGCCCGCATCCTTGACACAAGCGACTACAAGGGCAAGAAGAACCTCCTCATGCTTTTCTGTCCGCCCTCGGACAGCTCCTCGGAAAACACTGAGTACCTGTCTAGGATTCGTGAGCGAGCCCAAGAGATCAAGGACCTCAATACCGAGATCATCGGCGTCAGCCCGGCCAATCAGAGGTTTCAGAGCATCTTCGCCTACAGAAACAATTTGCCGTTCCCCTTTCTGATCGACGAGGACAAGGCTTGCGCTGCAGACTTCCAGGCCGTTGCCAAGGATAAGTCGATCGAGCCGACTACCTACATTCTCGACCGAGACTACGTTGTCAGGTTCGCCGAGAAGGGATACCCCGAGGTTGGTAGGATACTCGATGTCCTGAAGGGCGTGCAATCCAGCGCCTGATTTGCGTAGCCATCTCCGCAATCGGGAGGGCAACGGATTTATCGAGCTGTGGCCCTTCCCTCATGATGTCTGGAAAGCTGCAGGAAAAGGTCGCTCTGATTACAGGTGGGAGTGGCGGCATCGGAGCCGCCACCGCCGTGGCCTTCGCCCGGGAGGGGGCCACGGGAATCGGGATTCACTACAGCACCTCCCGGAGACGGGC
>JABAOH010090420.1_pt6 | contig 11645 bp, 10 predicted proteins | sample 7062181 | NCBI WGS metagenome assembly JABAOH01 (sample SAMN14538630, study PRJNA623070) | marine sediment metagenome | biome: marine biome [ENVO:00000428]; feature: marine pelagic biome [ENVO:01000023]; material: deep marine sediment [ENVO:00002113]; isolation source: pool of 5 deep marine... | reverse complement strand
TTACGGGTGCTATCGAACTTGTCTGTGGCCATTTGTCGAACCGAAGTGTAGCACAAACGCACGACAGCCGTCAAGCCTCAACAGCTCCGTCCTCGCCTCGGCCCCATGGTCCCGTCGAGCGATCGGCGGCAGCGCAAAGCGCCCAGCGCCGGCCCGAAGCCCACGTGTTATCTTGGAGTGGCGGCGATAACGCGTCCGATTAGACTCAATCCGGAATTTGGCGGCCCGCCCTGGGCGCGGTCGCCCGGCTCGCCGAACAGTTCGCGTGACGAACAGCGAAGCTAGCGCTTGTTTGGGAGGCGACGATGCTGCTCAGGCGGTTTTACGACGACAAGCTGGCTCAAGCGTCTTACCTGGTCGGCTGCTCCGCCACAGGCGAAGCGATGGTGGTCGATCCCAATCGCCGGGTGGACGCCTACGTGAGAGCGGCGGAGCAGGAGGGGCTGCGAATCACTCACATCACCGAGACGCACATCCACGCCGACTTCGTTTCCGGCGCCCGGGAGCTGGCTCGCTGCAGTGGCGGGCGGCTTCTCCTGTCCGACGACGGAAGCGCTGACTGGAAATACGAGTTCGCTGCCGAGGAAGGGGCCACCCTGCTCCATGACGGTGATGCCTTCATGGTCGGCAACGTGCGGGTCGAGATCCTGCACACGCCGGGACACACGCCAGAGCACATCTGCTTCGTGATCACCGACACCGCCGCCGCCGACCGTCCGATGGGAGTGTTTACGGGCGACTTTGTGTTTGTCGGCGACGTCGGCCGCCCCGACCTGCTGGAGCGAGCCGCGCGGATCGAGGGAACGATGGAGGAAGCGGCGCGGCAGCTTTACGAGTCGATCCAGCGCTTCAAGGATATGCCCGACTACCTGCAGCTCTGGCCGGGGCACGGAGCGGGCTCGGCGTGCGGCAAGGCGCTGGGCGCGGTTCCTCAGTCCACCCTCGGCTACGAGCGGATGTTCAACTGGGCTTTCAGGGCCGCGAACGCGGACGACTTCGTCGAGGCGGTGCTCGCCGGCCAACCCGATCCGCCCAAGTACTTCGCTGAGATGAAGCGCATCAACAAAGCGGGCCCACCGGTGATCGCGGGCTTTAGGCGACCGGAGCGATTGCCGGAGTCGCGGCTTCCCGATCTTCTCGCGGACGGTGCGTTCGTCGTCGACACGCGTCACATCGGCGACTATGCCGAAGGTCACGTGCCCGGCACAATCAACATCCCGCTGGACCGGACGTTCCCGACCTGGGCCGGTTGGCTCATACCGTTCGACCGCGATTTCTATCTGATCGTCGACGAAGACACGGACCCCCACATGATCGACGAGGCGGCGGGTGACCTGCGGGTGATCGGGCTCGACCGCATCGCCGGGTACTTCGGTGGCGGCGCCGTCAACGCCTGGGCCGAGGCCGGCCGGCGACTGGCGACCACCAGCGAGATCACGTCCCAGCAGCTGGCCAAGATGCTGGAGAACGGCCGGGTCGCGGTGGTGGATGTCCGCAGCCTGCCGGAGTGGGAAGCCGCCCACCTTCCCGACGTGCCCAACGTGCCGCTCGGGTATCTCACCGACCGCCTGGACCAGATCCCGAGGGACCGAGACGTCGTACTCCACTGCCAGACCGGTTGGCGCTCCGCCATCGGAGCGAGCCTGCTCAAGGCACACGGCTACGAACGCGTGGCCAATCTCAAGGGCGGAATCCGCTCATGGGTGATCGAGGGTCATCCGATCGAACGTGGCTGAACCGGCTCACGGCGCTGGCTGGCGACGGCCTCGGCCGCTAGCTTCACGACGTCCGGCACAGCGCTGGCGATCTTTCCGACACGACCGCCGGCGCGACGCGGCCACGTAAAACACTGATCATCGGATAGAGCGGGAGGCATCGCATGGGGATCGCCCGGGAGATCCTGCTGCGAGGATCGCGGAGCGAGTGGCTTGCCAGCCAGCTCACGCGTCGTCGGTTCACGCGCCACGCAGTCGAGCGGTTCATGCCGGGCGAGGACGCGGCGTCTGCCATCGACGCGAGCGAGTCGCTGCGGCCCAAAGGGATCGGCACGATCCTGACCCTGCTGGGCGAAAACATCACGCACAGCGCAGAGGCCGATAGCGTGACCCAGCATTACCTGGACGTGCTCAACCGCGTAAGCGAGCTGTCGCTCGACACCGACATCTCGATCAAGCCCACACAGCTCGGCCTTGATCTCGACTTCGACCAAACCCTTTGCCGTTATCAAACGATCATCTCCCGCGCCGCAGGGCTCGGCCGGTTTGTCGCCATCGATATGGAGGATAGCTCCTATGTCGACCGAACGATCGAGCTTTACAGGCGCCTGAGAGCCGATCACGACAATGTGGCGCTCTGTCTCCAGGCCTATCTGCACCGGACGGCTGCCGACCTCGCCACGCTTTTGCAACTCGCACCTGTCATCCGGCTGGTCAAAGGCGCATACAACGAGCCGCACAACGTGGCCTACCGGCGAAAGAAGGATGTGGATGCCAGCTTCCTCCGCCTCGCCGATGTCTTGATCGAGCAAGCTTCCCGGGCCAACGGAACGCGGGCCATCTTCGGAACCCACGACCCTCGGATGATCGCAGCCGTTTGCCGTCGTGCCGAAGCGATCGGGCTGCCCAGAGAGGCTTACGAGTTCCAGATGCTCTACGGCATTCGGCGAGAGGCTCAGCTTCGCCTCGCCGAAGACGGGTATGCGATGCGTGTTCTGATCAGCTACGGCGAGTCCTGGTTTCCCTGGTTCATGCGGCGGCTCGCGGAGCGGCCCGCCAACGTGATGTTCCTCGTCCGAAATCTCGTGCGCGGTTGAGACGAGAAAAGGAGGAGGCATGCCGAAGTGGATCCTCGCCGTTCTCGGCGTGCTGGTCGGGCTTGTCCTCTTCGTCGTGCTCGTCGGCGCCCTGCTTCCTCAGAACCACAAGGCCAGCGCATCGATCGCCCTCGGCCAGCCTGCGGACTCGGTATGGAACGTCATCCGCGACCGGGGCGGCTCTGCCGACTGGTGGGACGAGATCGAAGCCGTGGAGCGCGCCGACGTCGGCGACCGCGAAACGTGGAATCAGCGGGATCGGCGCGGGCAAACCATGCCGATCGAAGTCGTGGAGTCGCAGCCTCCGCGCCGGCTCGTCACCCGGATCGCCGACGAGGACCTCCCCTTCGGTGGTACCTGGACGTTCGAGATCTCCGAGTCCGCCGGCGGCTCGACCCTCACCCTCACCGAGGACGGCGTGGTCCACAACGCGTTCTTTCGGTTCATGGCTCGATTCGTTTTCGGTCACTACGCCACTATCGAGTCGTTCCTTCGGGCCGCCGGCCAGCGGTTCGGCGAGGACGCCACGGTTCTAAGGGTGGAAGGCGCACGATCACGCCATTCGGCCATCTTGACCGACTCGTTGTCCCTCCCTGCACCCTCGCCTCCGCCAGCGCAGGTCCGCGAAACGCCCGTGGGGGCTACGTTCAGCCGTAACGTTCCCGGCTCCGTTACCGTATCGTAACATCCCGGTGGATCGGGCGCGGCGGAGCCGGTCGGGGCTTAGCTTCATAAGTCAAGCATCCACAACAGATTACCGCTCTCGATGTCAGCGGTGCCGGCCTGGTACGGCCTGTGCACATCTACCCCACCGCAGTCGGCACCCCCCCGGTCCGCTGCTTGTGAGAGCGACGATGACCCAAGATCGACTGATGTTCTGTCCGCACTGCCACGAGGTGAGCGACTGCGTGTGGCCCGGCTTCGGAAAGGACTGGGTGCTGTGTCACCACTGTCAGCGCCGGGTGCGCTGGACGGAGGTGGAGACACGCTATCTGCTGCGGGACGACGGCGCCGAGCGGCCGACGGCCCAGAACTCCGCCTATCATTAACCGCTCATTAACCGCCGTCGTAACGATGAGCCGAGAAGAGTTTCTGGAGCTGTTGACACGTACGCCGCGGGATTGGCGTTTGGCGTCGGGGAGAATACGCCGCGGGACGGTCTCCGACCCCGACTGTCCGCTTTCGGCCGTCGCGCGAGAGGCAGCACGGGCGCACCGCACGAGCGCTTCGGCTTCCGCGCCGAAGACGGAAGGCTTGCACCTCGCTCCCGACCTGGTGAACGCGATCCTGGCGGCCTCCGACAACCTCGATCAAGCCGATCCGTCGCTGCGGCTGAGTCTTCTGGAGGCCTGCGGTCTATTGGTACGGCGTAAGGCTGTCGTTCTGAAGCCGCCGGTCGAGCCTTCCCTGCGCTGAGATCACAGCCGGCCGCCGCCGGCGCGTCAACCCGTCTTCGGGCCGCACGACGCCCACACCACCAGCCAACCTCACCCGTCGCCCGGCACCCCAACCCTCTGAACCGCCTGCTTCACACCGCCATTTGAAACCTCGCGCTGTCGGCTTCGCGTACGGAAGATCAGAGACGTGACCCGATATAAAGGTTTGGGCGCAACCTTATACCGGGCGAGGCGATCTAAAGGGCTGAAGCGACGGACCTCAGTCTCAGCCCCAGGAGAAACCGCATGCGGTACGCGCCTTCCATTTGGCGGCCTCATCGCACCGCCATAAGATGGTCGCTCCCTGCCCTGCTCTTCATAACGCAAACGATTCTCGCCGCCGCTGCCGAGACGGACCGCCTTCTGGCTCAGACCCCGCGCCCGCAGACCCCAGAGAGCAGCGAAGAAGAGTTTCGACCGAACGAGAAACCGACGCTCGTTGTGAGTCGCGCACCCGGACCGATCGAGCTGGACGGCGAGCTCGACGATCCCGGGTGGGTCGGCGCCGCCCGCGCCGATAACTTCTCGGAAAACTGGCCGCGTGAGAAAGCCCGGCCGGCCGTGGAGAGCGAGGTGTGGGTCACTTACGACCACGAGAGCCTTTACCTCGCGTTCATTGCGTACGACGATCCCAAGACCATCCGCGCATCGCTCCGCGACCGGGACGAGATGTGGAGCGACGACTACTTCGGCATCCTGCTCGATACCTACGGTGACGCGTCGTGGGCTTATTTCTTGTTCGCCAACCCGCTGGGTGTCCAGGGTGACTCGCGCTTCTCGAGCATAGGCGGCGAGGATGACGGCTTCGATATCGTCTTCTTTGCTGAGGCCAAGATTACCGATCACGGTTATCAGATCGAGATGGCCATCCCGTTCAAGAGCTTGCGCTTCCCGAACCGCGACACTCAGTCCTGGCGTGCGACGTTCTGGCGCACCCGTCCGCGAGCCAGTCGGGCCCAGCACACTTGGGCCGCGATGAACCGGGACGATCCCTGCTTCCTCTGCCAATTCGGTACGCTCACGGGCATCCGCGACGTGAAGCCCGGCGGGGCTTTGGAGCTGCTTCCCGCCGTCATCGCCAATCAATCGGCTGAACTGCGAGACAACGAAGATCCCACTTCCGGGCTGCATAACAGCGGTCTCGACGGCGAGGTGGCGCTCAGCGTACGCTATCCGTTCTCGTCGGGTCTGACGGCCGAGGCGACGCTGAACCCCGACTTCAGCCAGGTGGAGTCGGACGTGGCCCAGATCGACGTCAACACGACCTTCGCGCTCTTCTTTCCCGAACGGCGGCCATTCTTCCTCGAAGGCAGCGACCTGTTCGATAGCTACTTCAACATCCTGTACACGCGACAGATCAACGACCCGCAGGTGGCCGGCAAGTTCATCGGGCGTCTCGGGCGAGCCAGCTTCGCCTATCTGGGAGCGGTGGACGAGAACTCACCGCTGATCCTGCCGTTCGAGGAGCAGAGCTTCGTGGGTCAGGCGGGCACGAGCATCACCAACGTCGCGCGTGTCAGGAAGACGTTCCTCCGCCAGTCGTACGTGGGCGCGATCGCGACCGACCGGCGTATGCAGCACAGCGGCGGCTCAGGATCGACCGCCGGCATCGACGGGCGTCTCCGCTTCCTCGAAAAGTACAGCATCGAGTTCCAGGCGCTGGCCAGCCACACGCAGGAGCCGGACGACCCGCGCCTGACGGAGGGTGTGAACGGACTGACCTTCGACCGCGGCAAGCACACGGCCGCCTTCGACGGCGAGTCGTTCTGGGGGCACGCAATGTACGCGAGCCTCGAGCGGAACGCCCGTGTCTGGGGCTTCGACTTCGACTACTGGGCCTCAAGCCCCACGTTCCGCGCCGATAACGGGTTCGAATTCCGAAACGATTACCGGCGTGTCTCGATGTGGCAGGGGCTGTTCTTCTACATGGACACCAAGCTGCTCGATCGCATACTCCCGAACATCTACATGCAGCGGAGCTGGAACTTCGACGGCGTTCGCAAGAACGACTTCATCGCACCCTCGCTCGAGTTCAGCCTCAAGGGCGACTCCTACATTGACATCGAGTATCAGTGGGAGCGCGAGCGCTTCGCCGGAATCGAGTTCACCGATCTGTACAGCGTGTTCCTATTCGCGAGGACCAACGCCCTCGAGTTCATCCGGCCCGGCTTCTGGGTCTCTCACGGCTGGCAAGTCGCGCGTTTCAACGATCCACCGGTCAGGGGCAAAGGGACGAACGCCGAGGCCTGGCTCACGCTGAAACCGCAGACCCGGCTGGTCGTCGAGCCATCGCTGCAATACTCGCAACTCAGCGACCCGGCCGGAAACGAACTGTTCGAGGGGTTCATCCTGCGGACGCGAACCGCCTTTCAGTTCAACCGCGAACTGTTTCTCCGGCTGATCGTCCAGTACAACAAGTTCTCGGAAGGGTTGTCGATCGAGCCACTTCTGACCTACAAGATCAACCCGTTCACGCTCTTCTACATCGGCTCGACTCACGGCTTCCAAGACTACGACCGCCCGGACGATTTCGCTCAACAGTCCCGGCAGTTCTTCGCGAAGTTTCAGTATCTCTTCCGCGGTTGAGGCGATCGCCCGCCAAGCGAAGAGGGCGGCTGACGAAACAGCCGCCCTCTTTCTTACAGCCGGCACCTCCGCGTCAGAGCGCGCCCAGGTCAGCTGCCGGTGTCGAGCGTCACCTCGTGGATCTCGAGTTCGGCGTGACCCTTGAACATCTCCTTCGGCGGAACGCGGCTGTGCGCCTCCTTGAAAGCCTCGCTCTGCGTCCAGGCACGGAAGTGCTCGTCGCTCTCCCAAAACGTGAGGACGATGAACGTGCGTCCCTTGATCGGCCGGAGCACCATGTTGCGTATGAAGCCGGGCTGCTGATCCACCAGCCCGCGGCGCGTGCGGAAGCGGTCCAGAAACGCTTCCTCCTGGCCCTCCGCCACCGGCACCCGATTCTGAACGACGATCATTGCTTCGGCGCCTTCAGCTGAGCGTGGAACTCCTGCACCTCGCGCAGGCGATGCAGCTCGGATTCGACGCCCGACAGCTGGCGCTCCAACAGGTCGAGCCGCTGAGCCATGATCGACATCTCCTGGTTGGCCCCCTGCGACTCCTTGATCCTGGCGATCGCCTCGGCGATCGGCTTGAGGGCGAAGCGGACCGTTATCCCCGCGACGGGAATTAGAACGATCAGCGTCCCCATGAACACGGCAACGACACCGGTGACATCGATCGGCAATATTGGTGGGCCCTGCATGGTCATCTCCTTGATCGCGCGCGACAAGCGTTTCGACGGCGACTAATTTCGCGTGGCCACCTCGGCTGCGCAAAGCCGTCGCGGGTCAGGCCGGATAGTCGAGGGCCTCGGGGATCATCACCGTGGTCAGGGCCTGCGCCGCCCGGTCCTTGGCCAGACGGTAGCCGGTCAGGCAGCCGTCCAGCTTGTTGCGCCGCAGGTTGAAGGGCTCGTACCCGTCGAAGCGCACGCAGGGGCCGCGCTTGGACGGCAGTTCGCCGTCCTCGTCGAGCGCGTCGACGGCGCAGGAGCAGAGGCCCGGCATCACGCTCTCGAGCACCGTCAGCTCGCGCGGACTGTAGACGCGCTCGCCTCGCTCGCTCCACGAGGGGTGGCGGTTGTACCCGAACACCAGGCCCGAACAAAGACGCGCCACCTCGCCCGCGGCCCCCGCCGCTTGCACGTGAGAGAGGTCGGTGAAGAAAAGAACCAGCCCCGGAAGTGCTTCCGCCAGTCTCGGATTTTTCGCGCCCTCCGTCTCCAGCTCGATCAAATCGAGGATCTGATAGCGTGAGGCGAGCAGCCAGCAAAGAGCGTCCGCCATGGCGAAGGTGACACCCTGTCGGTGCCCTTTGTAGAGCGGCTGGCCGTCGGCGTCCTGCGACTCGAGCAGGTGCCGAAGCGTCCAGACCCAAAGATCCATGGCCGAGGCCAGCGCGCAGGCGCCTGAGCCGGGGCGGCGCGCGGCGATGCGCCGCATCTCGCGGATCCACCCCTCGAACGCGGCCAGAAAGATCGGATCTGTCATCGTCACGCTCAGCTGACGACGCTGGACCGCTTCCGGCCCCTCGTAGGTCGCCTCGAGTTGCGCGTCCATCCATTTCTGCGGCAGGAAGCCGGGACAGTCCTCGGTGATGCCGTAGCCCCCCATCAGGCTGACCGCCTCCCGCATCATGTTCGCGCCATGCCCGGTGTTCCAAAGCTTCACCGCCGGAGAAAGCACGCTGGCCAGTGCGTCCTTGACCAGGTACGCAACCAATTCGTTCCGTTTCAGCTCCTCGAAGCGATTGTGATCGCGCTCCGAACTGGGCTTTGCCTCCAGCCGCAGGTACTGGACGGCCTGATCCGTCCAGCCAGCCAGGGCGCGCGCCGCCCGCCGCCGCCCTTCCGGGATTTCGTACTCGGCGAAGATCTCAGCGCGTCGCTGACTCAACGGATCGAACTCGTCGAACAGACGTGCCGCCGCGAAGCCGAGCGAGGCGCTCGCTTCGCCGGTGGCCCACACATCGACCAGCCGGTGCAGCGCGTCCTCCTTCATTTGCAGGCCCAGTTCGTGACGCGGGCTGCGGGAGACGGCCGCAGTACCATCACGGAAGCGCCCGCGCTGGTAGCGGATGATCGGCTCCACCGCGGAGAGAAGCTTGGCCGATGTCATCAAACCGACGGTCACGCGGGTGCGCTTGAAGACCGCCTCGATCACCTCCGAGTGCGTGAAGTTCGGCACGATCACGCCGTCGGCCACCGTATAGCCGCCGACGATCCGGCTCGCCGGAACATCGAGGCTGAAGACCGGGTCGCTATTCGAAGACAGCTGATGGGCCAGCTTCCGGGTGGGTGTACCGCGCTCGAACGTGCCCGGGTCGGTCTCTTCCAGAACGATGATGCAGCTTGTTTTGATGCGTTCGTCGGCCGTGTCCACCGCTGCCGCCACGAAGTTGGCAAAGGCCATGTTGGTGATGAAGCGGCCACGCTTTTCGACGTGCAGGATCGGCTCTTCTCCGTCGCTCCACTCTTTCACGGTCACCCGGCCGCCCAGCACGCCGGTGTCGACCCCCACGTAGGGGATCGGTTCCGTCAACGCGAACGCACCCCGCCAGACCTCCCGCTTCTCGCCCGGACCGCGGGGGGCCGCCCGACTCATGTAATACNNGGCTCGGGAGGTGCCGCCCGACTCATGTAATACTCTCGCTGCTCCGGCGTCCCCTTCTCGCGTATCGGCGCCAGGCTCAGATGGCCGGCCATGGCCCCGATGGCGGCCCCAGCATCCACCCAGGCCAGCTCCAGCGCCGCCAGCGCCAGCGCCAGATTCGTTGATCCGTCCAGGAGGCCGCCGTACTCCGGATCGAGCACCGCGGAGCTGATTCCCGCGGCGTCGAAGGCCTCGAGCAGTGCCGCCTTTTCGGGCGTCCATTCGTGAGTGTTGCGGCCACCGGCGGCAACCAATCGCGCCACCGGCCCACGGGCCACCGACCTCACCGCCTGGATGAACCGCTGCAGATCAGCGCGGGCTCTGAACCGCCACATGATCTGACGGACATCGTCCCCCGGCAGCGTAGTCAGGGTCCGTTGTCTCGGCCCCTCGATCTGCGACGTGCTCATGACCGACTCCTTCTCCGGCCGTCCGGCGTGGATGAGCGCCAGGTCATCGCCCCGACGTCATGCGCCGGGCCTGTGCTCAGCGGCGTGGGAAACCACCTGCCCCTGGATGATACGCATTGCGACAGCCGGCGGCGAACGATCGCTGCGGCTGCCGGCCCGCCCGGCGCGCCAGCACGCGGCCGGCTAGCCACCCTCGGGAAGCTCGACGGGGCTCGTGTGCTTGCAGCAGTCGAGGAGCATCTCGAGGCGCTCGGGGTTGAATCCGATGATGAAGTCGTTGCCATGGGCAACGACCGGCACCCCCACACCGCCGGTCAGCTTGCGCCACTCCCGCAGTTCGAATACGTCTTTGCTGATGTCGGCTTCGTCGAACTCGCAACCGTGTTCTGATAGCCAATCCTTGACCATCTTGCAGTAGGGTCAAGTCGGGGTGGTGTAAACCTTGATCGTCGCCATGGTGGCTCTCCTGTCCAGGGCCGCTGAAGTCACCAAATGTGAACTCGCGCTGAGTGTGGCCCGAAGCCCGTCATGACGTCAAGCCCGGAAGCGCTGACACCGTTCCCCCAGCAGCGGGCCGCCATCGAAGCGCCGCTGGGACCGACGCTCGTCCTCGCCGGCCCCGGCGCCGGCAAGACGTTCTGCCTGATCCGCCGCGTCGAGTACCTGATCGAGGAGAAAGGCTTCGCGCCCGAGCGCATCTGCGCGGTCACCTTCACCAACAAGGCGGCGGAAGAGGTCACGGCCCGACTGCACCGCCGGCTGGGCGATCGCGCCGACCGCGTGACCCGCGGGACGCTGCACTCGCTTTGCCTGAACATCCTACGCGAGCACCCGGAGCCGGTCGGTCTGCGTCGCGGATTCGGGGTGGCCGACGAGCAATACCAGCGCCTGATCTTGCGGCGTCTGGGCGTGCGGCCGGCCAAGCGACACGGCCCCCTGCTCACCCTCTTCGGCCGTAACCGGCTGCAGGGCTATAGGCTCACCGAGGGCGACGATGCGCTTCTCGACAGCTACCTGTCGATGCTACGCCAGAAGAACCTGGTGGACTTCGACGACATCATCGCGCTCACCGACCGGCTGTTCCGCGATCACCCTCCGATAGCGGAGGCGGTGGCCGCACGCTGGGGCTACCTGCTGGTGGACGAGGCACAGGACCTGGACGCCGCACAGTACCGAATCCTCAAGCGTCTAGTACAAGAACACCGGAACATCTTCGCGGTGGGCGACGACGAACAGTCGATCTTCTCCTGGCGCGGCTCGGACCCGCGCATCCTCTGGCAGTATCGGACGGACTTTGAAGTGGAGGATCCCATCATCCTCGACCGCAACTGCCGCTGCAGCCGCCAGATCTTCGAGGTGGCCCGGCGACTGATGCGGGAGAACCCCGAGCTGTTCGTCAAGAAGATCGAGGCGGAGCGCGAATCGGAGTTCAAGGTCGAGTGCTACAACTTCGACGACGAGACCGCCGAAGCGGACTGGCTGCTCGAGAGCATCGTCGCCGATCGTGAGTCCAGCGGCTGCGGCTGGGGCGACTACGCCGTCCTCTACCGAAAGCACCAGATCGGACGCGAGCTGGAAAAACGCTTCGTCGCGGCCGGCGTCCCCTGCCGCCTGGCGCGCGGCCGCGCACTGCTCGACGACCCGGTGATCGCCTACGTCGTCGCCTCCTTGCGCGTGATGACGACGCCCGACGAACCGCTGGCGTTGGAGGCATTCGCCGAGCGGTTATTGCCGCGCGAGTTGATGGCCGAGGTTCGGACGATAGCCGCCGGCC
>JABAOH010003221.1_pt1 | contig 11648 bp, 13 predicted proteins | sample 7062181 | NCBI WGS metagenome assembly JABAOH01 (sample SAMN14538630, study PRJNA623070) | marine sediment metagenome | biome: marine biome [ENVO:00000428]; feature: marine pelagic biome [ENVO:01000023]; material: deep marine sediment [ENVO:00002113]; isolation source: pool of 5 deep marine... | reverse complement strand
CCCATATAGCTGTTTTTGGCTGCAATTTTTTACCTTAGGCTCAACAAGGTACTTATGTGACGGCAAGATCGTAAGTGTCTGTAACTCATAATGAGTAGTAGCTATGCCAATATGAAGGTAGGTCGGTGGGACATAAGTGATCTCGTCAAAGATCCTTCTAGTGAAGAGTTTTCCCGGTTTTTGAGATCAATTGAAGAGCAGGTTGTACAATTTGAAGGGAACCGACAGCTCCTGCGCCCTGATATTTCGTCAGAAGAGTTTGAACGCCTCATTCACATGCTTGAAAGCATCTCTGAAAAAGTGTCAATTGCAAGCGGCCATGCATACATGAGCTATTACGCCGATACATCTTCAAACGAGGCGTCTGCATTAGTCATCAAGATGGAGAAATTGGCATCAGAAATCAGCAACAGAATGTTATTTTTTGATTTGTGGTTCAAAAAACAGATCGATGACCAAAATGCAAACAGGCTAATAAACGCTATTCCAACGGCATATCAAGAACATCTCCGTCATAAGCGACTGGTCGCCAAGTATTCCCTCAGTGAGCCGGAAGAAAAGATAATCAGCACTCTTGAAGTTACTGGCATCCGGGCACTTATTAAGATTTATGATAAGATGACAAGTGGTTTTGAATTTACGGTGAAGCTTTGGCATGGCAGAAAAGAAATAGAGAAAAAATTTGACAACAAGGAAAAGCTAGTGTCGCTAGTCAGAAGCCCATATGGCAATAGAAGAGAAGCCGCCTATAAGTCGTTATTGCAGGTCTATAAAAAGAACAGCGGCGTTCTAGGCGAGATTTACCAGAACATTGTCATGCAATGGCGAGACGAGGCAATTGCTATGCGAGGATACAGATCTCCAATCTCTGTACGTAATATAGCCAACAATCTTGACGATGCAACAGTTGAGGCATTATTGGCAGCATGTAGAAACAACATATCCCTATTTCACGGTTATTTTGTAGAAAAAGCCAAGATGCTAGGAATGAAAAAATTGCATAGATATCACCTCTATGCTCCTATATCAAGTAAATCATCGGATAACAAGAAGTTCACCTATGGCAAAGCAGTCGAGACAGTGCTCGATAGCTTTGAGGACTTTGACCCCCAGTTCCGCAGGCTGGCTGAGCGAGTATTTGTGGAGCACCATGTTGATTCTGAAATAAGGAAAGCAAAGCGCGGTGGCGCATTTTGTTATGCTGTGACCCCCAAGCAGACACCCTATGTGCTCCTAAATTTTGATGGACTTTCAAGGGACGTATCGACCCTTGCCCATGAGTTTGGCCATGCAATACACAGCATGCTTGCCTCATATATGCCACTAATGGTCTTCCATGCACCACTCCCGCTTGCAGAAACTGCCTCTGTATTTGCCGAGATGCTGCTTAACGAAAAGCTAGCAGAAAAGATGTCGAAAAAGGAGCACAGAATTTTACTAGCAGAGCAAATAGATAACCTGTATGCGACAATAATCCGTCAAGCATATTTTACGCTTTTTGAAATTAACGCACACGAAGCGATAGGCAAAAATAATGCTACCATTGATGCGGTCGCAAAAATATACATGGACAACCTCAAGGAGCAATTTGGCAACTCGATAACAATATCTCCTGATTTTGAATGGGAATGGACATATATCCCGCATTTTTACCACACACCTTTTTACACCTACGCTTATTCATTTGGTAACTTGCTTGTTCTTTCTCTTTACAGGCAGTACAAGCTTGAAGGCAGATCGTCTTTTGTTCCCAAGTATTTCAAGATATTGTCTGCAGGCGGATCAAGGAAGCCAGAGGAGCTCCTGATGGAAGCAGGCATTGACATTTCAAGAGAAGAATTTTGGCAGCAGGGATTTGACTACGTACAGGAAATGATACAACAGCTGAAAGCGCTTGCTCCATGATGACATCTTTTTAGTTGCAGCCATAGCTTCATCTATGTCTGCAGGCGTCCTGTTACCTGCAGCTGGCAGTATGATGGAGCCATATATCCTTGTGTGGCTTGGTGCCCTATTGTTTCTAAACTTGTTAAGACTCAACCCATCGGACCTTGTCGCGGTGTTTAAAAAACCAAGACAGCTTGCCGTTCTGTCAATTATCAAGCTAGTTGCATTGCCTATAGGGATGTATGCTCTTGCATATGTTGCTTATGAGCCTTTTGCTCTACCAATCCTGCTCCTTTCGGGCATCTCTACAGGCCTTGGTGCGCCATTTGTTGTAAATCTAATAGGCGGCCAGCTTCCCCTTGTAATAGGCCTGATAATTATCACATCAATTGCAGTCCCATTTGTGCTGCCGACTATTGTCTATGCATTCGTTCGCTCGCAGTTTGAAATATCTTTGCTGCATATGATGTTCTTGCTTTCTATTGCACTGTTCACACCGCTGACAGCTGGCTGGCTTACCAAGAAGTATTTTCCGGCAGGTTCAAAATTTTTAGATAAGAATTCGTTCCCTCTATCCCTCGTTTTCATTATACTCATAAACTGGGGTATGTTTGCCAAGTTCGCAGGATCTTTTTATTCAGAACAAATGTTCCTGCTCCAAACTGTGGCAACAGCATTCCTGTGCTATGCTGTCTACTGCCTGGTAGGATATGCAGGAACAGCAGGTAGTCCCCAAGAGAAAATGGCAGGTCTTATCGCCACAAGTTATATCAATAATGTACTTGTTGCGGTGTTTGCATTTCAGTTCTTTGGCTCGCAAGTTGCAGCGCTTGCTGCAGTGTACAATATTCCGTACTACATCGGAATTATAGTAATTAAGAGAGTTATTCTTGCTTCAGACCGACTACAGTAATGTCCTTCTTCTTTGTGATAAGTGTCAGATCCACGATTCTGTAGCAGATTCTTTGAGAAAATATAATATATTAAATGATAATTTCGTGCAAGTACATTGGGTTGCCGTAATAATAGAGGGAATATAATGAAATTCAGGCTAAGCCTCAGTTGCAGTAGCGCCCATACTCTCATTTCCTTCTGTCGTAGAGGTACGTGTCACAGGTCCTTCGGTGACCATCTCTCGTCCTTCTTCTCCCTCAGGTAGAACAATAGAAGACTGTATTTCTGGATAGAGTTGAGTTATCATAGCAGGTGTATTAGCCCTTATCCAGTCAGCCATAGCTCTTTCCTCTGCTAAGTTTTGGGTTAATACAGGCACAGCATCTCCAGCATTCATTAATTGTGCTACTTGAAGCAATGTATCATACATTGTAACTTCTGCATTCTCTATTACTAGGTCTTCCTTTGCTGACTTGATTTGCTGTTCCGCAGAAGTCATTGATTTTTTTAATGTATTGGCAATAGTTCTTGGAGGTACAAGAATAGGTAATTGTCCAGAATCATTGGTTGGTCTTGCCCTGAGATTTGTGATTAGTTGCTTTAGCCTGTTTTGCTGCTCTCTTGTCACCTCTAAATGTTGTTGGAGTTGCTGCTTTGCATCCTCCAACTGTATTTCTTTTATTCTTGATTGCAGCCTTGATACTGCTGCATTTTCAAAAGATAGTGCCTCATTGAGATATTGGGCCAGTTTCTCTTCAAGTGTTAATCGTTTAGCAGCTCCCCTGCGACTGTTCTTCGCTCTTCTTGTTTTCTTCTGTCCTTTGCTCCTTGTTGATTTACTGCTCCTCTTGTGTGCCAATTCTAATTGAAGAAGACACTCTATTTGTATTAATCCTTCAAGAATAAACTACTAGTATATCAATTAATTCCTATAGGATACTCCGTTTCTTATGTTAATATTTTTTTGCAGTCTCATTGGATCTTAAATTCCTCATGTGCAATCGCACATGATACACGCAGCACAACATGCACAACAAGAAGATATGTAGAGATTTGTACGTCTCTAAGTAACTAATGCAGGAATAGGATCGTATATGATATGAATTTACAGCTCTGCTGCATCTAAAATGGCCTTGGCCTGCTTGTAGTGAACGGCGTCTATCATCTTACCTTCAAGTCTTACTGCGCCGGTTCCAGTCCCCTTCTTCATTGCCTGGCCAAGTGCTTGCACCACCTTTTTTGCCCACTCGACTTCATTCTTGCTGGGGCGGAAGACTTTATGCACTGGCTCTATCTGACAGGGATGAATTATGCTCTTACCAGAATACCCGAGGCGTCTTGCCATTGTCGCATCTCTGGTAAGGCCATCTATGTCATCGATCTTTTGCCATATTGCGTCTATTGCATGGACACCTGCGGCCCTTGCGTCAACTGGGATCTTTGCACGCACATAAGAATATCCAATAGGGTCATGCTCATCGTAGTCAAGCCGCATATCATAAAGAAAGTCAAAGACTCCAAAAACAAGGGCCTTTATTCGTTCGTCGGCGCTTGCAACCAGGTAAGCGTTCACAACTCCTCTTGCTGTTTCAATTGAAGGCATTAATGCGATTTTACCAATCTTTCTTTCTTTTTCAAGCATGACAATATGCTTTTTGATCTCGAGCATCTCACAAGCATCATTGACCTTTGGAACTACTATGCCATCTATTCCCTTTTGCAAAATAGCTTTAAGATCGTCAGGCACTAGTCCCGACTCAGGCGAATTAGTCCTCACATAGACATGGCCGCTGTATTCTTGTCGTCGTGCTAGCAATGTTTCTGCTATTATGCTGCGTGCAGCATGCTTTTCATTCTCTGGCACTGAATCTTCTAGATCAAAGCATATTATGTCTGCTGCAAGTGTCTTGGCTTTTTCTACAAAGCGTATGCGATTGCCAGGAACAAAAATCAGGCTGCGGAACATAAGAAAAGGAGAAGAAAAGACGGTGTTTATAGTTTCTGAGGAGTCGTCAGGATCTTACCGAATTGCTGGGCATTTGCCATCATTACATGGCCTTCGACCATGTTGCTAAATGGCAATATGGTATCTATTACTGGCTTGATTTTGCCCTTGCTAACCCAATACACTACATCTTCAAGCTCTGCCTTAGTGCCCTGAGTAGATCCAAGAAGGTTGGTTCCCTTAAAAAACAGGAACCTCAGGTCAATAGTCGAGTCATATCCTGTAGTTGCACCTGTCGCAACAAGTGTGCCGCCCATCTTGAGCAATGCAACTTCCTGCGGAAATACCGACTTGCCAATGTGCTCAAAGACTACATCTACACCAGGTTGACCTATCTTCTTTGTTATTTCGCGTACTTTCTTGTACCAGTCGGCTTCCCTATGGTTGACTGTATAGTCAGCTCCAAGCTCCATGCACTTGTCCATCTTGTCCTTGTTGCCTGCAGTGGCAATGACTGTACAATTGTACAATTTTGCAATCTGAATGCCCACCATGCCAACGCCGGAACCTCCACCCATGATAAGTACCAGCTGGCCAGGCTTGATCTTGGCGCGGCCAACTAACATGTGCCATGATGTCATGCCCACCATAGAAACTGCTGCTGCGTCATTAAACGAAACATTGTCTGCAATCTTAACTACATTGACCTCTGGAAGATGTGTATACTGAGCAAATCCTCCCCAAAGAGGACCTGTCTGAAATCCCCAGATAGTCCTTTCATTGCAGTCATACTCCCTACCAGAAGTGCATTCATAGCACACTCTGTCACTCATGTTGGAATGCGAAACTACCCTATCTCCAACCTTGATCTTTTGGACATCAGGGCCAACTTCAACTACTGTTCCTCCTATATCGCTTCCTGAAATATGTGGAAGTGGCGTCTTGACTGGTTCTCCCCATATAGCCCAAAGATCGTTATAGTTGTAAGACGCTGACTCAACCTTTATCAAAACTTCATAAGACTTTATCTTAGGAACATCGATATCTTCAATTTTAACAATCTTTGTCGGATCCTTGTTGTATTCTCTAAATATTGCTGCCTTCACAGAGCAGCAAGCACGTTTCACACTTTAAATAGTTAACTCATGCCGGAACTGTTGAGTATATATAGTCTAGCTGAGTGTTTTAGCGCCTTTCAAACCGGAATTCTTTCTTTGGCTGCTGGATGCGCAATAACAACTGCTTCAATTCCTCATCAGTTAGGGGGCGATTGATCCTACCAGAAGAAGCTGCACTGATAAGGTAATTTTCAACGGTCAGTGCAAGATCCGGCTTGACAAGCCGAATATTCATCAGCCGCTGGCGTGCTTGAGGATCGAGTACCACCTGCAGAACCCGCTGGCGCATGGCCGCAGCCTCGGCTTCGCGCTTTCTTACTTCCTCATCATTTGGTTGGGAGGGTTGTGGGACCGACATACTCTTATGTGTAGCGCTGGAGCTGTGGCACGGTCTTGATAAGCTCTTTATGGATTTCAGTAGCCAACCTATCCATCTTTTTCATGCCTTCACTTGAAATTATTCTGCCCTTATGCTGTACCTTGACAATGTAGCCCGATGCTTCCAGTTGATGAAGGGCATTGCGAATGATGGCACCGCTTGAATCTTGATGGTGGGCAAGGTTGTATCCAATCTTTTTCCTGCCCCCGTACACAACTTTCAAGTCGGCAACACCGAGAGGACCATGAAGGTAAATCTTTCTAAGTAGAGAAGCACATCTGACATACCACCAATCTTTATTTTGCGGAATTCTTTGTACATGGGAGCCTGTCTTGACAAATTGCGACCAAGTCGGAGGATCTATTTTTTTGTCCTTCTTTAGCTGATCAGCCAGTTTAGCTATCAGCTTGTCAGCAGGAACATCATAAACCTTGGCCATATAGTAGTTCGGAAATTTCCTTAGCCCTTATAAATCCTTATTCCGTANNCCTGCCGACCCTTACTCGAGCGCTCCGACCTGGTATTATAAAGGCCTTGCACCTTTTGCAGTAAAGCTGTCTTATCTCATAGGGCAGACGTATACGTTGATGCATTGCTATCTTTTTGGCTTGGCGAGCCTGTTTCTCGGCAATATAATAATCATCCTTCTCATGCAGGGCACATTCTACAAGTAGTTCAATATGCTCTCTTGCTATTTCCTTAACTTTCTGCTTCTTCCTGTTCAATACTTTTAAAATAAAGTATATAGGCCTAGTTGATAAGCATTGATAACTGTTATTTAATTTAAAAAACTATTTCTTTTGTTGGCAAAGCTCGATGAACTAGAGGAGCTGGCGAAAAAATATGCACAGCTAAAACAACAAGATAATGTCAATGAAAGTAATCGGGTGGAGCTTGCCCAGTTAGCTATAAGGATCATTGATTCAATATCAGCTGCTTCCTTTTTTCTTCCGCTAGAAAAAGATACATTATCCAGTGATGGAACAACCACCTACATATACCAAAATAATGCAACATATCCTGCCGTATTTGATCTTCTTGCTGAGATCCTTCATATGACGGTGCCAATAGAGATCGGCAGGGTGAAATTTGGCCCAGGGGAGATTTTAGTCAACGCCCATGATAGAAGTGAAGCAGACATTGAGCTTGAACTATCCACAAAAGAAATGCAAAAGCTAGTGTATACCAGAAGAGCAGAAATATTTACAAAACACGCTGGAGCTGCTCCTTAATATAGGATACAACCTGCACCAACTAGTACGATAACGCTTATCATTGCCGAGGCAGCCCTTGAGACTATCCCAGATGAGATTGCCGGCCACGTTGCGGTAAGGAATCATTCCCGCAGGCTCCAGCAGAAATCATCAGAAATTTTGCTTGATAGGAGCTATCATCACTCCGCAATGAAGCGGCTCCCAAATAGCTGGAAGCGCGGCAGACCAGATATTGTCCATTTTGCGCTAATGGAAGCTCTATCGACGCCTCTTTTTATGAATATGATGCTAAGGGTCTATGTCCATACAATAAATGACAAGATAATCACCATTGCAGACAATCTGCGTATACCAAAATCATACTTTCGTTTTGAAAGGTTGATGGTGAGCCTATTTAGAGACGATCTAATCAAAAGCAATGAAGGGATTATTCTAATGGAATTGTCCGATGGCACATTTGCAGATCTGGTTGATATAATCAAGCCGGATATGATCATTGGGCTATCAACTGTTGGCGTCCAAAGTAATGCGCAAAAGGTGGCAGAGAATGCTAAAAGCGCAGACCATTGTAGCCTTGTGGTAGGCGGCTTTGCAAGGGGTCACTTTTCGGAAAACGTCACAACATTCCTAGGTCCTACATATTCCATCTGCAACATGGCACTTGAAGCGCATGTAGTCATTGCAAGAATACTGTATGAATATGAAAAGTTACTTGAAAAAGGCATCGACTATGAAGGCGATAAAAAGGGCGGTCAGATAAGGGCTTGAAAACTTGAACACAGTCCATGAAGCTTTCTCACTCGGCTTGACCAGCAACCAGACAGACAATGCGATCATGGCTATACCAAAAGCACTTGCAGTAACTAAATAGATTATTCCAAATTGGTTGAAAAAGAAGGGAAGTACACTGAACACCACCATCATCAATGTAGTGCCAGCAATGACCCTGACTGAGACCTTTTCTGATGACACAACTGGAAGCATCGGCACACCAGCTCTGGTATAGTCCTTTTTGACGTGCAATGCAAGACTCCATATGTGCGTTGGAATCCAGAGGAAAACAAGTCCGGCCATCACAAGGCCTATCTCAATGTTTTGAGTCGTTACAGCAATATACCCTATAAGCGCTGGAGCGCCGCCTGAAAAGCCACCTAGTATTATGTTTGATTGGCTTCTTCGCTTTAGCCATTTGCTGTAGATGAGGATGTTGTCAAAGAGGCCAAAGGCCATGAGGCCAAATGCCCAGATATTGATAAACCAAGCGCAGATGAGCGAAATTGCTGCCAATATCAGGCCAAAGATTAGAGCGTTCCTCGGAGATATCCGTCCCGATGGTATTGGCCGGTTCTTGGTGCGCTCCATTATTGCGTCAATGTCGCGGTCGTTGTATCCGGTGAGAGTATCAGCAGCTGCCGAGCCAGCGGCCACTCCACTCAGCAAAAGTATCAACGTTACCGGAGTTATAGGTACGTCAAATAGAAACGAAGCCGTAAGCGCTGCTCCAAATGCCGTGAAAACCAGCAGATACCAGATCTTGGGCTTTGTAAGCTCGTAATAGTCCTTGAGCTTGCTGCCAACTGTCATCTGGCGAGGTATTGTCAATTGCTCGGCGTCGAGAGTAAAGTGAAATTATTAGTTATTTATATCTTCAAACTTTTTCTACTTTGCAATGGATGTCGGGTATGCCAGCTCGCGGGTTGTCTTGCGCATTTCAATGAATGTCTCTGTCTTTTGCACTCCCTCAATGCGTCCAATCTTCTCTGAAATTAATTGATGCATTTCGTCAAGTGAATGTGCATTCATCGTCACCAAGATGTCGAATCTACCAGTGACTTCAGCCACTTCTCTTACTTCTGAGATTCTAAACAGCTCATTGAGCACATTATCTCTTAATTTAGAATCCATATTAATGCCAGTGAGCGCCTTGACACTAAAGCCAAGTGCCTCATCATTTATGATAATTGTAAATCTCTTTATAAGACCTCCTTTGACTAAGCGCTTTATTCTGCTATAAACTACTGATGAATTGACGTTGATTTTCTTAGAGAGTTTTGGAACAGATATACTTGCGTCTTTTGCAAGCTCGCTTAAGATTTTGATATCTAAATCGTCAATTCTTCTCATTGAAAATTCAATTAGATCATAAGGTTAGGGGTTAATAAACGTATAAAGTATTGCTAACTAAAGGGTCAATTACTCAATTTTACTAATAATGATTTCTAAAAATTTCAATATCAACATATCCGAGTTTACAATGGAGCCTATGCCACATAGTGTAATAATACCATGTGGCCAGAATTTCATAATAAGGCTCAACTTCCAACACTCATCGGTGTCTTTTTAGTAGAGAAATTTCTCTATGCTCTATGACAGGTTTAGATGATAACGGGAGAAGAATAGAAGCAGAGCGAATAGCAGAAAAGGAGATCAGAACTGTTAATGAAAATCCTCAGGTAATTAGACCAAACGGCTGAACCGCATGTCATGTCCCTTTTACAATTGCAAATAAAATGAGGATAAGCGAAAAGATGAAGGTGATATATCTTCAGAACTGCTTCTCGATAACAATCAATTAAATGGCCAGTTTATAGAGATGGTGGAAAATATATACACATGAAACAGAGAATAATGGGTCTGACTTTTGTGTTGAAGAGCAGAGGGGAAAAAGATAGATGCATAGACTCCCAGTTCAAGAATACTCTAAATGAACTTCTAGGAGATGCCTCTCATTATGGCAGCGAGATTATTCTTAGAAAGATTATCATGTCTTAGATAGCCCTCGAGCTGGCACAAAATCCAGGCATAGATTATCATGCATCCACGAAAGAATTGTACTACTATATGAGAAAGAAAGATGTGGAAACTCACACTGAACTTATGCATACAATTAAGTCAATTATTGATAAAAAAATAAAACAGTATGAGAGCTATTCCAAAACTACTATTATTTTGGCAAAAAATGTTTCAAGGCAGCAGGCAATCTTTGATAAAATATGTATATAATTCTGCAAAATACGTTATTGCTCTAACTCTTTTCAACCCGCATACTTGCTCTCAAACGGTGAAAGCTCACGAAGCTCCTTTATAACACTCGATAGAACATTAATTGCCCTATCGACTTCATCTTTTGTATTGTGCATCCCAAAGCTTAGCCGAAGCGAGCCGGTAATTTCTTCATATGAAAATCCCATTGCCCTTAGCACATGTGACGGTTTTTGCTTCCTAACTGAGCATGCAGATCCGGTGGAGGCAGCAATGCCATTTTCATCAAGTTTGATTATCAGATCTTCTCCATTCACTCCAAAGAATGTGAAGTGTGCGTTATTTGCGATCCTTTCAGTGCGCAGACCATTCAGTCGCGAACGGGGTATTTCCTTTAGTATGCGCTCAACTACATAATTGCGCAGGCCAGCCACATGCTCTTGGTAATGCATCATCCTTTCGTTAGCAAGCTCGCAGGCCTTGCCAAAACCTACAATACCAGGTACATTCTCTGTACCTGACCTCAGATACCACTCTTGTCCTCCGCCATGAATTATCGGCAATATTTTTAGGTTGGAGCTTATGTAAAGCGCCCCTACGCCTTTAGGTCCATTTATCTTGTGAGATGAAAGGGACATCATATCTACTCCAAGGCTCTTGACATTTAAGGGCAGTTTTCCTGCAGCCTGTACTGCATCAGTATGAAAAACTGCTCCAGCCTGATGCGTAATTTCGACGAGCTCTTTGATGGGCTGGATAGTGCCGACTTCGTTATTTGCATACATGATGCTTACAAGTGCCACATTATCTGAAATCATATTTTTCAGTTCAGACGGCCTAATAAGTCCCTCTCCTGTCACAGGTAGATGCATAGTGACAAAGCCTCTATCTTCTAGATCTTTGCATGGTTCAAGCACCGCGTCATGTTCTATGCTACTCGTAATTATCCTATTCTTTTTGGGCATTTTGCTTTTGACATGTATAGCTGTACCCTTGAGAGCAAGGTTATTTGCCTCGGTTCCGCCGGATGTGAATATGATCTCGCGGGGGGATGATGCCGCTATCATCTCTGCGACCCTTTTTCTTGCAAGATGTATCGCTCTAGTTGTTTCTCTACCAAACTTATGCATAGAGGACGGGTTGCCATACCGTTCTTTTAGATATGGCAACATTTCCGCAAACACTTCATCTGCAACTGGCGTTGATGCTGCAGTATCTAGATAAATATG
>JABAOH010022929.1_pt2 | contig 11649 bp, 5 predicted proteins | sample 7062181 | NCBI WGS metagenome assembly JABAOH01 (sample SAMN14538630, study PRJNA623070) | marine sediment metagenome | biome: marine biome [ENVO:00000428]; feature: marine pelagic biome [ENVO:01000023]; material: deep marine sediment [ENVO:00002113]; isolation source: pool of 5 deep marine... | reverse complement strand
TCCAGCCCAGCCAGCCTCTTCTTCGCATCCTCAACCTCAGCTATTCCAGGGTCAGCATCTTTCCAGAGGTCGAGGAATTTCTCGTAATGCTCTATGGCTTTCCCCTCCCAGCCTTTCTCTTGGCACAACTTGGCTAACCTATAATGATAAGTAGGATGAACGAGAAATCGCTCCTCTCTGTTTGGGTCAAAGGCAATAAGGCGTTCGTATTCGGAAATGGCTTTTTCTAATTCTCCATTTTGCTGATAGGCCCGGGCTAACACATCCTTAAGGATAGGTGCGTTATATTCTACAAGGTTAAAAGACGATGGGTCCAACATAGGCATTTTCAAGGGCAATACTTTTTCGTAAACGGCTATGGCCTTTTCAACAGAACCTTCTGCAAGCAACACCTCTGCGTAGAGCAAGTCATAATAGAATGTTATCCGATCTTTATTGGTTGGATCTATCTCTGGTAAAAGCGACTTCATCTTGGCTAGTCTGGACTTCGCGGAATCGATTCGTCCTTCTTTCAAATCCAATAATCCAAGATAGAAGTTATATTCTGCTGTATAGCTGGGGGTGTATGGTGGATTATGTTCTATGATAAGATCAAACCAGCTTTTGAAGTATCTCGAGCAAAGTTCAAGCTCTTTCCTGTCATAATAAATCCATGCTTTTATCCAGTCTGTTGAGGCTAACCATAACTTGTTTCCTACTGTTTCCGCCAAGTCTGCTGCCCTACGAAGATCGCTGAAGGATTGTTCAAAGCTGCCAAGCCAACAATGATAGAAGGCTTTCCACAGAAATCCTGAAGCTCTTCCGCCTGGAGATGGCGCCATAGCCACAAATTGATCGATCCATCTCATTGCCTCTTGATAATTTTCCTTTAACCCATAGATGTATCCGATAGTCAAACGCGCCATGAAAAAATCAGGCTTAATTTCTGAGGCTTCTTTGTATTTTGCTATCGCCTCATCAAGCCTCCCCATTCTCAGATATATCTCACCCATTGAATCTAATGGGTTTGCATCCCCGGGGCGCACAGATGCATACTTCTTTAAATATTCGATTGACTTCTCAAAATTCCCCATATCAGAGTACGCGTAGGCAAGCATATTGAATGCATTTCCAAAGTTGGGATCAAGTTCCAATGCTTTGTTGTACTGTTCTATTGATTCGTTGTACAGTTTCTTTTCATCGTAATAAAAGCCTAAATATAAATGAACTATTTTTTCTTTAGGGTATTTCTTCGCTATCTGTTTGAGGATAATAAAACTTTTATCTAAATTGTTTTCTATATACCAAGAATAAATTCCTTCTATATAAAGTCTATTCTTTTCTGTTGCTTTCTCAGAAAATGTCTTAGCTTTCTCAAAATACTCATTTCTCGCTCTGGTATTCCCTAACCATTGGTTGGCAAGACCAAGGTAGAGGAAGGCCTCAGCAAATGTCGGATCGAGCTCTACGGCTTTCTCAAGAAGCTGTCGGCTTTCATCCCAATAGAATTTTTCAAGAGCCTCTCTTCCTCTCAAGAAATAATTATAGGCATCCATTGAAGTGGTTGCCACATCAGCAATCCGTAGTTGAGTTGCTTCTATCTTGCGATCAGATATGCCTATACTTCGAGAGATTTCCTTGCTCAGTTCACCAATCTGTCTTTCTAGTATGCTCCCAACTCCTTCACCCTTTGAGCTTGCACTCCTCAGAAGTTTCTTGGTCTCCACATCCAAAACTTTAACATCCGTAGCAAACACATCGCCGGCTTTGACGAAACTGCCCAGAACAATGGCCTCTACGCCATCCATACGGCACAGCTCAAAGCCCAGATCTCTATCAACGATCTCGACCTCCTCTTTTCCGATCTGCTTAAGGAGATCATGCATTCTTTCCCACGTAGTTACACGAAGATATTTGGACTGTTCAAGGCTGGTAATTAAAAGATTAGGAATGGCCTCTTGCAAGTAATCATAAGAATTGTCTCCAGTTTGGTTTTTGAAGCTAATCACAGCTATAGAGGTCTTGACTGCTTCCTTCCGGGGAATAAACTGCCAAATAAGCACTCCTATCACTGCGAGAGCGACAACGATCAAAGCGGGAATGAAAAGCTTCTTCAAACCAAAGGTGACTGTTATCTCTTTGGAGGTGATAGGCTTCCTCTTGGAAACCTCTCTCTCTGTGGTAGGGATGCCTTTCTCAATATTCTCTAATTCAGAACGCACTTCTCCTGCACTCTGATATCTTTTCTCTCTATCCTTTTCCATACATCTCAAAATCACTCGGCTAAGATCCTCAGGGATTTGAGTATTAAGCTCTCTCGGCTCTTTGGGTGCCTCTGTCTTCTGCTTTACAGCTATGCTGAGGGGCGTCTCTCCTTCAAAAGGTACTCTACCAGTCACCATCTCATAAAGAATCACTCCCAAAGAATAAATATCAGAACGCTGGTCAATTTCCTTTCCCTCTACTTGCTCAGGAGACATGTATTCTGGTGTCCCGATCATCACTCCAGCACCGGTTATCCCTTTCCCTGTAACAGAGCGAGCGATCCCAAAATCCATGATCCGGACATTCCCCTCTTTATCGATCATGATGTTGCTGGGCTTCAAGTCACGGTGAACAACGCCCAGCTTGTGAGCCTCTGACAGACCTTCACAAACCTCTTTAGCTATCCTTATTGTTGTGCCTACCGCTAACTGACCTGACCTTCGGATAAAGCTCTTTAAATCTTCACCCGACACGTATTCCATGGTGATGTAATAAGTGCCTTCCTCTTTATTCAGATCATACATCCGGCATACATTCTTATGGGCTATATCACGAGCCATCTTCAGCTCGTTTCTGAAGCGCTTGATGGTGTTCTTATCAGCTGCCACTTCTGGTTTTATGAGTTTCAAAGCCACTTTCCCGTCGATTTCTTTATCGAGAGCTTTGTAGACTTTACCCATGCCTCCTTTGCCCAGTTCTTCAATGATCTGATAGCGTCCTGCAAAAGTAGAGCCTGTAGTTAATTCCTCTTTAGCTGCTTCGAGAGTCTCGGTTGGGGCAGAGATCTCCTCAGTAGGAGGAAGTTGTGTTCCACACTCACCACAGAACTTTAGAGTATCAGGATTATCAGTTTGACATTTAGGGCATTTAACAGCCATTATTCCCTCTGCTAGCGTGGCAAAAGAATATCAATTAAATAGAAAAGAGTCAAATTGCAGTTTTGGGCAGGTAGATTATTGACTTCTCAGCCCAGCCAGCCTCTTCTTCGCATCCTCAATCTCAGGAATACCAGGGTCAGCGTCTTTCCAGAGGTCGAGGAATTTCTCGTAATGCTCTATGGCTTTGGCTGTGTTGCCTTGCTGTTCGTGTATCTTACCGAGCATGTAGAAGCTCTTGGCATAAATGTCATTGTAGCCGAGTCTTCCATCTGTTAAGGAGATAATTTTTTCATACTGTTCCTGCGCTTTCTTCGAATTTCCAGACTTATAATAAGCAGAAGCCAGGGAATCTATGTATAAGGCATCGCTCTGGTACAAAACGAGAGATATAGCCTTACGAATGAGATCAGCCGCCTTGGCATAATTCTTTTTTTCAATCTCAATCAATCCCGCCAAATGATAATACAACCTGATGCTCTTTTTGTGCATTCCGGATTCTATGAATCTTTTCAGCTCTCCGGCAGTTTGTTCTGCTTCGGCCAGAGAGCCTTTCCTGATATAGGCCAGGCCTTTTAAATGCAAGGTTGCTCTTTGTAGTCCAGGTTCCTCAGCCTCGACAGCACACTTCCAGGCCTGCTCACATTCCCTGAGCGCCTCATCAAAATTTCCTGTCTGGAGATGAAGATAGGCCAGCCATCCGTGAGCTTCTGACTCCGCCCACTTCACTCCTACGTTTCTTAAGCTATCAATCCAGGGATTGATCCTGGTTTTACCGCTCTCGTATTTTCCCCGGATTAGATCCAAGTTATCAAACCGTAAGGTAGCGAAATAGCGCGCCCCGGGTTCTGTAAACTCCATCAGCTTCCAGCACACGTTCTCTGCCTTTTCCAGGTCTCCTTTATATAATAAAACTGTGGCTTGTGTATTAAGAGTTGGTATGTCTGTAGGATTTATGGCCAAGGCTTTCTCTATCTCTGAAAGCGCGAGGCTATATTCTCCGAGCAGCCGGTAGTGGGTTGCCAATCCCCGGTAGATGACGACTGAGTCTCCAATATTCTCAAGGTAGAATTCAAGAACCTGTTTTGCCTTGTCATAATCCCCGCGCGCTCTGTAACAGGTGGCGAGCACCGTGTAGTCGGAGCCAAACTCAGACTTTGCACTCTTGGCTTTTTCTAAGTAGGGAATCGCCTCCTCATACTGGTTTAGATAACTAAAGCTGAGTGCCAGGTTATTAAGAGCAACCATGTCATCAGGATATATTTCAAGGAGTTTTTTGAAGGCAATCCTTGCCTTATCGTATGTGTCCTCGTAGGTAAAATAATAAGTCCCCTCTATTAAGTAACGTTCCTTTTCTGACAGTCTGTCTTTCAATTCCATGGCTTTTTTCAGGTATTCTTTTAATTGAGGGCGGAAGCCGAGGTTTCCGTAAGCAACTGCCATGAACCTGTAAGCTATGGCAAATTCAGGGTCAATGCTGATGGCCCTCTCAAAATAAGGAATAGCCTCCCGAAATCTGGACTGGATATGCAGCTTCATCCCTTCAGAATAGTGTTTGTATGCTTCAGGAGATTTTGTAGTGATATCTGCCAGACTTCTGTCCAGGTCTTCTAATATCTGCTCTTCTGTCAGGTTCAAGTCTGATTTAATTCGCTTGGTTATTCTGTCAACAGAATCAGTGAGGCTGACTTCTCCTGCTCCTTCTTCCCTAACCGAGCTGATCACTTCAGCTGTGTCTGCCTTCATGAGGGAGGCAGAGATGATGAATTTATCTCCTGCGGTGATATAGCTGCCTCTCAATATGTGAGATGCTCTGCCCTGAGCAGCGACTCTTTTCAGGTCGTCTGTCGAGTATTTCTCTTTCTCGATGAGTTTTAGCTTCTCCAGAAGACTGTAAATTCGGTCACCGCTCAAGACATGGAGAAACTTGGACTGGCTGAGGTCTGTGATGAGCATCTCACTCAGGCCGCTTCTCCAGTTGTCCAGGCTCTTGTTCCCGGAATTGTTCTCGAAATAGAGAATGGCTAAGGAAGGCTTATCTGATGGCGCTGCAGGAATAACTTCTTTTTTGGGGAGGAGCTGCCAGATGAGGATGCCAGCAATGATTAAGGCGACGACAACTAAAGCAGGAATGACAAGCTTCTTCAAGCCAAAGGTCACGGTTATTTCTCGCGATGTGATGGGCTTTCGCTTGGGGATTTCTATTTCTGTGGTCGGAATGCCCTTCTCTATGTTTTCTAGTTCCGAACGCACTTCTCCTGCACTCTGATAACGATTCTCCTTGTCTTTCTCCATGCATCTCAATATCAGGCGGCTGAGATCTTCGGGAATCTGCGAATTAAGCTCTATCGGGTTTCGAGGTTCTTCACTCTTCTGCTTTACTCCGATAGTGAAGGGAGTGTCTCCTTCAAAAGGTACTCTACCAGTCACCATCTCGTAGAGAATCACTCCCAGCGAATAAATGTCCGAACGCTGGTCCACCTCCTTTCCTTCCACCTGCTCAGGTGACATGTATTCCGGTGTTCCGATCATCACTCCAGCGCCCGTTATTCCTTTTCCTGTAATGGAGCGAGCAATCCCAAAATCCATGATCCGGGCATTCCCTTCTTTATCGATCATGATGTTCTGCGGCTTGAGATCCCGATGAACGACTCCCAATTTGTGGGCTGAAGCCAATCCCCCGCAGATCTGTTTGGCTATCCCAATTGTCGCTCCGGTGCTCAGTTGCCTTGACATCCGAATCATACTCTTTAAATCTTCACCAGGAACAAACTCCATGGTGATGAAATGTGTCCCCTCTTCTTCCCCGAGATCATACATCTGACAGACATTCTCGTGACGGATTTTTCGGGCAAATTTCAGCTCGTTCGAGAACCGTTCGATGGTCTTTTTATCCGAAGCAATCTCAGGCTTGAGGAGTTTGAGGGCGATCTTCTCATTTATCTTTGTATCCAGCACCTTGTAGACCTTACCCATGCCGCCTTTGCCCAGCTCTTCAATGATCTGATACCTTTCTGCAAAAGTACTTCCTGTGGTTAGCTCCTTCTTTGGGGCCTCGATGGTCTTGGTGGGAGCAGAGATTTCCTCTGACGCTGGAAGTTGGGTGCCGCAATCGGCACAAAAGCTGGAAGTTTCAGGATTTTCTGACCGACATTTAGGGCATTTCATGACCTATTCTCCCCTTGAATTTCTTGGCAAAAGAATAACAATTAAATAGGAAAGAGTCAAATTGAATAATGGTATTAATGGGGTCGGGCCACGCTATCTAGTTTGTTTTTAATGAGATAGGTCCAAATTAGGCCTGTTTTATCCCCTTAAACCGCCATTTTTATAGGCAAAATTGCCTGTTTAAGCAACCTTTGGTTCTCACAACTTAAATATTTCTTCTTTTAAAATATTAGCCTCTTTAGTTTGTTTTTCTGCATTATTTGGCTTAGAGGCTTATTTTTGGCCCCAAAAATGCACTTCTAAGGCCAAAATTGGCAGGAATTTTGCATCTAAATGGTTAATAATAAATAATTTATCTTGGCCCGACCCCTTGTTAGTTTTACCTATTCTCCCCTTAATTTTTCTATAGATTTTGCAGAAATCCATCGATTGCCCTCATAAAAAAGGTATTTGCCGTCAGGTGAGATAATCGGACACATGCCCTTTGGAAGTTGCTCCAATTTTTTTGGTTCTAACCATTGACCCTCTTTCCCTTTGAAGCTGATATAGAAGCCATCCGACCGCCTGTTTACAACCTTTACAAATAATAAATAAGATTCGTCAGGAGAGATGAACGGACAGGTTTCGCCATTCTCACTATTGATAATCGGCCCCATATTTACAGGTGTTGTGTATTCGCCATTCACTATCCGGGAATAAAATATATCGCTTTCGCCGAAACCATCCTGCCTTTGTCCTCCGAAGTATAATGTTCCTGAATTCGAAACGGAAATCTGCCAGTGCAATTGCAGTGCATTCACTTTTGGGCTTACCGGTTGAGGATCCGACCAGCCGGTTGAAGTTCGTTCAACAAACCAGATATTCTCTTTATTTTCGGTTCCCGAACCAATGGGTCGTCGAGAAGTAAAAAACAGTTTCCTGTTATCGGGTGAAACAAACGGAACGTCATCATACATCTCTATATGACTTGTTCCGCTAAATGAAACAACTTCGGGTTTAGTCCAGTGACCATTTTGCACTTTTGTAAAGTATATTGATGTTCCCGATGCCCAATACATTTCCTGCCCATCAGGAGAAGTACTGATCGAGCTATGACCTGCCGATACTATACCGGGAGCAAATCTTTCCGGCTCATCTCCCGGAGGTGTTTGGCCCAAATACGGACCTTTGAGAATCGGGAATTTTTGAGGTTCCGTACTTCCCCCTAATTTGGCAATTAAGCTTAATGCCTCTTTATAACCCTCTTCTTCTGCGATGTTATAGGCAGATTTTCCGTTTTTGGTTCTCTTATCAATATCAACTCCTTTTTCCACAAGTAATTTTATCAATTCCAATTTCCCTTTGTTTGCTGCATAGTGCAGAGGTGTCCAGCCATAAATGTTTGCTTCCATGTCAATAGGAATGTTTTTTGCCAGAAGTATTTTCACAATCTCAAGTGAACCGCCGGATATTGCACTCCGCATGATAGATTCATTATCTGATTCTTTCTTGAATAAATCTTCTCCTGCCTTCTCAACCAACACCTTAAACATACGCACGGATCCGATAGAAGCTGCCATTCTAAGCCATATAACTGGTCCCCCGGCTTGAGCTGTATTAACATCTGCATCATTATCCAACAGCAAATCAATGAGTCCATGAGCATTACCGTGCACGGCATGATTTAACGGCATCATACCGTTAGCATCTTTCGCGTTTATATCAGCACCGTTTTGTATAAGTAATCTGGCAGCTTCAATATTATCAGTCATCAATGTCAAATAATTTAATGGTGTTCGTTCATAGTTGTCTCTGCTATTAAGATCAACTCCTTTGGCAATCAATAATCCGGCAGTAATTATCCGGTTATGCCGTGCAGCCAGATGGAGAGGTGTATATCCCATAATATTTTGATGACGAAGGTCTGAGCCATGTTCAATCAAATATTCGGATACCTCATCTTTTCCATTTAATATAGCCATATTAAGAGGCGAATTCAGTTGGTTATTTGTCGATTTGATATCCGCGCCCTTTGAAACTAGAAGTTTAACAAGAGCAAGATATCCGCTTTCTGCTGCATAATGAAGAGGCGTATTATTAATATCATCTTTTACATTGGTTAAAGAGACATCTTTTTCAATGAGTGCTTTAACCTTAGCCAAATCATTACTCTTTACCGCGTCAAATATTTCCTGGGCTTGCGTTATTGTAGTTATTAATAGCAAGGCAATAATAGTTAAAATTGATTTTAATGTTTTCATGTTTTTCTCTCCATAGAGTTTAATAATTTTTATTATTCATAAAAAAGGCAGAATGGAACCATTATTCTTTTGCGCCGGTTATGATCAAAAACGGAATGAATTCCCGGATCATCATTTCTTTTTCAGGGCTTCCAGTTTTTCCTTGGCGAGAGAGCGCTTCGGATCGATCTCGAGTGCCTTTTCATAATATTTTATGGCTTCTTCCGCATTCCCTTTCCACTCATAGGCCAGACCCAGACCTTCATAAGCGCTCGCAGACTCTGGATAGAGAGTCAGGCAGAGCTCCAAAAGCTTGATGGCCCCATCCGGCGCCTTGTGCCGCTGCAGTCCGTGGAGGGCATGTCCGACCAGGAATTCCTCTGGAATGGGAACCTCAAACCCGAATCGCTCGCTTAAAGCCCTGAAATGCGCTTTCACTTTGTCCGGTCCTTTCTCCCAGGCTTCCCCCGGAAACGGCCATCCTTGAAACAGCTCTTTGAGGCAATGATACAGGGCTGGAAAGGCAACAGAGCCGTGGTTTTCATCGGGATAGAGTTTATATTTATAGATGAAATCCTTTGGCGCGGCGGACTCGGCTAACTGGCGAAATTGATCCAGATAACCGCTCTCCTCCTTATCCTTGGGTTCATTAGAGATAAATAGAAAATGCTTCCAGCTTGATTTTCCCTCGAACATAGAACCGGCATTCTTGAGCCACTGGAACTGATCCCAATAGAGGCTGGGGCTGAAGGCGAGAGTGGCCTGGAAAAGCTTTGGGCTGCGGGCCAGAGTTTCCACCGCAAAAAGACCGCTCAGGGAATGACCGACCAAAATCCGGAAGGGGTGAGTCCTGTAGTTCTGGTCGATATAGGGGACCATTTCTTCTGCCAGGAATTTACGGAAGGTTTCAGCCCCGCCGCTCGTCGGCCAATCTTTGGATTTGGTGAAAGTAAACTCCTTCAGGCGGTCTCCATGGGCAATGGCGACTAATATCATTTCAGGGATCATGTCGAACCAATTCATGTACTGGACCGTACCAGAAAAGGGAAGAAAGTAATCCCCTCCGTCTAGAATGTAGAATACCGGATAGCGCTTGGCAGACTCTTCATATCCTTCTGGAAGGCGGAGATAAATTGTCTTCGATTCGCCCAGATGCTGGGATTGGAATTCCAGCTTTTGGCCGATGATGACATCTTTGGCCTCCTCTTTGTTCGGTCCGGTGGATTCTGAATTCGCAGCTGTAGGCTGAGAGTCCCCATCTCTTTCTTTTTCTATTCCCTGAATGGAAAAACCGAACAGAAAAATACAGGCCATCAGAATCATGCCCAATGTTTTCATCTTTCTCTCCTACTTAAGATACCATTACATCTAATTCTATTATAAAGATCATAAAGCAACTCATTGTAGTTAACAGCATGGTAATCGATTGATCCGAGATAGTATCTCAGCATATATCTCCATACTTATGGCAGCCTCTGCCATTTGAAACATGATATTCTGTTAGTTCTTCTTTTGGGCGTAATAGAAGCTTGCGCTGCTGCTCATCGGCTAAACTTTTCCGATCTCATTTCGCACGCACCTCGTAGACCACGGAAAGGATACTTTCCGCTACGAGCTCCGGTACATCCGAATAAAGGTGATGCGAGGCCCCTTCTGCAAGCACGAACTTGCCATTTGTGGACTTATCGACCAGAGCGCGACTTTGCTCGATCCAGTACCTCTGGTACTCCTCCGCCACATCACCGAAAGCTGGGTTGGGCTTCCCCGCAGCCATTACCACGAGAGGCATGTCACCAAATGATGAAACCGCGCTAACCAGCCTCGCGCTTTCACCAAACATCTCGCGATGCTCTGATGCAATCATACTGAAGAAAGCCGATCGCGCTTTCTCCTGGGCATCAGTAGATTTCGTGGCGGAATCGGCAATGGCTTGCCATTCCGCGGTCATCTGTTCGGCCATCATCCCGAGATCCCTGTATTCCTGCCCTAGTATGAATGAGAGCGGCGGCGGGTCTAACAGAACTATCCCGGCAACATCATCAGGGTATTTGGAAGCGAAAACCTGTATGTTCAGAGCTCCAAGCGAATGACCGACAAGCACAAAGGGTCCCGGCACGGAAGCCTTCTCAAGCAGAGTCTTTAACTCCTGCGCCTCACGGCCGCTGTGCCNNGTGCCGGGGCAAAGGGCCGGGCTCACTCTGCCCGTATCCAGCTCGATTGTAGGTAATGACATTCGTAACCCGGGCAATACGCTCCTGCAATGGTCTTAGGTTGTCCAACTGGTCCGTAATTCCGGCATCGATGACGACTACGGGAGCCCCTTTCCCCTCTAGATGAATTTGAAGGCGATGCGATCCAATGCTAATCATCTGAGCAGAGGATGAAGAACTCTCACACGCGCACGATGCCAGAATCATACATGCCGCGAAAAAAATTGCTAGCCTCCTAATGATTGTCACAGTTCCCTCAACATATGGGCCATCTAACTATTAATATTGAAAAGTATAATTAATAAATATTCCCCATATCAACTTTGTGTAAGAGAAAAGCCAGGATTCCTTTGCTCTGCAATCCAGTGCTGAGCTTCTCTTTTGCATGATAAATCAGTTCTCAAGCAATTTTGGTATCAAAGAGTATATATCTATAATCAAATTTGAATTATTCTTTCCGCTTTTTATATTTCTGGTGTTCATCTGCAGCCCGCTTAACCGTCTCTTCAGAAAAAAGATCCTTGATTCGAGTGGGAGAGGGAGCTTTGGCGATTTCTTCAGCGACCTTGAGTGTAGCGACTTCACCGAACTGGTGCCAATGATAAAGATAAATAATGCCATTCTTTAGATCGAAGACATTTGAATACAGTGTGTTCCCCCTAGCGCCTTCAACATGGACGGCATCCAGGATAGANNCTCTACAGCTTTATTATACCGCCAGCAAGGATAACTGCCTGGGTAAGTATTTTTGGGATTGGCACGATTGAAATTCGTTGACACGAGATACCCGTCTCCCTTCGGCTTCCGGGTGAACGCAAGCTCTCCATCCGGGCCTGCACTGATAACAACTGCATCACCTGTCGCATCGGCCAACAACACTTGCCATTTGAGGGAGGTGCCCCAGTTATGCTTCTTAGCCATAGCAATGGCTTC
>JABAOH010009470.1_pt3 | contig 11649 bp, 11 predicted proteins | sample 7062181 | NCBI WGS metagenome assembly JABAOH01 (sample SAMN14538630, study PRJNA623070) | marine sediment metagenome | biome: marine biome [ENVO:00000428]; feature: marine pelagic biome [ENVO:01000023]; material: deep marine sediment [ENVO:00002113]; isolation source: pool of 5 deep marine... | reverse complement strand
AACTTCAACGGACCGTTTCCGGTGTTCTGAATTCTGTGTTTGATTCTTGGTGGGGCCAACATGACCGATTCGGGCCGGATCTCGTATTGTACCCCATCAATGGTAGCGACGCCGGTTCCCTCATAGAAGAACATGGCCTCCTGTTCCTTCTCGTGAGTGTGCTCGGGCGCACCACCGCCTGGGTCCATGGTATGAGAGCCGACGATGAAGCCGTTAGAACCCATGTCTTCCTCGGTAACAATAAGGGTGGAGTGGCGGCCGTTGGTTTTGTGCACCACATACTCCATGTCTTTTGCATAAGCAAACAAGTTCTTTTTCATAATCCCTTCCTCCACGTCGTACTAGCCTCCGTTCCAGGTCGTTCGGAATCTATTGTCCGAGAACCATATTCGGTAGGAACGTGACCAGATCCGAGAAAAAAATAATCAGAAACAGAACAGCAGCTATTGGAAAGTAAAAGGGTACACAGGCTCTGACCAGCCTGCCAAACTCGATATTTCCAACACGGATTAGAACGTAAAGCACAATCCCGAAAGGTGGCGTCAACTGGCCAATCATGAGGTTTAAAACCATCACGAGCCCGAAATGAATGGGGTCTATGCCAAATTTAGGCAGTAGGGGTGCGATCAATGGTGTCAACAGGGTAATCGTCTCAGCGGTTGACATGAAGCAGCCGGAGATGAACAACACGAGGTTCAATAACATCAGTATGACAAGGGGTTCCTTGCTGATGGAAAAGAGCACACTCGTTACCAATTCAGGAACCTGGGTTCTTGTCAAAGCACTGTTGTATATCATGGCACAAGCCAGAATGAAGAGGATTGCCGTTGAGGTTATGGCCACACTCCTTAACGCAGTTATCAGAACCCGGGGTTTAATTTCGCGGTAGACGAAAAGGCCCAACACCCCCGCGTACAGCGCCGCGACCCCCCCCGCTTCCGTGGGAGTAAAAACCCCCGTCCAAATCCCTCCGATTATAATCACCGGTGTCAAAAGCGGAAGGAAAGCCCTTTTGAAACTCACGACTAAGTGATCGAGACTGAAATGGTCACCCTTGGGGTACCCCCTCCTTTTGGAGATAAGGGCGCAGAGGATCATGAGTGAAATCACCATGAGGGTGCCCGGCACCAACCCACCGATGAAGAGCTTGCTCACCGAAGTACCGGCCAAAACCCCATACAGGACTAAGGGGACGCTGGGGGGCACTACGGGACCGATAGTGGCGGAAGCCCCGGTTACGGCGCAACTGAAATCCTTATCGTACCCAGCATCCTCCATGGCCTTAATTTCGATCTGTCCCAATCCGGCTGCATCTGCGGCCGCGGCACCCGACATGCCCGAGAAGATAAAGCTGGCCAACACGTTCACGTGGGACAGTCCGCCCCGTATGTGTCCCACCAGGCTCCCCGCGAAGCCGAATATCCGGCTGCTGATGCCCCCCTCGTTCATCAGTGCTCCGGTCAGGAGGAAAAGAGGGACCGCCAAGATGGGGAAATTATTGATCCCGTAAACCAGCATCTGGGCTATCAAACCGAAGGAAAGGCTGGGATAGCCCCACTTAATGACCAATGCAACGATCGAAGTTACCCCGATGCAGTACCCCACTGGGATACCGAGCAACAGGAGTCCAATGAGGAGGAGGAAGAACACAACCAGGATCTCTATCTACATCACCTCGCTTTCCCCAAGCAGGCCATTCATTTTCCATAAAGGCCGAACATGGTTCTCAGCCTGTCCACGATAATCAATGTGAGGAGAATCAGTATGGTAGCCGAAGACACGGTAATCGCCAGATAGAGAACGCCGACGCTGATGGGAAAAGTTACCGCCTCCTGGCCCCAATTGAGCTGTACTAACTGGACGCTGCCAAAGAAGATGATGACATTAAAGACGAACACGACACAATATGATAAGAGCGAGAACAGATGCATCACCCGCTTTGGAACTCGTTCCACCAAGAACGTGATCTTGATGTGGGCCTCCTGAGCAACGGCTGCCGCGGCACCCATGAAGACCATCCATATGCAGAAATAGCGAGCGGCTTCCTCGGTCCAGGGTACCACAATTCTCGCAACGTATCGGAAAAAGACCTGAAGAATGACCGTGACAAGAACACAAACCAGAAACACAACCGATATGGTTTCAAAAGAGTGTGATATGATTTTTGAGAGCCTTTTCATCATGATTCCGGATAGGGAGGAAGCCCGCTTTCCGTAAATTGGTTTGATTCTAGGGGCGACCTTACTGCCCCAACACCTTCATGGTCTCTTCGTACACCCAGGGCTCCCATCTCTTCTTGAAGAAATCCATGGTACCCAGGGAGACCTTCTGGAAGGGTTTCAAGTCGGGTTTAAGGTACTTCATTCCATGCCCTTCCATCTCTTTTATGAGCTTAGCTTCCATATCGGCGGCGAATTTAGTACACCACTTCATGGTATCCTCGGAGGCCTTAATGAGGAGCTTCTGGTGTTTCTTGCTCTGTTTGTCAAGGAACTTCCTGCTCAACAGGTACGATTGAATATCGACGATGTGGTTGGTCAGTACCGTATACTTTTGGACTTCCCAGAGTTTCCGGTTATAGTTCGAAGAGACGGGATTTTCCTGTGCCTCCACGACCCCCGTTTGTAGAGAGCTGAAGATCTCCGGGGAAGGAATCGGTGTGGGCAAGGTACCAAAGGCTTTCCAGACTACTATCCAATCGGGGTTTTCGGGAAGGCGAATTTTCATGCCTTTCAGGTCGGCCGGGACTTTGACATTTCGATTCGTAGTCAACTGCCGGTTTCCGCGGAAGTAAACCCCGTTCCACTCAATGCCATTCTTCAGATAGGCCGCTTTCACCTCTTTACCAATGCGACCCTTGATCGAACGCAAAATGCCCTCCTTGTCGGAGAAGAGATAGGGAACGCCCCAGGAAATAATCTTCTTTACGTAGGCGCCGCGGGTTCCCCAACCACCCAGGCAGAGCTGAACTGTCCCGAGCTTTAGCTGCTCAACCAATTCCCTTTCGCCACCCAGCGTGCCTCCATAGAAGACCTTGACCTTGATTTCCCCTTTGCTGCGCTTCTCTACCAAATCTTTGTAATGGTAGAGCCCCTCCACGTCTGCCGTTCCGGTCCGAGGATGAAAGGTAGCGATGGTCATTTCGACCACTGCGTGGGACGTACCTGATGAGGCGAAAAAGAAGAGACCAACTAACGCAGCAGCCATTCCTACTACAAAAACATGCGAGGTTTTCCTCATTGATCTCACCCCCTTAAAGTTTTTTGTCGTTTACACAAAGCCCACAGCGGGCTTCCTCCCTTCGTTAATGGATGATTTTGAAAAGCTGCTTCGCTTCTTCTACACTCGCTACCTTGCGATCGAGCTCCGCCGCAAGGTGCACCCCGCGTTTGACAAATTCGGCGCTACTTTGGGCGAGCTCTCCTCGTACGAGGAAAAGATTATCTTCTAAGCCAACCCTGATGTGCCCACCAAGCATAATGGTGATGACATCCATGGCGAATTGGTTATGTGCACCCCTGTTTCTGGACCAAATGCTTCCTGGGAACATGGCCTTAATCCTCTGCACCATTTCATCATAGTCTTCCAGCACGCCTTTATCCGAATCACTCACCAAATCGAAGACGAGCTCGAAATGAGCCGGTTGCCTGATCAACGCTCTTTCAATCAATGTATTTGCGGTTTCAATCATATCAATATTAAAGGCTTCGATAACCGGAACAACCTCCAACTCTCTCATCGTATTTGCCGTGTATTCGATCTCTTTAGCACTACCCTTGATATTCAAGGATGCCATATGGGGACGGAGTTCTCGAATAGGAGCCAATTTCTCCTCAACGGGAACTGGGGGCCCACCAGTCGATATTTGGATGATGACATTGGAATGCTTCTGGACTCTTTCAATAATCCTCCCATAATAGTTGGGGTCAAATGTGACATCTCCCTTCTCGTCTCTGGCATGAATATGGGCAACCGCGGCCCCTTCCTCGGAGGCGTTGATAATATCCTCTGCTATCTCCTCGGGTGTTTCCGGCATATAAGGGCTATCTTTTTTGGTCCAATTTATGTTGGTACTCGCAACGGTTATTACCAGTGGATCCATCCAAGACCTCCTTCGGTTTCTGCTGTTCGAAAACCCCCCTTAGGCAATCCGTTTTACCGATTCCCGAACGACCAATTTTGTGGGGATTACTCGATTGCGTCCTTCCCCGGAATAGGTGCCATCAATTCGATCAAAGAGTAACTCCGCGGCTAATTTACAGAGATCCTCCGAATAAGGTTCTATGACTGTCAATGGAGGATCAGCAAAAGAACTCCACTCCGTATCATCGAAACAGATGAGGGAAATATCTTCCGGCACATTTGTGTTGTTCTCCTTGAGAGACCGCAAGGTTCCCAACAGTTGGAAATTAGTGCCGACAAATATGGCTGATGGAGGATTTGACAAGTCCAATAACGCGTTGGTAATGAAGTAGCCGCTATCAAGGGTAAGTCCCCCCATGTGAACGAGCTCCCGATCGTATGGTATCTGGAATTCTTCCAGAGCTTTCATATATCCTTCTATTCGTTCCGCCCCGGCTGAAGTATTTATGGAACTGGAGATCATTCCAATTCTCCTATGCCCATTTTCTATGAGATAGCGAGTGGCTTGATATGCTCCCTCTCTATTTTCAAGTTCAATGGTGTCAAGATCAGTATTTGAAAGCCTCCGGACTATGAGAACCACCGGAATGTTGAGTTCGCGATATGAAGAGATCTCTTGTTGAATTCTTCCCTCCTGGGTCCTGCCAGCCGAGGCAAGGATGAGTCCGTCAACACGCATATTGGAAAAAGTCTGTAAGCAACTAATCTCTCTCTCCAGGTCTTCCTCGGTATTACCCAGGATGAGGGTGTAATTCCTGTTGTGTACCTCTTTCTCTATCAACTCTATGACCTTGACATAAAAGGTATTTATGATTTTGGGAATAATTAAACCGATGGTTTGTGTTCTTTTTATTTTCATCCCCCTTGCGAGCGCGCTTGGTCGATAATTGAGCTTTTCAATGACCGCTTGAACCCGGAAACGAAGGTCTTCTGTGACATTTCCCCTGTCGTTGAGCACCTTGGAGACAGTACCAACGGAAACACCGGCGTACGTGGCTATATCCTTAATTGTTACCGCCATCAAAGACACCTTTTCAAAGAAGAACCAGTCATATGAGATCCAACGAGTTCCAAAAATACCATATCTAGGGGTGGTTATGCTAATATCGCCTCTTCAAGATCCCACTGTACGAAATTTAATCCACGGATGATTCCTATGACCATTTATCATGGTCCTCGCCTAGACTCCCCCCTATCCGTCATCGCTTTCATAATACGGTTGACAAATCCCCGAGTTTCATCACTGAGCTGTGTATTTCCGGTTTGAATACTGACAAACCCCGTGCCGCCGCGGACAGCCACCAGGTTAAGGCTCGGTACAATCAGAATAAAAGTGCGAGAGGCGCCAACGGCCATGAAGGCATCCGACGGAACCTCGGTACCAAAAACAGGGTTGAGTTTGAAACCATACCTCTCATAAGGCTCAGGCTGTCCATGGGAATTAACCCACCATAGATAACCGTATCCTTTCATAAGATCTGGATTAGAGGCCCTTGTGGCCATGTTGCCGTTTGCCTCAGAGAATAACCTTTTCCCGTCCCAATCTCCTTTGCGGAGCCAGAGGCGCCCATATCGAGCCATATCCCGTACCGTCATGTGAAGCCCGGCACTGAATCTACCATCCCATGACCAGTCCTTTGCTGCGATAGGGGTAAGGATCCTATTCCTTAGTAGTACCTCGATATCACTCCCCCCCAAAGCTTCCTTAATGATGTCCCGCAAGATGTTGGTCCCGCCATCGCTATATGCGAAATCGGTTCCCGGTGGAAAAAGGAGTGGAGCGTCGCACGGAGTATCACTTGGCTTAGGGAAACCCGCGCTCATGGAAGCAAGATGGTGAACCGTCATATCTGTCCTGCCACAGGCATTGTCGCTCAGTTTAAGAACACCTTCGTCAAGCGCCAACATGAGAAGAGACGCGCCAAAGGATTTTGTCGTGGAATAGGTATCCCATTTTGTAGTTTTCGACGACGACGAATAGTGCTCCAGCAATACCTTGTCATGACGCATAACAAGCACGCCGTTTGATTCTGAAAGGGAATCTGAATACCTTTTTAGATCTTCCAGAGCTAACGAGGATAGACCATGGCTTTCAGGAGCGGCCTTTTTGAACGCAAAGGTCTTCATCGATGCCTCTCCGTTTGGTATCGTGGGATTATGGCAAAGCACCCACGCAGATTAGGATCATTTTATCCTCGATCGATACGATTCGCGTGAGGAGAAGCAGATCTTGTTTCAATCTTGCTTTCCTAGATTCGCAATCCGCTCACCACGTATTTCTGCCCAAAAAGAGTGATGAGCAGGGCTGGGATCATCGCCATTACCGCCGTAGCACTCATCAAGTTCCATTCGATCCCCAGTTCGTGAACAAATTGGGCCATGGTCACGCTGAGCATAGCCGTCTTCCTGCCAGCAAGCATCAGGGCAAAAAGGAACTCATTCCAGGTGTAAAGCCAGCACAAAACAGCAAGGGCAACTACCCCTGGCATCGCCTGAGGCAAAGCAATCTTGATGAAAGCTCCCCAGTGAGAGCAGCCGTCAATATATGCCGCTTGTTCCATCTCACGGGGTACACCATCAAAAAATCCCTTCATCACCCAGGTGAAAAAGCATACGTGTACCGCGATGTGGGGAAGTAGGAGTCCTACATACGTATCGTAAATACCGAGCCTCGCTATTAATAGATAGAGGGGGAGTACCCATGTGATGTAGGGAACGGTCCGGAAGAGATAGATTACAATAAACAGGACTTTGCTTGTAGCCCCTTTGAAGCGAGACAGCATGTAGCCACTCATCACGGTGACCTGAAGGGAGAAGATAGTGGCAAGTGTGGCCACAAAACCGCTGTTGATAAACGATTCCTGTATCCTCGGAAACTTCCAAGCCGCGACGAAGTTTTCCAACGTCAACCGGGTTCCCTTATGCACATAAAATACGTCCGATGCCGGACGAAGGGCTGTCAAGGTCATCCAAAAGACAGGGAAAATAATCAATGAACATATGGCAAAGGCAACAAGGCCAAAAAAAGCTTTTTTCCATCCCTTGGCTAGCATAGGGCCTCCCTTCTTCTACGCTTCTGCCAGGTAGTAAAGGCCGAAATAAAGTCCTGCCCCTACGGCCATAATGATGAGTGCACCGATAATGGACGAAGCAGCACCAATGCCGAAATCCAGGAAAACAAAGGCTTCTTTATATGAGTAAATACTGAATACCTCTGTCAAACGTCCTGGCTCTCCCCGAGTGATAGTCCAGACGACATCGAAAACACGAAAGGCATCGATGGAACGGATAACGATAGCCACAAGGAGAACTGGCCGCAACAGTGGCAGCGTGACTTTTCTGAAGACCTGCCACTCAGTGGCTCCATCTATTCGAGCAGCTTCATGCGGTGCCCGTGGCATGTTCTGGAGTGCAGCTAGAATGAGCAAGAAATACCAAGGTGTCCAAAGCCAAATATCGGTAAGGATTACCAGGCCTAGACTAGTCCAACGATTGACCAACCAGATCATGGGTTCAAGTCCCAGCCCTCTAATAATCACATTGGCAATTCCGAACTGGTCGTTAAAGATCCAGGCAACCATGGTTGCGGCCACCACAGGTGCCACCATCATGGGAAAGAGAATCGCGGTGCGGACGATATTTTGCCCCCGGAATTTACGGTTAAGGAGCACAGCCAGGCTCAAGCCGGCCACAACTCCCCCTGCCACGGACACAAACATGAAGAGGAAGGTATTAAAGAGAACCACCCCATGAAATTGCGCATCGGTAATGACTTTCACATAGTTCTTGAGCCCGATAAATGGGTGTTCGAAATCCGTGAGATGGAATCGACGCAGGCTTGCGTCAATGCCCATTAAGATAGGGAAAATCTCGAAGGCAAGCAGAGCAAATGCCGCGGGAGCTACCAGGAAGAATATAAATCGCCGACGCTCCCGGAAGATTGATGATACGCTTTTTGATACCGGAGGTCGACCCATGAACTTCCCCCGTCCGGTAACGGTTGGTGAACTTTAGGATCGTGGTCAAGCTAACCTTGCACATGGAGATTCAACCCGCATCCTTACTGCTCTGCAGGCTGTTGGTGAGCGATGAAAAGGGGGGATACCAACCAAAAATCTTGGGAGATTTCTCTGTTACTGAGTCATGATGGAGGTGATCTTCCCTCCACCTTCCTCCAAGACCTTTCCGATATCTTCTCTTTTGCCAACCAAAGCTTTGGTCACGACATCTGAGAGGGTTGCATTAACCCGTGGCCACTGCTTGAAGAAGTAACAAGGAGTCACGGCATATTCGACATCGACTACAGCGGCCCTTAAGTCCTTGAAGAGAGGATCCTCCTTTGAGAGTTTCTTCTGCACCTTGAGATTGGGAGGGATGCCTCCAACAGCCTTCCACAGATCCATCTGCACCTCTTCAGTCTCACCCATCCAGTTAAGCAGTTCCTTGGCCAGCTTCTTCTGTTCCGGGGCAATAGCCTTAGGAATGGCCCAGAACCATGCCGCACGCCAAGCCACCGATTTGAAGGGGGCACTCGGGCCCATAATGAAAGGTGCAAAGGCTACGTTTCCAGCAATTTTGGATTTCTTGGGATCATTGTACTTCCCGTAAAGCGTCGTATCGTTTTCCTCAATGAGCGCCTTTCCAGCCATGAAGATGCCGTCAGCTTCTGTAGTGGTGTATCCAACCTGCCCTGGCGGGGAAATTTTGTGAACATGGATGTTATCCCACCAGAATTCAATGGTTTCCCGAAAGCACGGCTCTGTAAGCATGGTCCTCCAGCCTTTTTTCGCCAGAACATCGTTGTTCCGCTCGTTAAAGGGGGAGAATATGTCGCACCCATTGGCCCACAGGGACCAAAGGATAGTGTTGTAGGTGTTTGGGTATTTCATGCCACCGACTATTCCCCACTCGATTTTCCCCTCTTTTTGCAGTTTTTTAGAGATTTTGACCAGATCAGACCAGGTTCTCGGGTATTCTTCAGGAGATATCAGGTCCTTACGGTAAAAGAATATCCCCAAGGTTTCCGTCAGGGGAAAAGCGGTAGGACGGAGCTTTCCATCCTTATCTGGCCAGAGCATACCCGGATCGATGAGCGCTTTTTTATCCATGGCATGAATAGCCTTCACATCATCTAACGGCTCCAGATAACCCCCGAGGGCTTGTCCCCAGTCATCATTGTGGAAGATGATATCGTACTCTTTCGAGCCAGCTATTAAACCTGCCGTGATCTTCTCCAGGTAGACCGTATAGGGGATCATAGTGGCTTTGACTTCCACACCATTCATTTTACCCCACTTCTTAAACCACTCGACATTGTGCGCGTGAACGGGATAGTTCATATACGCGACGTTTAGTTCCTTCTTGGCTGCTGCCAAGCTCGGCTTCGTTAAGCCCCCAAGGAGAAAGAGCACGCCTAGGATTACCGTGCACGCTAGCATGATTGCAATTCCACGCTTCATCGTTCTCGCCTCCTTCCATTAAAATGTGGTTGGAAAGTCCCCCCTTTCCATTGATAAACAAAGTTGGATATTAGGTTATGAAACGATTCATTTAATTCAAACAAGTTAGAGTTCGTAGAATTACTTCTAACTTAAGCTCCTAAAATTATTAATTATTTTGATCAATATTCTGAATTCATAAATTATGAACCGATTCACGATTAACACATCTATTTCGTCTTGTCAAGCATTTTTTGCCCATTTTTTGCCTATCCATTTCGTCCCCATTTATCCGTCCTCTTCGGGATCGATCGGCCTGGATCTGCGAGGAGGTTTTCTTTTCATTGACACATAACTCTACCTCCTCCTATACTGCGCCGTTAAGAAGGAGCCTTTTAGCCGTTCGTTTTCCCCGGGGTATGTATTGACGCAAGGAACCTCTCAGACCCGGGGGACGAGTGTTCGGGACTTGCCTTGGAGCCTGGCGGCTTGAAGGGTGTGCCTTCCTCCATAAAGGTTTTCCTTGACAAACCAGCCTTGTTTTCTTATACTGCGACGCGGAAAAGGCAGGGCTTTATTAACGGCAGACTGGGGGAAAGGCTTTTAGCAAAACGAACGCTTCCCATAGGGAGTGATAGGCACTCTCGCATTTTGAGGGGGGTTCGTAACCAAGAAAGGAGGAAGTGAAATGAAGGGTTTTTTCAAGGTATTGGGTTTGTTGGCGGTTTTGGGGCTTCTTCTGCCAGTTGGGCAGGTGCAGGCCGCACAGGTCAAGTTCACCTTTGCAACCACAAACAGCCCCAAGGATTTCAGCTCGCAGGCGGTGCTGCGGTGGCAAAAAGCCATGAAGAAAGCCTCCAACGGGGAGCTTGACATGACGTTCATTCCCGGCGGAGCGCTGGGCGGGGACAAACAGCTCCTACAGCAGTTGTCGGGGAATGAGATTCAGCTCCACGTCGCAGGTCCAGTGGTAGTCCACCACCTCGTGCGTGAATACCAGTGCATGGAGGCCGAATTCGTTTACAAGGACGAGGCACATGGCTTCCGCGTTTGGACAGGCCCGCTCGGCAAAGAGGTTTCGAGGAAACTCGAGACCCAGTACAATATCACCATTGTTGGTGTGGGCTCGCGCGGTGCCCGTAACGTAACCTCCAATGTGCCGGTGAGAAAGCCCGCAGATATGAAGGGCATAAAGATCCGTATCACCAACCCGCTTCGTCAGGCGATCTTCAAGGCCTTCGGGGCCCTACCGGCGCCGCTGTCCATCAAGGAAGTCTACGGTGCACTTCGTCAAGGCGTTTTCGAGGCCCAGGAGAATCCCGTTTCGACGATTTGGGGGCACAAGTTCTACGAGGTACAGAAGTACATCAACCTCACGGGGCACGTCTGGAGCTACTGGGTCATTTCCGCGAACAAAAAGTTCATGGATTCGTTGAGCGGGCAGCACCGCAAGATCTTCATGGACACGCTGAACGACGCCGTGGCTTGGCTCAACAAGACGGTGCCCGCGGAGACGAACACCCTCTTGAAGAAGATGGAGCAAAAGGGTGCCACCGTGATCAAGCCCGACGTCGCCGCATTCCAAAAGATTGCGGCTCCCATTGTTCGAAAGTTTGCTTCGGATAAGTGCCGGCCGGGTCTTCTCGACGACATCGCGAAATACAAGTAGAACATTCTACGGAAGCGTGAGTCGTTGTTTCCCTAACCTCCTCCTTCTCCCTCCGTGAACGGGGGAAGGAGGAGGACGGGGAAGAGCATAATCGTATTTTTTGTCCCACGTGCCAACGGGAAAGTGTGCGATGACCCACACGGCCCAAAATGCATACCTGCGCGTGCTCGACAAATCGCTCGTGGTGATCGCCATGGTCGGCTTCATCGGGATGCTCCTGTCCACGGGCGGCCAGGTCCTCTTCCGCTACGTGCTCAAGATTCCCGTGCCCTGGACCGAGGAACTCGCTCGGATCCTCTTCATCCTGAGCATGTTCCTCGGTATTGCCATCGCCATCCGAGAGAAGGAACACATCGTTGTAAATTTCCTCTTTAAGAAACTCGGCATCCGCGGCCAAGC
>JABAOH010090342.1_pt5 | contig 11653 bp, 10 predicted proteins | sample 7062181 | NCBI WGS metagenome assembly JABAOH01 (sample SAMN14538630, study PRJNA623070) | marine sediment metagenome | biome: marine biome [ENVO:00000428]; feature: marine pelagic biome [ENVO:01000023]; material: deep marine sediment [ENVO:00002113]; isolation source: pool of 5 deep marine... | reverse complement strand
TGGAGGCGCCCTTCGCGGGAACGCAGCCCAACGTCGCCGAGGAGAACATCCAGGCCCGTATCCGCGGCAACCTGCTCATGGCGCTCTCCAACAAGTTCGGCTGGCTGGTCCTGACCACGGGCAACAAGAGCGAGATGAGCGTGGGCTACGCGACCCTGTACGGCGACATGGCCGGCGGCTTCTCGATTCTCAAGGACGTGCCTAAGACGCTCGTCTATCGGCTGGCCCGCTGGCGGAACCGAGAGGGTGAGGTGATCCCGGCCCGGATCATCGAAAAGCCGCCCTCGGCCGAGCTACGGGAGGATCAGCTGGATAGCGACACGCTGCCGCCGTACGAGGTGCTCGATCCGATCATGGCGGCGTACGTGGAGGAAGACCGCAGCCCGGAGGAGATCGAGAACGCGGGCTTCGACCGCGCCATCGTCCAGCGGGTGGTCGAGATGATCGATAGCTCGGAGTACAAGCGGCGGCAGGCGCCGCCGGGCATCCGCATCTCGGCCCGGGCGTTCGGCAAAGACCGTCGCCTTCCCATCACGAACCACTACCGGCACGCCGAAGAGGAGGATTGAGGGCGCGGCCCGCACGGACGCTTGGGCCTCGGCTAACAGGGATTGGTCATCGAGAGAGTGGGAGGCGCGGCGATGGGCCCGCAGCAGGCGTTGTGGAAGCGGGTACTCGATTTTCCCGGGATCGTAAGGCGGCCGGAGCAGGCGAAGCTCGACGCCCTGAGGGGGGCGCGCGCCCGGGCGCTGGTCGAGGAGCAGACGGAGTTCCAACGGATCCTCTTGCTCGAAACGCCGAAGCGGGAACTCATGCTGCTGCTCGACGGCCAGCTGCAGTTCTACAGCGGTGACGAGCACCGCTTTCACGAATCGCTGGCTGTCGTGCCGGTGCTGTTCCGGGAGCGGCCCGTGCGGCGGGTGGGCGTGATGGGTGGTGGGGACGGGCTGATCGCCCGGGAACTGCTGCGCCACTTTGGCGACGAAATCGAGCTGCTGCGGATCGTCGACATCGATCCCGTGATGACCGAGCTGGCACGGACCCACCCGCGGCTGCTGGAACTCAATCGCGGGAGCTTGCTGGACGGACGCGTCGAGGTCGTCAACGTCGATGCGCTGTCCTACCGTTCGCCGGAGCCCTTCGACCTCATCATCGGTGACTTGCCTGATCCCACGAGTCCCGTGCTTGCCCGGCTGTACCATCGCGAGTTCTACGCCGGGCTGCGCGAGCAACTCGCGACTCCCGACGGGTTGCTCGCGCTTCAGATCGTCTACGTCCCGCCGTTGTTCGACGGCGTGCTCAGCACGCTGCGCTCCGTGTTTCCGAACGTGAAAGAGTACGCGGTGTGGATGTACAGCTTCGTACGTGCCGGCTTTGCTCTCTGCGGCAGGGAGCCACTGCGGCGACGGCGCGAACTGCCGCCAGGAACCNNGGCAGGGAGCCACTGCGGCGACGGCGCGAACTGCCCGCGGGCACCCGTCACCTGACCACCGAGGGGCTAGAGAGCCTGTTCTACTTCGCGCCGGACGAGCCGCGGGTCGAGGTGGAGGAGGTGAGCACGGCTGAGAAGCCGCGGGTCGAGGAGTGGTACGCGGCTTACCTCAGGGACTACGTCGAGGAGCGGATTCTCTACTACTGACGGCTACCCAAGCCGGCGCCCCGATCTTTGCGCCGCACCGCTGCCCTGCTCTCACCCGTTTCGTCGTCCGGCCGCCGGGTGCGAGACAGGCAGCCTTGATCCGACTCAGCCTTCCCGATCCCCGAGGAAGCCGCGAAACACCAGTTCGGTGTCGACGTGTTCCGCCCCCAGTCGCTCCACCAGGTAATCGCGCGCCCGCTCGGCCCGCTCGGCTAGGGCGCAGCTCACGATGTCGGCGGAGGCGTACGCGTGCTCGGGATAGGTATGGATCGCGAAGTGCGACTCGCGGATCGGCAGGAAGACGGTCAGGCCCTGGCCCGGATAGCGATACACGGCCGGCTCGGCCAGCGGGTGGAGGCTGGCGGCGGCCGCCGCTCCCGTCAAGATGTCCCCGATTTGGCCGGGGTCGTTCAGCGTTTCGGAGTCGACGCCGTACATGTCGACCATGACGTGGGTCAGTACGGCGCGGTCTGCAGCGGCATGCTTTGGAGCCACCTTCGGCATTTTCACCCCCCCTCGCGCCACGCGTTGGTGATCGGACGTTGGCTGAGACTTTGCGTAAGAAAAGGTACGAGTCGGCGTTTCGCAATACCGCAGAGCCCGCCCGCCCCGGCCTGCGCTGCCCGCGCCGGCAGGGCCGGTCTCGGGCCCGCCACACGGCGAGTCGGGCCGGCGCGGCTAATCGCCGAGGCCGGCGCCTGCGACGGTCCCGGGCGCCGCTGCTGAGCACGTCGGCTGTCACGTCTGCAGACGTGCGTTGAACGGAATCGGGTTGGTGATGCAATAGACTCCCGGGCAACGCTCCTCTGCCAACCGCTTGATCTCCTCCAGCTTCTCGGCCGGCGCGTCGGAACGAACCCTCAGCGTCGCGTTCATCCCCTCCGTCACCGGTCGGTCGGCCACACCCATCGGGCGGCTCAGATCGACGAGGTTCTCCACGGTGACCTCTAGCGTCTGGAGCTCGACCCCCTCGGCAGCCGCCACGGCGGCAAAGGTCCCGGCGAAGCAGGACGCGAAGCCGTACATACAGTAGGATACGGGATCGGGCCGCAGTCCGTCGCCGCCCATGAAGGGGGCGAAGTCGGTCTCGATCGTGTCGCTGCCCTGCGGGTATTCGACCTGCGCGCTGAACTGAGGTTTGCCCTGCTTGAACATCCAGCGACCCGTCACCGCCTTGAGCTTTTTCGCCGCGCTGGGATCCTTTTCGATCTGCGCGGCGAAATCACGCATCGCATCGACGTTCACGTTGTTGATCCGGGCCATCTCATCGCTCCTGCGTGCGAGGTTCCTGTTGACATGTTCGCCAAAGCGATCGCCGGGTGGTGGTCAAGCGGCCACCTACCGGCGCATCATACGGGTCTCGGGGCGGCTCCCGTCCCTCGCCAGCTGACTCGGCGTGCCCGCGGCAAACGGCGCGGTTGGCCTTAACGTCCCATGAGAGAATCGCAACGGGTACCATATCGCCAACCCTTGACGACGATATAGCTGGCAGCTTCGAGAGGATGCGAAAGCTTAGCTACCGGCTCGGGACATGACAAGTAGCTTCCAGCCTTCCACGGTGCTCGTCGCGCCCACCGCCTTCAAGGGGACGTTCGGGCCCACTGCGGTGGCGCAGGCGTTGGCGAAGGCGGTCCTGAGTGTTTGGCCACGGGCGACGGTCGTCCAGCGCCCGCTGTCGGATGGAGGGAACGGGCTGCTCGAGGCGTGCGCCGCCCTCGAGGCCGGCGTGCTGGAGACGTACGAGGTCGCAGGGCCACTGGGCGTGCCGACGCGGGCCCGGCTCCTGAGACTCGCTGGCGCTGCGGTGATCGAATCGGCCGAGGCGTGCGGCCTGCATCTCGTCCCGGCGGAGCGGCGCGACCCGTTGCGCGCCAGCACCGCAGGCGTAGGCCAGCTGCTCCTCGCCGCGGCACGGGGTGCCGCCGGAGAGATCGTCTTGGGGCTGGGAGGCAGTGCCACGGTGGATGGCGGCACCGGCATGGCCCGAGCGCTGGGCTGGCGTTTCTTTGGGGCTGCGGGCCGGCCGCTGGAAGAAGGTGGCGGCGCGCTCCGGGAGCTGCGGCGCATCGATCGTGCGGGCAGGGCGTTGGATGCCCGAGTCGTGGCCCTCTGCGATGTCGACAACCCCCTCCTCGGTCCCCGCGGGGCGGCCCGGGTCTACGGGCCGCAGAAGGGGGCGAGCCCCGCCGACGTGGAGGCGCTCGAGCGGGGGCTCGGGCGACTAGCGGAACTCCTCGAGTCGCAGTTCGCGCTTCAGGTGGCCGAGCTGCCCGGTGCGGGCGCGGCCGGCGGCCTCGGCGCCGGGGCGCGGGCCTTCCTCGGCGCGGAACTGGTATCGGGCGCCGAGTGGATGATCGAGCGTGCGGGCCTGCGAGAGATTCTGCTCCGGGCGGACCTGGTGATTACCGGGGAGGGGAGCTTCGACGCTCAGAGTGCCATGGGTAAGGTCACGGGCCGCGTCATCGAGGCGGCGCACGCCGCCGGAGTCCCGGTGCTGCTGGTATGCGCCCGGGTGGCGGGTCCCCTGCCGGCGGGCGTGGAGGCGGTCGACGGCGGCGGCCGGCCGCTCGCCGAGGACGACCTCGTTCAGCTGGCGCGCGACGCTTGCCGGGCCCTCGCGGGTCAGGATAGACTTTGAGGCTCGAACGCCAATCGAGGTGGCGTGGACCCGTCCGGCGCGGGTGGAGCCGGGAGAGGGTGTGGTGCGCCGCCGGCNNAGACTTTGAGGCTCGAACGCCAATCGGGAGAGCGTAGACTCTGCGGTGAGGGAGAAACGGGGGCAGGGCGTGGTTGCGCCGCCGGCCGGCGCAATCGATGCCGATAGAAGATCGATGTCGAACGCGGATCTGATGGAAAAGCTGGTGTCGCTCTGCAAGCGGCGGGGCTTCGTCTACCAGTCGTCCGAGATCTACGGCGGCCTCGGCTCCGTCTGGGACTACGGCCCGCTGGGCGTCGAGCTCAAGCGCAACGTCAAGGATCGCTGGTGGCGGGACATGGTTACGACGCGCCCGGACATCGAGGGGCTCGATGCCGGCATCCTGATGCATCCGGAGGTGTGGGTGGCGAGTGGCCATGTCGAGGGCTTCACCGACCCGCTGGTCGAGTGCAAGAATTGCCACCGGCGGTTCCGCGCCGACGAGGTGGAGGGTCAGTGTCCGATCTGCGGCGTCAAGGATCAGTTCACGGCACCCCGCATGTTCAATCTCATGTTCAAGACCTTCATGGGGCCCGTGGAGGAAGAGGCGGCCCAGGTCTACCTGCGACCCGAGACGGCGCAGGGGATCTACGTCAACTTCCTCAACGTGCTGAACTCGTCGCGGCAGAAGATCCCCTTCGGCATCGCGCAGATCGGTAAGGCGTTCCGCAACGAGATCACGCCGGGGAACTTCATCTTCCGCACGCGCGAGTTCGAGCAGATGGAGATGCAGTACTTCGTGAAGCCCGGCACGGACCGGGAGTGGTTCGACTACTGGCGCAACGAACGGCTGGAGTGGGTGAAGTCATTGGGCATACGAGCGGAGAAGCTGCGCCTCCATCAGCACACCCGCGAGGAACTTGCCCATTACGCCTACGATGCCTACGACATCGAGTACGAGTTTCCCTTCGGTTGGCAGGAGTTCGAGGGCATCCACAACCGCACCGACTACGATCTCGGCGCCCACCAGAAGCGCTCGGGCAAGAAGCTGGATTACTTCGACACTGCGACGAACGAGCGCTTCGTGCCGTACATCATCGAGACGTCGGGCGGCGTGGACCGCCTGACGCTGGTCCTGCTTGCCGACGCGTATCGCGAGGAGGAAGTGGAGGGCGAGACGCGGGTCGTCTTGAGCCTGCAACCCGGGTTGGCGCCCGTTTCGGTGGCGGTCTTTCCGCTGGTGAAGAAGGACGGCATGCCCGAAGTGGCCCGCAAGATCTTCGACGCGCTGCGCGCCCGCTATCCGGCCTTCTACGACGAGTCCGGCTCTATCGGGCGCCGCTACCGCCGCCAGGACGAAGCGGGAACACCGTTCTGTGTGACCGTCGACGGCCAGACACTGGAGGATGACACCGTGACCGTCCGCGACCGCGACACGTTGCAGCAGGATCGCGTGGCCAGCGGCAAGCTGGTCGACTACCTGATGAGTAAGATCGGGTGAGGGCCGGGACGTGAGGGCCGGGCGCCTCTTCGCGCTGGGGGCGGGAGCGGTGACGGGCGCCTATCTCGTGGACCGCTGGCGCCGCAACCAGGCGAAAGCGCCACGGCCGCTGCGAGACTATCGCGGCCGCACGCTCCGGTCGAAGCTGGTGGAGCTGGCGGGCGGCGAGTCCGTCCCCGTCATCGATGCGGGCGCGGGCCCGGCGATCGTGCTCATCCCCGGTCTGACGGGTGCCAGCCAGGTCTTCCGCTATCAGATTCAGGCCCTCTCGGCCAGCTATCGGGTCATCGCTCCCAACTTGCGCGTGGGCTTCGACGGCGTGGAGCGGCGGTTCGACCAGTTCGCGCACGATCTGGCCGCGGTGCTCGACGCCCTCGAGGAGCCGGCCGCCTGCGTGCTCGGTCTCTCGTTCGGAGGGCCGATCGCCATCCGCTTCACGGCCCTCTATCCCCATCGCGTGTGGGGGCTAGTCCTGACCAATACGCTGGCTCGGCTCGACCTCTCGCACGTGGGGCTGAACCGCACGTTGCTCATTCCGGTGGCGCGCTGGACATCTCGCTTCACGCCGGAGCCCTTGATGCGCCGACTGGCCGAGGTATGGGGCCGCTACGGTGTCTGGGTGTTCGACCCTTCGCCGGGCAACGAGCGCATCGTGGAGTACGAGCTCGAGACGCCGGTAAGCGTGCCGATGTCGGCGGGCAGCGTTCGCATGGAGACGTTCAAGGGCTGTGATCTGCGAGGGGAGCTCGAGCGGATTTCGCAGCCCGCCCTGGTCATCGCCGGCTCCTCCGATAGCTATACGCCCGTCGATTGGCAACGCGAGATCGCCGCCCTGCTTCCCAATTCCACTTACGTCGAGATCCCGAGGGGCGGGCATCTCTCGCTGATCTCCCACGCTGAGACCTTCAATCGCGTCGTCCTGGATTGGCTGGCGGAACTGGGTGAGCAGCCCCAGCAAGCCGCACGACCCGCTCCTGCCGGGACCGGTTGAGGCGCGACGGCGGTGACGTCCCGCTCTGAGGTCTTCGCATCCCGCTGGGGCATGATGCTGGCCATGCTGGGCATGGCGGTGGGCACAGGGAACATCTGGCGCTTCCCGCGCATCGTGGCGACGAACGGCGGCGGCAGCTTCCTCATCGCCTGGGTCGTCTTCCTGCTCGCCTGGTCCATTCCGCTGATCCTCGTGGAGTTCGCTCTCGGCAAGGCGACCCGCTCGGGCACGATCGGCGCCTTCGGCAAGCTCGTCGGCCGGCGGTTCGCTTGGATGGGCACCTGGGTGGGATGGTGCGCGACGGCGATCATGTTCTACTACAGCGTCGTCATGGGCTGGTGCATCCGCTACTTCGTGGCGACGCTGACCGGCGAGATCCCCGGCGGGCCGCCGGGCGCGTTCTGGGAGCGCTTCAACAGCTCGTCGGGAGCCTTGCTGACCCACGCCGTCGCGATGGCGCTCGGCATCGTGGTCGTCGCCTGGGGCGTGCGGGGAATCGAAAAGGTGGCTCGAGTACTCATTCCCAGCCTGGTGGTTCTGGTCGTGATCCTCGCCGTGCGCGCGGTCACGCTACCCGGCGCCGCGCTGGGCCTCGACTTCATGTTCAAACCCGACTGGGCACAGCTCGCCGACCATCGCGTCTGGCTGGCGGCGCTCACCCAGAACGCCTGGGACACGGGCGCCGGCTGGGGCCTCATCCTGACCTACGCGGTTTACATGCGCCGCAACGAGGACACGACGCTCAACGCCTTCACCCTCGGTTTCGGTAACAACTCCATGTCGCTGCTGGCGGGCATCATGGTGTTGTGCACGGCCTTCGCTCTGCGGCCCGATGTGGCGAACGAGATCGTGGGCGCCGGCAACGAGGGGCTGACGTTCATCTGGGTCCCGGAGCTGTTCGCTCGGATGCCCGCCGGTCGCTTTTTCATGGCTCTCTTCTTCCTGGCGCTCATGTTCGCGGCCTGGACGAGCCTGATCTCGATGATCGAGCTGGCCACGCGCGTGCTGGCCGACGCCGGCATCCCCAGATATCGGGGCATCTGGTTCGTGGGGGTTGTCGGCTTCCTGGCGGGGGTGCCGAGCGCGTTGTCGCTCGAGTTCTTGCGCAACCAGGACTTCGTCTGGGGTGTGGGCCTGATGCTTTCGGGCTTCTTCTTCGCCTTCGCGGTCTTGCGCTTCGGCGTGCGCGAGTTCCGCGAGCGGCTCGTCAACCAGCCAGGCGCCGATATCAGGATCGGACGCTGGTGGGAGTGGGCGATCGTTCTTTGCACGCTGGAAGCCGTCGTGTTGATCGCCTGGTGGTTCTTGCAGGTTCGCGGCGAAGGCTGGCGCACCGCCTTCGACCCGTTCAGCACCTTCAGCATCGGCACGGTGCTGGTCCAGTGGGCGATCGTGCTCGCTGCCTTCTGGGCACTGAACCGCTGGCTCGCCCGCCGCTCTGGCGTGGAGGAAGCGCCTGGCGACGCGGCGTGGCTCGAAGCCCGCTCGACCGCCGCGGCCGATCAGCCACCCGGGCCGCCGCCCCGCTGACCCTCCTACCACGGCCTTCTCACGCGTGCGAGAGTCAATGGAGTCGGAGACAAGCGGCGGCCGACGCACGCCTTATGAGGTGGTGTTCGGCGTAGAGCGGCTCGGCGAGCGGGAGTTTCCCGCCCTTCTCGAGGAGGCCGAACGCCAGCGCGCCGAGACCGGGCGCCGGGATCACTTCGCGCAGCTAGAGGGCGCGCGCTCGCTGCTCCGCCAACTGGTGCCCGAGTCCGTGGACCCTGAGGCGCTGGACCGCTATCTGGACATTCTCTTTCACTGCTTCAACTTCTGGCGGGCCGGCTGTCCCATGTACGCCTGCGAGGCGGCTCTGGCCCGGAATCTGGTCGAGGCGGGCCCCGACCTCCGCGGTTGGCGACCGCGAACGCCTCACCCCGCTCTCTACGTCGAGCTGCCGAAGAACCTGTTCTGGGCCGCGGTGGCCGAGGAACAACCGCCCGAGCCGGCTGAGGGGCTGTTCGTCAGCCGGGTGCCGGGTGCGGGTGCCCGGGCCGAGATCCTCGTCGTGCTCGGCATGCGCCTCGATCGCCCGGGCTTCAGCGCTGCGGGGCTGTCGGTGGATCTTGAAGCGTCGGGTGAATTGAGCGAGCCCGATTCGTTCAGCTCGGAGATTCCCGGCGCGGAACTGGCCGGGTTATATTCACTCAAGCGTTCCTCGGAAGCGGTGCTACTCTTGTCGCGGCTGCTCTGGTACCTCGAAGCCTATCCGGAATCGGTGCAACGAGTGCGCGGAGCCGAGAGCGGAGCGCCGCACGCTAGCGGCCAACCCACCCCCACGGCCCTTGACTACTATCGGGTGCGACTGGTCGAACGGAGTCGCGGATGATAGCTGGGATTCGCTTAGGTCGCTTTTTCGGGTTCGAGGTCCAGCTCGACCTGTCGTGGTTCGTCGTCTTCCTGCTCGTTCTCTGGACCTTTGCTCAGGCGGTATTCCCCGTTCGCAACCCCGGGCTCGGCAGCGGTGTCTATGTGGCGATGGCGCTGGCGGGCGCCTTGCTCTTCTTCGCCTCGGTTCTCTTGCACGAGCTGGCCCACTCGGCGGTGGCGCGTGCCCGCGGCATCCAGGTCGAGGGGATCACGCTGTTCATCTTCGGTGGCATGGCGCGCATTCGCTCCGATGCCGAGAACCCGAAAGACGAGTTCCTGATCACGGTCGTGGGGCCGCTGTCCAGCGCCGCCATCGGCGTGTTGCTGCTCGGCTTCGCGCGGACGGCGGCGGCGGCGGGCTGGCCGGAGGCGGTCTTTGGTGTGGCGGAGTACTTGGCGTTCCTCAACTTCGTCCTCGCCGTCTTCAATCTCATCCCCGGTTTTCCTCTCGACGGGGGCCGACTGTTCCGCTCGCTCGTTTGGTACCTGACACAGGACCTGCGGAAGGCAACGCGCTGGGCGGCGTACACCGGCCGCGGCTTCGGCTTCCTGATGATCGGGTTCGGCATCCTGAACCTGTTCGGCGGCAACCTGGTGGGGGGGATGTGGCTCATATTCATCGGCTGGTTTCTCTCCCAGGCCGCCGAGGCCAGCTATCGCCAGCTCATCCTGCGACGGATCCTCGAAGGGGTGCGGGCCCGGGAGGCGATGACCCGTGGCCCGGAGACGGTCGAGCCCGAGCTGAGTTTGCGCGACCTGGTCGACGAGTTCTTCCTCAAGCGCCGCTACAACGCCTTCCCGGTCGCGGACCACAGCGGCCGTCTCCTGGGCCTGATCACCCTCAGCCAGGTCAAGGGAATCGTCCGTGAGAGGTGGCCGACGACCAAGGTGCAGGAGGTGATGATGCGGATCAGCGAAGCTGTCACAGTCCGGCCAGAGGACTCGCTGGCAGAGGTGCTTTCGAAGTTAGAGCGAGCCGGCGTGGGTCGGGCGCTGGTGGTGGAGGACGGTCGCCTGGAGGGCGTCATCACGCGCGCCGACGTGGCGCAGTGGCTGGACCGCTACCAGCAGTTGCACTGACGATGCCGCGCCGGACCAAGACGCCGGGGCCCGCCAAGCGCGGGGGGAAGCGTCGGCCTGGCCGAGGCAGGAAAGAGCCCGCGGCCGAGCGTGAGCGGCGGGCGCGGGCGATCGTCGCGCGGCTGGCCGACGCCTACGCCGCGCGCATCGAGCTCGACTTCGACAACCCTCTGCAGCTCGCCGTCGCCACGATCCTATCGGCGCAGTGCACCGACAAGCGCGTCAACGAGGTCACCCGCAGCCTGTTCAAGAAGTACGGGACGGCCGCTGACTACGCCAACGCCGATCCCGAGCAGTTCCAAGAAGAGATCCGCAGCACCGGGTTCTTTCGTAACAAGACCCGCTCGATCCTCGCGTTCGCGCAGGGGCTGGTGGAAAAGCACGACGGCGTGGTACCCGATACCATGGAGGAGCTGGTGGAGTTGGCGGGGATCGGGCGCAAGACCGCGAACGTGATCCTGGGCTCCGGGTTCGGAAAGAACGAGGGGATCGTCGTCGACACCCACGTCAAGCGCGTGGCCGGGCGCCTGATGCTCAGCGAGGAGGACGATCCCGAGAAGATCGAGCAGGATCTGATGCAGTTGATCCCGCGCCGCGAGTGGACCGACTTCGGGCTGCGCATGATCCAGCACGGACGCTACACGTGCTCGGCGAGGAAGCCGGGTTGCGACGGGTGCCCGCTGGAGGAGCTCTGCCCGAGCGCTCATACTTTCGATTGAGGTGGGGAGCGGTGATTCACGACGGCGCGGGGCAGCGGGCGGCCGAGGGTTCGCGCCGGGCGGCGGCCGAGATCGTCCGGCGGTGCGCTGCTGGTACTGGGGCTTGGTGGTTCATCCCAGACAGGGAGGGGTGTCATGCAGCTGAGTCGTGAGGACGCGCTGACTTTGATGCACGAATACACGCAGAACGAGAATCTGCGCCGGCACATGTACGCGGTGGAGGCGGCGATGCGCGCCTACGCCAGGAAGTTCGGCGAGGACGAGCAGTTGTGGGGGATCACCGGCCTGCTGCACGACTTCGACTACGAGCGCTGGCCGAACGATGAGCACAAGCCGGACGACGAGCACCCGACCACGGGCGTGAAAGTGCTGCGCGAGAAGGGGTACCCCGAAGAGATGCTGCAGGCGATTCTCGGACACGCGGCGTACACGGGGGTGCCGCGTGAGAGCCTGATGGCGAGGACGCTGTTCGCCGTCGACGAGCTGACCGGATTTCTCACGGCCTGTGCCCTGGTGCGGCCCACCGGCCTCACCGACCTCAAGGTGAAATCGGTCAAGAAGAAGCTGAAGGACCCGAGCTTCGCCCGCGGTGTGAACCGGGGCGACGTGACCGGCGGCGCGGAGGAGCTGGGCGTCGATCTCGCCGAGCACGTCGAGCTGGTGATCGCGGCGATGC
>JABAOH010157239.1_pt3 | contig 11656 bp, 9 predicted proteins | sample 7062181 | NCBI WGS metagenome assembly JABAOH01 (sample SAMN14538630, study PRJNA623070) | marine sediment metagenome | biome: marine biome [ENVO:00000428]; feature: marine pelagic biome [ENVO:01000023]; material: deep marine sediment [ENVO:00002113]; isolation source: pool of 5 deep marine... | reverse complement strand
ATTCTCGGTCTGCTTCGAGGCATCGACGGGTTACGGTTATCTCTACGATGGCTTGGGATGGCGCGTCGCGTCGTGGTGGCGCATGCGGGCCAGCTGCGGCTGCCTTTCGTTCCAAGCGCAAGAACGACCGTGCAGATGCGGAGAAGCTGGCCAAGCTGCTATTTCTGGGCGAGGTGCCGGTGGTTCATGTGCCTTCGAGCGACGTGCGATCGTGGCGTCGGCTGATCAGCCATCGGCGGAAGCTCGTCGGTGAGCGGGCCCGGGTGAAGAACAGCATCCGCGCCATGCTGAGAAGCCAGGGCATCCAGATGCCCCGTGGGTTGTGGGGACCGCGAGGCTTGGAGTGGCTCCAGACGGTTGAGCTCAACACAGAACTGGATGCGTTGCAGCGTGACGTCCTGTTGGAGCGACTGCGGGGCTCGACGGTGACGATCGAACGAGTGGAGGAAGAGCTGAACCGCGTAGCCAGACGGCATCCTGGGGTGGAACTCCTGAAGACCATTCCAGGCATAGGGGATCGGACGGCCGAGGCGGTCGTGGCGTGGGTCGATGATCCGGGGCGTTTCCCTCGGGTTCGCTGCATCGGACGGTACTTCGGCCTGGTGCCAAGCCAGGATGCCTCCGGTCCGGTCAACCGTATGGGACACATCACGCGTGAGGGTCCCGCGCTGGTTCGTGGGTTACTCACGGAGGCTGCATGGGTCTCGATCCGCAGGTCGCAACGCGTACGGGCGTTCTACGAACGAGTGGAACGTGGTGATCGTGAACGGCGGAAGATCGCCTTGGTGGCCACAGCGCATTACTTGCTGCGGGTGATGCTGAGCATGCTCCAGACAGGCGAAGTATGGAGGACCGAGTCCGCTGCGGCCTAAGCGCAGTGAAGGCCGGCAGACGCCCTTCCGTGGGCCGGCCAGCGCACAGGAAGTATGGGTGTAAGGCCGAATGGTTGACGGAGGAGACGTTGGACCCCGGTTAGGAGATATGGCGAAGGCAGGCCGTCAATTTGAATGGGACCGACTCGAACAATGATCCGTGGCACGTGCATCGGCGCGATGCCGGATGGATGTTTGACCACCGTCACCAATCACCCGGCCGCTTGACACCGGGCTTGCTCATGGATATCTCCAAGACTGGGGTCGACTGCAAAGGACTGNNGAAAGTCGCGCGCCATCAACCGGTTAGCTAAGGGCGGGTGATCGGGTTCGACTCCTGCCGCAACTAACAGGCGCTCTGTACCCCGTGTTCGGGCTGCTCCTGAGCCCGATGATCGCCAGCGCGGCAATGAGTCTGTCCTCCGTGTCCGTGGTCGCCAACGCGCTGCGATTGCGCAGCGTCGCGCTCAATGGCGATATCGCACGGGGTGAAGGCCGCGGTTCCTGATCGCCGGCGCCTTCGATCGCCAGGAACTCTCGCAGCTCCTCGGGTTCGGGGAGTTCAATGACCCAGGTATGCAGGATCCGTCCATTGCGGACGTGAACGAGTTGGGGGACCGAGCCGTCGCCGGTAATGCGGGCCAGCGAGGTCCTCGACAGGATCTCGACGGGAACGTCAAGCTCGTGCTTCTCCCGGTACGCGTCGACTGTCTCTCGAGTCGTCAATGTCGTGAAGCCTACCACCGGGGGAAGCGTCGCTTCCCCGCGGTAACGCGCGACACGGGGGCTCATCTTGGCGCACTGTGGACAATCCGGATGGAACAAGTACAGCAGGTGGTCCCCGACAAAGAGGTCTACCGAGGTCATGTCGGGATGAGGAGCGGCCGTGATGGTCGCTCCGACTCCCGTCGCAACCGCGAAGAACAGCCAGAGGGTAGCCGCCAAAGTGATCCCGGCAGCGGCAAAGGGTACGACGCGCCTCCAACGAAAGGGGCCGTCGCCGGTATCCTGCTCCCCGTGCGAACCCCGCCAGATTGTGAGAGCAAGCACGAACAACGCAGTGTCGATGGCAATCGCCTCACCGGGAGAGCGTTCGAGCATCGCGCCGAAGCACCCACATTCCTCGAGCGTTCCTCGCCACCAGCCCCACGCGATGATCGCCACGAAACCACCCATGAACAGCGCAGCCAAGGCGCTCGCACGACGGATACGCCAGCGCAGGACAAGAGCGATCCCAAGCCCGATCTCAATAGCGGGTACAGTCAGGGCAATGACCGTGCTTGCCAAACCCGTGATGCCGTAGTCGGGAAGCGTCACGTAGAACCTCCCCGGATCGACCGCTTTCGTTGCGCCAGCGACCAGGAACACGACGCCCAGGAATACGCACCCCAGAAAGCGCGCCCAGCCGATCCAGGATGCTCGTGACGGTTTCGGCTTCACGACTGACGTTCCCTTTGACGATTCAAGACGGGGCTTCCGCCCGCCCGGATAACCTGCGTTCTCAAGTCCTATCTTTTCGCGAACACCGTGACACTCCCGTCGCGGTGAAAAGCGAACACATCGTATGGCTGCGCGGGTTTTCCGGGCACCTCCATGCCCGGAGAACCGAGCGGCATGTCCGGGACCGCAATGCCGACCACATCGGGGCGTTCGTTAAGGAGTCTCCACACGACGTCCGCCGGAACGTGCCCCTCGACGACATACCCCTCGACGATCGCGGTATGGCACGAGCCTAACCCCGGTAGTACGCCGTGATTACGCTTGATGGCGCCAAGATCCGAGACACTTGTTTCTCTCGCGTCTATGCCGGCTTCTCGTAGGTGACCCACCCACTTGGCGCAACACCCTCAGGTGGGCGAGGCATATACCGTCATGGAAGGGCCGGTGATCTCGGGCGACGGTCCCGAGCAACCGGCGGTGCCGATTCCGAGACCGAGAGCCAAGACGATCCACGGGAGTGTCGTTACTTTCGCTCGCATCATGTCATCCTCCACAAAACATCGTGCAATGTTTGTCGCCTCTGATCGGAACTTCTTATGAGATTCAGTGCCTCATTTCGGGCACGATGATTTCCACTACGCGTGGTCTCGATCCGTCCGTCACCGTAACGACCAGTCGATCCCCAGGCCGTGTGGCCAGCAGTCGCCTGACCAAGTCTCCCGTGCCGCGCACGGGAACGTTGTCCACAGCCACGAGGATGTCGCCGCCCAGGACAAACTCGTGTTCCCGGAGGTGCACGTGACGTGTACCGGCTCGTAATCCGGCTTGGGCGGCTACCCCTGCGCTTTCGGTCGATTCCACGAGTACTCCGTACGGAGCTGGCAATTCAAATAACGCTGCAAGCTCGGGCGTTACCGTCGTACCGGTGAACCCGATTTCCGGGTGGAACGGATGCCCCATCGACTTCAGGTCGGGTAGCACGTTCACCACGACATCCACGGGTATGGCGAAGCCAATCGCCTCCGCTTGTTCCACCTTGGCCGTCGTGACCCCGATCACACGGCCCGCCGAGTCTGCCAGGGGACCGCCGCTTTGTCCCCGGTTCAGTGGCGCATCGAATTGGAGCAGGTTTGGGCCGAGCTCGAACCCCGGTAGCTCTCGGTACAGACTACTGAGGACGCCCACGGTCACGGAGTGGTGTAGTCCGAGCGGACTGCTCAATGTCAAAACTTTCTGGCCAACACGCAGATCGGAGGCGGTCCCAAGAGAAGCGGGCGGAAGCTCTTCCACGGTGAAATCTGCTCTCAGAATGGCCAGATCGAGATCCGGAGCGGTGCCCACAACGGAGGCAATCTCCCGGCGGCCGTCATGAAGAACGGCGAAGACGCTTCGAGCGTTGGCGATCACGTGGTAGTTAGTGACGATCAATCCCGGCTCGATAGCGAACCCGCTACCTAGCGATAATTCTGACTGAAGGTCCAACCGAGATCCGCCGACAAGTATGTTCTCGGCGAGCACCGTGACGACGGACGGTTGGAGCGCGTCGTAGATGTGGATCGTATTCTCCTCGTCGACTGTCAACGCCGCCGCGGGCGATGCCAATACCCAGCCGAGCGTGACGAGAAAGAGCCCAATGAGTGCCCGTGGCCGTTGATGATGGATGCTTACCATGACGCGATCTCCCCGTTGTAACCCCCGTCAGTCTCCTTCAGCCACTGAACGTAAGCCCACAGACTGTCAAGCTCCGCCGGTGTCAGATGACGATACGCCGGCATCTGGAGCAGCTGCCGACGCATGAAGATTTTGGCGACTCGATGGTTCGAGAGCCGTGGAATGGTTCCCTCCAGGATCCACGTATCGAATTCGTTCCTGTTTCTGACGAGGTCGCCGAAGTCGTGGCCGTACCAGCCCGGAATGAATCCGGTGAAAGAACCGGGATTCGGCAATCCCCCCGAAGCCGCTGGCCCGTGACATGAGAAGCATTTCCACTCGAGGGCGAGGTCGTACCCTTTTCGCGCCGCTGTGCCCCGTGCCGGCCCGACCATCCCCGAGAGCACCTTGAAGGTTGCAACCAGATCTTCGAGCTCTCGCCTGTCAATTACATTGCCGTACGCGGGCATTGTGATCGCGTCGGCGTCGTGCCGATGCAAAGCGTCGTCCTCGCCGTAGCCCTGGGCGTCAGTTTCTTTGGGAGATCCGTCCATAATGTACCGACGAATGTCCTCGTCATTCTTCACGTACATCATCCACACGCTCCCGCTCCATGAGGGCACCCCCTCTTCGCTTCCAGGAATGGGAATCCCTGTACGGCCCAAATCCCCGTGGCAGGCGAAACAGCCGAGTTCCTCCGCCCTGGCCATCCCACGACGGATCGGATTGTCTGAACGCACCCGCCAGTAGGCGGCAACGATCCACGGTGACGACGCCAGAAGAAGGAGCAGTGTAATCCCGCCGATGAAAAGCACCGTGGTTACGCTGGGTCTCTTCACACTGAAGCGCTCCTTGTTCCATGTGAGTCTTTCTGATGCATTGGTGCGCCCGGCTCGAAGCAATTCACGGGCTCTTGCTCAAGATCCAGCACGGTCAACAAGGCCTGGAGCGCTTCAGAATCCAATCTGCTGCCGTTCATCCCTCGCATCAACGAGAGCACGCGCTGTCGTTCTAGACTCGCTTGATACGGCCGGTCCTCGGACAGAGCGCAGTAAACATCGGCCACCCTGAGAATTCGTGCCTCTGTTGGGATCTGGTCGCCGGTCAACCCTCGCGGATAGCCGCTGCCGTCGGGACATTCGTGGTGTGCCACGACGATCGATGCCAAGTCCGCCGTCCCGGAAATGGAGCGAAGGAGATCTGCGGCGACCTCGGGATGCTTCTCGATCGCCCGCCTTTCGTCTGGAGACAACTCACTGGGTTTGAGTAGGACATCATCCCGCACGCCGATCTTCCCGATGTCGTGGACGCGAGCGGCGAGATAAAGTCGCTCGACTTGTTCACGAGACAGCCTCAGTTTTTGCGCGACCGCGACAGCGAGGCGGGCTACGCTCTCGCTATGACGCTGGGTTTCGGGGTCGCGCCATTTCAACGCTCGACTTAGCGTTTCAAGCCCGCCGACAATCAGGTCTCGTTGCATCCGCGCCTCGAGCCGCTCCCGCGCACGACGCTGTCGGTCCTCGAGACTGCTCAATCCGCCCGCAACGACGCCGATTACCACGTACAGCGCGATCATGGCGGCCTGGCTGGTGTTCTCCGTAAGGGAGTCTCTCCATGCCATGAATACATGTGTCCCGTAGATCGTGGATATGACGACCACCGCGACCATGGCCCCGCGAAGTCCGAACCAAATGCCCGTTCCAATGATCGGAAGCACGTAGAGGGAACGCAGGACAACGTGGAGTGTGTGGGCTTGTGTAGCGGTCGTCCCCAGAGAGAAGTGAAGAGTGCTTATCAGCCCGACGGCGAGCCCGATGAGGCCCAGATGTAGGATCCTCTGCCGCCGTACTCTTGACTCTACGGTCCCCTGGTCGGGTATTCCCGGTACATCGAATGAAATCCGAGACATGACTGTACACCGTTGCCAACCTAAAGCTGCTTCACCTTGTGCACCTCCAGGCCCTTGATCCCGGCCTTGGTTGCGGAAACTCCACTGATCTCGACTTTGTGGCCGGCGAATTCCTTCGCCTGTTTGAAGGCGGAGTCGTCCTCGTGGCTAGCGTAGAGTAGGTAGACGGTGCCGTCCTCTGCGAGCAGCCCCATCGGCTGACCGCCCTTGACGCACCGCTTAGCACACGCGGCGTGGTCCGGACCTTTTGCCTCGTGCGCAACGTAGCAAGCCATGTCGAGGATCTCGCCTCGAACCGTCGTCTGCCCGTGCGTGTCAGCATGGTCCTTGTGCTCCTCATGGCCGTAAGCTCTGGCCGCTCCGGCCAGCAAGACGAGAGCGAAGCTGAGAATCAGCGCGAACCTGACTGCTTTCATCGTGACTCCTTGTTACGCTACTGCGCGTTTGCGAAACGACTGTCGAATCTCTCTCTTCAGAATGAAGCCTTTCCAGACCATATATATCGCCGGAATGATCAACAGCGTCAGCACAGTCGCGCTGACAAGTCCCCCGACCATCGGCGCCGCGATCCGCTGCATCACCTGGGACCCGGACTCGAACACGTTGCCCACCATCACCGGCAGGAGGCCGATGATCGTCGTGGCGACGGTCATCAGCTTGGGCCTCACGCGAAGGACAGCGCCCTCGATGATGCCCTCGTACAGGTCCGTGAGCGTGTTCAGGCGGCCTTCCCGCTTGCGTCGGTGGTAGACCTCGTCAAGGTAGGCCAGCATGACGATGCCGGTCTCGGCCGCGAGCCCGGCGAGCGCGATGAACCCGACGGCCACGGCGACGCTCATGTTGTAGTCGAGGGCGTACATCAGCCACACGCCGCCGACGAGGGAAAACGGGATCGCAAGAAGGACTATTAGGACCTCCGTCAGGCTCTTGAAATGGACGTAGAGTAGGAAGAAGATGATCAGCAGCGTCAGCGGCAGGACGAGCATCAGTCGCTGCTGCGCGCGCTCCATGTACTCGTAGCGGCCGCTCCAGCGGATGCTGTAGCCGGGGGGAAGGTCGATGTTCTCGGCAACGGCCTGCTTGGCCCGCTTCACGTAAGTGCCCATGTCGACTTCGTCTTCCCGGATGCTGACTTGGATCCAGGCGTTGAGGCGGGCGTTTTCGCTCTTGATGGACGGCGGGCCCTTCTTGATGTCGAGTCGTGCGAGCTGGCTCAGCGGGATGTGCTCGCCGCGAGGCGTCGGGACCAGGACGCGCCCGAGCTTCTCCGGGTCGTCCCGCAGCTCGGGCTTGTAGCGCACGTTGACCGGGTAGCGCTCGAGACCCTCGACCGTCTGCGTGATGTTCATCCCGCCGATCGCGGTCATGATCACGTCCTGCACGTCGCCGACGGTCAGGCCGTAGCGGGAGGCCTCGATGCGATCGATCTCGAAGTCGAGATAGTTGCCGCCGTAGGACTTGTCGGGGTAGGCGGACAGCGTGCCGGGCAAGGTCTCGACGACCTGCGCGATCTCCTGGGCAACTGACTGAAGCGTCACCAGATCCGGACCCGATACCTTGATCCCCACGGGAGCTCGGATTCCCGTCGTCAGCATGTCCAGCCGGATCTTGATCGGCCCCTCCATGCTGGCGTTGGTCAGGCCCGGAAACTGGATGGCATCGTTGATCGCGCGATCCAGCTCGCCGGGCGTGCGGGCCGGCTTGGTCTCGGGCCAGAGGTGGTGGAGCCAGCCGCGCACGGTCTCCGGGAGCGGCCAGTTGCTGTAGAAGCGTTTCATCTCCTGCTGCGGCCACTCCTCGGCCGGTTTGAGCATGATCGTCGTCTCGATCATCGAGAGCGGGGCCGGATCCGTCGAAGTCTCCGCCCGTCCGATCTTGCCGAAGGTGTGGTGAACTTCTGGGAACTGCCGGATCACCTTGTTCGTCTGCTGCAGCAACTCTCGGGACTTGGTGATCGAAATGCCCGGGTCGGTCGTGGGCATCCACAGGAAATCCCCCTCATACAGCGGAGGAATGAACTCGCCGCCGAGACGTTGGTACGGAAGCACCGTGATGGCCGTGGCGACTGCCGCGGTGATGATGACGAGTTTCGGATAGCGCAGGACGAAGTGAATGAACGGCTGGTACGCCCAGATGAAGAAGCGGCTGAGAGGGTTCTTGTCCTCCGACCGGATCTTGCCCCGGATCAGCAGCNNGCCAGCACCGACGCGGCGCCCATGGCGAACGTCTTCGTGAAGGCGAGCGGACGGAACAGCCGCCCCTCCTGCGCCTGCAGCGTGAAGACCGGGAGGAACGACAGCGTGATGATCAGCAGGCTGTAGAACAGCGCCGGGCCGACCTCCTTGGCGGCTGCGATGATCACGGAATCGCGATCGAATGGCTTGCCTGAGTGTCGCGCCCGTTCGAGATGCTTGTGGGCGTTCTCCACCATGACCACGCTCGCATCGACCATGACGCCGATCGCGATGGCGATTCCTCCGAGCGACATGATGTTCGCGTTGATGCCGAGGGGGTACATGATCAGGAACGACGCGAGGATACCGACCGGCAGGGTGAAGATCGCCACGAAAGCGCTGCGGAAGTGGAGGAGGAACAGGATGCACACGAGCGCAACGACGATCATCTCCTCCGTCAGCTTGCGTCCCAGGACCTCGATCGACTTCCAGATAAGGGAGGACCGATCGTAGACGGGAACGATCTCGACACCCTCGGGAAGCCCTGCCTTGAGCTCCTCGAGCTTCGTTTTGACGCGTTCGATTGTAGTCAGGGCGTTCTCGCCGAGGCGCATGACGATCACGCCGCCCACCGCCTCGCCTTCGCCGTTCAGCTCTGCGAGACCTCGGCGCAGTTCGGGCCCGAGGCCGACCTCGGCAACATCACGAACCAGGACCGGAACACCGTCGGGGCTCACGCCGACCGTCACGTTCTCCACATCCTTCAGTGTTTCGAAGTACCCGAGGCCCCGGACCATGTATTCCGTCTCGGACATCTCCACGAGCCGTCCGCCGACATCGTTATTGCTTCGGCGGATCGCCGAAACAACACGGGAGATCGGGATGTCGTAGCCCTGAAGCTTGATCGGATCGATCGTGACCTGGTACTGCTTGACGTAGCCGCCGATGCTGGCGACCTCGGCCACGCCCTCGACGCTGGTCAGCTCGTAACGCAGATACCAGTCCTGGATGCTCCTCAGCTCCTGCAGCGTGTGCTTCTTGGACTCGAGGACGTATTCGTAGACCCACCCGACGCCGGTGGCATCCGGGCCGAGCTCGACCTTTGCGCCCGCGGGCAAGGAGCCCTGGATACCGGAGAGGTACTCGAGCACGCGGCTACGAGCCCAGTAGAGATCGGTGCCGTCCTCGAAGATGATGTAGACGAAAGAAAAACCGAAGAAGGAATACCCGCGAACGACCTTGGCGAACGGCACGGCGAGCATCTTCGTCGTGAGGGGATAGGTGACCTGGTCCTCGACGACCTGGGGGGCCTGTCCCGGATACGACGTGAAGATGATCACCTGCACGTCCGAGAGGTCGGGGATGGCATCGAGCGGGATGTTCAGCGTGGCCCATACCCCGCCGGCGACCACGGCGCCGGTCATGATGATGACCAGCATCTTGTTGCGAACGCTGCCCGCAATGATCTTCTCGATCATTTCTCGTCCTCAGTAACGTGCCCGGGCTGCGGCGGTTGCTCTGTGGCCCGGCCCTTCGTCTTCGTGCGTTGCCGGAACTGTGCAATGGCTTCCTGGATGCGGCNNGACCTTTTCGCCGGGGGCGACACCCTTCACGATCTGGATGCGATCCCCGGCACCCTTGACGCCGAGAACAACCTCGCGCGGCTCGAAACGACCCTCACCAAGGTCGACGAACGCTATGTTCCGTTCGCCCGATCGTATGACGGCGGATTGCGGAACGACCACGGCGTTCGTCACCGGGGGGCCCTGCACCACGACGTCGGCGTACATTCCGGGGCGCAGACGCTGCTGAGGGTTCGGGACCTCGACGCAGATCTTGAGTGTGCGCGTATCCCGGCTGACTTCGGGATAGAGGAATAGGACCTTTCCTCGGAACTGCTGCTCCGGGGCGTTTCGGAACGAGACGACCGCCGGCTGGTTCTTGCGGATCCAGGGAATGTCCAGCTCGTAGATGTCGGCGTGGACCCAGACCGTGGAGAGATCCGCGATCTTGTACAGGTCCATACCGGGTTTCACGAACATCCCCTCCAGTGCCTCGCTCATGACCTCGGCGATCACGCCGTCCACGGGCGCGGTCACCGTCAGACGTCTTTGGACTTGTTTACTTTGTTCCAGCCGCGAGATCTGATCATCGGTGATGTCCCAGTACGCGAGCCGATCACGCGTCGACTGGACAAGGCTCTCCGCCTGGCGTATCGTTCCGGGACGGTTGCTCCCCTTCAGCGAAGCACGGTAATCCAAAGCCCGAAGATACTCTTCCTGGGTCGTGACGAGTTCCGGGCTGTAAATCTCGAAGAGGGCTTGTCCCTTTTTGACCTCATCGCCGACGTAGGTCACGTGGGCCTTCTCCACCCAGCCTTCGAACTTGGTGTTGATCCACGTGATGTCGTCGGCGTTGAAGTCGAGGATGCCGACGGTTCGACTCTGCCTTGCAATGTCGGCCCTGTCGGCTGCCGTGCTTACCACACCGATGTTCTGGACCTGAACAGGGTCAATCCGGATGACTCCTGCTTCCGAGCCAGAAGTCTCATCCGCGTACTTGGGCACCAGCTTCATGCCCATCGGTGAGAGGCCCGGCTCGTCTCGGATGTACGTCGGGTCCATCGGCGCGTACCAGTAAAGGATCTCGCGTTCGCCCGACTTCGAGGTGTCCGCGTGGACCGTCGTGGCGGCAGTGTCCCTGACCTCCACGAGGGCCATACTACAGATTGGGCAGTCCCCGGGCGTGTCTTGGACGACCTCCGGATGCATCGGGCACTGAAACACCTTGTCAGGGACCGCGGTCGGAGTACTCTCTGCCGTCGGCATCTGAACCACCCGTCCCGGCAGGAATCCGAGGTCGAACGGATTGGCGACCACGAACCACATGATCGCCGCACCGAGAACGAAAAAGGAGATCATCGAGAAAGTCTGCATCCCTCGCGTCATCGGAGGCAGCGTCAGCGAGGTTTTCTCCTCGTCGGACGCTGTTCCTCTGCGCAGGACACGCTCCATCACGCGCCCGATGATGCTTCGCTTGGCGGCGGATTCGGGAGCAGGCGTGGGGTTCTCGGTACTCATCGCCTAGACCTTGTCGGCGTAGTGCCCGCGCTCGTTCCGGTAGGCGTATCCGGTGGGAATGCTCGTGCCACGTGAGACTCCAGGTCCGACAAGGCAATCCACAGATCGGACACCAGTCGGTGATAGCTCAGGCGTGATTGAAATAGGACCCGTTCCGCATCGAGGAGGTCCAGAAAGCCCAACCTGTCTGTCGTGTACGCCGCCTCGGCCGATGCAAGAGATTCCTCGGCCTGCGGAATGATGACGTCACGGAAGAGGCGGCCGCGTTCCCCGAGCGAGTCGATGCGGAGAACCGTTTCCTGGATGTCGAAACGCAGCCGGTCCCGTACGGCCTCGAGCAAGTCGGCGTTGGCGCGTTCGCTCTCCTGGGCCTCGGCCACGCCGGCACGAATGCGTTCCCGGAAAAGCGGGATGTTGATCCCGACGGTCAGAGCGAGAGCATTCTTACCGTTGTCCTCGGGTGGGTTGACCGTGCCGGCAAGATCCTCGCGATCACCCACGAAGATATAACCGGCGCCGAAGCGGAAATCG
>JABAOH010076822.1_pt1 | contig 11658 bp, 10 predicted proteins | sample 7062181 | NCBI WGS metagenome assembly JABAOH01 (sample SAMN14538630, study PRJNA623070) | marine sediment metagenome | biome: marine biome [ENVO:00000428]; feature: marine pelagic biome [ENVO:01000023]; material: deep marine sediment [ENVO:00002113]; isolation source: pool of 5 deep marine... | reverse complement strand
CTTCAAGACTAAGATCAGGTCCACCAATTACGTGAATTAATGCTCCAGTAGCACCTTTTACACTCAAATCACCAAGTAAAGGAGAATGAAGAGAATTCTTCACAGCTTCTGAAATGCGATCATAATCTGTTGTTTCAGATTGTGCGGCTTCCCCCAAACCAACTAATGCCACACCTCCTCCTGCCAAAACACTTCGAACGTCTGCAAAGTCCAAGTTGATTAAACTTGGTAAGCTAATGGTCTCAGTAACACCCTTTACCATACTAGCAAGAATTTCGTCTGCAACACTAAAGGCTTCATCAATTGGTAGATCGCGTGCTATTTCAAGTAATTTGTTATTATCGATTACAATAACGGTATCTGCGTATCTACGTAACCTTTGGAGCCCGCGATGAGCCTTATCAATTCTTGCCCCCTCAATGGTAAATGGTGTGGTTACTGTGCATACAACAATTGCACCATTTTGTTTTGCTATTTCTGCAATAACAGGTGCAGCCCCAGTTCCTGTTCCTCCACCTAGTCCAGCAGCTATGAAAAGCAGATCTACTCCGCGTAAAAGGTTGGTTAAATCTTGGCGTGATTCCTCAGCTGCCGCAGCTCCTAGCTCCGGAAAGCCTCCTGTGCCCAATCCTCTTGTAATTGTTTTTCCAATAAGCATTTTCTTATGGGCTTGAACATGATCGAGGTGTTGTTGGTCTGTGTTAACGGCGATACATTCAGCACCTTGTATTCCGATTTGAACCAACCTATTTATCGTATTGTTTCCTCCACCACCAATACCGGCTACCATTATCCTAGCACCAGGTTTTGAATACTGAACAGGTGTTTTTATAGGACGTTTAGTAGCATCACGTACAAGTTTAGATAATCCACCATCCATTGTATAGTCACCTTATTTTTGGTTGTGGAGCATTTTGTTCCCAAAGTTCTTTTTTCAGAAGATCTCTTACTGCGATGCGAATCGCTTCACTGCGATTTGGATATAGCTTCTCGAGAATCAGTCGTTCAATTCCGTTTACGTATGCCTCTGGAAGGTTTACAGTAATTAGCTTCATATCAATCAGCGTGATACCTAGATATTATCCTGAAAAGGTTCTAGTATTATCTGGGTATTACCCACCAGTAAAAAGGTACAATTAGAGAGACAAAAGGCACTCAACTTAAAGCTCTCTTGGTTTTAAATAGCAAACGGCAGAAAAAAATCCAGTATTACCTTGTATGCGAGCTAATAGAATGGAGAAAAAGCCATTTCCAGTCATATTAAGTGAGAAAAAAAATAATTACCATAATCATTGTTTGCAAACAAGCGATTGGCGCCAATCAAATTGAAACAATATGCCCTCCCCTTCCACCAGATGACTTATCTGATATCTAATTGGTGTTTGGCTAATCAGTGAGACGCAATTTATTTTTGTCGCCAACAAAATTTAAAAAGTGAGGAGGAGACGAGGAGGTTATCTCTCCCTTGCGGGGGTACCCGAGCATGGTCTAAGGAACGTGGTTTACCCGCTCCGACTAAAGGGGCAGGACTGAGGCTCCTGTGGTGTAGACCTTCGTGGGTTCGAATCCCACCCCCCGCACCATTTCACCATCGGTTACTTTTGTTGGTTTTTATATGGTAAACTGCTCCAACTTGTGGAGCAACCAGAAAATGCCAGGTAAAATGATAGATCAGTTCAATTTACATTTGCAAAATATCAAAGCAGTTCCTGGCGTAGAAAATTCTGTACTAGTCCAAAGGGATGGTTATCCAATTTCAAGCAGTGGAGTGTGGTTGTCAGAAAATGAGATTTTTGGTTTATCTTCTTCAGCTGCTGCCATTTTATCAGTGGCCCAACGGCTCCATGATGAGTTATCATATGTGTTAATTGAAGGAGAACGAAGTAAGTTTTTATTAGCCACTCTTCCGCGAGCAGCAAACTATTTTGTTACTGTTACTACCCAAAGCCACAGCAATTTAGGAGCCCTGTTATTACAATTAGAGAGGACTATAACCCATTTAGACGAAGCACTTTGGAATGAGCAATTTATTCCACCTTTACGATCCTTTGAGAGGGCGGAACGCACTCAAATTTTCAATGCATTCAACGTTCGAGAAGGGCCTCAACGGGCTTGGTCCACGGGCACCCTAAATTTAACCATTACAGAAAATGCGGCTCAACAGATATCTGCAATTGTCACTGATTTTCTTCAAGCCTTACCTTCCGCTCAAACTGGCGAGGTCTGTCTTGAAGGTGGTTACTTAATTCCAACACAGCGCTATAACGAAGGAATGCGTATTCGCAATTCCACCCTAACCTACACGCTCTTTGACACTTCTCGAAAAGTTGCTCAACTAGTGAAACGAACTAGGATACTTCAGGTACTATGCGATTGTGGGTCTAAACAACACTTTATCTATCGATTAGCAGGAGGCCTGTTCAGTACCTTAATTCGGAAGGACTCTATGCGTCTCGGCTTGCTTAGATTAATTATTCCAAATTTCATTGCTGAAATCGAATCAGTATTACAAAAGGCACCTTCAGCACAAAAACCCACAATAGATGTTGATGGTTTTTTGGAGGCGATCGCTCGATGAATACGTTTCTGGATAATGGTTTGTATACCCTAGGGAGAAAACAATTAGCAATTGTGTTACGCTCAGTGTTAGATAGATATCCAATCATTATTTTCAGCGAATCCCAAGAGTCAGTGGATATAATTGCTGAGTCCCTAGTAAAACTTGTACCACATCGCCGCGAGATGGTTTTTGGATCAGATTTTGTTTCCTATTCAGAACATGAGCAGATGGTTCTCCATGAGAAGGGTGACTATAACGGAGAACGTTTGATTTATCGTGTTCCATCATCTGCGGCACAACTAGTATCCAATCAGATACTTGATTTTCGAGGATGGGTAATTGCTACCGACAAAACACATTTGCATGAAATCTACCAAGCTTTTGCCCAAACCTCAACATCACCATTAACTTTACGATTTGAAAAAGGCAAGCTCACGATAGAATCTAATGGAAGTTCAGAGGGGTTTTCTGATACTAGTTTTGAGTTGAAATTATTAGAAAAGGTTACATCGGAAACACGAACAAAGATTGAGAGAATTACACGAATTCTAAAACGTGCAGCACAAGGGAAAGTCAGTAATCGACTTGAAAGGAGCTTAGTAGATCTCAACCATGAAGAAGATCGTGTGAGTCAAAGTCTGTACAAGGAACACATTCAAGCTTTTGTCGAAGCCGCTTGGAGAGTTATGATTATCCTAATGCGTCTCCGTTTGCTACAAGAAGTTGGAGTAAAATCTGTAATTTCTGACAAAATGCTACGACAAGCAATTGATTATAGGGGAGCATCGATTGATCGATTAATGGAGTTCATTAAAGCGGAATGGGGCGAAGACTTCCAGACTTCTGTGCAAGATGGTGCAGGACAAACGTTTGGAGATCGATTAGAAGGATTCTGGACAATCTAATCAATTGAGGGAAAAACACTCATGCTAATTGATTGGAGTCAACGAATTATTCAAACGAAAATCGTATATTATGGTCCCGCTATGAGCGGAAAAACGGCTAGCATTCGAGCCCTATTTCATCGTCTCAATATTTTTTCTCGACTTGAATCAATTGAAACAACTTCAGGAAGAACTCTTTTTTTTGATTACGGACCTATTGAACTTTCCCATGGGGAATGGACTATACAAATTCATATCTGGTCAGCAACTGGTCAAGACTATTACGCAGAGACTCGATCAACGGTTCTAGCAGGAACNNTTTTGCATTAAACAAGCGAGATATATTACCCGCGATTAGTCGATTTGAATTAATCAACACTCTTGGAATAAATGGTACATCGTCGATTTTTGAAACCATAGCAATCCAAGGCACATTCACACTAGAAATCCTACAAGGAATTTTACGAAAAATATTGCTTGGATCGAAACTTGCACAACCTAAAAAGATAGGAACCTAGGTTCTATTTCTAATTATAAAAAAATGGAGAGTTTGAGTTTGCAAGTTTCTTTTTTAGAAGATACAGTAGTAGATCTTCTTCGATTGGCTGTTACCGATTTACCACTAGATGTATCTGAAGGTCTTAAACGAGCTTTTGAAAAAGAGCGGAACAAAACCGCCAAAAGCCAACTCCAAGCGATCTTAGATAATGTTAGTCTTGCAAGAACTCGTTCAATTCCAATGTGTCAAGATACAGGAATTCAAATATTCTATTTGTCCGTCGGAGCAAAATTTCCTTTACTAGACCAGCTTCCAATTATTCTCAAACACGCGGTCCAAAGAGCAACACAAGAAATTCCACTGCGTCCTAATACTGTAAACCCAATTTTGCAAAAGAATCCTGGAGATAATACAGGTCTTCATATTCCATGGATTAATTGGAAAATTGTTAAGGGAACTAATCTAGAAATTACTGCCTTGCCAAAAGGTGGGGGTTCAGAAAATGTCTGTCAACTTGGCATGCTAACCCCAGGACAAGGATTGAAGGGGATGAAGCGATTTGTGATTGATTCTGTAATTGATGCCGGAGCAAAACCCTGCCCACCTACGATTCTTGGAATAGGGATAGGGGGAGGTGCCGATATCTGCATGAAAATTGCTAAAGAACAATTACTCAGACCTGTAGGACAACGTCACCTTGATTCTAAAATTGCTAAAATGGAAGAAGAGCTATTATCCGCAATTAATCAGACAGGTATTGGACCAATGGGATTGGGAGGTGACACAACATCTTTGGATGTCCATATTGATGTGGCAATGAGGCATCCTGCATCATTTCCTGTTGGTGTTGCTGTCCAATGTTGGGCTGCAAGACGTGCCTCAGTCCTAATTACAAAGGAAGGAGAAGTTAAATTTACCTCACACAAGGTCGACTAACATGGCAACTTACAACTTAACCACTCCAATCTCCGAAGAAACAATTAGAAAACTTCGTGTCAACGATATTGTTCATATCACTGGTACAATATTCACCGCCCGCGATGAAGCGCACGAACGTGCGCTTAAATGGTTTGAAGAGAAAAAGGATTTGCCAATTGATCCCACTGGATTATGTGTTTTTCATTGTGGGCCAATTGTTAAACAAACTGATTCAGGGTGGGAGGTTATCGCAGCGGGTCCCACTACAAGTACACGAATGGAAATGTTTGAAGACAAATTCATTGAAGCTTTTGGGGTACGAGTTATTATTGGAAAGGGAGGTATGGGTTCTAAAACAGCTGCGGCAATGAAAAAATACGGAGCAGTCTATGGGGCTTTCACAGGTGGAGCAGCTGTTTTAGCAGCAAAGGCGATTCGACGAATTATTAAAGGTGAGTGGCTTGATCTTGGTATGCCAGAAGCACTCTGGATTATGGAAGTCAAGAATTTTGGCCCATTAATCGTATCTATAGATTCAACAGGAATGAATCTTTTCGAACAGGTTAGTGCAAATGTAGAGAGGAATCGCACAAAGATTTACAATCAGGTGGGGCTCTGAATTATTTCATTTGATAGTCTCACCGCGATAGGAAGCAGCCAGAAGATCTGTTACATTCATGATCTTAATGTCTGAATTGACCCTTTTCACTTCGTCTAATAATTGAATGTAACAAAAAGAACAAGAAGTGGCGATTACATCAGGTTTGACTTTACTAAGAATTTCGAATTTTATTCCAGCAATCTCCTCAGAAAGTTCTCGACGACCTGCACGTACGCCTCCTCCAGCACCGCAGCACCTATCACTATCTTCAACATCAATAAATTCAATACCTGGAATCATCTGAAGAAGTTTACGTGGTTCTTCACTTATGCCTTGGTGCCTGTTTAGATGACAGGGGTCATGATAAACTACTCGAACTGAGAGAGGCTTTAGATCCTTTTGGTTAAAGCCTTGCACACCAAGATGTTTTACTAAATATTCATTGATATCGAAAGGTTCGAAATCATATGGAGGTTTATCTTTCTCATGTAACACGAGCGGCCAATCTTGTTTAATAGTAGACATACAGCCTGGACAAAGAGATACCACTTTAGTTACACCGAGTTTCTTGAAATAATCTGTATTACGAATGACCATATCGTAGGCAATGGTTTTTACTCCAGTCCGAAATGCCACACTAGTACAGCAAACGAAATCTTTTGGAATATGCACTCGCACATTATTACGCTTTAGTACCTCGACAACGTTCATTCCTACATTTTGAATTCTTAGGTTAATAAGACACCCAGGGAAAAACAAGACTTCATCCACCGGATTTGGAACTTCAACGACTTCTGGTAATTGGTCAGTAAGTGGTTTCGTTTTGACATCAACTGCATAGCCTGTTTCTTCAATTTGATTGATAAACTCTTGATGGCCTTCTAAAGGTCCCATCCCACGTTCAACTGCAAGCGCGCGAAGCCCTTCAACTGCTGTTCGCCGTGTATCGATGTGTTTGGGAATACACACCTCTTTACAATTTCCACAACTTGTGCAATCATAAAGACCACTACTCACAGCTAATTGAACTCGGTCCCCTTGATCTCTTGGATCGAATTCGAAGCTGGCTAATTCTCTCATGGCAATTGGACCAGAATATTCTTGTTTAGCTGAAGCAACAGCAGGGCAGCCAGCGTAACAAGAAAAGCATTCTATACACGAACGCAGTTCCATTGCAGATGAGATTTCTTCACGCGTCAATTTCTCTGGGCGATCAGGAGCTGAGGTTCTTTCTAAGTAGGGACGTAATTTCTCCAGGAGTTTAAATCCTGGTCCGAGATCAACGACTAAATCTCGAATCACGGGGAAATTAGGTAAGGGCTCTAAAACGTAATCTTCAGAAGGATCAACTACGGTGCGACATGCCAAACCAGGAACACCATTGATATTTATCGCACATGACCCACATTGACCAGTTCGACAATTCCAACGATAGGCTAACGATGAATCGAGATTACGGAAAATGTAATGGAGTGCATCAAGAACACCTAGACGATCAGTGTAAGGAACCTTATAGGTGGTAAAAGTTGGTTTGTCGTCTATATCCGGGTTATAACGTTGGATTTGAAATTTGATGATTGGTTTTTTAGCCATGAACTATACCTCGATTCGACATTAGTTTTTCATCCATGGTGGAGTCCATTTTGTGATAACCACAGGTGTTCGTTTGAGAACCATTTTCTCCTTCTGTTTTGAGATAACAATATTCACGAACCAACGTTTATTATCAGGATTGGGATAGTCCGTTCGATAATGTGCTCCTCTGGATTCTTTTCGTAATAATGCAGAACGCACAATCAGTTCCGCAACCAGTATCATATCCTGCAACTCAAGTGCACTGATCCACTCTGTATTGTAACGTGTAGCCTTATTCTGTACAGCAAGCTCGGAATCGACTTGTTTTTGTTGTTGCTTTATGAAGCTAAGAGCTGAATTTAGGTCTTCTTCATTTCTGAATAGCCCTGCTTTGTCCCACATTAACCTTTGAAGCCGTTTAGTTTCTTTTGCTGGTCTAAGCCCTTCATCTTTTTCAAGAGGCGCCATTACTCGTGAATATTCCTTGGCAATTGAATTTCTATCAAGAGAAGGAGTGGAATTATCCGCTGCAAATTTGGCGGCTGAGTCTCCGGCGATTTTTCCAAATACTTGACCGGCTGCAAGTGCATTTCCACCTAATCTATTCCCCCCATGTACACTCCCGGCAACTTCTCCAGCGGCATAAAGACCAGCAAGATTAGTTCCAGCTAGGGAATCAATTTTCAATCCTCCCATTACATGATGAGCAGTTGGAGTGACCTCCATTGGCTCGTTTCGAATATCAATACCAATATCGAGAAAATCTTCTAGCATAGTTGGAAGACGTTCTTCGATGATTCTTGCAGGAAGAAAGGAGATATCCAGATAGACCGCTTCATTTTCTGTTCCCCGTCCTTCTCGAATTTCTGTGGCAATGGACCTTGCAACTTCATCACGTCCAGCTAATTCCATAAGACGGGGATTATAGCGTTTCATGAATCGTTCACCATCCTTGTTAAGAAGAATTCCACCTTCACCTCGGACAGCTTCGGTAACTAACCGACCCCGTGCGGCAGGTGGGATAGCAGCCCCAGTAGGATGAAATTGAAACTGTTCCATGTCAACCAATTCTACACCAATTTTGAAACCCATCGCATAACCACTTCCAACATCTGCTTGCGCATTCGTTGTAATATCATAAATTCGACCAGCGCCACCCGCTGCCATAACAACAGCTGAAGAGCGAAACACCTGGAATTTCCCAGTTCGAATATCTAATACTGTAACACCGGCGACTCGATTCTTATTACGAAGTAAAGAGGTAACAAAAACTTCATCGATAATTTCGATTTGCCGCCGTCGAAGTTCTTCAGCTAATGTTGCTAACACTTCATGCCCTGTCCGGTCTCCTGCATAGCAAGTTCTTCGATAAGTTTGATGTCCAAAGGGTCGTTGCATAATTAGACCGTCTGGAGTTCGAGAAAAAATTGCACCAAAGTTTTCTAAATCAAAGACTCGTTGAGGGGATTCATTTGCTAGGATTTCAGCTAGGTTTTGGTTATTTAGATAGGCTCCTGCTCTACAGGTGTCTCGTGCATGGATTTCACACATGTCATCTGGATCAAGATTTGCAAGTGCAGCATTAATCCCTCCCTCAGCCATAACGGTATGTGCCTTTCCTAGAATGTCTTTAGTAATGATGATAACTTCTTGGTTGGAATCGGAAGCAGAGATTGCTGCTCGACATCCTGCTCCTCCTGCACCCACAACCAATACATCAGTATCAATTACTTCAATGGTCACATTTTATCACCTAATTTTTTGGCTAAATTACTGAGTTGTTCGGGTAAACTGACGCTCTTGAGTTGTATTGAAAATCTCGCTTCTAGTGGCTTTATGAGAGATTGATAAACCCAATCTGAAGTTTTCTTTTGTGCAGATTCATAATCTAGGGCTTCTATGTTCCTGTCAACGCGCATAAAGAAATTGTAGTGTTCACTTTCTGAACTTGGTTTTGAAATGACCCAGAACGATTGTCCTCCTTCAGGAACATTAAGTGCCCCTGTTATTTCATACCACTCCTCGATTCTGATTTTTCCCTGTTCTTCGCGGTCGGTTCTCACCTTTGTCATTTGCACATTTCGAAGGTCAGAAACTTTTTGCAGGACTTGCAAAAGGGCTTCACTTGATTTTTGAAGATTAAAATCAGCAACAGAGATTTTGATGTAGCGATCCGTTCGAAACAGGGGCATGGTGATATGCACCTCAAATAGGTTTTCAGCCCCGCAAAGTCTTAGCTCGCCTTAAACTTTACTCATTTAATTGATAAAATGCTGAGGATTTTTCAAGAAGACGAGAATTTTACGAGTTTTTAGCCTTTAATTTATAGGAAAAAAGAGAGAAAGATGAGGATACCAATTACGGTAAGGTATGAGCAGACACTTTCAACGTTTTTCACTTGCCTTAGTGTGAGCCTTTTCATGTATCTTATTCTACTTCTCTTTAACCTAGGCTTGAATTTCAGTAGTGTAATTTTTTCATCGGTAATAGCCGTTTCATCGGTATTGGTATTACGAACATTGTTATCTGAAAGGAAGCATGAATTTTTTGACATATCGACCTCAACGCTTTTTGAATCGGGGCTTCTCATATTTCAGTCACCGAAGAATCGTTGTGCCGTTTTTTTCGCATTTAAACTCGTAGCAGCAAATTTTGAAAAAGCCTTCGTTCACCGAACTTTGACAATTCTTCTAAAAATATTACCTGCGTCGACTACCTTAGCATTCGAGTGGACAGATCAAAAAGCATGCTTCATAACTTTCTATATCAAGCTAGAAAAATCCTCGTTCTTGACGTACACAAGAGAGCTACTTGATAACATTAAGAAAAGCTTCAGAGCCGCTTTTGGAGCTCAACATATCAAACTTCTAAATGGGAATGAACTTACGAACCACTTCTCAATGGGAATTCCCGGACGATTTCAAAAAATCTCTGTCAGCGGAAAATACGCCATAAACATACAAACTGATATGATCAATGCAAAGAAAGCATTTGCAATCCTTACACCAGAAAATTTCGACAAGTTCCACACAATTCTGAGCATCTTAGAAGGTACTCAGAATATTCGTATGATATTACCAATAAAAAAAACCGAGAAAGCAACCCAAATTGCCAAGTCTTTGACTATTGTATTTGATAATCCTGCTAATAATATTTCAATTCAAAACCAACAACCGAAAGCTCTTTGCATAAGTCAGATTCCTGCCTCTAAATCAATCCAATTATTCGGTGATGTTTTAGCGCGCAATCAAATCCATGAACAAAAGCTAGAATTGGGATTCTCAACAACAGCTACAATGATTATCAATTTATTATTAACCCCATGGCATTCTCCAAAAAAATCCGATTCTAAATCTAAAATTAGCAAGAATCCTTCATCAAGCTTAATCACCCCGTTGAATTGGAGAAAGATGCTAGCTGAACAGCTCTCAAGTCTTGAACTTTCATATGAGAAGGATAAGGAGCTCTTTATTGACAAGTTGCCCCTTAGAGTGGATGCACAAGTTGATGACTTGTTATTTCTTATAATCCCACAAGCAAATACAACCCATGTTGAATGGCTTTTTCAAAAAATATTCACGTTTCTTCGAGAAGACAAAACGAAGAATGTTATTTTCTTGCTCGCGTGCCCCCAAACGACCATACTAGCCCAGAAGCTGGTCTCTAACTTCACGCAAGTAGATCGAATCCATCTTATTAAGACCAAACATGAATTAACTACGCTTTTGAAAGAGAAGAAAAAACAGCTTCTAGAAANNNNATGGCGGTGGCTCACTTGGTAAAGAAAAACAAACCTGTTTCAAAACAACCATCAAAAAGCCCAAAAAAGCAGGAAGAAACAAAAAGCCGTAGTCACGAAACCATACGACGTGAGCTCATAATCAGCGAAGAGCAAAAACAGGAAATGGAAAAAGAAATTCCGACAATGCGAGTAATTACACCCAGCGCTATTGCCCAAAAATATGGAGTCAGAGTAAGCATAGCAAAGGCGGTTTTAACTGAGCTAGAAATGAAAGGCTTAATTCACCGAATAACCTCAGAAGGAAAATTCAAGCTATATTCAAAAACACCAGCGTAGCGGGGAGAATACTTGAACAATCCCGAATTCACTTCGAAAACCCCTGTCGAATTTGTCCTTAGTAGTAATGTAATTTTGGAAGGAGAACTACGAAGCGTTCTTTCCCCTCGCACTGTTGAAAAAATACTCAAGATACTCCCCATGAACAGTCGGATACACCTTTGGAAAAAAGAGCTTTACTTTGAAGTTGGAATCCGCATGGGCTCAGAAAAAGCAATATCCTCATGTAATGCTGGAGATANNTAACATGAAACCATATGGGAAAGTTAACCCTGTCGGCAAAATTACATCAAATACCTATGTTACAGTTTTTGAAGCACTACGCTCAGGAATGCCGATTAGTTTTCGAAAAAAAACCACCTAAATTACTGAAAATAAACACCAAAATCTTACATTAGAACTCGATGTGTTTAGAAATCCAGAGGACGTGGATGTGGTTCGGTATGCTCGTGAGCACCGGACGGAGCTGGAGTGGCTAACTTGGTTGGTTGTTCGGATGGAGTCTGATGTTACAGAATTCTCCAAGAAAAATCATTAGGCTAG
>JABAOH010049656.1_pt1 | contig 11660 bp, 8 predicted proteins | sample 7062181 | NCBI WGS metagenome assembly JABAOH01 (sample SAMN14538630, study PRJNA623070) | marine sediment metagenome | biome: marine biome [ENVO:00000428]; feature: marine pelagic biome [ENVO:01000023]; material: deep marine sediment [ENVO:00002113]; isolation source: pool of 5 deep marine... | reverse complement strand
CTCCTTGATGATGCGGAGATCACTAGCACAGATATCCGAAAGAAAGTGGAGCCCAGGGCAGCCAGAGGTGTTGGCAGTGTCGAAGCCCCCAGAGGCACACTGATTCATGACTATGAAACAGATGAGGAAGGACTTCTGACAAATGTCAACCTGATCGTCGGGACCACACACAACAATGCTCCGATTAACATGTCCGTCAAAAGAGCTGCCATGGACTTGATTAAAGACGGCAAATACGACCAAGGAATCCTGAATACAGTCGAGATGTCTATCAGAGCATATGACCCTTGTTTTTCATGCGCGACTCATAGGTTGGATGGAAAAATCGGGGTGAAAATCGATATCGTTGACACTGAGGGAAATACCATAGCTACATTATCCAACTGATATTTGCTCCCAATGCAATAAGGGCATTGGGAGATGCTCTTAAAACTGAAAACAAATTACTTTTTTGTGATAGGGTGCAAGTATGACGAAAATGAAAAGTGACCCGACTTTGTTGGCTGAGGTTCGGAAGTATGGCAATTTCGATCCCAACGCCTGTCTGCAGTGCGGAAGTTGCACAGTCGCATGTGATTTAACAAGCGATTCAGCTTCATTTCCCCGCAAAACATTGAGATACACTCTGTTCGGTTTGAAAAAACTCTTGAGGAGCAGCTTGGATCCGTGGCTCTGTTATTACTGCGGCGATTGTTCCACCACTTGCCCGAGAGAAACAGAGCCCGGGGAAGCAATGATGACACTCCGGCGCTATCTCACTGCCCAGTATGACTGGACTGGTTTCTCTAAAAAGATATACCAGTCCAATCTATGGCAAATTGCAGCGCTTCTTTTCTCTGCGGCCTTCATGTCGCTCCTGATCGTGCTTTTTCATGGGCCCATCGTGACTGAACGGGTTGAGCTCAACACATTTGCCCCTGCCCATACGGTTCATATATTCGACATAACCGTCGCTTCTTTAGTCTTGATCATTTTATTCTTTAATGCGTTTCGCATGTACTGGTTCACCATGCATCCGGGCAGCAGCATTAATCCGTTGAAGATAACCCAAGGACTCAAGGAGGATGGCTGGGGTTTCACCATGCATAAGGATAGTAAGGTGAAAATACCTCTCCGTGTGTTCCTCACGCAAGCCTGGACATTAGTCCTCCATGCAGCCACTCAGAAGAACTTCCTCAAATGTCCGGATAAGAGCCGCTGGATTAAACACTTCTTGCTCGTAATCGGTTACATAGTCATGTTCGCTCTGGTGGTTGTCTTCCTGGAGTGGTTCCAGACAGACAATATCTATCCCATATACCATCCGCAGAGATGGGTGGGTTACTTCGCCGCGGGTGCGCTCCTCATTTTCACTGGAGAAATCATCATAGGTCGCATCCGTAAGCGTGAGGAAATCCACAAGTTTTCTGACCTGACAGACTGGTTGTTCCCCATTCTGTTGTTTTTCATGACGCTGACCGGGATTGCCGTCCATATATTCAGATACCTTGGACTTCCGCTGGCCACGTATTATACATATGCCGTTCACTTGATAATCGCCTTTTTATGGCTCGTTGTCATTGTGCCATTCAGTAAGTGGACACACCTGTTGTACCGCTCATTGGCGGTGTACTATCAGTCGGTCAAGGATAAGGCAATACAAATGCATCTCGCAAAGGAAGGAGCTTCAGACAATGCGGCAAAATAAAACGCAGGACAAAAAAATTGGTGCGACATTAGTGGTTGGGGGTGGAATTGGGGGCATGCAGGCCGCACTTGACTTGGCCGCATCTGGCATAAAGGTTTATCTGCTGGATAATAAGCCCTCCATCGGTGGAGTGATGGCCCAATTGGACAAGACATTTCCGACAAACGATTGCGCCATGTGCACGATGGCCCCCCGATTGGTTGAAGTGGGTAGACATAAAGATATAGAAGTGATCACTCTCGCGGATATCGAAAGTATTAAAGGGACAGCTGGTAATTTCACTCTGCAAATTAAAAAGAGACCGAGGTTTGTGGATGAAGAAAAGTGTACAGGATGTGGTCTGTGCGTGGCGAATTGTCCTGTTCACAACATAATCTATGTGACACCTGAAAAAGATAAGATCGACATTTCGGCTGAAAACATAACCATCATGGACAATATCATCGAAGACTATCAAAATTCGGAGGAGGCACTCGTCCCAGTGCTGCAAAGAGCAAACGAAATCTTCAATTATCTACCCGAACCGATCTTGAAATACACCGCTGAGAAGCTAAACATGCCGTTAAGTGCCGTGTGTCGGATAGCCACTTTCTATAAGATCTTCAGCCTGGAACCTAGAGGTAAACATATAATTTCTGTCTGCCTCGGAACGGCCTGTCACGTGAAAGGGGCAGGTAAAGTGACTTNNCATATAATTTCTGTCTGCCTCGGAACGGCCTGTCACGTGAAAGGGGCGGGCAAAGTGACTTCAGCCATTGAAGAAAAACTCGGGATAAAAAAGGGAGGAACAACAGCAGATATGCTTTTTACACTTGAGGCCGTTCGCTGCATTGGGTGTTGTGGACTCGCTCCTGTTTTGAAGGTGGGTGAAGATATTCATGGTCTAATGAGTAAAACGAAAGTACCTGAATTACTGGGTATGTATAAATAGGTATCGATAGTTTTAATGAGTATTTCAAGTGAATTATTTTAGTCCATCGAGAGAGAGAGACTATGGCAAAATTGAAAATTGAAGATTTAGATAAGATCAGTCAAAAAGTGAAAAGGACAACACTTTTACGAGAAGGTGCTGGTCGAGCGAAAATAGTCGTTCATATGGGAACCTGTGGAATAGCGGCTGGAGCCAGAGAGATAATGAATGCTTTATTAGATGAATTCGAAAAGAAAAATATTACTGATGTCATTTTAACCAGTTCAGGCTGTGCGGGATTATGCAGCAAAGAACCCATGGCTACAGTTGAATTAAAGGACGAAGCTCCTGTGAAATATATTGATTTAACTCCAGAAAAGATCCGTAAAATATTGTCCGAGCATGTTATGGGAGGAAAAGTCGTTAGTGAATATGCTCTGGCAAAAGGCAGCGAGAGAGTCTTTTGATTAAACGAGTTGGAGAATCGTTGAGCCGTCAGAAATCACTGCTTAGAAATACTTTTAAGATACTTTTTTAGTAGAGGTCAAAGAGACTATGAAAGAAGAAATGGTGAATAAATACAGGTTGCATTTAATGTTATGCGCGGGAACAGCCTGTGTGTCCAATAAGTCTTTTAAAATACAAGAAGTACTCGAAGCAGAGTTAAAAAAACAGGGATTAGACAAGGAAGTTCTTGTGGTCATGACAGGCTGTAATGGATTTTGTGCTGTGGGGCCCGTCATGACAGTCATGCCGGATGGAATTTTCTACCACACTCTAACTGAAGACACGATTCCAAATCTTGTTGAAGAGCATTTTCTAAAGGGAAGACCGGTCAAAAAACTGATGTTCACTCCCCCCGCTGAAGAAGTGACTATTCCAAAGATGATGGACATTGGTTTCTTCTCCCGTCAGACACTCATCGCTCTTCGGAACAGAGGTCTGATCGACCCTGAAGTAATTGATGAGTATATTGCCAGAGATGGATACAAAGCACTCGCCAAAGCCTTAACAGAGATGAAGCCGGAAGAAATAATAACGGAGATAAAGAATTCCGGTCTTCGAGGCCGAGGAGGAGGGGGATTTCCCACTGGCTTGAAATGGGAACTGTGCAGAAAATCAAAAGGGGACACCAAATACATAGTCTGCAATGCAGATGAAGGCGACCCTGGTGCGTATATGGACAGAAGCATTGTTGAAGCTGACCCTCACTCTGTACTCGAAGGGATGATGATCGGAGCCAGAGCCATCGGCGCCAGTGAAGGATATGTTTATATCCGGGCTGAATACCCTCTGGCCATGAATAGGCTCGAGATTGCTATTGACCAGGCAAAAGAATACGGGCTCATCGGAGAAAATATATTCGACACTGACTTCAGTTTCAATATTCATATAAAGCAGGGAGCTGGAGCATTTGTCTGCGGTGAAGAGACTTCGCTCCTGGCTTCCATAGAGGGTCGCCCACCTGAGCCGCGGCAGAGACCCCCCTATCCGGTTGAGTCAGGGCTGTGGGGAAAACCAACAAACATAAATAATGTGGAAACCTGGGCAACGGTTCCCGAAATTATCAATCGAGGAGCGGATTGGTTTTCGAGCATCGGGACGGAAACCAGCAAAGGAACAAAAGTGTTCTCTCTCGTCGGTAAAATCAACAACACGGGTTTGGTTGAAGTCCCGATGGGAATCACTCTCAAAGAAATCATTTATGACATTGGGGGTGGAATTCCCGGGGGGAAAAAATTTAAGGCCGTCCAGACTGGAGGACCATCCGGAGGATGTATTCCTGGAAATTTGATTGATTTACCAGTGGATTTTGAAAAATTAACTGAAGCCGGATCCATAATGGGATCCGGTGGAATGATCGTCATGGACGAGGATACATGTGTCGTGGATGTATCGAAGTATTTTATTGAATTCACGAACGATGAATCCTGTGGAAAATGCGCATCCTGCCGGGAAGGGTCAGATGTCCTGCTCGAAATACTCAAAAAAATAACCAATGGAAAAGGGAAAGAGTCAGACCTTCAGGCCCTAGAAGAACTCGGCGAAGCGATCAAAGACGGCTCCATGTGTGGATTAGGACAGACGCTTCCGAATCCGGTATTGAGCACATTGAAATATTTCCAAGATGAATATTTGGAGCACGTTAAATACAAAAGATGCTCTGCCTTAGTGTGTAAAGGTATAATCTCATCTGCCTGTCAACACATCTGTCCGCTGTCACAGGATGTCCCCAGCTATATTGGGCTCATCGCTCAGGGGAAATTTGATGAAGCCGTTAAGGTCGTCAGAAAAGAGAACCCTCTCCCTCTTATCTGTGGACGTGTGTGTCATACTCCGTGTGAAGAAAAATGTGTGGCCGGAGAGTGGGGTGATTCTTTATCCATCCGTGGACTCAAGCGTTTTCTCGCAGATTATGAAATGAGAAAGGGTGTTATCGTCGAAGAAAAACCCAAAGAGGAAAGAGAGGAAAAGATCGCGATTGTCGGCTCAGGACCCGGAGGACTGACCTGTGCTTATTATCTGGCTCTTGAGGGATATAAAGTGACTGTTTTTGAAAGCCAGCCGGTCGCAGGGGGCATGCTGGCCTTGGGCATCCCAGAATTCAGGCTGCCTAAGGATGTGTTGCGGTATGAAATAGACAGGATAAAAAAATTAGGTGTGGAGATCAAAACGAACACAACGATTGGAAAAGATATAGCGCTTGATAAACTGAAGGAAGAATACAAAGCTATTTTCATTGCTATCGGTGCCTGGAAAGGGCTCAAGATGAAAATCCCGGGCGAGGATGTCGAAGGAGTCATAGATGCGGTCGAATTCCTACGAGATGTCAACCTCGGCCAGGAAGTGGAAATCGGGGACAAGGTGATAGTCGTGGGGGGTGGTAATTCAGCGATAGATGCGGCTCGAGTCGCCAAGCGCCTCGGTAAGGATACGCGCATTTTTTATCGTAGGACAAAAGCAGAGATGCCCGCGATTAAGAGTGAAATCGAAGAGGCCATTATCGAAGGGATTGATATAGAATTTCTCACAGCTCCTACCACTGTCTTGTCCAGCAACGGCAAAATGAACGCTGTCGAGTGTATCCGAATGGAGCTGGGGGACGTCGATGCGAGCGGAAGAAGACGACCCGTTCCCATCGAGGGGTCTGAGTACAAAGTCGACGTGGACACCTTGATCCTGGCTATAAGCCAGGAACCCGATGTGTCAGTACTCGATGGAAATGGACTGAAAGTCTCTAAGTGGAGCACTATCGAAGTCGACCCTGACAATCTTCATACGAATATGGAAGGGATATTTGCTGGGGGTGACGTGGTAACCGGTCCGAATACAGTGACTGAAGCCATGGCTCACGGGAAAATCGCCGCTCAAATGATAGATAAATACATACGGGGAAAGAAACTCGAAAGAAAATATGAAGTCACTCGCCCGGCACTCCATGTCGAGGCACTTGAACTCTCTGAAGAAGAAATCAAGAGTCTCAAAAAACCAGAAATGGCGTCGACAGCGGTTGACCAAAGGATCAAAGATTTTAAAGAAGTTGAATTGGGATTCACAGAGGCCGAGGCCATTTCTGAAGCGAAGCGCTGTCTCAGGTGTGACTTAGAAGAAAAAGAAGAAGTGGAAGTCGAAGAAAGATTAGAAGAGCCAGCTGTCGAAGAGGAAGAAGTGGAAAAGGAAGAAGCTATCCCTGAGGAAGCCGCAGTTGAAGAAGAGGAAGTAAAAGCTGTAGAAGTCAAAGAAGAAGTCGTTGAAGAAAAAGTTGAACCAGTGGAGGAAGCCGTAGAGGAAAAGGCATTCGAGCCAGCCGTAGAAAAAATTGAAGAAAAAGTCGAAGAAGTCGCCGAACCAAAAGAAGAGCCAGAGGAGAAAAAGGTCACACCCGCAATAAAAATTCCAGGCGCGATTGAAATCCCTGCGATGAAAAAAGAAGAGCCGAAAGAGGAAAAAGTAGAAGAAAAAGTAGAGGAAAAGGCCGAAGTCAAAGAAGAAAAAGAGCCAGAGGAGAAAAAAATCAAGCCGGCAATAAAAATACCATCCGCAATAGAAATCCCCGCGATGAAAAAAGAAGAGAAAGCCGAACCCGCTGAAGAAAAGAAGGAGGAAGAAAAAGAAAAAGTCGAAGAGAAACCAGAAGAAAAGGAAGAAGAGAAGGTAGAAGAAAAGCCGGAAGAGAAAAAAGAGGAGAAAAAAGTCACACCCGCAATAAAGATACCTTCCGCCATAGAAATTCCTCCAATGAAAAAAGAAGAGAAAAAGGAACCCGCTGAAGAGAAAGTGGAAGAAAAGAAAGAGAAAGAAGAGGAAAAAACCGAAGAAACAGAAGAAAAAAAGGAAGAAGAAAAAGTCGAGGCAAAGGCAGAAGTGGCCGAAGAAGCAAAAAAGGAAGAAAAACCAAAGGATAAAAAAATCAAAGCCGTAATCACCATACCAGAGATGAAAAAGAAAGACTAAAAGGACTAATGGATGGAGAAAAATTTGATGCTTTTTGAGATTGAAATCCTGGTATCTGCCAACAGGAAGGCACTAGGAGTGATAAACATAAAAAATTTTATTAACCGAGTTATGAGCGGAGGCTTAGAGTGATTGAGCTGACTATAAATGGCAATAAGGGTAAGTTCCCTGAAGGTAAAACACTGCTGGAATGCATTGAAAGTGTGGGAATAAAGCTCCCGACTCTCTGTTATCACAAAGCGTTAACTCCGTATGGCGCATGCAGACTCTGTCTGGTGGAAGTTTCACAAAATGGGCGATCATCCATTCAGGCTTCATGCACTTATCCGGCTATCAATAATTTAACAGTGAACACCGATACGGAGAGAGTTAAAAAAACACGAAAAATAATGGTCGAACTCTTGTTGACACGATGTCCTGATTCAGAGGCGATAAAGCAAATTGCAGAAGAATACGGCGTAAAGGAAACACGGTTTGAAAAGAAGAATGACGATTGTTTTCTCTGCGGGCTGTGCGTGAGAATGTGCCAGGAAAGGATGGGTATCAGTGCCATAAGTTTTGCGAATCGTGGTTCTGATCGTAAGGTTAGCCCGCCTTTTGATGCGCTTTCTGATGTCTGCCAGACCTGCGGAGCCTGCGTTTNNGCGGTTTCTGATGTCTGCCAGACCTGCGGAGCCTGCGTTTCTATCTGTCCGACAGAGAGGATTAAACTAGAAGAAGTCAGCAAGAACAAGCCGGTCCCCATCCAGAATGAATTTGACCAGGGATTGATAGAAAGAGGCGCGGCTTACATCCCATATCCCCAGGCTGTTCCCAATAAAGCGACTATTGACGAAAGATACTGTGCGCACATACTCAAGGATGAGTGTGAAGTGTGCAAAGAGTTTTGTGAAGCAGAAGCCATTGATCATGAACAAAAGGAGAAGAAGCTCGAATTGAACGTCGGCGCTGTCATTTTATCCCCGGGATTTGAAATATTTGATGCAAAGATCAAGGAAGATTTGGGATACGGACATTATCCAAATGTTGTGACTTCGCTTGAATTCGAAAGAATACTGTCTGCTTCAGGGCCATTTGCCGGACATGTTTTGAGACCCTCTGATAAGACCGAACCAAAAAGGATAGGATTCATACAGTGTGTTGGCTCGCGCGACGTGGATAGGGATTACTGCTCCTCTGTATGCTGCATGTATGCGACAAAAGAAGCCATCATCGCTAAAGAGCATGTGGGTGGAGATCTGGAATGTGATGTATTTTTCATGGACATGCGCGCTTTCAGCAAAGGATTTGATGAGTATTATCAAAGAGCAAAAGAGCTTGGAGTTCAATATATCAGGTGCCGCCCACCGATTGTGAAAGAAATTCCCGAAACAAAAAATCTTATAGTTGAATATCTGGCTGAAGATGATAAGAAGGAATCTCGTGAATATGACCTGGTCGTTTTATCTGTTGGTCTCCAACCTCCAAAATCTGTAAAGGAAATTTCAGAAAAATTCGGCATTGAATTAAAGGAATATAATTTCTGCAAAACCCCTTCTTTTAAACCGGTTGAATCAACGCGCGAAGGAGTTTATGTATCTGGACCATTCACAGAACCCAAAGATATCCCTGAAACTGTCATGCAGGCCTCAGGTGCCGCATCAAAAGTCTTATCCCTCCTCAAAGACGTTAAAGGCAGCCTGATCACCGCCAAGGAATATCCGCCAGAAATAGACGTGGAAGGACAGGAGCCGAGAATCGGAGTATTCGTATGCCACTGCGGAACAAACATCGCGGGAGTTGTCAGTATTCCCGACGTGGTGGAATACGCAAAAACACTTCCCAATGTGGTTTATGTGGAAAACAACCTGTACACCTGCTCGAACGACACTCAAGAAAAGATCAAAGAGAAAATCAAAGAGCATAATCTGAATCGTGTGGTCGTTGCCTCCTGCACACCTCGGACTCACGAACCTCTGTTCAGAAACACAATCCGAGAGGGAGGGTTGAATCCCTATCTTTTTGAGATGGCCAACATCAGAGATCAGTGTTCCTGGGTGCACATGACGGAACCGGAAAAAGCCACGAAGAAATCAAAAGACTTATTGAGAATGGCTCTGGCCAAAGCACGACTCATAGAACCTCTGCAAAAAAGGACTGTCCCTATAACTAAATCCGCGCTGGTTATCGGAGGTGGACTTTCCGGCATGACATCAGCGGTTGAACTCGCCAATCAGGGATTTGATGTCCATTTAGTGGAGAAAGAAAAAGAGTTGGGAGGAAACCTGAGACGCATTCACTACTTGCTGAATCAAGATAACCCACAAAATGAATTAAAAGAAGTGATCGAACAGGTAAAAAACAATGAGAAAATCCATCTCTACACCGAAGCTAAAATAGAAAATATCGAGGGTTCCATTGGAAATTTTAAAACTACGATTTCCACGAAGGGAAAATCAAAAGAGTTTGAACATGGTGTGGTGATTGTCGCGACCGGTGCCCAAGAATATAAACCCAAAGAGTATTTGTACGGACAGGATGAGAGAGTCATCACCCAACTCGAACTTGAACAGCGCTTGAGTACGAACGGTGAATGGTCAGCTCCAGATAAAAATGGCATTCCGAAGAATGTGGTGATGATTCAATGCGTGGGTTCCCGGGACGAGGAAAGGCCCTATTGCTCAAGAATCTGTTGCTCAGAATCCGTTAAGAATGCCTTAAAAATAAAAGATCTTTCACCGGACACAAATGTGTATGTGCTGTTCCGGGATGTCAGGACTTATGGATTCAGAGAAAGTTATTACACCAAGGCCAGACAGCAGAATGTGGTGTTCATGAGATATGATGAAGATAAAAAGCCAGAAGTTTCAAAAAATGGAGACGGGCTCCAGGTGGAAATCTTTGACCAGACTTTAGAAATGCCGATAGAGATATCTGCGGATTTGGTTGTATTATCCACAGGAATAGTCGCTGATGAGGGGAACGAGGAAATCGGAAAATTCTTAAAAGTGCCGTTAAACAAAGAGGGATTTTTTCTTGAAGCGCATATGAAATTGCGTCCGGTTGATTTTGCCACAGATGGCGTTTATCTATGCGGCTTAGCCCATTCAGCAAAAGCCACAGAAGAAAGTATAATTCAGGCTCAAGCGGCAGCCTCGAGGGCCGCAACTATACTTTCACAAGATAGTTTGGAATTGGAAGCAAACATATCTCATGTCATAGATGAAAGTTGCGATGGCTGTGCCTACTGTGTTGAACCCTGCCCGTATCAAGCAATTTCACTGATCGAATACATGAGAGAGGGCTCAGTTAAGAAGACGGTCGATGTCGATGAAACCGCCTGCAAGGGTTGCGGATGTTGTATGGCAACCTGTCCCAAAGAAAGGAATATTTGTGAAAGGCTTTAAGCTGGAACAGATCGGAGCGCAGGTCAATGCCGCTTTAGAGGTGCAATAATGCAAGATGAATATGAACCTTTGATCGTAAGTTTTTGCTGCAACTGGTGTTCCTATGCCGGAGCCGACTTGGCAGGTGTGTCCAGGCTGCAATATCCTCCCAATATCAGAATAATAAGAGTGATGTGTTCGAGCATGGTTCATCCCAATCTAGTAATTGATGCGTTAACAAAAGGAGCGGATGGCGTTCTCATCTGCGGTTGTCATCCCGGCGACTGTCACTATGAGGATGGAAATCTGAAAACAGAGAAGAGAGCCGATGCAATAATTCTCATGCTTGAGGATTTTGGCATCGAAGAGGAAAGGTTTCGGCTGGAATGGGTTTCGGCATCTGAAGGCCCAAAATTTGCACAGGTAGCGAAAGAATTCACAGAACAGATCAAAAAGCTAGGACCGAGTCCATATAAAACATAATAGGGACGTTCCCCAAGGGGACACCTTAGGAGAACAAAATGCCTGATTCGTCCATAATAGTGAACAGAAAGAAATTCATGTGGGATGGCGTTGTTTACGAAACCAAGAAAGAAGCCCAGGAAACAATGGAAAAATACAAAAAAGACGGTTTTGAGGTTGAGTCAATAGAAGAAGAGAAAAAACATCTTCTGTATACGAGGAGAGTCGTCACAGAAATTGTTGTGGAAGGCGAAGCTCCTCCCTAACGACTACGTGCCTAAATGGACGTTCCCCAAGAATAAACCTAATAATTTTAACACTTTCATTTTAAATTAAGCTTAAGGTGTCCCCTTGGGGAACGTCCCTATTTTCCCAGGTCTTTTAAGACTTCCCTAATCATTCTAATGCCAGCCGGAGAATTGATGGGCGTCTCCATGAGTTGAGCTCTTATTTTTCTTGTGTCTAAGTGGGTGGTACGACTATTCTCTCTGTGCACATAGATTAAATCCACCTCAGGGCTTCCCATAACAAGAGTGATAATTGTCTGTGCCATATCGCCCAAAGGCTTGCGGTCGATATGACTGTACTGGAAATCGGCCTTGATCCTGGTCCATTCTCCCTTTATTGATTGGATGGAAAGGTGGCCATTCGCGGCTTTAGCGGCTTCTGATAAAAGAGGCAATCCGAGACCAAACCGGCGAACCGTTTTAGAAGTGTAAAAGGGATCAAGTGCCTTTTCAACCGTTTCTCTATCCATGCCAATTCCATTGTCGATGACCTC
>JABAOH010096881.1_pt1 | contig 11661 bp, 9 predicted proteins | sample 7062181 | NCBI WGS metagenome assembly JABAOH01 (sample SAMN14538630, study PRJNA623070) | marine sediment metagenome | biome: marine biome [ENVO:00000428]; feature: marine pelagic biome [ENVO:01000023]; material: deep marine sediment [ENVO:00002113]; isolation source: pool of 5 deep marine... | reverse complement strand
ACAAGCTTCCTGACACAACCTGCGGCTATCATTTGATCGTAAATCAGGTCAGGAGTGAGGCGGCAGGCCACAATATCCTTCTTCCTCTGGCGAATGATTTCATGTCCTGCAGCAAAACAAATGAGGTGAGTGAAACCTTCGATGACAAGAGTGTCTCCATTTTTCACATGCTTTGCTACAGCTTCTTTCATAGTCATAAGTTTATTTGTCATAATTCTTTCCTCCTCTTCTCATATTGGGATATGACTTCTCGAAATATTTCCGCAGCAGTATCAACTTCTTCAGGGGAGATAACTAGGGGTGGTGAAAAGCGGATGACATTTTCACCGCAAGGAAGTAACAAGAGTCCCTTCTTGAACGCTTGATTGACTATCTCATGGGCTTCGTGAGAAGCAGGCTCTTTAGTTCTCTGATCCTTTACGAGTTCAACTCCAACCATGAGGCCCAAACCACGAACATCTCCGATGAGAGAATTTTCCTTTTTGAGATTCTTTAATTTATTGATCAGTCGAGCACCCATTTTTAATGCATTGGCCATTAATTCTTCTTCGATAAGGTCGAGAGTGGCGAGGGCTGCTTCACAAGCTATCGGATTACCCCCAAAAGTACTCCCGTGGGTTCCTGACTTCCAGGACATAAACTCTTTTTTTGAGATCACAGCTCCAAGGGGAAGACCTGAAGCTAATCCTTTTGCGAGAAGAACAACATCTGGTTCAACATTAAAATTTTCAATGGCTAAAAATTTCCCAGTTCGCCCCATACCAGATTGTATTTCATCGAGCACAAGAAGGATGTTATATTTGTCTGTGAATTCCCTCAGCTTTTTATGGAATTGCGGAGGAGGGACGATGTATCCTCCTTCACCTTGAATAGGCTCCACAAAGATGGCTGCAATCTCTTCCGGGCTCATGAGTGAATTACAAAGNNNNGCATTAAGGGAGAAAAGAAAGCCCTCTGTTTCGCTTTGCTTGCAGTAAGACTTAAGGCACCCATGGTTCTTCCATGGAAAGCGCCAAAAAAAGCGATTATATAGGGCCTCTTGGTATGGTAGCGCGCAAGTTTAATAGCAGTATCTGCAGCCTCAGAGCCAGAATTATTTAGAAAAACGCTTTTCTCTCCGGACATAGGAATTATTTTTGATAACCGTTCACAAAGGTCAGAAAAAGATTGATAGTAAAAATCTGTTGAGCAAATGTGGAAAAACTTTTCGCTCTGTTTTTTGATCGCACTAACCACTTTTGGATGAGAGTACCCAGTAACATTGACAGCTATTCCTGCCATAAAATCCAAGAAGCGATTGTCATCTACATCTATGACTACAGCACCTTCTCCTCTTTTAATAACCAAAGGATATTCCTTAATGTAGGAGCTTGAACTAAAACGGGTATCCTTTAAGATTATCTCCTTTGCTTTTTTGCCCGGTAATTCTGTTTTGATTTCAGCAAAAGCCATGATTATCCTCTCTTACATTCTTTTTATCAAAAGGGCCATTCCTTGTCCTCCACTTACGCAGAGGGTGGCTAAACCCATATCTTTATTTTCCTGGATCAAGCTGTGGAGCAAAGTCACTGTAATTTTTGCTCCCGTACAACCAATCGGATGGCCTAAAGCTATGGCTCCGCCCTTTATATTTCTTCTGTCTTTATCCCACTTTAATTCTCGCTCTACGGCAAGAACCTGGGCAGCAAAAGCCTCGTTTATCTCGACGAGATCAATGTCCTTAAGATTTAATTTAAGCTTTTTCAATAAATTAGATGTTGCGGGGACAGGACCCAGGCCCATTTCTTTAGGATTCACTCCTGCAGAGGCAGCACCCAAAATTTGAGCCAAGGGAGTCATGCTTAATTCCTTGGCACGGGTTTCGGTGGTCAGAACCAATGCTGCGGCTCCATCTGTAAGTCCAGAGGAATTCCCGGCTGTGACCGTCCCTCCTTTTTTAAACACCGGTTGAAGCTTTGACAATTTCTCCCTGGTTGTTTCAGGGCGGGGATGTTCATCGGTTGTAACGAGTACTTCATTTCCTTTTCTATCCTTGGTTTTGACAGGAATAATTTCATTCTCAAATTCCCCTCCATTTATCGCTCTTTTTGCTTTCATCTGGCTCTCAAGGGCATACTCATCCTGTTCTTGGCGAGAAATCTTGTATTTTTCTGCCAGAATCTCCGCTGTTGCTCCCATAACCATATCAGCCAGAGGACAGAATAATCCGTCTCTATACATTCCGTCGACAAGAACTCCGTCACCAAGTCTCATGCCCCATCTTGCACCATCAAGAAAATAAGGTATCTGCGACATGTTTTCTATTCCACCAACCAGGACGATCTTATTTTCTCCAAGAAGAAGCGATTGATATCCGAGGGTAATCGCTTTGATTCCTGAGGCACACGCTTTGTTCACTGTGAAGGCCACCTTCTCTTCAGGAATTCCTGTCCCATAGAGAATCTGGCGGGCCGGATTCGGTCTGTTGCCAGCCTGTCGAGCCTGGCCAATGATCACTTCATCAACCTGGGTTGGCAAGATACCTGCCCTTCTTATCGCTTCTTTCGAAGCCACTTCTCCAAGAGAAACAGCATTTGTATCTTTAAAACTGCCTCCAAATTTTCCTACCGGGGTCCTTACGGCACTTAAAATGACAACTTTTTCTTTCATAGAATTCACGATTCGTTCTCCTTTTCTCGAAAATGTCCTATTCCATTATTGTCTGGCTTTGCTCTCTCATGAACTGCTGGATATAGTAAGGTCCGCATCCTCCTTTTCCAGTTGATCCGGAGTTTTTCCAGCCACAAAATGGCTGAACTCCGGGCCAAGCACCAGTAGTAGCTCCGGATCGCCTGTTAGCATAGAGCACTCCTGACTCTATCTCGCTGAAGAAATAATCAATCTCATTCTTATCAGTGCTGAAAATTCCTGCAGTTAAGCCATAGTTTACTTTATTGCATTCTTCTACTGCCTCTTGGAGAGAATCGATTGGGGCTTCTACCAAAAAAGGAAGAAAAATCTCTTCATGAAATATCCTGTGATCCTTTGGCATTGATGTGACCAAGGTGGGCTCCACAAAAAAACCTTCAGAGAAACGACCTTCGGCAAGAACATGACCTCCTGCAAGTATCTTTCCTTCCTTCGTACAGATATCTGTCCATGTTTTAAATTTATCAAAAGCTCTCTGGTTGATTAAAGGCCCAAGATACACATCACGCTCAGTCGGGTCTCCAATCTTAATCTTGCCAATGTTACTCAAAAGTTTCTCGAGAAATTCTTCTTCAACCTTTCTATGGACATAAACTCTTGAGCAGGCACTGCATTTCTGTCCCCCCAAACCATATGCTGATTTCATCACCCCCTCTGCTGCTTGATCCAGATCAGCATTTTCCGTAACGATAGCAGGATTTTTTCCTCCCATCTCCAGGATGCAAGGACGAGGATAATCTCGACTAAGACCTCTAAAAAGCTTCATCCCTACCTCAGAAGAACCAGTAAAGACCAGTCCGGATATCTTTTTATTCTGGAATATAGCTTCTTCAAAATTTCCTCCTGGTCCTGTAATGAAATTAAAAACTCCATCCGGGATTCCCGCATCTTTATAACCCTCGTAAAGCTTAAGACCTATGAGAGGAGTGTCTGAAGAGGGTTTAAAAACAGCGCTATTTCCAGCAATCAAAACACCAGCGCTCATCCCTGCAGCCAGAGCCAAGGGGAAATTGAACGGAGAAATGACAATCCAAACACCATAAGATCTTAAACGGCTGGTGGCATTCTCGTTGGGGCTTAATCTTCCCATGGGGCGGACAAAACCTTCTGCTTCTTCCATCTGGGCACAGTAATAACGAATAAGGTCAGCGGATTCCTCAACATCCCCCATTGCTTCCAGTCGATTCTTCCCGGCCTCATAGCTCATGATAGCAGCTAATTCGTATTTTCGTTCGCTGATGAGCTCTGCAGCCTTTCTCATCCTTCGACAGCGTTCCTGGTAAGCCAGGTCCCGCCAGGACTTAAAAGCATTAAAAGCTGCATCCACGGCCGCATCAAGTTCGGCTGCGGTTCCTTTCTGAAAATTTCCAATCAACAATTCGCTTTTTATGGGGCTCGTGTCTGCAAATTCCTCGGCAGTGCTCACTTCCCTGTCTGAAATAAAGAGGGGATACGATTTGCCAAATTGGCCAGTCACATCTTTTACTGCTTGATCATAGGCTTGATGAAAGACTTCCATGCCCTCAGGATCCAAAGTCGAGTATGTTACTTTAAATCCTTTACTTTTTTCCATTCCTCCTCCTTTATTCAATGTTTTCTATTTCGAAAAGAATTTCTTTCAGCATACTAAAAATCTTTGAGATTTCTTTTTGGGTAATTATGAAAGGTGGAGCCAGCAGGATGAGGTCACCGTCGACTCCATCAGCGTGCCCTATACTAGGCCAAAGGATCAATCCTTTATCCACTGCTCTGGAGACGAAATTCTCCACATATTTCTTTTTCCTTGGGAATGGTTTTTGCCCTTTCTTTTTCTCGACAAACTCAACTCCTGCAAGCAAGCCTTTTCCCCTGATATCTCCAACATGAGGATGATCAAGAAGAGGAGCAAGCTCTTTCAGGAGCCTGCGTCCCATCTCAGAGCTTTTTTCGACAAGTTTGTTCTCTTCTATGTAGTTCAAAGTGGCTAAGCCAGCTGCACAACCGACAGGATGGTGAGCGTAAGTCTGAGCGTGGAGAAAACTCATGCCTTTTTTAGAAACCGTATCGACAATATTTTTCTTGACTGCTAAAGCACTTAAGGGAAAGTAGCCTCCGGTTAATCCTTTTCCTAGGATGACTATATCAGGAACCAAATCGAAATGAAGGCAAGCAAGCCATTTTCCAGTCCGGCCGATGCCTGTCATGACTTCATCCGCAACGAGGAGGACTTCATGTTCATCACAGATTTTTCGTATAATCTTAAAATATTCTATCGGGGGTTGGGCAGCACCCGTAGATGCTCCACCTATCACTTCTGTTAAGAAAGCCGAGACATTTTCTTTCCCTAATCTTAAAATTTCCTTTTCCAGTTCATAGGCACATTTCATTTGGCAGGATGGATACTTCTCGCTCCAAAAGCATCGATAACAGTAAGGAGCTGGAATCATGCTGACTTCTATTAACAGAGGTCTAAAGATCTTCTTGTAATGTTCCCTGGCCGAAAGTGAAAGAGCAGCAAGAGTATTTCCATGATAACTGGGATTCCTGGATATGACATGGGCTTTGGAATCCTGTCCCTTACCAACCCAATACTGTCGTACCAGCTTTATCGATGCTTCGATAGCTTCTGAACCGCTTGTTAGGAAATAAATTCTTCCCGAAGGAAAAGGAAGGAATCTAGAAATCTTCTCAGCCAATTCTTCAACTGGAAAATGGCTGAACTGCATTCCACTTAAATAACCAACTTTTTGAGCCTGGGAGGAAATCGCCTCAGCTATTTCCTTTACCCCATGGCCGATATTAGCGACAGCAGCTCCTCCGCTTGCATCGAGATATTTTTTGCCTTCCACATCATAAAGATACAGACCCCGGCCATAATTTACGAGTGGATAGGAATAATGGAGATTTCTATAGAAAACCTTCCCTTGAGGATAATGAGGCGTCATTTGATACCTTTCTTCGGTGATTCATAGCCAAGGGCTTCAGAAATAGCCTGGGTTGTTTTTCGAAGAGGAGAAATCAAGTCTTGCTTGAGTTTTGGTAATGAGTACAGGCTCGAACTTACTGCAATATTCACAGCTCCAACGATATGCCCTTCCCTATTTCTTACAGGAGCTGCGACTGACCTCAGACCTGGAGTGAGTTCTTCATTGTTAATGGCAAAGTCGTTTTTCTTTACTTCTTCCAAAATTTTAGATAATTTTTTTCCGTTATCTTTCCAGTATTCTTTGGCTTCAGGGAGTTGCTTAAGATAACGTAGATAACTAGATAGCCAATCTTTGCTTTGAAAAGCAGCTAGAACTCGTCCCATTGCTGTATTATAAAGCTCTAACCGTGATCCAACATGAAGGTTGATATTCACTATCTGGTGGGTCTTCATCCGTTCTACGTAAATCAACCTCCATCCATCGAGCACAGCCAGATTCACAGTTTCCTTACGTTTGCGTGAAAGTTCCATAAGATAGGGCTGAGCCACCTCTCTTAATTCAAGACTCGATAGGACCGCAAATCCCAAAGTTAAAACTTTCGGTCCCAGAGTATATTTATTTTCTTCCCCAACAGGTATGATGTATCCCAAATTGCGAAGCGTATGAACAAGGCGGAAGACCGTGCTTTTGGAAAGGCCGGTCTTTCTGGAGAGGTCGCTTATTCCCATTCTTGGTTTAGCGAGGTCAAAGACTTCCAGGATAGACAACCCTCGGGCAAGCGAGTTAATAAAATTCTTTCCTTCGTTAGTCTGGCGTTTCAATCTAGCGTTCCGATAAGTAAAATTATATTCTGATAAGCGAAACAATATTAAAATTATTATTTTTCGTTGTCAAGCTTTTCTGAAGAGATCTGTTTCAGATAAGATAAATTTGTTTTGACTTTTTCATTCGATAAACTGATATTATTAGAAAAATAGAAAAGAAATAAAGGATGAAACATCTCTCAATCCTTCAAAAAAAAGCACTTCTTTTTCTGTTTTTGATTCTTATTAGCCAAGCTTCTTTATCATCACCTCAGGCTCTTTCCAACTCAGAAAAAGTAAGGTTCCTCAGCTATAAGAATTTTATCGGCAAAACCATTTCTCCAGAAAGAATAAATCGATTTCTGAAATATCTTACTGCAGAGCCTCATGTTGCTTCTTCTGCCCGAAATAATGAATTGGCAAATTTCATCCTAAATGAATGGAAAACCTATGGACTCGATGAAGTCCGATTAGCCCAATATAATGTCCTTCTGTCTTTTCCTAAAGAAATTATTGTTGAAATGCTATCTCCAAAGAAATATCAACTATCTCTGAAAGAGGCTGGCTATAAAGAAGACCCTGACACTTTAAGACCGGATGTTGGTATTCCTTATAATGCTTATTCATGTTCGGGCGACATCACAGCTTCCCTTGTTTATGCTAACAGCGGAAATCCTCAAGATTATGATTTGCTCGAAAAAAGCGGAATAAGCCCTAAAGGAAAGATTGCGTTGGTAAGGTATTCTTCTCCATACAGCTACCGGGGGTTCAAAGCCTATACCGCAGAAAAGAGAGGCTTGGCAGCTCTTCTGATTTACTCTGACCCAAAGGAAGATGGCTTTTCTCGCGGTCCTGTCTTTCCACACGGCCCTTGGGGTCCTCTCAGCCATATTCAAAGAGGAGGGATACCTTATGATTTTATATATCCAGGTGATCCTCTAACTCCGGGTTGGGCTTCAAAACCGGGCTGCAAAAGGATTTCTCCAGAAAAGGCCCTCTCTCTTCCTAAAATCATCAGTGTTCCCATTTCAGCTCAAGATGCCCTTCCCCTTTTGGAAGCAATGGAAGGAGAGATAGCTCCTGATGATTGGAAAGGAGCTCTGCCAGTTACTTATCGGTTTGGAGGGACCAAACCACAAATTCATATAAAAATTGAAATGGAAAATCAGACCAAGAAAATAACCAATGTTATTGGTTGTCTCAGGGGATCTCGGAATCTTGAGGAATTTTTATTAATCGGGAATCACCGAGATGCCTGGGTATTTGGAGGACACGATCCCTCAAGCGGAACTGCTTGCTTGATGGAAGTCGTAAGAACCCTTGCTGAAGCAAGAAAAGCAGGATTTGAGCCAAAACGATCTGTATATTTTGCCAGTTGGGATGCAGAAGAATTCACTTTGACGGGTTCTACAGAATGGGGTGAGGATAATCGAGAATGGATAAAAAAGAATTTGGTTGCTTATCTCAATGTGGATAGTGCCGCTTCAGGAAAAAATTTTAGTGTTCGAGCGGTTCCCAGCCTTTCCAGATTGATCGTCCAAGCTCTAAAAGAAGTGGAAGACCCTTTATCAAAACAACCAATTTACAACCACTGGAAATCAGGATCCGGCGAAAAAGGAACAATAGTTGTGGCTGGGGAAAGTGGCAAAATAAATCCAATCGGGAGCGGGACAGACCATGCTGTTTTCCTCAATCACCTCGGGGTTCCATCATTAGATATGTCTTTCTCAGGAGATTATGGCGTTTATCATTCCATGTATGACAATTATTATTGGATGAGCCATTTCGGGGATCCGGGCATGCAATACACAGCAACTTTAGCTAGGATTTGGGCTTATATGGCGATTGAACTTGCATCGAATCCCCTTCTTCCTCTCGATTTTGAGTCCTATGCGAGAGAACTCGAAAATTATCTTAAAGAATGGGCTAGTGTGTATGACCCAAATAGAGAAAGATCTGAAAAGCTCTTTGCGCTTATCAGGGAAATGAGAAAAAAGGCTTCTCTTTTAACTTCCTATATTTTTGGCTCAAAGAGAGAGAAGAAAGAATACGATAAAGAAACAATCCAGAAAATAAATCGTCTTTTGATAGAAATAGAACGAGACTTCACCATTACCCAAGGAATCCCAAATAGAAATTGGTATAAACATCTTATTTATGGAGCCCGCTACACTTACGCTGTCATTCTCCTCCCTGCTTTGACTGAGGCAGCAGAGGCTGGAGATGAGGAAGGCATATCTCAATCTATGATTCAGCTTGAAGACGCGGTTAAAAAAGCTACTCTAAAGCTAAAAGAAATATCAGAGATTTTGGAGGCTCAAAATGCAGAGTCTTGATTTATCAAGCCCACATTTTAAACCTTTAAATAAATGGGTTTGATGAACCGAACTCCTATAACATAAATACTGTATAAATAAGATGTATTTTTGGTCAAATTTGTCATTGCGAGAAGCGAAGAAGATTCCTCGCTTTGCTCAGACCAGACTAGGCAATCTAATCTTATTTAAGTGCCACTGCGAGGAGCACAGCGGCCTAGCAATCTCATGATAAGAAGTAATTCAATCCTTCTTTCTTCCTCCGAGATTGCAACGCTCCCTTCGGTCGCTCGCAATGACCTATCATCACACAACCTTGGGACAAAGCCTAATATCTTTTGAGGAGAGAGAAAATGAAGAGGCGTAACTTCATGAAAAGCACATTCTTCGGATTTTCTTTACTTCCAGCAAGAATTCTTAGAAAAGGCATGCTGAATGGTACCCAGAAGGAAAATCTATACTCCGATGCTCCAAGACGAAGAATCCGTGATTTAGGAGTCAAAATAGGCAGTCTGGAACCAGGGCCTTATAATGCTATTACAGACGTTGAGGGTGTTAGAGTCGGACAGACAACCATTATAAAAGGAAGAGGCAAAGGAGCTGTAAGAACTGGTGTGACTGTCATCATGCCTCATCGCGGCAACATTTACGAAGAAAACCTCTTTGCCTCCTATTTTAACCTGGCCGGATGGGGAGAAATGACTGGGATTAATGATATTGAAAATAGGGGAAAACTCAAGACGCCCATATTTTTGACTGGAACTTATAATGTAGGAATTGTGTATGACGCTGCCATTGAGTATCTTTCGAAAATCAACCCCACAATGGGAGTGGCGGATGAAATGGTTAATCCTGTTGTTGCCGAATCTTTTGATAATTTTTTAAGCGATACTAGAAGTCGCCAGATTTCAAAAGATGACGTAGTCAAAGCTATTGAAAGCGCTACCAGTGGACCTGTTGCAGAAGGAACAGTGGGAGGAGGCACGGGAATGACATCTTTTGGCTTTAAGGGAGGAATCGGAACATCTTCTCGCAAAGTAAGAGGAAAATATACTGTTGGAGTCCTGGTTATGGACAATAAAGGAAGTCGTAATCAGCTCCGCATCGACGGCGTTCCAGTCGGAAAAGAAATCAAAGGATTTGAATATAAATTAGGAAAGACAAAATCTATCATTCTTATTTCAGCCACGGATGCTCCTCTGCTTCCCTTTCAACTGAAAAAATTGGCAAAAAGAGTAGCCATGGGACTCGCTCAAACAGGAGCTATTTCGCATACCGGAAGCGGTGATATCATCCTTGCCTTCTCAACGGCTAATAAAATCCCGAAGAATAAATCATCTTCGTTCCAGAATATAAAATCTATCAATGATTTCTGGATAACACCTTTTTACCAGGCAATTGTCGAGGCTACTCAAGAAGCCATCATCAATGCCCTTACATCGGCCAGAACTACAGTTGGTCGCGATAATAATACGGCTTATGGCATTCCCCTCGATCAAGTTAAGCAGATCATGAAAAAATATCTAAGGATAGGAGAAAAGAATCATGAATAGAAAAGAGAAAATCAGAGGAGAAATGAAGTTTAAAAAAGGAAAATTCCCCACAGGGGAAAAAAATTCTATCACTGATATCAAAGGCGTTAAGGTAGGGCACCTCACTATTAATAGAAATATTCAGAAGGCTCCTGGAAAAACAGGAATAATAAGAACAGGTCTAACAGCTATCCTCCCCTATCCGATGGCGAAGGAGATGAGATTATTCGCAGCGAGTTTTGTGCTTAGAGGGAAAAATGAAATTACTGGCTATGAGGTTATTGATGATTTTTGCTACCTGAATTCCCCCCTTGTTATTACTAACTCTTTTAATGTCGGAAATGCGTATAATGCCATTCTTTCCTACGGATTTTCTCTGAATCGCATGGAAATTTGGCCCCCCATTATCATCGCGGTCAACGATTCTTATCTAAATGATATGAGAAAGAGTTTATTGGATGAAAAGGAGATTTTGAATGCTTTTTATAAAGCATCCAGCACGAAAGTTGAAGAAGGCTCTGTCGGGATAGGTCTCGGTTTAAGAGCTTTTGGGTGGAAAGGAGGCATTGGCACCTCTTCGCGGATATTATTTATTAGTCATCAGCAATTTAGCTGCGGAGTACTGGTCGCTTCAAATTATGGCAATCAAAAATCCTTAGATAAACCAAAAACAGAATCCAATTCAACTCGGAATGGTGATGGCTCCTTAATCATCATTGTTGGCGTAGACATTCCTTTGGCACCCTATCAAATAAAGTTAATCACAAGCAGCCTTGTTTCAAGTTTATCCCCTGTTAACATACTAAATAATTGTTTGGACTCCATTACCTGCGTCATGTTCTCCACAGCCAATCCAATGAGCATGGAGAATGAAGGACCGTCGATTTTTGAGTTCGAGCTTATAGATGATTCTCTTCTAGCGGAAATCATTTCGGCTGGAACTGAGGCGATCAAAGAAGCAATATTCAATTCTCTCTTAAAGGCAGCTCCGGTCGAAGGTAGGTTAGGAAGAAAAATTGAGACAATACCAGAGAATGAATTCAAAAAACTCTTAAAGGAGTTTGGAGGAGTGTCTTGAGAAATGATTGATCCGGAAAAGCAAAAAAAGCCTCTGTTCTTGAGGAAGCTGAACCTACTTGACACAACCTGTCTGGCTTTGTTTAGAAATCTCACCTTTCTTTATTGGAAAAAAAGCCAAAAAAACGATAAAGGTTACTAATATAAGAGAAAATTAACTAAGGATTGAAAATGGAAGGAAAAATTAAATCTGTTACAAATCCTCGTTTAAATTTGAATATCCTCAGCTCGAAGGATGTTGAACATATTCATCAAGCCACCATAGAAATCATCGAACGAGTGGGAGTCAGATTTCCTTCAAAAAAAGCATTAGATATCTGGGAGGCACACGGAGCAAAAG
>JABAOH010003453.1_pt2 | contig 11662 bp, 10 predicted proteins | sample 7062181 | NCBI WGS metagenome assembly JABAOH01 (sample SAMN14538630, study PRJNA623070) | marine sediment metagenome | biome: marine biome [ENVO:00000428]; feature: marine pelagic biome [ENVO:01000023]; material: deep marine sediment [ENVO:00002113]; isolation source: pool of 5 deep marine... | reverse complement strand
AGAAGAGATAGGCTCTGGACTTTTTTTCCCGGTGGCTGAGCGGCGATATCTACTCCACTTTCTAAAGGATGACTCGGATCTGACAGTTTTAACTCGGCAACGCCTCCGCTAAACAGAAGAGAGAAAACTTTCTTGAAGTTTTTATTCACTTCCCTCAAAGCCTGCATGAATTGATTTTTACTCTCCTTGTCAATTTTTCTTATGGCTTCTCTGGTTGTATCTATGGATTCTCGCAGGTCTTTCTTCTGCTGGATGAGAAAATCATAGCGTTTTTTTTGGATTGAATATTCTTCTTCTGCCATCAAATTAACGGATTTGATTTTTTGAAGTTTTTCTTCTGTTTCTGCCAGTTTTCCCTCAATCTCTGTATCCGTAATCTTCTCTTCGGGCATCTCTTTTTTCACTTCCTGAAGAGTTTTTTTCAGATCCTGCCAGCAGCTCTCTTCAAGGTTCACTAAATCTCGATCTATCTCAGCTTTGCTGATTTCCCATTTCACTCGTTCTTCCTTTTTGGCTTCATGATCTTCTCTCAATTGCTCAAGCTTCTTTTCCATGTCGTCCTGCTCTTTCTTCATATTCTGGAGAAGGGATTCACTCCGAGCTAGCTCTCTATCTTGTTTTTTGGTTTCTTCTGCAAGGTTTTTTGCTTTTTTAGAAAGGTTTTTGATGCTTTCTTTAAGCTTTAATTTTTCTTCATCGCAATTCTTTATTTCTTCCTGAAAAGAGTTCAATTTGGCTTTCAGATTCTCTTTTCTTTGCTTTTGGATCTGGAGCCTGTGGTTTAGGTTTTTGATTCTTTCCTGGAGGAGATCGACTCCGGCTTTAAGTTCAAAGAAAGTCTTTCGCGTCTTTTCGTCTTCTTCCTGATGATCTGCATATTCTTTTTCTTTATCTTCTATTTTTTTCTTCAAAGCATTTTCTTCTTTCTTTAGTGTTTTTGCTTTGAACGATACAGTATCCATTTTTTTGGTCAAAGCCTCTCTATCTTTGGCAAAGACATCAAGCTCGTTTTTAAGGAGAGAGATGTGAGCTGCGATTCTCTCTTTTTCTGTTTGGTCATACCTGTTTTCTTTTTCTATTTCTTCGATTTTTCTATCCAGTTGGCTTAGAAGAGCAGATTCCCCCTGCAGCTTTTTTTCTAAACTGAGTTTATGCTCGATTTTTTCTTTAAGTTCAATGCTAAAAGGATTAATCTTCTTATCAATAAGCACGATGTTCCTTTTTATTTTCTTTATCTCCTGGCCGAGAGTGAAGATTCCTTCTTCTTTCTGGCCCATTTTCAGGAGTCCGGACGAAAGCAATAAATCCCCCTCAAGAGTTATGTAATTAGAAGACGGAAAGCGAGTCCAGAGCTCGACAGCACTTTTTATATCTTTTACAATGGCTGCTTCCTGGAGATGAGCGAGGTGGCCCCTGATTTTTGGGCGAGGCCGAATGCGAGACTTAAATAGGCCTACGACCTGCGGATATTTACAGAGCTTTGAGAAGATTGGAGAGGTTTCTTCTTTTTTCTCAGGCGAGATAAGGAGCAAATTTCCCTTTATCTCTTTCTCGGCCAAATTTTTTATGAAATCTTGAGCATGGACAAGAGTGGCTTTTGCCTCTTCCTTCCAGAAAATATCTATTAAGGGGGCATGTTCATCATCAGTTTCGATTAAATCTGCTAAGAGGCCAAGGGCATCAGGGATGTCTTTTGAAAAATCTGTGCTTCTCTCTTTTTTTGCCAGTTTTTCGAGCGTCTGGAGATGATGAGTCCGTTGCTCTTTTTTTTTCTTTAGCTCAGATATTTTATTTTGAAGGCTTTGAGATAAAGAGAACATTCCATCCAGCTCTTTTTGACGAGCAGCCATTTCGTCTCTCTTCTCGTTTTTGAGCTTTTTAGTATGGAGGAGCTCTTTCTGGTTTTGCTCCAGTTTGGTCTCCTTCTGCTTGAGTAGGGCGTGTTCTCTTGAAAGCTGACTCTTGAGTTTTTCTTCCTGGCGATGGATCAGCTCTTTTTCTTTTTCGACTTTAGCTCCCTCATTTTTTATTTCTGTATGAGAAGAGATCTTTTCGAAATATTCAGTCCTCAATTTTTCAAGTTTTTTCCCCCAGTTCGCCGTTTTTTCCTGGGATATCTGATTTTCATGATCTGCCCTCTTCAAGGCTTGTTGTTCTTGCTTTTGTGTCTGAGCGAGGATTTTCAGATTATCCTCAACTTCAGCCCTTTCCTTATCAAGATGAAGGAGTTCCTTTTCATGCTCTGCTATGTCTTCTATGGCTTTATTCTTTTTCTCCTCTAAAAACTCAATTCTTCTTGTTTCTTTTTCTCTGTCTGTTTCGACTCTGGAGGCATGAGAATTTAGGGTAAAAAGATTTTTCTGCCCCTCCTTCATGGATTTTTCAAGGTCCCATACTTCTCTTCTTTTTTGGCCAAGGTTTTTCTCCTGGGCCTTAACTTGAGAGATGAGCAGCTTCTCCTGATTCAGGGAATTCTCGTAGGAGAGCATGATTTCTTGTAGGCTCTTTTCAAGCTGTAAGATTTTTTTCCGGTAATTAAGAGAATTCAATTGGCGGATTTTTCCCCTCAATTTTCTGTATTTTATGGCAGCGCTGGCCTGTCTTTGAAGAGAGTTTTTTGCCTTAGATACTTCGGCAATGATGTCTTCTAATCTTATTAGATTTTGCTCACTGTTCTCCAGCTTGTTTTGAGTCTGTCTTTTCTTGTCCTTGTAGAAAGCTGTGCCTGCAGCTTCTTCCAGGAACAGCCTTTTCTCTAAAGGCTTGGAGGTGAGGAAAAGTCCGATCTGTCCCTGCTCGATAACAAAATATTCTTTTTCAGCAATGTCTCTTTTCCAGAGGGAGTCCTGGATATCCTTCAGCCTAACCTGTTTGCCGTTGAGCCTGTATTCGCTCTCGCCGGAGCGGAAAAATCGATGGTTTATGATGAGTTCCTCATCATCGTCCCTCAAAGAGAGAACAACATCAGCCATTCCCAAGGGAGGTTTCTCTGTGTTTCCGTTGAATATGACATCGCCGCTCCTCTCTCCTTTTAGGTACTTGGACCTCTGTCCACCTAGAACCCAAAGCAGGGCGTCGACGATGTTGCTTTTTCCTGTGCCGTTAGGGCCGATGATGGCGGTTATCCCGGGATGAAATAGGATTTTTGTTCTTTCGGGAAAAGATTTGAATCCTTGAAGTTCTATCTTTTTGATGATCATGTTTTGCTAGTCATGTTCTGAATTTAAAATGTCCTCTTCGGCTCACATTATGTTTTTTATTTTAGATTTTCCTGACAGCTCACCAATTTTTCTTGCTTCTGTCTTTTCGTGCCTGTCCAGCTCATTTTTACTGATTCTTAGCTGTTTAATAAATAGCTATTTTATCTAATTAAAATTGATTGTCAAAGAGCAAGCGTAACTTAGGGCATAGAGTAATTGATAAGTAAAGGTAAATATAGGATCTTTCTGTTTGATATATAGGAACGCTTTTTGGTTTTTTCCAGTTAGGAGTGATTAGGGCTTAGGACCTAAGGATAATGAGGAATTGATAATCTTTTTACTTCTTTAAAATAAAATTTTTATTCGGGCAATTACTGCATATTAAATCCAATTCTTTTGTTTCTCCTAGAGTTGAACCAGCAAATTCATGTTGGGGGAAAAAGATATAAATATCCTCAGAACACTTTTCTGGCTTAAGCCACCTTGTTTTGCATAAGTTGGATAGCATTGGAGCCTTTTCTTCAGTATCGCCCCAAAAATACGATTCAAAATTATTGCATCTATATAAAGGTCTTGTTTTATCTGTCCCTTCTATTCTTACATCGGAAATATGCTCTATGTTTTTATCAAAACAAAACGGACAGGTTATTTTTTCCATCTTCCCATCTTCTTGAAAATTCTTCCTCTGTTTACCCTTCTTTCTTATAGCTTGCTAACAATGTGCCAGCACGTCCAGCCTTATTTTTTATTTGGATAGCCTGGTCCTAAGAACATTACCTTCCCTTCGATTCAATGGTATTATTATTTTTAGTAATTTATTTTTATATGTCAATAATTTTACTTTGTTATTCTAAGCTTGATAAATCAAGCTCCTGCGAAATAAATGCGAAATAATTTTATTCATTCTTTTCTCATAATAATTGTTGTTAGGGTGGGTGTAGGCATAAAGTATGAGTTAAATTTTATTAGCCTCGCTTAGCTGGGAGAAATTGAGTTTAAACGAGACTGTCTTGACAGCCGAAGCTAATTCAATTATTTTCTATTTGTTCCGAATAAATTGATTTTCAAAGAGCCAGTGTAGCTCAGTGGTAGAGCAGCTGATTCGTAATCAGCAGGTCGGGGGTTCGAATCCCCCTGCTGGCTCTCTTCACTTATAACGATATATTTGGCACGCAGGCAGAAGTTTATTTTGATTTAGAGTTAAAGACCGTGCCCAATTTTCTTATAAGTTTGTTTTGGAATAGGATAACAGCCTCTTACCGCTCCGTGTTTGGCCATGAGCGAGCAAGTTTAAAATAAGCTGTTAAGCGTTCCCCAGCATAATTCTATTATTGAATTGACAAACGTTAATTAAATTATTAATTTTTGATTTAAGAATATAAATAAGTGAATAATATAGGAACTTATATATCAGAAAGGTAAATTGCATACGAAAAAAGAAAGGATTCTTATCTCTTTCAATTGTAACATCAATTTTAAATAAAAAGGGCATACCTATACCCTAGAAAGGAGGAAAAAATGGAGATTAAAAGAGTTTTTAAGGTCTCAGGCTTAGTTGCTGTTTTATTTTTTGTTGCTTTTCCCCTAATTTGCAGAGCTGATGTCTATATCAAACAAAAGAGGCATACAGATGCCTTTGAAGTGATGGGGCAAGCTCAGCCAGAAAAGGAGGAAATAACTGTTACCTGGATGAGCGAGGATAAAGGAAGGATTGATATGGAGGAAGGCAAATCGATGATCATCAGGTTGGATAAGAACATGATGTATTTTCTTGACCACACCAAAATGACTTATGACGAAATGCCTTTCGGTGATCTCAGCGAAATCATATCTGGTGCCATTCAAGAATCCGACCTTTCCGAAGAGGAAAGAAAGCAAGCTGAGAAATTCATGAAGGGAATCACCGGGGCAATGATGAAGGCAGAAGCTGAGGTAACTGATACAGGAGAGAAGCAGAAAATTAAAAGCTGGAGCTGCAGAAAATACATAATGAAGATGAAAATGATGATGGCGAGCTCTACCTCAGAGATATGGGCAACAGAAGATATTAAGATCAATTATGATCTTTTTCGCACGCTCGGATCTGCGATGATTGCCAAGCAACCTGGATTTCAAGATGTGTTTGAAGAAATGAAAAAAATAAAGGGCATGGTTGTATTAACGACATCAACGTCTTCTGCTATGGGAGCAGAAGTAAAGTCTACTGAGGAACTCGTTGAATTCGAGGAAAAGCATGCGCCTCCAGGAACATATGAAATACCAAAGGGGTATGCAAAAAGTAAGGGAGATTAAAGAAAATAAAAGAGCACACAGAAAATTTCATATGACAGAAGAGAAAATAGAAAGCGATTGAGTTTAACCTGAAAAACGGAATATAAGGCATAAATCTCTCTAATAGGTTCTGACTTAAAGATTTTCCTGCGATAAGGGCTAAGTCAGAAACATGTAAATAGTAAGTGATAGGGCAAAGAAGGAAATCTATCCGATCTAAAACATATTAGCATAGCTTTTAAGGAGGATAAAAATGAAAATTAAGCCGACTAAAAAAAGTTGTTTTTTCACAAAACTCGTCTTTTTAATTTTTTTGCTTGCAGGAGTCCTCGTTTTTCTAGGATTTTCGAGTGAAAATCCTGTTCCTTGGGTCTTTGGTGGATATAAAAACGTGGGAGAATTCCATTTAGTGTACTGGTCATTATCAAGAGAGACTATGAGAGATATCCAGAACTTTGTAAAAGGGAAGCTGGAATCGGAAATAAGCGAGCTCTGGTTTAGTAAAGATCCGCCCAGACTCCGTATAGATAAGTACTCTGAATCGGGCTCAATAAAATGTAACCAATTCAAGGGCAAAGAATGGGAAAAGATTACGCACGAAGGCAAAACGTACGTTCTTATGGAACGGACAATCCAGTTAGATACCAAGAGGATAACATATTATCTACAAAATATAAGCTCGGGTGGAGGAGAGGAATTATGTGAGTACAAAATGTTTGAAAGCACAAAAAATAAACTTGACTCTTTGGACAAAGCTTTGCAGATGTTGACATTTTCTCCTTATATTGCTGCGCCTGATGCTCAGGAAATGGTAGTTTCATCTCTTGAAATGGATGAGCTGCTCAACCCTGACAGATATAAACAGACTTTAAACGAGCTGAAGAAAAGGTATGAGAATGCAGGAAGACAAACAGCCAAATGGGAGACCGGACATGGATTAGTAAGCTTTCCTGCCAAAGGGTTTGCTTTTATAGATTTGGAATGGGGAATCGGTATTGAAGGTTATTTGACCGGCCAGCGAGAAGGTGGAGGGTATCAACCTATTGTTTTTGAAAAGCCGGTATGTGTTTATAAGGTTGTGAGTGTTGAGACTAAGGTTTCTGATCCAAAAGTTTTTGGCAAATGGGCTGATTGATAGATAAATTGCTAGAAAAAAATTAGTTGGATTATGCTTGGAAAAGTGCAATTTTTTTGCACGAAAGATGAATTAATTCATTCAAGCTTGAAGACACCAGGAAGAGAGCCGATATAAAGATAGAGGAGAAATGGGAAAGAAAATCTTCAGTATTAATCCTTATGTTGTTGACAGGAGGAAAACATGACCGAAGAGAAGACATTGTACTTTATTAACCCTGCCGAGGCTCCTGAGATCAGCCAAATGGTAGGATTAAGAACTAAAATCCTTACTGGGTTGCATGGAGAGAAAATGATGATGGTTCTTAATACCACGTTGCCAGGCCATACTGTGCCACGACATACTCATTCCCACGAGCAAGTTGGAATTGTATATTCTGGCAAAGCGAGATTGTGCATCGCCGACGAGGAACGCATAGTGCAAAAAGGAGATTTCTATTGCATTCCTTCAAATGTTCCCCACAGCGATACCTGTTTAGGTGAAGAACCATTTGTAATGTTGGATGTTTTCTATCCTGTGAGAGAAGATTTTATCAGGAAGCTCAAACAGCCTTAGCATGTACGGCAAGCCAAAGACCCTTAGGTTCTGGGTTTACGTTCCAAAAACGCTGGGCTTCGATTGATGCAGCGGATTTGGGAGTGGCATAAAACAGGAAAGATAGAAGATAGAATTAGTGCCTAAAGATGGTAGACATTAGGTCAGGGGATCCAATCCCCCAGCTGGCTGCTATTTTTTCTATTTGAAAGGATTATAAGGTATTTTTTCATACCCCTTGGGAAGGTTAAAGGTTTTGGACGGCACATCTTTTTTTTCGACAGATACCACTTCTTCTCGCTCTTTTGTCTCTGTTCCCATCATCTTCATCGAGGATATTGTAAGCACCGGATAGCCTTGTATTTTTTTAAATTCTTCGGATAGATCCTTTGTGAACGGATTTAAAGAGAGAATTGCATCAGAGAATTTTTTATGAGCGCTTAAATCAATTCCTAAATCCCTTGAAGCCCAGATTTCTATCTTCATGGGTATATTCATTTCCATCATGGAGATTTCGACTTCGATTAAGAACTTTTGACACAACCAATCTCTGATGGTTTGTGTTTCAGCTGTTTCTCTAACAGATGAGGATTTTATTTGCATTACGTCCATCATTTGTTTTGCTTCGGGAGGGAATACCTTATCGAGTTCGACGGGTAAATCGATCTCAGAATATATCTTTGTGGAATGATCAATCGTGTAGATTCTATTCAGATCAAGCCTGACGATGATTGAATTTTCAGCCATATCCTCCCTCATTTTGTTTTTTGCTATCCATGTTTTCCCTTCTTCATATTTTGAAGGTTGCGGCTGGCCCATGACAGTGGATTCGGTGTGTTTGCTTTTTTTGATGATGATATCTGCTTCTGCTAGGTTAGGGAAGAGGAGCATGGAGAAAGCGAAGAGCGAGGCTATTATCCATATGATATTTTTCTTTGGCATAGGTACTGCTCCTTGGCGAGCCTTTGTTTACTTTATCTTATTTTTCTCCTGAAATCAATTTTTTTGATGTTAAGCTGATGTCGATTTTAAATAAGTTATTTGTGAGGGCAACAAGGGAAGCTTAGAATGAGCCAGAATGGCTAAAAAAGTATTGAATAGTCACTATAGTTAAAATTGATAAAAGGTTGTTTCTATTTTTTTAATTTAAATTTTATTTGTTTCCGGTTTAAATGCCCAAATTTTTCACATGATCAAGTTAAAATGTTTAAATGATAGTAGTTATAATAGTATAATTCTACTGCTTTAGATTGCTTTATCTTAAATATTTTTGTTATAAATTCCGCAGGACATTGACATTTCGGCAAACGGTTATTATAATATATATGAACCTGCTGGCTGGAGAGGATCCTCCTTAGCCCCGCTTCCTTTTCCAAACCTTGGCGCCTCGACAGCCAGCGCTTTTTTTTATAAGTTAGTTTTTCCTGACAAATCCTTCACAATTTCCTGTAAATAATTAATTGTGTGTTTTTTTGGCAACAGTCCCGATTCTATTTTCAAATATTTAATATCGCTTTTTTTTGCGACCAACCCATATTTTTCATTAATTTTTCTTCTTTATCGCGATTCTTGTCAGGATCTAAAGATAGAGACCGCAGCGCAATATAAAAAAACAAATTCAAAGGATTCTTAATTTATTAGATCGCACGCTTGATTGCAGATTTATTTTGGCAGGGTAGAAGGTGGGCCCACCTTGGAATAGTCTAATTCCGAGCCAAGGAGACTATGAGGGATAAGATAAACTACAAGGAGTAGTATCGACGCTCCCAGTACCCACCAGCGGGCTGGCTTCCCGCCGCGCCCGGCTATAACAGCAGCTATCCAGCCTATGACGGCGATGAGGGTTTTGTTGTCTGTCAGATCAGAGCTGATGGGGAATCCTGTCCAGAGCTCCCCAAAAGCATATTTTTGGACCGCGGGGCCAAGAATAAGGCCGCCGAGGATCAAGAGACCTGCTGCCCAGAGAGCAAGTTTCCGCGGATTGCTTTTTGAATCCAGCGCCGCGATACCAGCTCTTGTAGAAAAAAGCATGGCTAAGAACATGATGATGATGTGGGGAATAAGAATAGTTGAAGGCACAGGCCCTTTAAAGCGAATAATCACCGGTTTTTCTCCAGATAATGAAATTTCATTCTCCTGGGATGATAATATAACCTTATATTCCAGCTTCCCTGCTGCGGGCTGTTTGGGGAGGCTGGCAACTAACGAATTATTTCTCTTGATAAAGGGAATTCTAGTCCAGGGATCATCTGTTTTATGTCTCTTGTAGACCAAATGCCCTGTAATTTCTTCATTATCGACTTTGATGGCAATTTCATAATCCTTTATGTTTTCATAACTCCGCTCTAGTTTGTAGGCAATTTCAGAGTCATTAATCATGGACTTCCCCTTGATAGGATATGTTGGCCCTGTTAGACCCTGATAGATTGCAGACGAAAATGTAATGAGAACAGCAATGACCCAGAATGCAATTTTTTTCATTTCTATCTCCTGCGTTTATGCTCCTGTCGAGTTATATGAAAACTTAATATGTTAGCTGTGAAAGTTATGTTTCTTATCTCCTACTATGAAAACCCTAAAGATTTAAGGTCGTTTTTTTAAATTCTTTTTAATATAAATTTATAACATATTTATTTAATTTCTGAAACAAAAGATTTAATTATCCCGATTGGAAAACTGTAATATTTTTATTCCAGAGGAGTTAAATAAATTAAAGCCACTTTTAATTTTTGTAGGGATTTGGTTCATCAAATCCACAATTTTGATTATATAAATAAAGTAAATTTAATGAATTAATCTTTATAAGAATAAAGGTGGGCTTGATAAATCAAGCCCCTACAAGAATTAAGGTGGGCTTGATAAATCAAATCCCTACAATAAATCAAGCCCCTACAATATAAAATAATTATTAAAAACGATATTTTGTTCTCGTTCAGATAGACTAATCACACCTTTTGTTAGGTCAAAGATCATATGAATGCATACATATTTTTGATATAAAATCATAGTTGGTATAAAATTATAAACGATATAAAACATAACCTTGAAAAAGGAGGTTGAAATGAGAAACAAAATACTTGTAAGAACTTTATTATTGTCATTGCTCGTATTGGTCGTTTGTTTTGCAGGATTTTCCAAAGAAGAAACAATAGCAAGCATGTGGAGAGGATCACCTTTATCAATTGATGGCGCAGATGATGATTGGGCTAGCGATACCTTAAGCTTCGAGAAAAAGTATGAGGTTGACTATGCGTTTAAGAATGATGCAGAGAATCTCTATGTTCTTTTCGTCTTTAAGGATCCATTATTTCTAAGCACGGTTAAAGATACAGGGATGACTTTCTGGATCAACACAGAAGGTAAAAAGAAGAAAAAATATGGGATTACATACAAAATGATAAATATATCTGCTGATGATTTAATTTCCCTTTTTGAAGAGCAAAGGGGACCATTACCAGAAGATGAAAAAAACAGGATTATGTCCAAACCTAATTATACGTTTTATCAAGGTGATGTCAGAGATAAAAAAGGCAATATCCTAACTCCCACTGCTCTGGGCGGCGAATTGCCGATGCCTGTGTATAAATCACAGCCGAAGCAGAAAATGATGGTCTATGAGTTTGTGATGCCTCTCAGAATCCTAGAGAAGTTATCTGCCAAACACAAAATGGAACCCGGAAAAACGGTAAAAGTAGGATTTGAGTGGGGCGGATTAACCGAAAGAATGAAAGCACAGAGGATGGCACGACTTAGGAAAGCAGCCGAAAGAGGATCAGGGAGCGAGGCTGGTACTACTAGTTCCAAAGAAAGAGAGATGGAAAGAAGAAGCGATGGCGAGTTAGATTTGAGCTTAAAAAAAGGTCCTAAGAAGTATTCATTCTGGGTGGATGTTAAGTTAGCTCAAAAAGACTAGAGTTTTTCTGGCCCTTTCTTACTTATATCAATATGAATTACCTCTCATGGCGGCTAGGTGTTTCTTAGCGTCGCTTACTTGCCGAATACCAGGGTCAGCGTCTTTCCAGAGGGAGAGGAATTTTTCATAGTGCTCTATGGCTTTTTCGTTCATACCCTTCTCCTGGTAAATCTTGCCCAGCATGTAGAAGCTCTTGGCATATATATCTCCGCAAAAAAATCTTCCTGATATAAGGGAAATGATCCTTTCGAATTCTGCTTGAGCGTTCTCTATGTCCCCAGCTTTGTAGTAAGCAAAGGCTAAAGGCTCAATAAATAATGCATGATCATCGCGCAATATGGGGGATAGCAGAGTATTTTGATAAGACAGCAAAGACAAAGCATCTTCAAAATATTCAACGGCCTTGGAAAAGTTTTCTCTTTTAAGCTCTATCATGCCCATAAGATAGCGATGATATCTTATTGCTTTTCTGTGCATTCCTTTCTCTATAAATTCCTTAAGCTCGTCGGCGACTTTTTGAGCTTTATCAATTGATTTCATTTCTAGAAAGGAATATCCCTTTAAGAATAAAGCGCGTATTTGCAAATAGATCTGTTCCGCCTCGAAAGC
>JABAOH010071618.1_pt3 | contig 11663 bp, 7 predicted proteins | sample 7062181 | NCBI WGS metagenome assembly JABAOH01 (sample SAMN14538630, study PRJNA623070) | marine sediment metagenome | biome: marine biome [ENVO:00000428]; feature: marine pelagic biome [ENVO:01000023]; material: deep marine sediment [ENVO:00002113]; isolation source: pool of 5 deep marine... | reverse complement strand
CCGCGACGCTGTTGCCCGCGGTCGAGGTCCGCCTCGCCTGCCCCGTCCCGGCATTTCCCCCCCAGGCTCAGCACCCCTCCCCTCTCCGCGTGGTGCGGGGAAGGGCTACTGGAACAGGTTGGGCTGAGCGTCTGTTTCGGCAGCCCCGGCCGCGGGGGGCATCACGCCCAGGTGCTGGTAGCCGCTGGTCGTCAGCTTGCGGCCGCGGGGAGTGCGGACGACCAGTTCGCTGCGCAGCAGGAACGGTTCCACCTCGTCAATCAACGTGTCCGGGGCCGTATTCATCGTGTGGGCCACCGCTTCCACCCCGACCGGACCGCCATCAAACACCCGCTGGATCGTTTCCAGGTACTTGCGGTCCTGACCGTCCAAACCCAACTGGTCGATGCCCTGCATCTGCAGCGCGTCGCTGGCCAGTTCCTGCGTAATCTGCCCATCCGCTTTACTGGTCACGTAATCGCGGACCCACCGCAAGCGGTTGTTGGCCAACCGGGGGGTGCCGCGGCTGCGTCGAGCAATCTGGTCAGCTGCTGTGGGGGTGATCACGACGTTCAATTTGACCGCATTGCGGCGAATAATCTCGGCTAACTCGTCCACGCTGTAAAAGTCCAGGTGCTCGCGCATCTGGAACCGGTCCCGCAACGGTGCCGACANNCCCGCAAGGGTGCCGACAGGAGCCCCGTTCGTGTCGTGGCGCCGATCAGCGTAAACGGCTTGAGACTCATGTTCAGCGTCCGAGCATTGACCCCCTCGCCCAAAATCAGGTCGATGCGAAAGTCTTCCATGGCCGGGTACAGAAATTCCTCCACCGCCTTGGGAAGACGATGAATCTCGTCCACAAACAGCACCGACCCCTCTTCCGCATTCGTCAGGTAAGGAATCAGGTCCTTGGGCGCCGCCAAAGCCGCTCCACTGGCCAGCTGCAAACTCACCCCCAGTTCGTGGGGAATGCAGGTGGCAAACGTCGTCTTGCCCAGCCCCGGCGGGCCGTCAAACAGAATGTGCCCCAGCGGCTCGCCCCGCTTCCGCGCCGCATCCACCGCAATCTCCAACCGCTGAAATACCTCCCGCTGACCCACCATCTCGACGAACCGCTGCGGACGCAGATCGCGATCGTCGTCGACCGGCGGGCTTCCGTGCAAAGTAGGCTGGCGAACCATGATCGGCAGGCTGTCCGACAGAGGGGGGAGAGCGTCCATCGGGAGTATAGCAGAGATGGGGAGCGGGGGAGAACGGGAGTGAGGGGTGAGGAATGAAGGGGGTGAGGGGGTGAGGGGGTGAGGGTCGGGTCAGGGTACCAGGCGAGCGTCCAGGAGGTTCAGGTGGTCCTGCTGATCGCCCCGGTCGGCGAGGTCGATGATCAAGCTGAGCCGTTGGGCACCGTCGATCTCCACGCTCAGAGGGACCGGGGCCTGCCCCCCGCGGATGACGGGGCTGGTGAACTTTGGCTGCCACTGGCCCGAGCCCTCGTCGGTGTAGATCCGCACGACCACGCTGCCGGCGGCGCCGGTGGTATCGTCGATTCCCAGTTCGGCCTCCAGGCGGCGATAGGGGCGGTCCAGGCGGTAGGTCAGCCCGGCGGTGCTGTGCACACCAAGTCCCTTCTCGTACAGCTGTCCGCCGCAGCGGAGCCGGCCGCCCAGCACGTTGCGATCCTGCCGGTAAGGCCAGCTTTGGCTGAGATAGGGTTGGGGACGATATTTGGACAGCGGGAGGTCCGACAAGTAGGTCACCGATCCGCTCAGCGGCTGCAGGTAGCAAACGTCCGCGGCGGCTACCTCCCGCGGCGGGCCGTCCACCGTGTGGATCACGACGCCGGGATCACCGGCGGCCAGCGAGCTGGCGACCACGCGGCTGCCGTCGCGGGTGCCGACCAGCAATCGCCGAGCGGGGTTGGGAGCGGGCTGGGTCAAGCCGGGGTTCAGCGTCAGGGCGACGACCTGGTCCAACGGGACGGTGGTCCTGCCTGCCGGGCCCTGCCATTCCAGCCGCTGGTCTTGCACCGCCAGGGCCAGCCCCGACAGCTGGTCGCCGTTGGCCAAAATCACCAGATCCGTGTCAGGCTGGCCGGCGGCGACTTTGTCGATCAGCGCGTCACGTTGCCGCCGATTTTGCGGTTGGAAAAAGAGGATGCCCCGCAGCTGGGCCAGCGGCAGCTGCAGCGGGCCCAAGAGGCCGGCCTCAAACGAGACGCGTTCGTCCTCCATCACAATCGGGACGGCAAAGGTTTGGCTGGCCACCCAGCGGCTGCCGTTGGCCGTGAGGATCAGCGGATCGCGGATCTCTTCTCGGGGGTTCCCAAATCGAACCAGGTCCGGGACCGCCAGCTTCCGCGTCTGATCGTCGACGAGGAAGACCAGTTGGCCTTCCGCGTCGACACCTCCCAGGCGGGCCATCTCCCGCGTCCCATCGGCCGTCAGCAGGACCGCTGTCGGTTCCCCACCCCAGCCGCTGGATCCCGCCAGCCCCATGACCAGGACGGCCACCGCGGATGGCAATCGTCCAGCCAGCGGGGGGCTTACCAGGGGCTGCGGGGGGGAGGGTCTCACGGTCGCCAGGTCCCGAGCGTTTATCGTTGAAAAATGGGCAGCACGTTATTGGGGACTTGCAGGATGATACAGGCCATGGCCGTACCGTATTCGCGGCTAATCGCATCGACCCAAAATCCCTGTGCGCGTTGCGTGGCGATCAGTTCCTCGCGGATGGCGGGATACCACTCGGCCCAGTAAGGGCCGCCCGCCTGCCACATGGCCTGGACGGCGTAGTACTGAGCATAAAAGTAGTGGCTTTCCCGGCGGAAACGTTTCGCCATGGGCAAAAAGTTGATCAGGTACTTCAGGCCTTGGCGGATCTCTGGTCCTTCGTAAATCCCGGCGCTGTATAGAGCGACCATGCCGGCCGCCGAGCGGGGAAAGGCGCTCTGCGGGCCCCCCTGCAACATGTAGCGGAAACCCCCATCGGGATTCTGGCTTTTCTTCACGTAGGCCACACAGCGGTCGATGCTGGCGTTGGGGACGTGCAGCCCGGCATTCCGCGCCGCACGCAGGGCCATGATCTGGCAGACCGTTACCGAGACGTCCGCCTCGCGGGGTTGGGGATGGTAACGCCAACCCCCCTCGCGGTTTTGCGTGTTGACGATCAGCTTGACCGCCTTGACCAGCTTTTCCCGCAGCGCGGGCTGTGGCGACATGCCGTAGGCTTGAGCGAGAAACAGGGTAGCGAAACCGTGTCCGTACATCGGTCCGTGGCTGCTGGACTCGGGGATGTTGATGAAACCGCTAGGCTGCGTGTTGTCCAGGATAAATTGCAACACCCCCCGCACTTCGGCACCGTACGGCCCCCGTCCCGGCGTACTGCCCTCGGCCATGAAGGCCAGACCGCCGAGGGCCACGACCCCCACATTGCGGCTGTAGCCCCGGGCGCCGAACGAGCCATCCTCCTGCTGTTGCGAGGCGAGAAATTGCAATCCCCGCTCCACCGCCCGCTCGGCCCCCACCGTCACCATCTGGACGGCCGTCTGTTCCGGATCGCCCTCATCGGCGCCCCAAGCCACGGGGCTCAACCCGGCGGCAAACAGCAGCAGGGTCGCTGGCGTCAAAAGCGGGCGGCGGTTCCACATGGGGTGAACGATAGGGGCTAGGGGTGAGGGGCTAGAGACCGGGTGGGGGTCGATCCTGCGGCGGGGCCGGAAGGGGATCCTCCTTTCCTCATTCTCCTCCTCAGTGATTTCTTGAATTCCTGCGCGCATGCTTGTAGGACGGGCACTCCTGCCCGTCCCCAGCATGATGGGCAAGAGCGCTGGCCCTCCCTTTCGCTGACGGCCCCCGGCCGCGTCGCACACCTTCCATCCGCGTTGGCCCTCAAGGACCCTCCGCCTCGGACAAGCGGCGGAAATAGTTTTCAATCTGCACCGCACTCTCGGGCAGTGGTTCGTCCGCGGCCATCTGCCGCAGCCGTTCTCGTTCTTTTTCTGGCAGGTGTCCCCAGATCTGTTTGATCATCTCGGTCACCTCCACCACGTCGATCTGGCGCGATTCCGCCTCGCGAACCCGGTCCTCGCTCTGGTCCGCCGGTTGCCGGGAGGGGCGGTCACCCCCGCGGCGCGGCGAGCCGGGTCGCGGCTGCTGGATTTTGCGGCGGCTGGCCTGCTGCCGACCGGACCCTGCGCGTGGCGCGGAAGCCTGCTGCTGTTGCTGCTGCTGGAGTTGCTCGAGCAGTTTTTCCAGGTCGCGGAGGATTTCCTGTTGCAGCTGCCCGGCACGCGATGGCGGCTTTTGTTGGACCAGCAGCCGCTGGACCAGCCGCATCTTGTGGCCGATCCGTGTCAACGGGTCCGCATCTTCCCCCAAGACTTCCTCTTCCACCAGGTCGGTCTGAAGGGGAATGTCTTCGCCTTCGCCCAGCTGGTCGAGCAGTTTTTGGTCGAGCGATTTTTCTGGATGGGGGGCACCGCTGTCGTCGGCAGACGGCCGCGGGGCCTCCCCCTCCTGCGGCTCGGTCAGCAGCTCCCGCGGATCGTCGGCGGCGTCCAGTTGCTCCAGCAGCTGGCGGTCCAGCTCGGACGGGTCGTCGGCCGCGACGCTGCCGCCGGCAACCAGCATCGTAAGCGCCATCCCCAGGGCAGCTGNNTTTTCCTGCGGGCCCACCCGGTCCCGGTCAGGTACCTGCTCGTCCCCCGCTGGCGGGTCGGTCTCCTCATCGGGCGGGTCGAGCGGGGTGGCTGGCCGCAGGTCGGGCAGCCGGTCCGGGTCGTCTTCCGGCGGCTGGTCCTCCTTCTCCAGCATTTGGAACATGATGTCGGCCAGTTCTCCCTGTTCTTGGGCCAGCTGAGCCCGCTGTTGCTGCAGGGGCCCGGTGTCTTGGTTCTGCCGGATCGCCTGGTCGATCGCCGCGCGGTTTTCGTCGGTCCGCTGGTTCAGGTCGGCTTGCAGCAGTTTCAGCAGTTTCAGTTCGGCCAGCGACGTCAGCCCTCCGCCTTGATTCCCTCCCCCCTCCCCTGCTCCGCCAGGCGCTTGTCCGGCACCCGCCGCGGGCTTGCCCGGGGCCAGCGCCTCGCTCAGCAACTTCAACCTGGCCAACGCTTCTTGTTCGGCCCGCTGGGTGGCGTCGCCCGTTTCCCGGCGGGCCAGGCGATCGGCGGCTGCCTTCATTTTATCCGCACTGCGGGCCAGGGTCCGTTGGAAAATTTCGGCACCTGCCAGCTTGTCCGACATGACCCGCGTCTGATCGTGCAGCGATTCCTGCTGGCCGGCCAGTCCAGTCAGCCCGACCAGCTGTCCCCGCGTGAGGTTGCCCTGGTCCCTGCGGAGGGCGTCCAGCCGCCGGGTCTCGGCTAGGACGACCTGTTGCAATTCGCGGATTCCTTTCAGCTGTTCTTGCAGCCCGGCGAGCCGTTCCTGGGCCAGGTCGGCTTCCGCCTGGCGACGGGCTTGGGCCAGTTCCCGTTGCGCTTGTTCCAGGTCCCGGGCCGCCTCGGCCGCGTGCTGGCCGGCCGCCGCGGCGTCCCCCGCTTGGCCCGCCTCTCCCGATCGGCTCATCCCCGCCGCGGCCTCGGCCAGCTGGCGGCTGGCAGCGGCGGCCTGCAGCCGGCGAAGTTTGCGCATCAGCCGTTCCGACTCCTCCTGCAGTTGACGTTGCTGGCGTGTCAATCGTTGCAGTTCTCGACGGCGCTGCGGGTCCGCCTCCCGCTGGCCCTCCGCCTCGATCTTTTTCTGCAGGCCAGCTTGCCGCTGCCGAATTTGCTGCAGTTCTGCTTCGGCCTCTTTCAGCTTCTGGACCAGCCGCGACAGTTCCTCCTCGCGGCGGTTGGCCAGGATGTCTTGCATTTCCTGCAGGTCGCCGCTGGCGGACTGTTGTTGCTGGGTCGCCTGGCCCACCTGATTCTGGGCGACGTTCTGGCCGGCTGCCCGCAGCTGGTTGCCGATCGCTTTTTGTCGAGCGAAGTGGGCGGCGTCGGCCAGGGCCGCGGCGGCCAAGGGGTCGGACTCCTCCAGGTCCTGCGCCGCCTGGTCGATGCCTTGCAGGACCTTGTCAAAGCGGCGGGCAAGTTCCCCCTGGCGGCTGGCCAGTTTCTTCAGGTCGGCTCGGTCTTGGGCCGCCAGCTGTTCGACTTCCCGGCCCAGGGTTCGCGGGCGGATCCGATCGGTCTGGGTGCGGATCTCCCGGAGGGCGTCCTGGAGGGCGGCCAGCTCTCGGGCGGCCTGGCGGAAGTTGTCCCACCGTTGCAGGTCACCCAGGGCCTCTTCCAGGGCCGCGACGACCTGGTCCTGGTGCTGCCCCGCCTCGCGCAGCGGTGGCAGGGCATCGCCCCCCTGCGGCTCGACCGGTCGTGGCGGATCCGGCCCCCCCGCCGGCGGCTGCTCGGCACCCCGCTCCTCCGCCGCCCCGCTCTCCGCCGCCCCGCTCTCCGCCGCCCCGCTCTCCGCCGCTTGCAGGTCCAGCCGCTGCTCGATGGCCGGTAAATCCTCCCGCTGTAACTGCCCAATCCGCCCGGCAAGACCGCCCAGTTGTCGTACCAGCGAGCGATTGTCCAGCCGGTTGTGGCGAGCATCAGCGAGGAGGTCGGCGATTCCAGACAGAATGCTGTCCTGATCGGCCGTCAACGCCTGGCGGAGGTCGCGTTGAGCCAGCTCGATGCTCTGCACCTGGTCCACATCCTCCCCCGCCAGCGTGCCGACTTCCTCCAGCTGGATTTCCAGCTGGCGGGTCCGCCCCCGCGTCTCTCGTTGGCGTTTGAGGATTTCAGCGAGCTGGCTGAGGATGGCGGCTTGCCGCCGGGCTAAACGTTCTTCCATCTCCTGCCGTGTCACGAGCAGGATGCGTTGCGGGGGGCTTTTGCCTTCGGCCGGCTGATAGTCGTGCGCCGCGGCATGGAAGGTGATCTGGGTACCGGGCGTCAACTCCAGCGGCTGCAGGTTCCACTCCAGCGCCACCACCCGCCGCTCACCCTCCACCAGCTGGGCCAGCGACGGTTCGCCCGCCACCGCCGCGACGGCGGGCGGGCCTTGATACAGGAAAAACTGCTCTTCCCCCCGCTCGGATACGTCACTCCGCAGATACTTCAGGGCGATGTCGCGAATGGCCAGGCGGTCTTTGGCAACGACCTGCAAGGGAACGCTGGCCTCGGCCGTGACATGCAATTCGGCCGACGGTTTTTCGATCGAGACCGTCGGCGGCTGGTCCGGGATCGCCTGGATTTCCCAGCTCTCCGCATGCTCTGCCGTGATCCCCTCGGCGTCGACCAGGCACAGCGCGTACGTGCCGGATTGCTCGACCCGCCACGGCGTTTCCGGGTCGGCTGGCACGGTCACCTGCCGGCCGTCCGTCGAGATCTGGCCGCGGATCGTCTGTCCGTCCTCCAAGGTTACCGCGGCCGTAGCCGCGGGGTGGGAAGTGCGGGCCACCAGCCGAATCGTGCTGCCGACCAGCCCCACGATCGGCCCCGGCGAAGTGGCCGCGGGCCAGCCGGTGTAGGCGGGGGGCTGAACGGTCACCGACACCGACTCGACGCGGGGCGGTTCGACCACCACCAGCGTCTGCCAGGCCATGTCTTGATGATCCCCTCCGCGAGCGCGGTACTCAAAAGAACGACTCACGTTTTCGCGGACCGCGACCATCACCTCCCCCACCGGCTGCATCGTCTCGGACACCGTCCGCCAACCTGACTCGTCCTCCCACCGATAATCGATGAAGACGTCCGCCGGGAGCCGACCGTGGGCATCCCGCACTTCCACCTCGAATAGGGACCCCACGGCCAGCCGCGAGGGCGGCTCGACGAAGACCAGCTGGTGCCAGCGGGGCCAGGGGTGGTCCGCCAGGGGAAGCATCAACCGCCAGAGGGCGGTCCGCGCCGCGGCCGGGCTGGCGAAGGCGACCAGGGCCAGGCATAAACCGGCCACGGCCGCGGCGGCCAGGGCTCGGCGAGCGGGACCGGGATCGACGACCTCCTCTAGCGGGACCTGCTCGATCTGGACCTCGGTCTGGGCCACGACGGCGCGCCGAAGGGCCGGGGATCCGGCCAGGGGGTCGGCGGCGCGTTGGCGGGAAAACTCCACGGCACTGGCCAGCTTGTCTTTCAACTGCGGAAAACGGCGCTGGACCCGCCCCGCGAGGGCCAGGTCGCCCGGGTCGGAGAGGACCGCCGGGAGGACCCAACGGGTGATGGCCCAACCGACGGCCAGCCCGAGGGCGGCGGTCAACATCAGCCGTACCGGCCAGGCTTCCACGCGGAGCCAATAGTCCAGACTGCCGGCCAGCAGGAGGCTGGCCACCGCGACCACCGTTGCCCAGCCGATCCCGGAGGCCAGGGTCGCCCGCCGCGCTTTGCGTCGCACGGCTCCCAGCCGCTGCTCCAGGGGATGTGCGGTGACGCTGTTCATGCTGGCTGGCGGGAGTTGAGGGAGTTCAGGGGTATCAAGTATTTTATCCAACGATGACGCAGGGGACGAATGCCAGGCTGGCTAGAGCATGCCGGCGCGTTTCCGCAACAGCCATTCGCAGGTGAGGAGGATCAGATACAGGGTGAACACGCGCCAGTTGTTCCACAACGGGATGGGGGGCAGGCTGGCCACTTTGACCGGCCGGCCGGGGGGCAGTTGGTCCAGCAGCCGGTCCAGCTCGCTCAGCTGGTAAAATTCTCCCCGCGAGATCTGGGCGGCCTTTTTCAGGTCGTCCGTGTCGACTTCGCGGCGAGCGGTTTCGCCGGGGGGGGCCACGATCTGGAAGGTTGCCGGTTGCGGCGGCGTTGGCAGCGAGGGGGCCGCGATCCCCGCGCGGTAGGTACCCAGGGGCAGATGGTTGACCGTCGCCGCAAAAATAGCAGGGCTCTCCAGGCTCCGCCGCAGTTTCACCTGCCGCCGCTGGGGATCGCTACCGGTCAGCAGAAGGGTGACTCCGTCGTCCGCGGCGGGGGACAGGCGTTCGTCAAAAAACCGCACCCGCAGCTGGACCGGCATCCCCGCTTGATATGTGTTCCGATCCGCCGTCAGTTCGACCCCCCGCTGGCCCCACAACTTCGCCCGGCTCAAATAACGAATCGCCTGGATCCAGTAGCGGGCAAACAGCGCGTCCCCCACGCGGTACCGCCAGCGATAGGTTTCGTCCGTGGCGTGCCACAAGACTTTGCCCGGGGGCACGTAAGCGACGATGATCAAGGGCAGCTTTTGGCCGCCGCTGCCGGTGCGGGTGGGATGTTCGGCCAGCACGCGGGCGGTGGAGCGAACTTGGGCGGCCTCGACGGACCAGTAGGCCTGTGGCAGGTCGCGCCACAGCGAATCCGTTTCCGCGGGACTGTCGCCCAACTGCATGTGCGGACTGGTCAGGCCCAGCGGAGTGGGCTGGATGGCAAAGCCCTCCCGCAGGTCGGCTTCGGTGGCGGGGACCGTCGTCTGTTCCAGGTCAAAGGGCAAGAGCTTGGCCAGCGGTGAACGGCGCCAATCGTCCGGGCTGAACTGACTGCCGCTGATGAAGATCAGCCCCCCGCCCTTCTCGGTCACAAAGGCCCCGATCTGCTCCTGGGCCCGGCGGGTGAAGTAACCCAGGTTCACGTCACCCAGGATCAGCACGTCGTAGGCAAACAGCTCCTCCCGGCTGACCGGAAAGACGCGCAAAGCGAGCCGGTCCTGCTGGGCGTATTCCAGGTCCGCGTCCTGCAGCACGACGTGCAACTGGACCGTGCGGTCGCGTTCCAGCAGATGTTTCAAGTAACGGTATTCAAAGCTGGGCGTGGACTGCACCAGCAGCACGCGAATGGGATCGTCGCGAACGTCAATCTCGCGGCTAAGCCGAGGTCGGCCCTCGGGCAACTCCTCCTGCAGATTCGCGACCTCGATCACGTATTCCACCGTTCCCACTTGGGAGGGGCGATGGGAGAGCCGCTGGCGGCGGGGGACGCCGTCCGGGCCTGCCGTCACTTCCCGCCGCGCCAGGATCTCACCGCCAGCAGCATCCCGCAATACCAGCTCGACGCCGCGCCCCTCCAAACCTTCGGCAGTCAGCGTAAAGTCGAAGTCGACGTAGTCATCCACAAACACGATCTCGTCCACGACCAGGTCCGCCAGCTCCAGGCCAGGCAACTTCTGCGGGCTGCCGACGGCGACCAAATGCAAGGGGACGGCTTTGCGTCGAGCCCATTGGGCGGCTTCGCTGAGCGATGGGCCTTGCGTGGTGATCCCGTCGGTGAAGAGGACCAGCGCGGCCGGCTGAGTTCCCCGCAGGTCGTTCAAGATGCCGCGAACGCCACGCCCCAATTGGCTGGAGGGACCGGTCGCCTGCAGCTGGCCCAGTTCCTCCAGGTACCGCTCTGGGACCGACGACTGCTTCCGCTCGGCCTCCGCCAGGGCATACGGCCGCAGATTGTAGCGCCGCGCCAGCTGGCGTAGGCGCCAGCCGTCGTCGGCCAGCAGCCATGACTGGACCATCTCCAGCCGGCTGGTCGCGGCCGGGTCGCCCCCAGGCACCCCCGGGGCCGACGGGACCGGTACCCCCTCCTCTTCCCAGGGGTCGACCAGCCCCATGCTGGCCGAATCGTCGATGGCCAGCGCCAGGTAGGGCAAACTGGTGCGGCTGAAATGCAGCTGCAGCTGGAAGATCATGACCAGCAACACCAGCAGGATCAGTGACAACCGCAGGCCGGCCAGCAGGAGCCGCTGGCCGCGGCCGGCCGAACTGCGTTCGCGAAAGTAAATCCACACCACAAACGCCGCGGCCACCGCGGCGGCCAGCAGACACAAAAAGATCACCGGCCGGCTCCACCGCCAAGCGCCGATTAGCTGCCATTGCACACCCTCGCCGGCGGGTGGCACGTCCACCCCCAACAGCCACAACAACCACGTTGCCAGTCGCTGGTTCATGCCGATCGAGAACCCATCCACCAGGCCAGGAAGATTTCCAGGAAGAGCAGCGCCAGGACGGTGCACAGCAGCCCCTGGTGCAGCTCGAAGCCCGCCGCGGTCAGGCCCGCGGTCGGGGCCAGGGTCGCCGCTCCGCTGTCGCCGGCCAACAGCATATCCGCCGGGAGGTCCTCCGGTCGGATCCGCTGCAGATCGCCTTCCTCAGTCCGCACGTTGACCGCAAACTTGCGCCACGGTTCCTCCTGATCGTCGCGCCGCACCGTGTAAATCCCGCTGAACTCGGTCTCGGCGTACGACCAGCCGCTGAGGTCCGTTTCGGCGGTCAGCGGGGGGCCGTCCCCGGCCGCTGCGGGCCGGGTGACCACAAGCGGTGCGTTGGCGGCGGTGGTCTCCGCGGCGGCCGAGACCGTGTCGCCCACCATCACATTCCGCTCGTCCAAGCGTCCTCCCACGGCAGCCTGCCAGAGGCTCTCCAGAAACGGCTGGCAATTCAACCAGGAGGCGATCAACGACCAGGGCCTTCGCTGCTGGTCGGTGACCGCCACGCTGGTGGTGGCCACGTCGGTGGCCAGCAACAGCGAGCGGCCGCGGCCGATTTTTTGTTCCACCAGCAGCGGATCGCCCGTGTCCAGGCCCAGCACGACGCGGGCGTCGGTGGCCGGGGGCAGCTGGAGCCGGATGAATTTCAGCACCGGGACGGTGGTCAAGCCCGATTTGGGTTTGCCCCGCCAGCGGGACAGCAGAGGGTGCTGGTAACCCCCAGGATCGATGTAGTGGTAGTTGCCGTCGCTGTAGGCTTCCGCCAAGCGGGCC
>JABAOH010007681.1_pt1 | contig 11663 bp, 10 predicted proteins | sample 7062181 | NCBI WGS metagenome assembly JABAOH01 (sample SAMN14538630, study PRJNA623070) | marine sediment metagenome | biome: marine biome [ENVO:00000428]; feature: marine pelagic biome [ENVO:01000023]; material: deep marine sediment [ENVO:00002113]; isolation source: pool of 5 deep marine... | reverse complement strand
AGCCAGCGTGGGCGATACTGGAATAGGCCAGCATGCGCTTGATGTTCCGCTGACTGAGGGCCACCAGGTTGCCCAGGGTCATGGTCATCATGGAGATGGCTGACAGCAGAGCCACCCAGTCGGTCCGGAAGCCGGGCAAGGCGGTCAGAAATACCCGTACCAGCACAGCAAAGCCGGCCGCCTTGGGTCCCACCGAGAGGAAGGCAGTGACCGGGGTCGGTGCTCCCTCGTAGGCATCGGGCGACCATTGGTGGAAGGGCACGGCAGCGATCTTGAAGCCGAATCCCACCATAAGGAGGACGATGCTCGGGAAGATCAGCCAGCGCAGGGAGGCATCGGCCCCCAGCAGGGCGCCAGCGATGGCGCTCAGGTCGGTCGAGGCGGTGGCTCCATAGAGGAGGGACATGCCATAGAGCATAGCTGCCGAGGCCATGGCCCCGTACAGGAAGTATTTGATGGCTGCCTCGTTGGACTTGAGATCCTCGCGCAGGTAGCCCGTCAACACGTACGAGGTGATACTCAGCAACTCGAAGGCCACGTAGACCATGATCAGATCGGCCGCGGCTGCCACGAGGGTGATGGCCAGACAGGCGATGAGGAGCAGGCCATAGAACTCGGCGCGATAGGGCGTTCGCTCGCGCATATAACCGAGGGAGGAGATGATGACCAGGGCGGCGACCAGAGTGGCGAAGATCTGGAAAAAGAGAGCAAAGGAGTCGAGGGCCACCGTCCCACCCAACATCGGCTCNNNAGGGCCACGTAGGGCAGCCACTTCTTCTCATCACGTCCCACCAGGTCAAGGCCAAAGACGACCAGCGCTGCCAGGAAGAGGATGAGCTGAGGCAAGAGTAAGGTTAAGGTTTGCACTGTCAGAGCCTCCCTCGTTGCTCGTTGTTACAACTTGCCTAATAGCGCGGTCGTAGCACCATTGAGCAGGGCCACAACGACGGTAGGGTAAAAGCCCACCAGCACCATGACGATGACCAGGGGCCACATGGTGACCTTCTCAAACAGTTCCATGTCCGTCAGCTTGGCGTGGTGCGTGGCCTCATCCCACTTGGCCTGGTCGAATTCCCCCAGGAACACATACTGTACGATCTTCCACAGGATATAGGCTGCAGTAAAGACCACACCGGCGATGCCGATGCAGGCAAAGACAGGGATAATGGCGAACGTGCCACGGAAGACGAAGAACTCGCTCCAGAAACCGGCCAGCCCCGGCAGGCCCAGCGAAGCGAAACCGGTGACCATCATAATACCGTAGTAGTAGGGCACCTTGGCCCCCAGGCCGCCGAAGGCCTTGAGGTCGCGGGTGTGGGCCCGTTCGTAGATGATACCCACCAGGAAGAACAATCCGCCGGTGATGATGCCGTGGGTAAACATCTGTAAGGCAGCCCCGTTGAGGCCAATGGCCGCACTGGTCATCAGATCCTCACCGTGGCCACCGCTCAGGGCCAGGCTGGCCGCGGCGGCGCTGATGCCCAGGGTGACGTAGCCCATGTGGCTGACCGAGGAGTAGGCAATGAGCCGCTTGAGGTCCCACTGGGCCATGCAGACCAGCGCTCCGTAGACAATACTGATCACCGCCAAAATAGGGACGATCGGCACGGTGTAGGAGTAGTAGGTAAAGACCTGGGGGAAGAGAGGCAAGACAATACGGATCAACCCATAGGCCCCCAACTTAAGCAGGATGCCGGCCAGGATGACACTACCACAGGTAGGCGCTTCGGTGTGCGCATCCGGCAGCCAGGTGTGGAAGGGAAAGGAGGGCACCTTGATAGCGAAGGCTATGAAGAAAGCCCAGAAAGCCGCCGCCGCCAGGACAAAGTTCCCGGCAAAGGGATGAGCCGCTGCCGCCTCCAAAATGTTGAACGTGCCCGTGTTCAGGTAAACGCCGATAATGGCCAGCAACATGGCCACGCTACCCGCCAAAGTATAAAGGAAGAACTTGATAGCGGCGTAGATGCGGCGCTCCCCGCCCCACACTCCGATGAGGAGATACATGGGCACCAGGCCAATCTCCCAAAAGACGTAGAAGAAGATAAAGTCCAGGGAGACGAAAACGCCGCTCATCCCCATTTGCAGCAAAAAGAAGAGGAAGTAGTACTCCTTAACCCGATTCTTGATCGTGTAAATGGAATAGAAGTAGGAAAGGGTAGAGAGAAGCGCGGTCAGCAGCACCATAACCGCGCTGATGCCGTCCACCCCCATCCGGTAGTAGACGTTGAGAGTGGGGATCCAGGAGTATTCCTCCATGAACCACATCTGCCCCGGATCCGCCCGAACGGCAGCATAGACAATGAAGGACAGGACCAGGGGGACCAAGCTGATAATGGTAGACACCCACCGGATCCAGTCTTCCTTGTCCTTCGGGATAAAGAAGACAATCAGGGCCCCCAGCAAGGGGGTGAAGGTGATAAGACTCAAAATTGGAAAGCTCATCTATTTCTCCTCCTCATTACAAATAGACCAGATACAGCCCCAACAGGGCGAGCACGGTGATTAAAGCCACCAGCAAATAGTTCTGGGCCTTGCCCGTCTGGATGGGGCGCAAAACACGGGCCCCAACCCATCCGGTCACCCGCCCGGTACCATTGACGGCTATGTCGTCCACGACTACATTGTCCACCCACCCGCTGACGGCAGAGAGAGAGGCCCCGGCCCGTCCGGCCAGATCCACCAGGCCGTCAATGACCTTCAGGTCGAAGATACCCAAAATGTCGGAAAGGAACCGGCCAACGCGGCCCGCCAGGTTGACGATGGGGTCCACCACCCAGCGGTTATCGAAGAAGAAGAAGATGTCGGCCAGCTTGATGACCCCACTGATGACAGTGGCGTGGTACAACTCGTCGAAGTAGAACTTGCGGCGCATGGCCTCGTAGAGCCAGCCCAGTCCCACCTTCTGCATGGCCCGTTCCAGGGGGTCCATCTCCCCGTGAGCCAGCGGCTTGCGTCCGTAGACCAGCCAACCCAGGCCCAACCCACCCACGGCCAACACCGCAGAAAGGAGCATAACCGGCAGGCTGAGGGGCGTGGCCGGATACTCGTGCCCCACAAAGCCGTGGAACCAATTGTTGCCATGGCCCACAATCTCCTCGGGCATACCGACAAAGCCCAGCGTCACAGCGAAAACGGCCAGCAGCATCAGAGGTACGGTCATGCTGTCAGGTGTCTCGTGAGCGTGCTCGGCGTGGTGGCCACGGGGCCGGCCCAGGAAGGTGAGGCTGATCTGCCGCCCGGTGTAGAAGGCGGTCAGGAAAGCAGCCAGGGTCAACAGCAGCCAAACGAAGAAAGGCCAGGAGACCACCCCCTCGTGCAGGAACTCGTCCCAGGCGTGGGCCAGGATCTCGTCCTTGCTCCAGAAGCCAGCCGTAATAATGGGAAAGCCCGACAGGGCAAAGCCGCCAGCCACAAAGGTCCAGAAAGTGCGGGGCATCTTGTCCTTGAGGCCGCCCATTTCCATCATGTCCTGCTCGTGGTGGCAACCGATGATGACCGAACCGGAGCCCAGGAAGAGCAGGGCCTTGAAGAAAGCATGGGTGATGAGGTGGAAAGCCCCGGCCACAAAAGCGCCGATGCCCAGAGCGGCGATCATGTAGCCCAACTGACTGATGGTCGAGTAGGCCAGGACCCGCTTGATGTCGTTCTGGGCCACGGCAATGATGGAGGAGAAGAGAGCGGTGAAAGCGCCGATGAAGGCAATGAGCCCCATGGCCGGGTTGTGGTGCTCCACTTCGACCACGATGTGGAGCAGGGGGAAAATACGGGCCACCAGGTACACACCAGCCGAGACCATGGTCGCCGCGTGGATGAGGGCGCTGACCGGAGTGGGGCCCTCCATAGCGTCGGGCAGCCAGACGTGGAGCGGGAACTGGGCCGATTTGCCCACCGCCCCGCCGAACATGAGCGCCCCGATCACCGCAGCCACCGACCATCCGCCAAAGATAGGGAACGCCGGAGTCGTGGCCAGGTGATGTAGAAACTCCTCGTTGAAGAGAGTGTCGGCATAACTCAATGACCCTGCCTGACTGTAGAGGTAAAGGAGACCCAGGAACAAGAAGGCATCGCCCACCTTGGTGGTCAGAAAAGCCTTGAGACCCGCCTCCCGAGGGGTGATCTGCTTGGGGTCAGGGTAGTTCTTCTCGAACCAGAAGCCGATCAAGAGGTACGAGCACAGCCCCATGATCTCCCACGAGATGAAGAGGGTGAGCAGGTTCTCCGAGACCACCAGCCCCAGCATCCCCGCCGCAAAGAGGGCGATGTAGGCGAAGAAGCGGGAGTAGTGGGGGTCCACCTCCTCGGTGCCGTAGCCCATGTAGCCCACCGAGTAGATAAAGATCATCAGACAGACAAAGGGCACCATGAAGAGGGTGACAGCCATCAGGGGGTCAACCCACACTCCGATGTTGAAAGTGGTGGAGCCAGTGGGGAACCAGGGGGCGGCTATGTGGATCGGATGTTCGCCCAGGTGAGGGGTGGTAAAGGCGCTGAAAGCCACCCCCCAGCCGATGATCCACGACAGCGCAATGGCCCCTATGCAAATGCTGTGGCTGAGCTTGTGATACTGTTTGGTGTCCTTGTTGGTGAACAAGATGATGATGAAAAAGGCCAACAGTGGGAAAAACGGGACCAGCCAAGTCAAGTTAAAGAAGAATTCTCGCATCAGCTACCTCTCTAATCTCAAATCCCCAATCCCCAACCTCAAACCGGGGACTTGGTCACCAGGATTCTCATCCTCTCAGCAGGTCAATGTCCTCAACGATCACCGTATCGCGGCTGCGGTAGATAGCGATGGTCAGCGCCAGTCCCACAGCAGCCTCAGCCGCGGCCACCGTAAAGGCAAAAAGGGCAAAGGCCTGACCGGTGGACGCTGTCGGCGTAACATAGCGCCAGAAGGCCACCAGATTAATGTTGACAGCGTTGAGCATCAATTCAATGCCCATCAGGATGCCGATTGCATTCCGTCGGGACAACACCCCGTACAGGCCGATGCAAAAAAGCGCGGCAGCGACAATTAAATACCAATTCAAAGGAATGGGCATAAGCTCCTCCAACCAGTTACTCCCTCTCCCGGGCGATGATAATCGAGCCTACCAAGGCCACCAAAAGCAGCACCGAAGCCACCTCAAAGGGCACCAGATACGTGCCCATCAGATCCTGGCCCAGGGCGCTAATGGTCTCCTTCGGGACGGCGGCCTCCACCACTGGCCAATTCACTTGAAATAGAATCACACCCAACGCCACGAAGAGAAGCACAGCTCCCAGGGCCGACCAGCCCCATTGGGCGTTGCGCTGCACCAGGTCCTTGGCCATCAGACGGCGGGTGAGCATAATGGCAAAAACGATGAGGATAGCGATTGCCCCCACGTAGACCAGAACTTGCACGGCAGCCAGGAAGGGCGCTTCCAGGAGCACATAGAGGCTGGCCACTCCCACAAAGGATAGGATCAGGAAAAGGGCGCTGTGGAAAAGGTTCTTGCTGGTCACAACAGCGAGGGCCGCGCCCAGGGTTACAAGGCTGCAGATGATAAAGACAACTGTTTGTACCATACTACTTCCAATCCTTCCCTGTCTCGTGAACGCCATACTTGTCACCAATTTCCAACAACTTCTCCAGGTCCCAGACCATGTCCCTGGAGTAAGTAGCCAACTCGTACTCGTGGCTCAACTCGATGGCGTTGAAAGGGCAAGCCTCTGCGCACAGACGGCAAAAGATGCAGCGGGCCAGGTCGTAACGAAACTCGGTGACCTTGCGCTCCTTGCCTTTGCCCTCACCCTCCACCTCCATACACTTCTGGGGGCAGGCGCGGATGCACAGGCCACAAGCCGTACAATTGGGCTCCCCGGTTTCGGGGTCTCGCAGGTGCATCAAGGCCCCCCGGAAGCGGGGGAACATGGGCAGCTTTTCCTCGGGGTACTGCACCGTGAAAAATCCCCCTAACGTGGGATCAGGGCGTTTCCCATCACGGATACCTGTATGTCCCATATAACTCTGAACAAAGTGTTTCAAGGTGACCGATAAACCTTTAATCATGCCTCGAATGAACATAGACACCTCGAGTTCCGTTGCTTTTGAAAGATACCTACCTTCCCGAAAGCTTCAAGGACACGCCGACCAAGTGTGCCTGGATGCTTTTACCACTGTTGCGGTACAGGCCAAGGCGTCTCTAAGCTTTCGGGAAGGTTTGCCGACTACCCTGGTCGGGTGATGCGCTGCAATCTCCTGGAGCGCGTCTTACGACCAACCAGACTCAGGATGACGAGGACGACCACCGCCTCGACGACGTTGGCCGCCAGCAGAACAACGCCGGTGAGCAGCGCGCCCTCCACCAGCTTGTCCACCAAGCCGACGATCATCAGGTTAACCAGGGCCAGGGGGACAAGGAACTTCCAGGCCAAGGCCAGCAGGTGGTCAATGCGGATGCGTGGGAAGGTGCCCCGCACCCACCAGAAAAGAAAGATCACAGCCCCGCACTTGGCGAAGAAAATGAATGGACTCAACAAAGGCAAGAGACGCTCCAACCCGAAGAACCGCCAGCCGCCCAGGAACAGAGTGGTGATAATGGCCGACATAGCCAGGAGGTTGATGTATTCAGCCATGAAGAACATCACGAACTTCATGCCGCTGTACTCGGTGAAGTAACCGGCTACCAGTTCCGAGTCGGCCTCGATCATGTCAAAGGGAGCGCGGTACAACTCGGCGAAAGCCGCCACCATATAAACCAGGAAAACCAGAGGCATGGCGACGATGTAAGGCACGGTCTGCCCCTCGACAATTTTGACCATGGACATGGACCCACTGAGCAGCACCACGGCGACGATGCTCAACACCATCGGGATCTCGTAGCTGACGAGCTGGGCCACCACACGGAAGGAACCCAACAGGGCGTACTTGTTGTTGGAAGACCAGCCGGCCATCAGGATGGCAATGGTGCCGATGGAGCCCAGGGCCACGATGTAGAGAATGCCGATGTTGAGGTCGGTGCCCCGCACCCCCGCACCGAAAGGCAGCACGGCGTAGATGAGCAGGGCCGGGACTATGATGACGATCGGGGCCAGGAGATGCACCCAGTAGTCAGCTCCACTGGGGACAATATCCTCTTTAGTGAGCATCTTGATGCCATCGGCAACTGGCTGGAAGATACCAAAGGGCCCCCAGCGGTTAGGGCCGGGGCGATCCTGAATGCGGCCGATGACTTTGCGCTCACCCAGAGTAAGGAAGAGCACTGAACACAGACCAATGATGACCAGGATGACGACGCCTCCCAGGTCCGTGATCAGTTCCACGGCCCAACCGGGCAGGAACCCCGCCAGCAAGCTGGAGAACCAGGCACCGATGTTGACGAATAGGTCTCTCACAAATTCCATACCATTCTCCTACGAATCAGCGAATCGCGAATCGGCGAATCAGCGAATCGTCAACGATCCAAGTCAGCCATAGTCAAGTTGACGCTGCCCAGGATGATCACGATGTCCTGGATCTTATGGCCCTGGCACATCTCTCTCAGGGCGCTGAGGTTGATCATGGAGGGCGGACGGATACGCAGGCGATAGGGGTTGCCTGAGCCATCGCTGACCACGAAGAAAGACAACTCCCCTTTGGGCGATTCAATGCGGCCGTAAGCCTCGCCTTCCGGTGGGCGGCGGATAGCCTTGGCCGCTTCCTTGTTCATCACCTCCCCATCGGAAATGCCGTCCAGAGCCTGCTCGATGATACGCACGCTTTGATACACTTCCAGGATGTGCTGATAGTAGCGGTCCCAGACATCGCCGTGCTCGCAGGTGGGCACTTCGAAATCAAAGCGGTCGTAGATGGAATAGTGGTCCACCTTGCGGATGTCGTAGGGCACCCCGGAGGCACGCAGCATGGGACCCGTGATGGAAGCATTGATTGCCACGTCGGCGGGCAACACCCCCACATCCACTGCTCGCGAGAGGAAAATCTCGTTCTCGCTGAGCAGGCGGTCGAGCTCATCAATGAAAACCTTCAGATGATCGTTGAGCTTTTTCGCCTGGGGAATGAATCCTTCGGGCAGGTCAGCCGATACCCCACCAGGCCGCATATAGTTGCACATCATGCGCGAGCCGCAGGTCATCTCGAAGAGGTCGAGGATGCGCTCCCGCTCACGGAAGCAGTAGACGACCGGCGTAAAATAGGCTCCCAGCTCGTTCCACAGGAAACCCACAGCCATCAGGTGGTTGATGATGCGGGTGAATTCGGCCATGATGACGCGGATGTACTCGGCCCGCTCCGGCACCTCGATGCCAGCCATCTTCTCCACGGCGACCGCATAGGCCTGGTTGTTGGTCATGGAGCAGACGTAGTCGAGACGGTCGGTGAGGGGCACCACCTGGATGTAGGTGCGCTCCTCACTCAGCTTCTCGATGCCGCGGTGAAGATAGCCCATCACCGGTTCCAGGTCTCGCACCGTCTCACCGTCCAGTTGGAGCTTGAGGCGAAAGACCCCGTGGGTAGAGGGGTGCTGGGGCCCTAAGTTAAGAGTGATCGTTTCAGTCTTGAGCATGCGCTGTCCTCACAAATTGCAGGTGGCGGATTGTTGCGATTTGTTACCAGTCCGGCCCTTTGGGCTGCGTCGGTTCCAGTTCCTTGAAGGTGAACGTCCGGTTCTCAAAGTCTTTGCGCAAGGGGTGGCCGGGGAAACCTTCCCAGAGCAGGATGCGCTTGAGGTTGGGATGGCCTTCAAAAGTAATTCCCATCAGGTCGTAGACCTCGCGCTCCTGGAAATTGGCCCCGCGCCAGATGGGCGTGACCGAAGCCACTACAGGGTTACCCTTGTCCTCCAGGTAAACCTTCAACACGAAGGGGCCTGGTGTCTGGTTCTTGATGGAGTACAGGTGATAGACCACCTCGAACCGTTCCGGCCTGTCCACAGCCGTCACGTCTGCCATATAATCCAGCCCGCACTCGTCGTGCAGAAAAGTGGCCACCTCCGTCAGCATCTCTGGCTCGACGACCACAGTGAAATCAATCAGTTCTGGTGTGTCCACCACAGCTTCAGGGTATTTCCCCTTTAACTTGGCAAGAATCTCGTCGTTAGTCACTTTGGACTCTCCTCATCCGCTTCTTGCAGCTACCGCGCAGGTTCTTTCTGATACCAGGGCACGGTCTTGATAGACTGTTTCATCAACTTGTCGTGCAGTTTCATAAAGCCCTCTATCAGGGCCTCTGGTCGAGGGGGGCAACCGGGCACGTAGACATCCACCGGCAATAGCTCATCTATCCCCTGCAGCACCGCGTAGCTGGGGAAGGGTCCCCCCGCCGTGGCGCAGGAGCCCATGGCCAGCACGTACTTGGGCTCTGCCATCTGGTGGTAGAGGCGCAGCACCTGGGGGGCCATCTTGTGGGTGATAGTGCCCGCCACCACCATCAAGTCAGCCTGGCGGGGGGAAGCGCGCAGGATCTCCATCCCGAAGCGGGAAAAATCATAGCGGGCAGCCGCAGCAGCGATCATCTCGAACGCACAACAAGCCAGGCCGAAGGCCATCGGCCACACAGAGGACTTGCGGCCCCAGTTGTAAACTGCATCCACCGTGGTGAGAAGGATATTACGTTTGATCTGCTCTTCAATCCATTCTTCTTCAGACATAGCTTCCTCGATTCCAAGATACAGGATCCAGGACACACGATGCAGGATACATAAGGCGGGATATATCTTGGATCATGTATCTTGCATCTTGTTAGACCCACTCCAGAGCGCCTTTGCGCCAGGCGTAGATCAACCCGCCGACCAGGATGGCCAGAAAGATGAACATCTCCACCAGGGCGAAGAGACCCAGCTTGTTGTAGGCCACCGCCCACGGGTAAAGAAAAACGGTCTCGATGTCAAAAATGACGAAGACGAGGGCATAGATGTAGTACTGAACTCTGAACTGCACCCACGTTTCGCCAATGGTTTCGAGACCGCATTCATAGGTGGAGGATTTCACCGCATCGGGCTTCTTGGGTCGGATGAGGAAAGCCAAAGCCAGGGCAATGATGGGAAAGGCAATGGCTACCACAACAAAGATACCGATGAAGGTGTAATCTGACAGCAATGTCAAGCCCCTCCGTTCCTTCCGTCACAAACGGCGAATATTATACCACATTTCTCCTAAAACGCAAAGTACTCCCCAACCAGTGCAACTTTAGAGTTTTGCCAGATATCCTACTGCCAGGTTGGGGATGCAAACTGCTACTTGCTGTTGGTACACACCCTGCCTCGGGGAACCCGCCTACGCTCGGATGAGATTTGGGGGAAGAGGGCAAGATGTTGCGTATTTTATCACAATTTCGCTAATCAGGCAAATCCCACTACTCTCTTGGATATACCCTACTCTCTTGTTCAGGTCTGACGTGTGGGAGGAAAGCCGGGCTCAGGCTGTGATTATGATTGCGGAGCTATCGGCTTATTTCGCGCAGATGGTATGTGAAATCCTGTACATCAATCTTGATAAATCATATGTACACCCTTCCTTGAAACCCCTAGACAAAAGAGCTAAATTGTGGTAGAATGTTATCATATAAAGTTAGTCCCCCAGACCCTCAGCGCCGAGGGCTCGTACAAAAAAGTCCCTACGAGGAGGTCTAGATGACGGCACCCAACCCCAGTAACGTGGATTTTCTGGCCGAAGTGATGGCCGCCCCCGGCGGCGAGCGGGTGGGCACCTGCTATCAGTGCGCCACCTGCTCCGGTTCCTGCCCCACCGCCACGGCTATGGACTACACCCCCCGCACCCTCTTGCACATGATCCGGCTGGGCATGGGAGAGCGCGTGCTGCACAGCCGCGCCATCTGGCTCTGCACGACCTGCTATTCTTGCACCACCCGCTGTCCCAGGGAGATCAAGATAACCGACGCCATGGTCAGCCTGAGGAGCCTGGCCATCGCTGGAGGGGTGCCGGTGCCGGAGAATCTGGTGACGCTGAGAGAAACCGTGTCCACCCACTACAACATCTCTGGTGACGACAACGACACCCGCCTGATCTGGAGCGAGAACCTGGACGAGGAGGCGTTGGTCTTCCAGCAGAAGCGGGAGGCCCAGGTCCTCTTCTTCGTCGGCTGCGTGGCCGCTTTCTACCCGATGGTCTACGGCATCCCCCAGGCCCTGGCCCAGGTCATGCTGGCCGCCGATGTGGACTTTAGCACGCTGGGCGGGGAAGAGTGGTGTTGTGGCTATCCGCTCTTCAGCGCGGGGATGGAAGAGCAGGTCGTTCCCCTGATGAAGCACAACATCGAACGGGTAAAGGCCATGGGAGCCAAGACGGTGGTCACCACCTGTCCCTCCTGTTACCACACCTGGGAACACATCTACCCCCGTCTCGATTCGTCTTCCCTGGGCTTTGAAGTGCTGCACGCCAGCCAGTTCCTGGCCCAGTTGATGGAAGGTAGGAAGCTGAAACTGAAAGGCATAGAGGATACAGCCACCTACCACGACCCCTGCGACCTGGGACGGAAGAGCGGGGTCTACGATGCGCCCCGCCAGGTCATCGAGGGCATCCCCGGCCTGGAGTTCAGAGAGTTCGAGAGCAGCGGCGAGCACGCCCTGTGCTGCGGCGGCGGAGGGGACGTGCAAATTGTGGACGAGGGAGTGACCGCCACGGTGGCCGCCCGGCGGGTGCAGCAGGCCCGGAGGACAGGCGCCCGCATTCTCCTTTCGGCTTGC
>JABAOH010012840.1_pt1 | contig 11664 bp, 14 predicted proteins | sample 7062181 | NCBI WGS metagenome assembly JABAOH01 (sample SAMN14538630, study PRJNA623070) | marine sediment metagenome | biome: marine biome [ENVO:00000428]; feature: marine pelagic biome [ENVO:01000023]; material: deep marine sediment [ENVO:00002113]; isolation source: pool of 5 deep marine... | reverse complement strand
AGAGCGAGACAAAGAACCGGTCTTTCCAGAAGCTCAGCCAGCCCGGACGGTAAAGTGCCCCCTGGCCCACGTCCAGGGGGTCTCCATCCCGATCATGTGTGAATACACCGAAGGCATTTTCGGAAGAGCCCATGTCGAAGATGTCCAGCACGATGGTGGGGCCATCTTTGGCGACGTAGCGGCGGGACAGGCAGCTTCGCATGTCGTAGGCTGTGTAGACTTCACCGGCACCGTCGATATAGTCGAAGATGGTTTCTGCGTCGTAGATCCTGTCTTCTGGCTCTGCAATCCAGTTCCCCACCCGGTCCGGCAGGGCTCCGGCTAACGCCTCGGCGGATTTTGCGAAAGTTTTCCCTTTCATAAGGAGCGTGCAACTTCCTGCGGTAAAGAGGATCAGGAAGATGATTAATTGTTTTTTCATAGGGTTATTCGGGTTATGGAGCATTGAGGCCCGATACAGGTATTATTAACCAACTGGCAGGTTCGATCAAGAAAACAGAGGGGAACCGAAGATCCGGGTGTTTGGACTTCCGCAATATCGAAAAAGTGGAATTTTATGTCAGAAGGCGAGGCCCGACCCCTCACTGGGCTCGGGTAATTCTTTCTCCATTGCAAGCGTGGTCATACAGTCCTCATTGTTGAGCGGGTAGAGCACTTCCCTGATAACATGGTAACCATGAGCTTCGTAAAAATGTCGTGAATTCATGGAAGCAAAGAGTGTGATTCGGTGGATACCGTGTTTTAGCGCCTCGGCTTCCACTCGGGCGAGAAGCTTCGACCCGATCCCCTTACCCTGATAATCCGGGTGTACATATAAGGCGCTCACCTCGTGTTTTTGCATCGAAGAGAAGCCGACAACCTTACCAGAGAGTTCAGCAACGAACCAGGTCATGTCAGGTGTTTTCATTTCTTCCACTGCGGCTTCTGGTGTCAGGGCTACGGACCATGCTTCAATGATATCGGGGGCATATGGCCCACCGTGAAGGGCACGAACAGCGGCGCTCTGGACGAGGCAAATGTCTTCTCTGTCTTCTGGTAAGGCATAACGGATATGAATTTCCGTCATGGCTCCAGCCCCTGGCAGGTGTGTTCAAGGCACCTGGTGTGCGTGAAGCCCGCCCGCGTTACCCTAACGCGATCAACTGCTTCAGTGGTGCGGCGGTAATTGTTTTCTTTCTTCACATTCCGGCTCGGATCTCCTTCTTCTCGAACCAGAAAAATAGAAAAAGTGAGTGAACATAGAAAGACCGGGGTAGGTTCCCACTTCCTCTTCTTTTTCACATTTTACCCCTATGTGAGACAATAGGTAATTGGTAAATTATGGGATGATAACAAATGTGAGAAGGTGGGAACTGACCCCGGGAGGAAGCATGGAAAGAAGCAAGGAGATGTACCGGTGGCACTATAAGGTGCTTGCCGACGCCTGTGCGGAAGGCCTGCAAGAGAACCGGTTCAATGCGAGGGTGTTTGACACCGCAGATGAGGCAAGGGATGCGATCATTCGAGAGTGCGAGGAAGCCGTCTCCATCGGGTTCGGCGGTTCCCTGACCGTTGCGGCGCTCAAGATCCGCCAGGCGATGAAGGATAAGGGGAAGGAGATGCTCAACCACGGCCTGCCGGGCCTGACTCCTAAAGAGCGGCAGGAGATCCGCCTCGCTCAGCTCACCTGCGACCTCTTTCTCACCTCCACGAATGCGGTGACGCTGGACGGCAAGCTGGTGAACATCGATGGGACGGGAAACCGGGTTAATGCAATGGCCTTCGGGCCGAAAAAGGTGATCGTCGCAGCAGGTGGGAACAAGATCGTGAAGGATGCGGAAAGCGGCGTGAGGAGGATAAAGGATTTTGTCGCGCCCATGAACGCGAAGCGTCTCGGGTATAAGACGCCCTGTGCGGTGACGGGGGTATGCGCCGACTGCGACTCCCCCCAGCGGATCTGCAACGTGGTGACGATCATGGAGAAGAGACCGTCGGCGTCTGACATAGAGGTGTTTCTCGTTTGTGAATCAATGGGTCTGTAATGGGGAACGCTCCCCTGTAATTACAGATGTTCCTGATCTCAATGGAGTTGTTTTTTATTATACGATTCCCCGTTATGCCAGATCACACAAATACGTGACAATCCGTATCGTGAACTACCACGGTTGTGGGAGGGATTTTTTTCTCGGAGAACTCTTTTGGGGCCTGCTTCTTCCGGTGCATAAGGCGGACCGAGGTTGGAAGTATTTCACGAGCGGTTGAAGGCTGTGGTGTATGCGGGTGGTGGAGCGCAACCGGCTTAACGGTTGAAAATCAGAATTTTTTTTCCAGGCCCACCATGAACCCCTGTGGCAAAATCCTCAGTATCAGGGGTTTTTCGAGGGAGTGGGCAAGGAAGCCCGAAAGAGTCCCCACGGCGAAACCTGCAATCACGTCACTTTGCCAGTGACGCTGATGCTTGACCCTGGCCATCATGATGTAGGCGGGGATGATTTCCAGCAAATACACCAGGGGTTGATCCCGGCGGTACTCGAGCACGAAAGGGGTTATGAGCGCAGTTATGAGGGAAACCTCATGGCTCGGAAAGCTGTCGTAACCGTCTCCTTTGAAAAACGCATCGGGGTCGTCCGTCTCGAAAGGCCGTTTCCGGGTGAATAGTATTTTCATCGTTCCGGTTGAGACGAGGGAAAAAGTCCAGGCATCGATCGACTGCCAGAAGGTTCGTCCGGTGCGCGTCTCCCCCCCTTTCCAGAGCGCCCCTCCAAGGGTTATTGCCCCCATCGTAAAATACAGGGCCTTCTGGTAATCCCGCTCGAAAATCCCATTTGTATCCAGAGTCGCCTTGCTGTCGATGCCGAAGGGGCCTCCGCCTGCAAAGGCGACAGAAGAGCACAGAAGGAACAGACTCACGGACAGGACGATATTTTTTTTCATAGCGCACATCGCGACTTACGGAAACAGGGGGTCAGGTCTAAACTCTTGACATAGTACATCAGTTTCTCGTTCCGCGTTCCGGGAAAAACCAGAGAGCAGACAGCAGGAAGATCAGAAGTTGGGAAGTTGTGAGGTTGGGAAGATGAGAAGTTGAGAGTAAACAAAAACCACAATGCTCGAACATCCAAGCAGCCGGGGTGATCGGAGAAGGATTTCTTAAAAATTTACAGGCGCCCCGTTTCGAAAGTGTTGCATTTCGAGAAGTCCCCTGTTTCTATGCCCCTGCTGAACCAGCGAACTCTCTGCTCGGAACTTCCGTGGGTAAACGACTCGGGGACCACATACCCCCGGGCCTGTCGCTGTATCCGGTCGTCTCCGATACTGCTCGCGGCACCCAGGGCCTCGTCCACGTCTCCCTCCTCGAGGATCTTCCTCGTCCTGTCGGCGTGATGGGCCCAGATTCCGGCAAGGCAGTCAGCCTGAAGCTCCATTCTCACCGAGAGGCTGTTGGCCTCCTGCCTGTTCATGCGCCCCTGCAGGCTGCGCACCTTATCCATTATGCCGAGGAGGTTCTGCACGTGATGCCCGATTTCGTGGGCTATTACATAAGCCTGAGCAAAATCCCCCGGCGCCTGAAAACGGTTTTTCAGGTCCCGATAGAATGCAAGGTCGATATACACTGTGTGATCTCCGGGGCAGTAGAAAGGGCCCATCGCAGCCTGCGCAAATCCACATGCAGATTCGACGGCCCCGGAAAATAAAACCAGCCTCGGCTCCCTGTATGCTCCCCCGCGCTGGCCGAACAGTTCACGCCAGGTGTCTTCAGTGTCTGCGAGCACAACGGAGACGAAGTCTGCCATCCGGTCTTCTTCGGCTGTCCTTTGTGGCGATGCCGTCTCAGATGGCACGCTGACCTGGGTTGTTCTCTGGTTCATGAAGATGGAGGGGTCGATGCCTAGATAGAGCGCAGCAACCACGAGAACCAGTGTTCCGATACCCCCTCCCGCCATACGGCGGGACACGCGGATGCGCCTTCGGTCTTCCACGTTTTGGCTTCTTCTTCCTTTAGACCACCGCATATAACACCCCTCTTTTTATCCTGTGCAGGTGGTTGGAACAGCCGGGCCGGCAATGGGCCCGGGGGCCGTTCTCAGCTCTTTTTGGGCGGAATTCTCAGGACCTGCCCGGGGTAGATCTTGTTGGGGTCTTTGAGCATCGGCTTATTGGCTTCGAAAATCACCATGTATTTCCCGGCGTTTCCGTAGTACTGTTTCGCAATTTTTGAAAGCGTGTCCCCGCTCTTTACCGTGTGCAGCTCAGACTCGGGAGTCGTATCCTCTACCGTCAGCTGGTCATCGACGCGCCCGATTCCCCGCGTGTTGCCCACGAGCAGCACCACCTTTTCCCGCTCTTCCTGGGAGGCTGCTTTTCCCGTGATGGTGGCTATCCCGTCGTGGTACTGTGCGCTGATATCCTCCACGTTGAGCCCCATCTCATTTACCCGGTTTTTGAGCCCCTCCTCAACCTGGCGACGGGTCTCTTCGGCACCTGAATATTTCTCGATCAGTTTTTCTCCCGCCTCTTTTACAAAGTCGAAAAAACCCATATCACGTTCCTCCTTTGATTGGTCACAACGTTCATACATCGGTTGGGGGTGGTTCATGCACTATGATTTGCCGCCAAAGAGCCTTCCGAGCAATCCGAAGCCGTGCCTGGCGATATCCCCCGCATCAACGTCGCCGTCGCCGTCGGCATCGAGCAGCCTGCCGAGAGCTCCCATCGCCTGGGGATCGCTCCTTTCGAGCTCAGCTCTTTCCTGACCCAGGTATCCTGAAAGGGATCTCGCATCGAGGTTGTTCTCCCTCTGCGTTTTTCCCAGGGCGCCCATCACGATGGGAGCGAGCAAAGCCATGACCTTTCCCACCGATTGAATGTCCGCGCCGCTTGACCGGCTGAGCCCCGTCTCGACAGTTTTTCTCCTGTCGCCGAGAACGTGGCGGAGAATGCCGTCCCCGGCTTCTGTTTCAGACCTTCCGAGAAAATCCGAAAGGTTGTCGAGAATACTCCCGTCGTGGTCATTGGATAGCGCCCTCGACAGCGCATCGGCACCCTCTTCGCCCGATGAATTTCGTGCAAGGGCCCCAACGAGTAACGGCAGGGCGGCGGAGATCAAGTTACTGGCGGAACGTTCATCCGTCCCCACCTTTCTGCCGATCTCCTTCACGTTATTTCCGCCGATTTGTTGAAAAATCGTTTCGATTAGTGATGACAAGTTACCCCTCCTCTACAGATGTTATTGGATGGATATAAATACAATGCTGAAGATAGGTGATGGTTTTTTTCGTTCAACGCTTCCTCCGATAGTCCTTAAGATGTTCTCGAAAAGATGAGGATTCGAGGTTCAAGAGAGCAACACTATCGATTCGCGCGTCTGTCTTTCCGGATTGCTTCAGTTTTATTTCGCTGAAACCGATAGTTTTTGATAGGAAAGCAAACGGGATGCCTGAAAATGCGGCTTCCATGGCTGTTTTCAGATACAAGAGAGATACAGGGAGGTTCGATCATGATGAGAAAACGCTGTATGGCATTCATCTTTTTCGGGGTGCTCATGTTTTCCTTTTCCACCCCTCTCTCGGCAGATGACTACTACCCCCTGATCGTCGGTGCCAAATGGGAGTATTCCATGGAGATAAAGCAGGGCGGGGCAGAATTGACGCGGGTTCTGGAGGAGCGCTGTGTCGGTAAGAAGATGATAAACGGAAAGAGTTACTTCGAGGTGGTAAAAGGCGTTCCCGGCATCTCCTCGAAGCAGATCACGAGTTATATCAGGAAGGAGGAGGATGGTGTCTACGGGATAGACGGGAGATACCCGGATAGCCCCGAACAGCTGTTGTTGAAACTTCCGCTCACGGCCGGCACGACCTGGGTAAATGAGACACCGTCGGGAAAGAGAACCACCTACCGGGTGGTGGGAACGGAGACGGTATCTGTAAACGGGAAAAAATACAATAATTGCATCAAAGTCCACGGGAAGCAAAAGACCAGGAATCGGGAGTATGACGGGTACGCATATTACGCGCCGGGCGTGGGACCGATCAAAATGGAGAAAACCCGCAGGAACGACCCGTCGGCAATGATGATAATGGAGCTCGTCACCTTCGAGAAGTAGGGTCGGGGATCAAATCGGCAAGAAGGGTAATGCGGAATTCGGAAGAGAAAAACAGTCCAGCGTCCAGAGTCCAGAGAAAAACAGATAGAAGATCAGCAAAAAGAACAAAGTAGCATACCAATTCCGCGTACCGAGTTCCGAGGAAAGAAGAAAACAGCTACCGCTAACAGGAAACTGAAAACGGGAAACTGGATTGGAGGTTCAAAGAGACGAAGTTGAGAAGATTTTCTCGACGGTCACGCGGGTCATGCATCGGCTGAGGCATCGAAAATGAATGGAGAGCCTCAGATACTGAATCCACCCGTTATAAAACCGGTTTTTCAACCGGGAAACCCTGGAAGACCCTCTTTTCACAGGTGCCGTCGCAGTGACCTTCCAGTATCGCCCCGACGATTTTCTTCCCTTCCCAAATGGGTGTAACCCTGTCGATGAACACCTGGAAATTATCGCAATCTCTTGCGGGGCAGTTCATCCTCATGCGCGGGGTTTTGCCCTTCTTCAAGGCGTTGTGTACGTGTGCGGCAATGAGCGGGCGGTAATTTATATGGCCGTCTTTCCTGTAGTACATGATCTTGCTCACGTCCACCTCCTTCCCGCAATCACAGTGCCACGTGAGGTCTTCGAATCTTCCTTCGATCTTTACATTCATTGCCCCCCTCCAGTCTGTCTGAGAGACTCACATCGATCAGCCCAGGATGCCGTGATACAGGAATTGATTACATCATAATGATATCTGCTTTCGATGAATCTTCATAGTCTGAATTGTATAGCGTTCCGGGGGAAAACCGGCAGGGACATATGGTGAGAACAAGCAAAGCAGCCGAAACCATGAACTGCGGACTAAAAACTATGAACTATGGACTTTGAACTCTGAACCCTGAACTCTGAACTCTGAACTCTGAACTCTGAACTGATTATAAGGTGACAGAGCAAACAATAACCTTTAAAATCAGCGTAATAACGAGAGTATAAAGGGGGGCGGGAAATGGAGCCGTTATCCGAGAAGATAAGACAATGGATGAAAAAGGATCTGCCGATGTTTCATTACCTGACCGGGGATGACATCAGAGGTCTCCCACCTGCATTCTTCAAACAGGTAAACGCCTACAAGGGTGAGACGGTCTGCGAGGAGGGGAAGGTCTGTGACTTCGTGGCATTGATAATTTCGGGAAAGCTCGAGATCAAGAAGGAGACGGAGTTCGAAGGGAAACAGGTGGTGATCGGCGTTTTGAGCGAGGGGTCGGTGGTGGGGGAGATATGGGTTCTCGGCGATCATCCGGGTCCGGTGACTGCTATCGCGGCGGAAGACAGCATCCTCTTGATGATGAGCAGGGAGCATTTCAACACCCTCATCGAGGAAAATCCCGTTCTCGGGGTAAAACTTCTGAAGGGGCTCCTCCTCACCACGTCCATACGGCTGAGAAAATCATACGACCGCATGGTGGCAATGTTCTGATCCGGTTACCTGCGAAGCTTAATCGACGGGAATAAAATTACAAAATCGCACCTCCCTTTCCAATTTTCGTCCATAGGTCTGTAATTTCGAAAATTGCAGCAGAGCTAAAAACCATTCAATATCATACCGTTACAAGATATATCCCTTTCTGGCACTCCCGTTGCTCCTTCCATGCACGGAAGAGGGGTGACCCGTTGATGCGTATTTTGTCAGGGGGCGAGCAATGAGGCAAATTGTTACGAGATGCTTGATTATACAGGCGATAATGATAATTGCTGCTGCACCGGCGAAGGGGAGGAATCACGGCAGATACCAGGACAACACCGAAATACCGAACGTATATCATTGCAGCGATCATAGTGCCGGAAAAGAGGGGGGGATGATCCTGGCAGAGAGCACAGGCGGCGTGTTCGTCTGGAACAGCATGTACTGTTATCTGGTTCCCGATACCACCTGTGACGGCCGTGACTGCGAGGCGGTGCAGCTTTGCTGCACCGATGCCGACCATGACGGGTTCTACGAGGGCTGCAGCTTCCGGAATACAAGTTCCTGTTCCGATGGTGGCGATCCGGTTACTGCATACTGCAAGAAGTAAAGGGTTTGCCTGAGCAACAAAACAGCCGAACATCGGAAAAACAGAACAACAGAAAGCAGAAAGCAGAGAGCAGAATAAGCGAAAAACCGATAACTCGAACAACCTATGTTTCAATGTGTAAACTTTGAACTGTGAACCTTGAACTTTGATCTGAGTAGGCTCGAAAAGTTCTGATAGGTCCAAAAATTTATTTTTTTTTCCCGGCAAGAACGTCCCCGGCCCAGGTGAGCCCCGCAACGACCGTGGGGAAACCGATCGCCGAAGTGAGCAGTATTAGCGCGTGATGGATCTCTTCCGGCTCCGCTCCCGCATCGATTGCCCGCTGCACGTGGCTGTGGACCGATCCCTCGGACCGGATTGCGGCGGCAGCAGCGAGCTGGATCAGCTGTGCCGTCTTCTCGTCCAGGAGGCCCGCCTCTTTCACCGTCTTCCCGAGGGCCTCCACCGCATCAACGAAAGCCCTGTTGAGCTTTTTTAAATCCTGGTACGTCTTCGGGGGTTTGCTCGCCATGAGACGATCCTCCTTCCTCGTGTAATCTTGGGATTTCCCTATCGTTCTGTCATTCTATCTTTGCGAAAATGCTAAAAGCATTGAAGAACAGTAGTTTTGCAGATCTGCCGGCAATCAGTGGAAAACGGGGCGGAAATGGTATAATAATCAACAAGGGGAATAACAGGTATTTCGCTTCCAACGAATCGATTTTTCAGGCGTATAGGTCGGTTATTGTCATGATCGAGCTTCTGAGACCAAATAACGAGATACAGCTGGCGATGATACGGGGTATCCTGGATAGCGAGGGGATCCCCTATATCGTCCGCAACGATCACTTTGGCTCCCTTCTTGGTGGTCCTATACGGTACGATTACAACGAGAAGGCCGTGATGGTGGAGGAGGAGCACGCAGAGAGGGCGAGAGAACTATTGGGGCACATCATGGAGGATCCGGGGGAATGGTGAATTTGGAAGCCGGAGGATCGTACCCGGGCCGGTAAACGGAGATACAACCGCCGCCGATTATCAGAATCCTATCTTTTTTTCACCACACAGAATAGCGCCAGGGGTTGCGGGTCGAGGGTCCCCTGGTAGACGGTCTCTTCGATCCCCATCACATCGAAGGCACCGGAGAACATGTCGACGATCTCTTTGGGGAAGAAACGATAGGGGCCGTCCTCCATCGGCTCTTTGTGGCTGAAACACTTCAGAAACAGGTAGCCGCCACTCTTGACGAGCCTTTCGATCGCCAGGAGATACGTCTCCCGGTGTTCCGGGGAGAAGGTGTGAAAGCACCCGCGGTCGAAGACGAAGTCGAAACTACCCGTCAGGCTCGTTTTCAGGATGTCGTCGCGGCGAAAATCGATCGTTAGACCCATTCGCCTCGCGAGGGCCTTCGCCCTCTTTATCGCTGCCCCCGATATGTCGGTGGCAGTCACCCGAAAACCTCTCTTTGCCAGCTCTATTGCCTGCGTTGCAGGGCCGGTTCCAAGATCCAGGAACGTCCCGCTTCCAAGGTCGAGGGTAGCGAGGGCATTTTCCAGGTCCGGGTCGAGTGAGGAGTGATACCAGGGCATCGTCTCGACATTCGCTTCCTCGTAGAGAGAGTCCCACTTCGGGAAGTTCTTTTCGGCTTTGTCCATGGCTACCTCGTTCTATTTAGATGACCTGGTTGCGCGGAAGATCCGAACGACCAGAAAAGCGAAATTCAGTCCAGAGTTTATAGTCCATAGTCCAGAGTTAACCAGAAAGCAGGGAGCAGAAATAGAGAAAAACCGGATAGCGCGAACAACCGAACAGCCGGGATTCCGAAGTTCCGCTAAAAGCAGAAAGCAGCCACACAGCCAGGGTGGTAGTGCGGAATTCGGAGTGCGGAATGCGGAATGAAAAGCAAAAAAAAATGCAGCAATTGAAGTCGGGAAACTTTGAACTGATTTTTTACTCTTCGGTATACTTTATACGAGAGGGAAATACAAACCATTTGACCGTCAGGGAGGAGGGAGATGAAGAAGAAGTACGATCTTTCCACACGATGTGTCCACACCGGGGAGGTGAGGGATGCACAGGGCTCACCCCACACGCCCATCTACAACACCACAACCTTCGGCTTCAGGTCCACGGCGGATCTTCTCGACGTGGTGGAGGGAAGGCGTGAGGGCAACCTGTACACCCGGTATGGCCTGAACCCCACGATAAAGAGCGTGGAGGCCAAGCTGGCAACGCTTGAAAATGCAGAGGCAGCACAGGTATTCGCCTCGGGCATGGCCGCTGAGGCAGCGCTCTTTTTCACTCACGGCAGGAAGGGGATCGTCTGTATCGGGAACGCCTACGGGGGGACGCTCGAGCTTCTCGCCGATCAGCTTCCTCTGGTGGGGATCCCCACGTTTCTGCTCCTGGGTGATGAGGTGGAAAAGCTGGGAGAGGTGCTGAAGGAGGGCCCGGGCCTGGTATTTTTGGAGACCCCCACGAACCCGAACATGGAGATCTTCGACATCAGGGGGATCTGCACGCTCTCACACTCCTGCGGCGCTCTCGTTGCCGTAGACAACACCTTCGCAACACCCGTTAACCAGCAGGTATTAGACCTTGGTGCCGATATTGCCGTCCACAGCGCCACCAAGTACCTGGGGGGGCACAGCGACCTCACGGGCGGGGCCCTCATGGGGCCGAAAGAGCTGATCGATCCCGTCGCCCCGTGGCGCAAGAACCTGGGGCAGATGATGGCACCGGAGATCGCGGCCCTGCTCTCCAGGAGCCTTCGGACCCTTCCCCTCCGTGTGGAGCGGCAGAATCAGACTGCGAAGGCCGTGGCGGAAGCGATGAGGGACCACCCGAAGGTAGCCAGGGCGCTCTACCCGGGTCTCCACGATTTTCCTCAGCACGATCTGGCAAAATCACAGATGTCGGGGTTCGGGGGAATGCTGACCCTGGAGATCGACGGTACCGGGGAGGAGACGACGAGGTTTGTGGACGGCCTCGAGCTTTTTACCATCGCCGCCAGTCTCGGGGGGCCGGAGAGCCTCGCTACCCAGCCCATGACCACCACCCACCACGGACTCACACCGGAAGAGCGGCAGAAAAGGGGGATAACCGATTCCATGGTCCGCTTCTCCATCGGGATGGAGGCGCCTGAAGATCTCATCGATGATCTGAGATATGCCCTCGATGGTATATAGGGCACACGGATAGTGGTCAATTATGCCCGGGCCTGGACTCATTATTTCTTGATTATTCAGCGGCGGGGGCTACAGGTACTCCTCGGGGATCAAGATCGTTATTTTCCGCATATCAAGGAGTCCGAGGAACTTCAACGTCTTCATTTTCAACACGTCCCATTTCGTACAGAGGGTGAACTCCATGCCGTTATTATCGAGGTATTCTTGATACTTATGGGGGTTCAGCTGCATCACCCGCAGTTTTTCGAGGGGGATCTTCGTCCGGAACCGGAACGCCTTCACGATACCGATCATGGGAATGGTCAGCCCCCAGTAGTATTCCTTCTCATCCGTGGTTATGGTCTCGTCTCCTGGCTCTTTCGAA
>JABAOH010009610.1_pt2 | contig 11664 bp, 11 predicted proteins | sample 7062181 | NCBI WGS metagenome assembly JABAOH01 (sample SAMN14538630, study PRJNA623070) | marine sediment metagenome | biome: marine biome [ENVO:00000428]; feature: marine pelagic biome [ENVO:01000023]; material: deep marine sediment [ENVO:00002113]; isolation source: pool of 5 deep marine... | reverse complement strand
GGAAATGCTCGTATTCACGTGGATTGAGGTCTTATCCCTTCCCCTCACGAAACGGAGCCTCCCCGATAGATCCGCTACGGCCCTGAGGTCCTCTTCCTTCTCGGTGGGCAGTCCGATCATGAAGTATAACTTAACGGATTGCCACCCCCTTTCTGAGAGATGCCAGGTGGTCTCAAATAACCTGTCTTCTTGAACTCCCTTGTTTATCACATCCCTCAACCTGTCGGTCCCGGCTTCTGGGGCCAGGGTAAATCCGGTTTTACGAACCCTCAAGATTTGGTCCATCATCTGTTGGGTCAGGGTCTCAATGCGCATAGATGGGAGGGAAATTGCCACTTTTTCCCCCTCATATTGAGCCATGATATCCGTCAACAACTCCCGGATGCATGAGTAATCGCCAGGGCTCAGGGAGAGTAGGGAAATCTCTTCGTATCCCGTCGTAGCCAGCCCTTTATGGATAATCCCCTCTACCTGATCAAGGCTTCTTTCCCGATAAGGCCTATGGGTAAAGCCAGCCTGGCAAAATCGACACCCCCTTCTACATCCTCTGGCGATCTCCACGGTTAATCTATCGTGGATGATCTTCATAAAGGGAAGGACGGGACGGATGGGGTGCTCGATCGTATCCAAATCACGAATCAGTCTTTTTCTTACCCGGCCTACCTCCTTTTCCAGGGGCTTGATCTCCGCTACGGTATTGTCGCGGTTATATCGAACTGTGTAGAATGAAGGGATGTATACACCGGGTATCCTCGACAATTCCATCAACAGGGCGCGCTTATCCCCCCTCGATTCCTTCCACCGAAGAACGATATCGGCGATTTCCAGAATGGCTTCTTCCCCTTCCCCTATCAAGAAGGCGTCGAAGAACTCCGCCATGGGTTCGGGATTAAAGGTGCATGGCCCACCACCAAGGATGACGGGATAATTCGCGTCCCGCTCATCGGCCAGCAGGGGAATAGATGAGAGGTTCAGCATATTTAATACGTTGCTGAAACTCAACTCATACTGAAGGGAGAAGCCGATGACATCGAAATCACTCAGGGGTAGACCCGATTCTAGGGAAGCCAAAGGAATCCCCTTGCTCCTGAGGATGGCCTCCATATCAATCCAGGGTGCAAAAACTCTCTCACAAGCGATGTCATCCCGGGAGTTGAGGATGGAGTAAAGGATCTGAAGACCCATGTGGGACATGCCCACTTCATAAGCATCCGGAAAGGCAAGGGCGAACTTGAGCCTGACTTTCTCCGAGTCTTTATGAAGAGAATTGACCTCGTTACCCAAGTACCTGGATGGCCTGGAAACGAAGGGTAATAACCCCGTTATCATGAACTCCCTAGGATATTGAGGAATTTACGGAAAAAAATAAGATACTTACCACTATTTGTCAACCAAGATGTACCGTTAGCCTTGGAGGGTTTTCGGTAAGATCTACCGGAGAGAGGTACTCTAGCTCATTGGGGTTCCATGGCACGATCGATATATGACGACCTAATCAGATGATGAAAACAGGTTCCCAGGAGGGCTATTGAGGGTCCGTACAAGAGGAGATGTGAGAATTTACATCAATATGCCTCTGACTGCACTCCTGAGATATGAAGGCTATCACTGCCGACCTCGAATCCGTCCCTTCGTCTCCTTGAGCAATCGCCTTCCTTTTCTCAGCCTCTGGTTAAGACGAATCTGAAGGACCTCCTTTCATCGATAGCGCCTTTCCAGGAGAGGGAAATGATAGATGCTGAAATATCCGACCAAAGCAATGACGGTCCCTACGATGAGGCTCCCCACCCAGAGGGGATATGCAATTTTGGCAAATATTCTCTATTTAAACCAAAGGGGGGTACCCTCCCTGCAGATATGTTCCTCCTAAAGGAAAGAGCCCGACTCGATAGCAGAAATAGTAAAAGAATGGGGCCGTTGCAACATTGGTAATCCAAGTTGCGGCGAGGCTTATGGGCAAATTGACCCGGAAAAGGCCAGCCATGGAGGCTGAGATCAACATCTGAATCCCCAGTGGAGGAGTGCACGCTACAAAGAGTCACGGGGCAGTCCCTTTAGCCAAAAGCTGGAGCCGGGATCTCCAGATATCAGGATGGAATAGAGTCTCCCCAAGAACCGAAATAACCCCATATGCCGAGTTTCTTGCCAGCTTAGCTGAAGACCTTGGATGACTTCTCTCCATTTGTTCAATTCCCTTTGCCTCCTCTTTTTCCAATGAATGATAGATCAGAACGTGGGGAATAACTAATGAGGAATCTACGGCCGTTGCTCAACCTTCCGCAAAATTCCGGTATCCCTGAGCGTATCTTCCTGGGAAAGCGGATCCTCTTCGATAAAGCGGCCTCAAAGAAGATATTGACACTAATCGGATTCTATGTTACTTTTTGCAAAAAAATAAGCTATTTAGGTAGCCCCAGGCGGGCTTCAGGGGAAGACGGTGGAGATCCGTCGCGGCCAGGCCGCTGTGAGTGGGGATCCTTCTCTCACCTGTATATGCGGAGGACCCTAGGAAATTCAGGGATCCAAGGCCCTGGATAAACCGAAGGGCGAAACTTGCAAGAGCCACTATCCTGAGTTCACCGACGGATGGGAAGGCGCAAGGAGTAGGTTGATCCACAAGCCAGAAAACCCACCTAAATAGACTTCACATGAGTCTTCCATGGAAGATGGTGAAGTTTCAGTTAACCCAGTTCTTCCTTTGAAGGCTGGGTTTTTTGACATGTAGGGGAGTTTTATGCTCAACTTCTTTTTCAAGGGGGGCCCTGTCATGTATCCCCTTCTATTCTGCTCCATTATTTCCCTGAGCATCATCTTCGAAAGGGCCCTCTTTTGGCTTCGCCTCAGCAGGAGCAGGGATAGCGGCCTGGTGGGCCACATCCTGGAATTGGCCGAAAAGGAGGATTACACATCCGCCTTGGAGCTCGGAAAACAATCCAATGATTACATCGTGAGAATGCTCATGGGGGGAATAGCCCACCGTCGTTATTCACTCCCCAGTGCCCTGGAAATGGGTGCGGAGGAGGAAATCAAGAGGATGAGTAAATATCTCAACATCCTCGACACCATTATCACGGTGGCACCCCTTTTGGGAATTTTCGGCACCGTCATCGGGATCATCAATTCGTTCGACCTCCTTGGCCTTGCCGGAATTGAACACCCTCAGGTAGTAACGGGTGGCATCGCCCAGGCATTGATCACCACCGCCACTGGTCTGGGGGTGGCAATGATGACCCTTCTGCCCTACAACTATTTTCTTTCGAAGATTCAATCCGCCTCCAAGGAACTGGAAAAATTTGGCACGAGCCTCGAAATTACGTTCGAGAGGCAAAATTCCAAATTCCCACAATAGGGAATCCTCGATCTATGCGGCTAAAAGGACAATTCATGAAAAGAGGGAGGATTGAGATGATCCCCCTCATTGACGTTGTCTTCTTGCTCCTCATCTTCTTCATCTATGCCATGCTTTCCATGACGATCCATAAGGGGATTCCGGTTCTTCTCCCGGAGGCCAAGACATCACTCATCGACAAGGAGGAGTATCTCTCCATCAGCATTACCCGAGACCACAGGATCTTCCTCGACAAAAGGGAGGTTCCCATGGAAGGACTTCTCCAGACGCTCAGGGAGAGGAGAGAGGAAAGCCCTCAACTGCGGGCCTTTATCAGCGGGGATCGGAGCGTCCCCTACGAGTGGGTAGTGAGGGTTTTAGACACGGTGAGGGCCTCGGGCCTGAGCAAAGTCTCCTTGGAGACCCATTGGAAAGAATGAACGCCAACCGTGATCTCATATGGGCAATTACCCTATCCCTCCTCATCCATGGGGCCTTTCTCGGACTCCCATTCTGCCCCGGAAGGCAACGACTCGCCCTCACCCATCAGTCCTTACCCTTGGAGATTTCCTTGGTCAAGCTGAAGGGCCAAGGGGATGGCCGACCTACAATGAAACTCGTTTCTCTGGGCCAACCCGAAAGGGTTGGGCAAAGCCCTAGCATAAGCAAGAGGAAGGTCACGAACAGGACGGAGAAATGGCCTGTTAGTTTTGGGAAGCACCCCATCCCCGTCCTCAGGGGAAAACCCATTATTCCCCTCAAGGGAAAAACCCTTTCGCAAGAGCCATTATCCCCCGCTCCACAGCGCAAGGAAGAAGACTTGGCTGCACAGCCGGAGGGAGCGGTGGGGGGAAAACCCCGTTTGCCGAGTCATTTATCATCGGCTGAAAACCGGCTAGAAGGGGAAGACCTCAAAGCAAGCCTCATCCCAAAGGGGGAGAATTCGGCAGGGAATCCCCCCATCACATTGGCAAAGCCCAGATATGACGGAAACCCAAAACCCCCTTATCCCAGAATCGCTCGAAGGAGGGGTTACGAAGGTGTCGTGGTTTTGAAGGTCGAAATCCTCCCCAACGGCCGGGTTGGTGAGCTCCGAGTCAAAAAGTCTTCAGGTCATCACATCCTGGATAAGTCCGCGCTCAATACGGTGAAGAAGTGGAAGTTCATTCCTGCAAGACGAGGAGAAGATCCGATACGGATTTGGGCCGAGATCCCCATAAAATTTGAATTTGAATAAGAGGGTACAATGGGACGTATCTGGTTGCAAGCGCTCTTTTTCAGTCTGCTCCTGGTCGAAGTCGGCTTTTCAGCGACTCGAGTTTTTGTGGATGAGGTAGGAAGGTGGGTCAAGGTCCCAGACCCCCCAAAACGGATCGTTTCCCTCTCCCCCAGCATAACTGAGATCCTCTTCTGCCTGGGATTGGAAGAACGAATAGTCGGGGTGTCCAATCATAGTGATTTCCCCCTCCAAGCTCTTGCAAAGCCGAGGGTGGGAAGTTACATCAACCCCAATGTGGAGAGGACCATCTCCCTGAACCCGGACCTGATTTTGGCTACGGCAGCTGGGAACCCCCGGGAATTTGTGGATAGAATGGAAAGCTTGGGATTGAGCGTTTATACCGTCTTCCCCAAGGATTTCGATGGCATCCTTACCAGTATCTCTCATATCGCCATGGTGACCGGAAGGGAGCAGCATGGGGCCAGGGTGATTCGGGAAATGAGGAGCCGAAAGGAGAGAATTCTCCAGTTGACCCGTGGTCGAATCAAACCAAAGGTTTTTTTCCAGATCGGGACGGCGCCCATCGTTACCGTGGGAAAGGGCAGTTTTGCCGACGACTTAATCTCCCTGGCAGGTGGCCGGAATATAGCTGGTGGAGAATCGATGAAATATCCCCGCTACAGTCTCGAGGAAATCCTTGTTAAGGGCCCCGATGTCATTATAATCACTTCCATGGACCCCAGGGGGGATTCCCCAAAATTGGCAGAGCAGTGGAATCGATGGGAGACGATCCCTGCTGTAAAACAGGGGCGTGTCTTTGTCATTGATTCAGACCTGGTTGACCTCCCCTCACCGAGGATCATCGATGGCCTAGAGGGCATCGCCCGAATTCTCCACCCGGAGCTCAAGGGGATTTTGAGGAACCAATGAACAGTGTCGGATCTTTTCCATGATCGTAAGCCCCAAGAAAATCATAACCGTCTGCTCCTTATTCTTCTGTTTGCTGTTGGGGGTCATGCTTGCTTCCCTCTCCCTCGGTGCGGCAAAGATCGGAGTCGCTCAGGTAATACGAATACTCATCCACCACGCACTCAATTTCGATAGCCCGGTGGGGCCGGAAGGACTTATCATCCTTTCCATCAGGTTGCCCAGGATACTCCTTGCCGGGCTTGTCGGTGCAGCCCTTGGGGTTGCAGGATGTTGTTTCCAAGCCCTTTTGAGAAACCCATTGGCTGACCCTTACATTTTGGGTGTCTCCAGCGGTTCTGCCTTAGGAGCCGTTTTGGCAATCGTCGTCGGCCTCAGCGCCACCTCCTTCGCCATCCCATTAGCCTCCTTTTGTGGCGCCATGATTACGGTTATGCTCGTCTTTCATGTTGGGAAGGTGGGAAGAGGCCTCCATACCAATACACTTCTCCTGGCCGGGGTGATCATTAGCTCCTTCTTCTCGGCCATCATCATGTTCGTCATCTCCGTTGTCCAAAACGAGGACCTTTCAAAGATCGTCTTCTGGTTGATGGGGGACTTCAGCTTCTCTAATTATCATTTCATCCTGATCATTCTCCCTTATATAGCGGGGGGAATAGGGGCGATCTATTCAAATGCAAGGGGGTTAAACCTTATCGTAATGGGGGAAGAAACCGCTGTTCAATTGGGGAGCAACGTGGAACGATTGAAAAAGACGGCTTATATATTCGCCTCCCTCGTCACGGCAGCGGCTGTATCGGTTTGCGGCCTTATCGGCTTCGTAGGGCTCATCATCCCCCATTCCGTTAGAATGCTTTTTGGTCCCGATCATCGTCTTCTCATTCCGGCCTCAACGCTCGTGGGAGCATGCTTTTTGATCGGCTCAGATACCATCGCCAGAACCATTGCCGCTCCCACGGAACTTCCCGTGGGGGCGGTAACGGCAACCTTCGGGGCCCCGTTCTTCATCTATCTCCTCAAAAGGAGAAAAGTATAGAGTGGCGCATATCCACGTTAAGGAGATCTCTTTCAGATATGCCACCCAATGGGTCATCGAGGATCTCTCCTTCCATGCAGAGGAGGGGGAATTCTGGGGTATTATCGGCCCGAATGGCTCAGGAAAAACCACGTTGCTCAAAATTCTCTACGGACTTATCAACCCTCAAAGGGGAAGGGTCTTCATTGATGGCGGCGAATTGAAGCGAATGAAGCGAACCGATATCGCGAAGAAGATCGCCGTCGTCCCCGAAGAAACCCAAATCAGTTTTCCCTTCACCTGCTTAGAGGTCGTCCTCATGGCGAGATCCCCCTATCTGGGGCGCTTACAATTCGAGGGAAGAGATGACTTTGAAATAGCAGAAAGGGCCATGAGTCTTACCGATACGCTCCGTTTTTCTAAAAGGCCCGTAAACGAACTGAGCGGTGGGGAACGACAGCGGATCTTCATCGCTCGGGCCCTGGCCCAGGAGCCGGAAATCATTCTTCTCGATGAACCCACATCCAATCTTGATATAGGCCACCAGGTCGAATTTTACGACCTCATAAGCCGGTTGAATAGAGAAAAAAAGCTCACCATCCTCACTGTCTCTCACGACATCAACTTGGCGTCGGAATACTGTCGAAAAATCATCCTTCTCAAAGGGGGGAGGATATTTAGGATGGGAACCCCCAAAGAGGTGGTGGTCGAGGAATCTATCAGGCAGGTTTATGGTAGCCGGGTTTTGGTGGACGAAAATCCCGTGACGAAATCCCCTAGGATAACTCTTTTACGGAAGGATGCATCAAACATCGGGAATTCTCAATGGGATTACCAAGATTAAATCTTATTGCTCGTTATCCGACGTCCCGGGAGGTAGGCTCCTCGATAGAAAGCCCGAGGGGAAAGTGGACAGGGGGATTGTGGGGAGACTAACAGGAGTATCCCCCTTGGCGCGAAATCCCCTGACGGCGATCAGCACGTGTAGGGATAAAAGTGATGATAACAGAACCCCCCGGGATCCCCGTACTGGTGCTCCGTATCCACCAGACATTGCCGGATCATATCTTTTGAGGCCTCGTCGTAATCGGGCCGCTCCTCTTCTCTCCTTTTACACCCCATACAGATTACCTCATGATCGTATACGGAGAGAATTCTCTCATCCAATACCTTATGGCACCGAGAACATCGGGTCGCGCAGAGCATCCTGCCCTCCCACTCCTCTTTTATCTTACTCACTTCTTACCCACCTCCCCATGCACACCGAGGTCAAACCCCTTTTTTCTCCCGCCTCTCCCCGCTTCTCTCAGACCTTCGTATTTCCACTCCATGCTTTACCAACTTCACTTCGAGGTCTTCTGGGGACTGGTAGAGAATGGTCTGGAAACCTACTTCACGGGCGGGGATCAGATTGCGCTCCTTGTCATCGATGTAAAGCACCCTCTCGGCAGTGAGATTAAAGCGACCAATTACCAGCTCATAGATGCCGATCTCAGGTTTTCTCATGCGGACCTCCCACGAAAGGATGGTGCCGTCGAAGATTTCGTAGATACGATACTTTTCCTGGAGGTAATGCGTTGTCCTCCTATCGACGTTGGAGAGGCAGTAAAGGGGATGGTGTCGCCTCACTCCTTCCAGGATGCGGATCGTCTCCGGAATGGGGATCAACATCGTTCTCCATCGTCTTAGGTCCCGAGCAACTTCGTCCCCGACCCTCAAATTGGGGACTAGTCTCCCCCACAGTTCCTCCTCGGAGATGAAATCCTTGTTGTAGAGTTTCCATTCCTCAGAGCCCACCGTCAAGGCGTAGAAGTCCTCGGCTGACATCCCGATCTTCGACTCAAATCGTGCGAAGAAGGACTGAAAATCGTCCCTCACGATTACCCCGCCCACATCCGATACAATCGCCTCAACCTTCATCGTGTTCGCCTCACCCCTATCTGGGGGAATATCGCAAAAATATTTCCAAAATGTGCGACTCCCTTTAAATTTATCACTATACGGAACCCATTTCCACACTTTGGTCCGTACCTTCTGGAGTTTCCTGACTTCCTCGGGGACTCCTTTGTCCCGGAGGGTAATCTCCTGGAGAANNCCTGGAGAAGTGGGGTAAGTATTCATCATTTTCGAATCCTTCACAGAACATCAACGAATTTTAGTTAACCATTCTTAGTACAGCGAAACGACCACTAATCGGATGTTTGAGCCCGGAGGGCGAGTTTTAGATTTGCAGTGAAGTGAACTTTAAAATGGTCAAAAATTCTTTTTAGGGAGCAGAAGGGAATTTGGGAAAAACCGGGAAACACAAAACCGAAGGGACAAGGGAGTCCCCTATTGAAATATCAAAATTCTTATAAAATTATATAGTTACAAAAATATTTCATACGAGAGTAAGGAAACTTCAGAGTAATTTCATTTGACAAACCCCGCTTTTTACGCCACATTATGAGGCATTGACTTCAACGGGGAGAAGTTCTGTGTCGGAGGAAATTTCCGTCAAGGAGATCGTTAGGGCACGTGCAGTGATATATCGATATCTGAAGCCCACCCCCCTTATCTACTATCAACCCCTTTCAGAAATCACTGGTTTTCAAACGTACATCAAACACGAAAACCACAACCCCACTGGTTCATTTAAGGTCAGAGGTGGCCTCAACCTCGTCGCCTCTCTGCCTCAGGAGGAGAAGGAAAGGGGAGTAATTACGGCTACCCGGGGAAATCACGGTCAATCCATAGCCATGGCCTCCCGGATTTTTGAGGTCCCTTGCACCATTGTTGTTCCCCACGGAAATAACCCCGAGAAGAATAGGGCCATGAGGGGATTTGGGGCTAAGCTGGTGGAATACGGTCGGGATTTCGACGAGGCAAGGCAAAGGACCGAAGAGATCCGCGAGGAAAAAGGACTGCGGTACATTCATCCCGGCAATGAGCCCAAGTTAATCAACGGTGTGGGAACCTACAGTTTGGAAATCTTCGAAGACTTGCCCGATGTCGACGCCATCATCGTTCCCATCGGTGGTGGAAGCGGGGCGTGTGGAGCCATCACCATCGCCCGCACGCTCAACTCCGCCACGAGGGTCATTGGCGTTCAGGCGGAAAAAGCTCCTTCCGTCTACCTCTCTTGGAGGGAGGGCCGGATCATTGAAACCGAGAGTGCGGATACCTTCGCTGATGGCCTAGCGACTCGCGTCCCCTTTGAGATGACCTTCAATATCATACGGGAAGGGATATCGGATATCGTAACCGTCTCGGAAGAGGAGATGAAGTCAAGCATCCTGCTCTTGCTGGAGACGACCCACAATTTAGCGGAAGGAGCGGGAGCGGCTCCCCTTGCGGCCGGTTTGAAGATAAGGGACCAGCTGAGGGACAAGAAGGTGGTCATGATCTTGAGCGGGGGAAATATCGACTCGGCTACCCTCAGGTGGGTCTTGAGGGATGAGGGGAAACATAACGGGAAGTTGTCCCCCGGGAATCCTTCACAACGGCATTAACCCTCCAAATCGACCCTGAACCCCGCTCGTTTTTCGAGTTCCCTCTCCGGGGCTTCCAGCTCCCGTTTTTTTGCCCGATAACGGAATTTCCTTCCAAATCCCGTTCACTTTCTCCACATGCGGGGTAAAAATTTCGCGTCTCGACCTCCTTGAAAACCTTTTCGCTGTGCGGAAACGTGGCGTCGCAATTCCCAATTCCCACAGATGAGAACACCCCCACATCTTGGATACCTTGACCTGAGCAAAAAAAAGAACAGGGGGCATCTGTTCCAATTACATCACGGAATATCACGGATCACCCACTGCTCTTTTTTCATCCACCTTTGGTCTTCTCGATGAGAAATTCGATCTGACGGGCTATTCGAGGATCGTCCCTCGCCTTTCTCTCCATATTGGCAATGGAGTAAATCACCGATGCGTGCTTTTTGTTGAAGGCTTTTCCGATGGCTTCAAGGGATTCGCTGGTCAATTTTCGACAAAGAAACATGGCAACCTGCCTGGGGAAGTAAACGTCCCTCCTCTTCGACTTCGATTTTATCCGCTCGATATCGATCCGGTAATACCTTCCCACCACCTCTTGGACGAGCTCAATGGTAATAATACGTCCCTCCTCTTTGACCACATTTCTCAGGGACTCTCGGGCTAAATCCAGGTCTATTGGGCGGTGCAACAATGATGATTGGGCGATGATGCCGATGATGGTTCCCTCCAGTTGTCTAATATTCCCATTGAGACGGGACGCTAGGTAATCCAAAACGGGGTCGGGAAGGCGAACGCCTTCTGCCAATGCCTTGGCCTCCAAAATCCTCCTGCGTGTCTCAGGTTTCGGAGACTGTAATCGCACCACGAGGCCACACCCCAACCTCGATTTTAACCCCTCACCCATTTTTGGAATATCTTCCGGAGGGACAATACTGGTCAGGATAATCTGTTTGCCGCAATTGTATAAGGTATCCAAGGTATGAGACAGCTCTGCCTGGGTAGTGGGCTTTCCGCTGAAAAAGTGAACGCCGTCGATTACCAGGATATCACTGTATTTGCGATACTTCTCCTTGAAGGAGGCGATTTCATCCCTCCTCAGGGCGGTGACAAGTTCATTGACGAATTCCTCCGCAGACACCAGACTAATCCGAGTTTCCGGCCACTTCTTCAACATGTAATTTCCAATAGCAGTGGACAAGTGGCTCTTCCCCAACCCCACATCGGAGTAAAAGAATAGCGGATTATATTGAATGCCGATCTTATTGGAAACGGCCCATGCGGCCGAATGGGCAAACTGATTACAGGGTCCGACGACAAAACGTTCGAAGGTAAACCTCTTGTTTAACCGGATTCCCCCCAAGGAACCCGTTGTCATCTTGGGCAGCACCATCTGTCCATTTCCATTGTGAGGAGCAGGGGAATGGCTCCTCTTTGGGGCGGCCTTGAGGTAGATGTGACATTCGTCATCTGCAACGGCTTGAAAGGCATCCTGAACCGTCCCTAGGTAGTATCGGTTCACCCACTCCTTAAAGAATACATTGGGACATTCCAAGACGACCTGCCCCTCCTTCATCTCCTTGAATTCCAAGGGCTTAATCCATAGGTTGAAGGTATCAGAAGTAAGTTTTTCTCTAATAGAAGCCTTGGCTTTCGCCCATATCTCTTCCATTGCCCCTACCCCAAAAATCCTCACCTTAAAGGT
>JABAOH010121309.1_pt1 | contig 11665 bp, 16 predicted proteins | sample 7062181 | NCBI WGS metagenome assembly JABAOH01 (sample SAMN14538630, study PRJNA623070) | marine sediment metagenome | biome: marine biome [ENVO:00000428]; feature: marine pelagic biome [ENVO:01000023]; material: deep marine sediment [ENVO:00002113]; isolation source: pool of 5 deep marine... | reverse complement strand
GTGACAACTCCGATAATTCGGTCCCTTTCCATTGCGTCGTCGATCAGTTTGACGGACCGCTTCCTTCCTACCATGATGGGCAGAATAAGTTCAGGATACAATACGGTGCCGCGCAAAGGTAGGATCGGGATATTCTCAGGGATGGAGATCCTGTCGTCCTTGCCTTTCTCGCCTTTTCCAGTCTCTCCCTTAGGTAGAAAGATCATCTATGTCTCCTTCTCAAAACCACAACAGAACCGGTCACCTCTGGCGAGCCTACCGAAGATCGTTCCTAAATTAACCATCCCTCGTTGAGATGTCAATTGCCAACCACGGAGCGGAGAGGATTGATATGAGTCGGCGCCTCAATCCGTCTTCCTGCTCGGTTCAGTTAGGTGCTTTCTGGGGACGGGTCCACACCGGGTTTCCCACATACGCCACAAAAGCCCTTTTCATTAATCACCCCAGTACAGGTCTCATCGCTACAAAGGATACGACTCTCGAGATCAAACGATCCCTCCTGTTCGACATCGAGCTCTGCACCACATTTGTAACAATACAGGCTCCCCTCGGGCGTCTCCTCGCTACAGGCCTCACAGACGATTCCTGGAATCTGAAAGTCACACTTCGGGCACTTCATGGTTACCCCCGGATTCTTCTGGGACCTCGCTGTCAATTTCTAGCCTTTCCAGAAATCTCTCGATGTCTCTTTTGTTCTTTCGCAACTCTGTCAGTAATCTTCTGAGACCAGAATCCGGAAAAAGCCGATTCAGGTCTTTCTCCTCCTCGGGAAAAACCGCGTTGAGATCCACGGTCGCCTCGTCCTGCGCGCTCTCGTTCGCGCGCTGCGAGTCATCATCCCAATCTCGGTCCATTTCCTTTTTCCTTCCTATTCTCCCGCCGATGGTTTTCTATATAGGATAACCATCCCCTTTTGTCAACTTTCGCCATAGCGCCGCCGCATACCGAGGAATGTCCCTTTCGACATCAAAACCTGCTTAGCAGATGAGCAAAGCGTATCCATTTCTATTGATATCTCCGTCCGGAGATATCCGGCCTTACTATTTTATCAAAAAATATCGAGCAACGCTCTCGGGTGATTCGAGTCATTCTCAGAGAGGTCAGGAGTCATTTGGAAGTGAAATGATCGATTTTCGGCCACTCTCTGATCCGTTTTCTGGTCGCGAGAGAGCCGGCGAAGAATGAAGGGATGACTGCACCCTGGATCCATGAGAGATCACCAGGAGACGGGTCATCAGGTTTCTGAAATTGCCCAGCGGAAGGAAGGAAGAAAACGCTCACCGTGCGCCATTCATGAGGATCCCTGACGGACTTTTTCTGCCTCCAGCTTGGAGGAATAGATGTCTAATATAGCGAGACAAACGGTCACAACAAGGGGGCCAGCTACCAGACCTAAGAATCCGAAAGCCCTCAGACCTCCTAACACCGCAAAGAAAAGGATCATGGTGTGGAGTTTTGTCCTTCCGCTAATCAGTATGGGTCTCAAGAAATTGTCTGACAGGCCCACGAGAACGATCCCCCACACCACGAGCACGATGGCCTTTACGTACTGCTGTCCCTGGACGACGAGAAGAATCGCGGCAGGAATCCAAACGAGGAAGGGTCCCACCACTGGAACAAAGGCGAGTAGGGCCATAACTGAGCCCCAAAGGATGGGTGATGGCAGGCCCAGAATCCAGAAAGCCACGCCACCCAGAAACCCCTGTATCATAGAGACGAGAACGCCTCCGAAGATTGTGGCGTGGACCATCTCCCGAATTCTCTCAAAAACGAGTTCCTTTTCCTCAGAGGTCAGTGGGATCAGGCGCTTGATTCCGTTGAGAAGGCGTTCTCCATCTCGAAAGAGATAGAACAACGATATGGCCATCAGGAAAAAGCTGAAAAGAAGCTGCGAAAATCCGAGGACGAATTTTGTTGACTGATTCAGAACAAAAGTACTCAACCGTCTCAGGGTCTGGAGAATCAAATCCTGGAGGTTGAGTTGGGATAGGTTCAGCCATGGATCCAAACTGCTAACGAGCCGATCAATCCCGGGAGCCTCACGCCACTTCAAGAGAAATTCGAACTTTCCAGACTTCACACCCCCCTCAAAGAACCTGTAGATCTCTACAACCTCCTGACCAAGCAAAAATAGCAGCAAAATCCCTGGGAAAACAATCATCAGGATGGTGATCACCGTGGATACAATCGACGAGAGGGAACGTCGGTTTCTTAGCCATCCGTTGAGTCTCTCATAGGCCGGATAGAAGACAAGGGTGAGAATGATGGCCCAGAGAATCGAGACCAAGTATGGGGAAAAGATAAGATAGAAAAAATAGAAGGCGATCCCGATAATCGCCATCATGAGGAGAGCGAAGAAGTATTCCTGTTTCATCGTGACCTCGAGTCATTGCCGATCAGCTGAGCGTGTCACCCGGACTCAGAACAATTACCTCTGTAGAGGGAAAACCAGCCATTTCCTCTTTGAACGCCTCTGGTGTCCCAGTCAAAACCGGAAATGTGCCGTAGTGCATGGGAATGACATATTTGGGACGGAGCAGTTTGCACGCATACCCGGCCTCCCGGGGGCCCATGACATAATGCCCGCCAATAGGAAGGAGGGCAATATCTGGTTCGTACAGATCCCCGATGATTTCCATATCCTTGAAGACGGCTGTGTCTCCTGCGTGATAAATGGAAAAGCCGTCTTCGAGCTTCACCACATAGCCGACGGGATCGCCCATATAGATGATCTCGTCTTTCTCAATAATCGAGGAGCTGTGAATGGCCTGAACCATCGTAATTTCAATCCCTTTAAATCGATAAGTCCCGCCCTTGTTCATTCCCACAACATCTTCCAGTCCTCTGGCCTGAAGGTAATGGGCGGCCTCGGGCATACAAACCACCTGGGCCTTCGCATCTCGGGCAATCTCCAGCGTATCTCCTAGATGATCGCCATGCCCATGGGTCACCAGGACCAGGTCAATCCTCCCTATGTCCGCCTTTTCTCGGGCGGCCTGCGGGTTTCCTGTTAACCAGGGATCGATCATCATGGTCAAACGCTTAGAAGAGCGAATCTCAAAGGCCGAATGACCCAGCCATGTCAATTCAAACCCCCGTGATATTTTGGCTACATTCGGCATTTTCACCCTCCCGATAGGGCCTTTACCACAACCATCCGTCTTTCTGAATAATGGAGCATCGAGAGTCTCCTACTTCTTCAGCTCCTCCAACTCTCTCATGATTTTCTCACGCCCCTGGGGGTCCTGAGCGGACAACTCAAGGGCCTTCTCGAGATGGAAACGCGCATACTTTGCCTCGCCCTTCTTTTTGAAATGAAGACCATAGTAGAAGTGTGATCGCCCCATCTCCCCTTTCTCCTTATATGCCGAACCCAGGTCGCGATCCAAGTCCAGAAGGTCAGGACTCAACTCCCGTGCCCTTAAATAGCTTTCAATGGCAGCGTCAAACTTCTTCTGGGCCTGGTATCCCTGGCCTAGATACTGGAGAGACTCAGGATCTTTTCCCGAAAGATAAATGGAACGCTCCAGGGCCCTCACTCCCTCATTGATTCTCCCAGATCGAATAAAGGCGAGGCCCAATTCCTTCAGGATTTCAGGGTTCCCAGGCTCTAGTTCATGGGCCCTCTTCAGGTCCTCGATCGACTCCTTTGTCCGACCGACCTCCTTCTTCGCAAGGGCCCGACCCAAAAACGCATCACCATCATCCGGCCGAGTCTTGAGAATCCTATCAAAATGGTCCAGAGCCTCTAGAGGTCCTTTCTCGATGGCAAACACCCGAAGCTGAACGTGCTTTAGACCGGCCGATGGTGGCCGCACCTGGTCTGGGGGAGAAAGACCGACCATGAGGGTCTCCAGATAGCTAATCCGTGAAGGGATCCCCGGGTGGGTCGATAAATAGGGGGGGAAGGATGTATCTAAATGACTCGTTCTGTATATCTTCTTGAGGAAACTGATCATGTCGCGACCGTCAAACCCTGCCTGGGTCATGTAGGCGAGAGCCAGACGATCGGCCTCACTTTCATTCTCTCTGGTATATCTCAACTTCTCAGATTCACTCACGGCAAGAGAGCCAGCCATAATCGCCCCTCCTCCACTCCCACCAATGAGTATGCCTGCCACTGCGCCAGCCAGGGTGGCAATGTTGAGCCGTTTTGACGCGTCGATTCTCTCAGCAATGTGACGCCTGACCACGTGCGCGATTTCGTGGCTGAGAACTCCCGCCAGTTCGTCTTCTCGTTCGACGAGACTGACAAGCCCGGTTGTGAGAAAAACCCTCCCCCCTGGAATCGCGAACGCGTTGGGCTCCGATTCCTTTATGACAAAAAAGTCGATCGGAAAAACGCTGCCACCAGCACTCGAAACGAGCCTCCCACCTATGCCGTCTATGTACGCCTGAATCGCCGGAACACGAACAATCTCCATCTGACGCTCAATCTGCTGGAAAACCTTTTCACCAAGCTCTCTCTCCTTTTCCACAGAAAAGGCAAATGCCTTATTCCAGGATATTTGTCTTTCTTGAAAGACCCCCACCGGGGTGGGGCAGAAAGACCCGATGACGATGATCCATAGGATAAGCAGCCTGCCCTTCATCGTAATACCCCATCGGCGATCTTCGCCCTAGAGATTTCTGTCCGAGCCAAATGGTAACCTCTTTCGCAGGTGTTGACTCAAAGAGACTACCACAGAATGAACTGATTTTGAAGGCCGGTAGGCCCCTGAAACGATTTGACACGCTATAATGTTTGCATTATCCTATTCTCAGATTCTCCAGAGGGGGGGAACGCCATGGCGACTGTAATTGAGATCGAGGAAAAGAAGAGACGAAAAATGAAGGCGATAGATCAGGATCGGGCGACGAAGGCCTCGGCCCTTTTGAAAGTTTTTGAATGTGCCTCCTGCTATCTGAAGTGCGCCCGGTGTGGCGTCCACCTCAAACTCAACCAAACGCAACACACAGCATCGAAAACACCTTACCGATTCTGCAGCACCTGCTCTGAAGAATTCGCTGAATTCCAGAGCNNCTGGTACAACGACGAATGGTTAGATATGTGGAAGGCTTGGAGTGGCTACCAAAAGGCGATCAAACGTTTTCTGAATTCCAAGGAGGTTATCCGGCTGCGATATGAATTGAGAAAGGGCTGAATCGTCAGCCCACTTCTGCATAAAGCCGCTTTTCCCGATCCGGTTTAGACTCAAGCGTCGGAGAATCGAGTGATTCCAGGATCGGTTCCCATTCCGTGGCCCGGTCACTATAGAACTGACCATTTCTTAACTGAACCTTACAGAAATAGGAACGATCATCTTCTCGGTCGGTGTCAGGAACCTTCATCACTCTTACCACAATTCCCGAGATGAATCTCAATCCCTTGTGGCGTACGTTATCTCCTTCGGCAAACCGCATCAGTCCCCCGTTTCAGGTGATAAAATTTTCCAGCAGATGCGAAAAAATATCATGTATCCCATCACTCATCTCGAAGAGGGATTTGCCGAATACGGCAACCTCTTGATCCACAGGCGCTTTTTGAAATGATATTGCCACCCGTCGATATCGTCATGGATCAAAGCAATTAATATGCCATTCTGAAAAGGTGAACCACTTTCGGTCAGACACCCTGGGACTGGCTGAGAAGGGCTGATTTAACTGATGAAGGGGAAAGGAAATTAGGTAGGCTAAGCCCGGAGCTTTTGGTTGCAATTCAGGCAGTACTCAATGCCTGGATCGTTTGAATATCCACAGCTCTGACATACTTTTTGACGAGTTTTACTCGAGGTGAGACGACGGCCGCAGCCATTACAATATAGAGAATCTGGTGGGTTTTCGAACTTACAAGTCGGACACACGAGGATCGAGGTGAGTCGGGTACCACACTTCTTGCAGAAATTGGCCGTCTTTGGGTTCACCGTACCGCATTTCGTGCATTTCATGGCGACTCCTTTTGCTTTCATCTTTCGTGATGGCCCGAGAGACAGTTTCGCGTTTTTAGGATATCGAAAGCGACGAGTCTTCTCTCTCCACTCACTTAATCCGCTTGGAGAGGAACCGGGGTCTCCGATGCCTTCGCTGAGGTCTCCGCCTTCAACTTTTCAAGGGCATTCTCGAGTTCTGTCAACCGCTCAAGGGCGTCCCTCTTCTCCCGAGTGGCCCTCTCCTTCTCTTCGGCGAGCTTCTGAGTTTTCCCTCTCAGCGCTTCCATCTCATTTTTTAGGTCCTCGATTTCAGCCTCCCGGTTCTCCAATTTCATCGTAAGGATCTGTATTGTCTGTGAAGACTTGTCGAGTTGGCGGGTCAGGTTTTCGACCTTTTCTGCCTTGGCCGTGCGCTCTTGGTTGAGTCTCTGGACGGCCTGCTCCATCTGGGACAGTTCGAGTTTGGCCCCTTGGAATTCCTGTTCCTTAACGAGGAGCTTAGCCGCCATGCTTTGCGCGGTCTCGTCCTTGGCGAGGGATTCCTTTTTGAGTGTCGAGATTCCCTTTTCTTTCTCCGCAATCTCCCTCTTGAGCTTGTTTGCCCTATCCCTGAGCTTTTTTGTCTCAAGGACCTTCGTCTCCAAGGCTTTTTCTTTTTCCTCTATTTGTCCTGCAACGATCAGCTTCTCCTGCTCAATTTCGGAGAGACGACCCTGGAGTTGAAGAACCTCGCTTTTCAACTCGGCAATGGGCCCTCTGTACAGCTGAAATATGACAAACAGGCTACAGAGGAAGAGAATGATGAGAACAAGGATGAGATGAACACCTTTCATAGGAAATCCTCAGATTTCGTGGTCTTCAATACACCGAATATCAAGACGCCCCTACATTACAAGAAATATCTCAAGATTTCAATCGCAGCAATCCTGTCTTGTGGATCTTTCACGACGGCCTCTCGAAGATTTTTACAAGCTCATCCCTGGAGAAATACGGCACCGGCTCTTTCCTTCCGCCACTTAAAAGGTTTACAGAAGGGATCCCCTTAACCACACGGCCAATTCGAGCAATTGGGAGGTCCTCCTGAGAAGCCCGATCGAGAACCTTTCTGGCCTCTACAGGCGGCGCTGTGATGAGAAGGGCTCCAGAGGCAATTACCCCCAACGGATCCAGGCCGTAAGCCGCACAAATGACCCGGGATTCCTCAAAAACAGGGATTTGGGCTTTCTCCACGACGATTTGGACCTGTGCCCCGATTGCGATCTCATGGAGACCATTGGCGAGCCCTCCCTCAGTAACATCATGCATTGAATGAATACGCCCCACCTCGCAAGCCATATGGGCCTCTCGGATCACACTGATTCCTGGGTCATAGAGAAAGTTCTGCGCACGCTCGATGAGATCCCGTGGAATGCCACGAGAAACGAGGTCGTCTCCCTTTTCTCGGGCAATAATCGAAGTGCCTTCGATACAGATGCCCTTGCTCAAAAGGACCTCATCACCAACTCGTGCTCCTCCCGTTGTGACAATCTCGTCCTTTCTGACCTCTCCCATCATATGGCCAATGACGATCGGACGATCAAGGCCGTGAGTGATTTCCGTGTGCCCCCCGATGAGCGAAATTTCAAGCTCCTCACAGGCCCGATGGATCTGCTGAAAAATGCGATCGACAAGCGCCTTATCAGCCCTCTTTTCCGGCAGCAGGATGTTTGCGGTGAACCATTTTGGCTGAGCTCCCGACGTCGCGATATCGTTCGCATTAACGACAACGCTGTAGTAACCGATCTCATCGGTCGTGAATGTGATGGGATCAGTCGTTACAATGAGGACATTCTCGCCCATGTCAATCGCAGCCGTGTCCTCCCCGATTCGAGGGCCAATGAGAACCCTATCATCACTCAGCGTATATCGTTTGAGGAGTTTGTCAAGCATCTGAATATCGAGTTTCCCAGATGGCAAAAAGCTTTTTCTCACAGGCTCCTCCCCCCTCGGCATGCAGTCCAAAACCGCCTTGGCATCTTCAAGAATGAAATCAGCCCCTGCCTCAATAAACTCCTCTGTTGTCGCGTTTCCGGTCAGGACACCAGCGGTTTTCATCCCTAACCGCTTTCCAGCCTCAATGTCGAGAACGTGGTCTCCCACCATGAGACAGCGCCGTCGGTTCTTTACGGCCATCTCTTCCAGCACACGTGTCAAATGAGCCGGGTGCGGCTTGACGTGGACCACTCGATCCCTCGGAACGAAGACATCACAGAGTTCCTCAATTTGAGGAAAAGACATTCTGACGGCCCGGTCACAGTTACGGGTGATAATTCCGGTTTTGATGCCGAGGGCCCTCAACATATGGAGCGTTTCAAAGACCCCGCCAAGGATCCTCCCCTTCTTCGCCGCCTCGAGCTCAATTTCAGTCACCAGTTGGATAGCCTCCCGATGAAAGGACTGGGCCGCGTCTGGATTCTCCTGCGACAACGTCTGAGTCGCTTTGTCGATTGTTTCCAAGACGTAGAGACCCATCAACGGCGTACGGTCGATTCTCCAGGTTTCGAGGAGTCTCGTGATACCTCTCCTCATGGCCTCAAAATCGATGTTCAAGTCAACCAGAGTCCCGTCATAATCAAAAACCACTGCCTCGAATTCCATCGTCCCCGCTCTTTGCGTTATCCAAAAAAGATTAGATCAAAAGGCATTGGGACAGCAAGGGAATTTATCTGGGGATGAGACATTTTGTTCTTTTTCTATCCGAAAATCGATTTGAAATTCAAGATACTCCCATGAGGACGTTTTGAATTTCGGAGGTCTCCTGTGTCTGAGGGACATTGGCGGAGGAGGGGGTAAGAATTTTTTGCATATTCCACTAACGGTCGGGAAAAGCCCGCTGCGGGAAGCAAGCCAACAGAGCGTGAAAAGGGTCCGATTGAACGAAGGGCTGCCGCACCAGGGAGGAAAAATATTGCTTTTTCCTTCAGTATTGCTAACATGAAACCCATGGCAGAAAGGCCATTCGGTGCCCTCCCAAGGAAATTCTGAGAACAGTCTCAGCTTCCCTCTCGGTCGACCTCAGCGCTCTGGCGGGTGGATCCAGAGATGGAAGAAGAGAGGCCTACGATCAAGGAGAAAGGTAGGGTTTCGCCGTGGGATCTGTTTTTGAATCCATTAAGAGACGTCGAAGCGTCCGCGAATTCGGTCCAAGGGCAATCGAAAATGGAAAGCTGCACATAATTCTTGAATCGGCTCGGCTGGCTCCCTCTTCCTCAAATTCGCAGACCTGGCACTTTATTGTCGTTAGGCGTCCAGAGACCATCACGGGCTTAGCCGAAGCAGTGCCTTTCGGCCCCCGATCCGTCAACCGGTGGATTGAAAGCGCCCCCTTGATCATCGCTGCGTGTGCTAAGCCAGAGCCAATTCTCCACCGGATGGGTCAAATCGTCGACAAGGACTATCACCGAATCGATGTGGCCATCGCCGTCGAACACATGGTTCTGACTGCGACGGATCTTGGCGTTGACAGCTGCATTGTGGGGTGGTTTAGCAGGAGAAAAGCGAAGCGGATTCTGAAACTCCCCGCCTCGATGGAAGTGGTTCTCCTGCTAATTCTTGGCTATCGTCGAGAGCAATATCAGCTGCCTGCGAGGCAAAGAAGGAAACTAAAGGACATTGTCTCATTCGAAAGTTACGGGACGCAGGAAGGCGCAGAGGAGGAGGGACACCCGAAAGACGAGAGGCTTCAGCAGAAACCGGACGCTGACCGCTGAATATCGAAAACGGACGGTGTGACCCATCCTCAGCAAAAAGGAGGAAGGAGCGATGACAGATTTCATCGATTTTTCGGAATGGAAAAGGCTGGATATTCGGGTGGGAGAGATCAAGGCAGCTGAAGACCATCCAAATGCTGACAGGCTTTTGATCTTGCGGGTCGACGTGGGCGAAGAGAGGCAACTTGTGGCCGGTTTGAAGGGCTACTACCAAACTGAAGCGCTGGTCGGGAAGAAGGTGATCGTCTTTGTTAATCTGAGCCCAGCCAAACTCAGGGGGGCTGAAAGCCAGGGGATGGTCTTAGCAGCCGTTGATCCCGCTACGGATGTGGTATCCCTTCTCACAGTCGATCGAGACGTGCCAATCGGGGCGAGGATCGAATAGTTTCCCCGAAATCTGTCTATGGCTCATCTTCATTGCGAAAAGCCTCCTTCTCAAGACCTGTCTCCCTGGTCTTTCGGTGTCGGATTCGTCCAAAGATGTAGATAAAAAACCCGAACAAGGCGATTACCGTACCCCCGTTGGTGATGATTTCTGGTCCCCCTGAATGATATGACCCGAGCATCATCGCTGCTCCAACGATAACCAGGGTCACTCCTAGGTAGATCATTCCCATGCCAGAGGTCTCCTTTGGACAATGATTCAGGGAATTCCCTCTTGGGGGTTCAATCTTCATCGTCCTCCAAATTGCTTCCTTTTTCCCCTGGGCCTTATGCCGAGGAGACAGCTGAAATCCCCAGATTCAAATACGAATTTAAGGCGACTCAATACAGAATGTCAAATATTAAAACCTCGCTGACAAATGAAACCCCGATACCCAAGCCTCGATCCATTGAAATGCCATGGGTCGTTAAACCGAGAGGGCCTGTGGGCATACCTTTTGCACCCACCCGCATCAGGGGACCAACAAACCGTGAAGCTTGCAAGAACCCACACAGCCCACTTGGCAGGCACCAGATTCCTCTCATCCAAGTCGCCTCGGCTCACCATCCGCCGACTTCACCAGGCAATGCGCTTCAGGAAGATTTTCGAAAAGACGCTCGGGAGGGTCGCGGATTCCCTCGCCTCGGAAAAGGGCACGACCTCTTTCTCCATAAATCTCTCACGTCGCCTGGTGCCGATACAAGGGAACCAACCAGACCACAGAGTCTTTCCGAACGACCCTTGGCCCCATACCGGAGCCGATGAAGATTTCTCGGTATCTACGGAACCGCGGCCGGGTGCGCGTTTTGAGCGTCTCATCGGAGAGGCCTCCAGGACCTACGGAGTGAAAAAGAACCTCATTCGAGCCGTGATAAAGGCTGAAAGCGGCTTTGATCCAAAAGCCAAATCGAAGTTAGGTGCAGTGGGACTGATGCAGTTACTCCCTTCAACCGGCAAAGACCTGGGCGTGACAGACCTTTACGACCCCAGAGAGAATATCTTCGGAGGAACCCGATACTTGGCCATGCTCCTCGGCCGCTACAAAGGTAATGTTGAGCTAGCCCTTGCCGCCTACAACTGGGGGCCTGGCAACCTTGAGAGGACGCCTCGCAGGCTTCCCCGGGAGACCAGGGAATACATCCAAAGAGTCCTTAAGTATCTGGAGATCTCAGCGGCATAGACTTTCTCGAGAGACCCTCGCGCCGATCTTTCGTTCACAAAGACCAGCCAGAACCACAAGCCAGCTCCAAACCCCGGACTCTCTCTATTCTTGGCAAGAGTCGGGATCACAACGAGCCACGATCCTGCCGTCGCATGAAACGCCGTAAACAATTGGCAATTCAGGTCAGAGAGCAATCATTGCGAGACGGTTGCTGTAGATTCATGTAATGAGTCGTCGCTGGAAAATGGTCTTGGAGCGAACATTACGGAGTTTCCAGGGTGACCCGTCTTACCGGGGTGTCCACGAAGGGGTGATCTGAACCCTGCCAAGCCACTTCGTGCACGAGTACGGACGCATTAAATGTTTTCAGATTGGCTTTCCAGGACAATGTCCTAAGACTTGCTCTCGCCTGCTCCCCTTC
>JABAOH010018807.1_pt1 | contig 11665 bp, 12 predicted proteins | sample 7062181 | NCBI WGS metagenome assembly JABAOH01 (sample SAMN14538630, study PRJNA623070) | marine sediment metagenome | biome: marine biome [ENVO:00000428]; feature: marine pelagic biome [ENVO:01000023]; material: deep marine sediment [ENVO:00002113]; isolation source: pool of 5 deep marine... | reverse complement strand
TGGGAGACCTTGAAATACTTCAACTGTGTTTCTTCTGCTGAAGAAACTTTGGAGTGTTTTGCAGTCTGCATCAGCTTAAAGACCGTAGTGTTTTTTCCCACATCATTCCACATCCATTGTCCTTGCTCTGTTACGTTTCCAAAGGTGTTGTATTGTTCACGATCTCCCCACTCATGATAGAATCCAGCTGCCACGGTCTGATTGGCAATCCTAGCCATCCATCTCCATTTGCCCTCGTCACCGTAACCACTGTCACCTCCTAGACTGTTGAATGTTGTGAAGACAAGTATGTGTGTCGGTGGACCGTCTGGACCGTTGAACTTTTCTTTCAGGATTCTTACTGCTTGAGTTTCGTTGGACATGAACACTCTGCCTATCTGTCCTATGTGCGTGGAGTTGAAAGTAGCATTGTCGGCAAGAGATGTTCGATTTCCCTTCACTGTAATCCAGTACCCATAGTCCCACCAACTGCAAACAATTGCTTTTTCCGGAAGATTAAGTTTCATCCATTCAAGCATCTCAGTCCATTCAGTTACCGCCCCTGCGGGTTTTATTGGAACGCTTGCAGAAAGTATCGTTGGTGGCGAGTAAGCATGTGTATACATTCTTGGTGATGGGAATGCATATGTCAGCGTTAAGAGAAGGAATATAAGGATGACAACCGATCCGCTGAATTCCTTTCCAACATGTCCCTTGACATATTTCTTGCCTGAGGATAAGCTGGGCGCCTTTTTCATTAGAGAGATGAAGGGCCTAAGCAAATTCACGATCCCTATCGCCATCAAAATGCCAAACGCTGGTGCCAATAAAATGGTTAAACGAACCATTGAGGACGCAAAATACAATGTTGTCAAACCGAAAATAATGATGTATAGGTTTCGATTGGTTAAGTCCCTTATTGCAAAGAATAGGCCTAACGCAAAGAAAAGTACGCCGATACCGTAGTCATAGTATATAGAACCCCAAGCTGTAAGTCTATGCTCTTGAACCGATTGATAGATCTGTGATTGCCCCCGTTGCAGTGGGTCCACAACGCGAATGAACTTTCCAGCAATTGAGCGCGTATAGCCTAGATATGATAAAGCAAGAAATCCACCTATTATGGCGGCAAAGAAAACCACTGTAATGATGATTTTCCACTTTTGGGTATTTGTGGCGTTCAGTATCTCCTTGAGACAAAGCAAACCGAAAACTCCTAAAGCTGGCAAGATCGCCCAAGAGGTGAGGTATGTAACGGAGTTTTTGGGCACGTTAATTGCTATGAACAAACCTAGACCAAACGTTATGCTGTATGAAATAAGTAGACGACGCGAGTAACGTCTGATCAGAATCAAAGCAAACACGAAAAGAGTTGCCATTGCAATGGGATAGAGCGCAGCTCCCCATGAGGCAGTGATGTAACCAAGCGCCAATCCAGCAGTTACTGCGTAGATTGTCGATTGTTTTCGTGAACGTTCTTTATCCAAAGCTCTAAGAAATAAGAAGCCAAAGAGAATGATTGCCCCTATTCCAACTGTCTCGTCATCAAAGAAGCCTGCAGAGGTTCTGGTGATGTGTGAGGGATTTAACGCGAGGAAAAAAGCCGAAAGGAGACCTACAGCCTTGCCTCCAACATCACTTCCCAAGAAAAACGCCATCAAACACGCCAATGCTCCGAAGATGGCTGGAAATATTATGCAAAGATGATAAAGCGATATAGGTACGCCTAAAATCGAAAGTATGTTGTATAGAGTTGCCGCGGTCATGGGTAAGCCTGGAAAGCCTTTTTGTCCCACTGACACTTCGAGCGGATACCATCGACGAGCTTCAGAGGTTTTCCATGTAACCCAATCAAAATATCCGTCTTTGGCAATTTTCTCCGTGAACTGGTATTGAAAATATGGATCGAATTCTGAGAGTTCAAGTCCCCAACGGATGGGGAATAGCCTTATGGAGAAGGCTATAAAGAAGATAAGAGTTACAGCTGAAAATGTGAGCAACGTAGAACGAGATATGGAGATTCTTATTCTTGACAGACTATGAAGAGCAGCTAAGACTCCTTCTCGCGTTATTAAGCTTCTAAGGTCCAATAACCATGTCTCCAGTTCGTTCAAACAACTTGACAGAACTCTTTTATTTTCCTTGCGGTTTTCGGAAAGAATTCCGCCTCATCGTTTTCTTGCGTAACCATATCGGTTGCGATTGTAGAAAGGAAACTTGACAATCTCTGCTTTTGCCTCTTTCTTTCTTATTTTCACGTTAACTGTCTCACCTTCGACAGCGTGTTCAGTTTGGACGTAGGCCATGGCGATGCCCCCCTTTAATAACGGGGAGAAAGTTCCACTTGTTACGTAGCCTATTTTCTTTCCAGCTTTGAAGATTTCATGTTTTCGGCGCGGAATTCCAGCTTCGAGCATTTTTAGACCTATACGCTTTTTGTTTATTCCTTGAGCTTTTTGCCTGAGCAAGGCTCCTTTGCCTATGAAGCTGTCCTTTTTCAGCTTCACCACAAAGCTTATCCTTGCTTCTAGGGGTGTAATGTCTTCGTTTATGTCGTTTCCGTAGAGACACAGACCTGCTTCCAGTCTTAGGGTGTCCCGAGCGCCTAAACCGCAAGGCTTAATATTGAATTCTTTTCCTGCTTCAAGAATAGCGTTCCAAGTCAACACGNNAACCACAAGGCTTAATGTTGAACTCTTTTCCCGCTTCAAGAATGGCGTTCCATGCCGACACGGCCTTTTCTGGATTTGAAACTGGAGTGTTCCAGATGAAGACTTCAAACCCGTCTTCGCCAGTGTAGCCTGTTCTTGATACAAAGGCTTCAAAGCCTGCAAGATTTGTCCAGCTACATTTAAATCGTTCAATTTGGCTTAGGTCTTCCGAGGCAATTTTCTGGAGAGTTTCCTGAGCCTTCGGACCCTGGACCGCGAACATGGCTATGTTATCTGACACATCTTCTATCCTTACGTTGAAACCTTCTGCTTTTTCTGTTAGCCATTCATAGTTTTTCTTTCTGTTAGCTGCGTTGTAAACCATGAAAAATTCGTTTACTTCTTGTCTTGAAAGGATGAAGTCATCTTTTATTCCGCCCTTTTCGTTGCACATGATTGAGTAGTGGGCGCTCATAGGTTCCAAGGCGAAAACGTCATTTGTCGTTACGTAGTTGAGGAATCTTCCAGCCTCGGCTCCCTCAATTGTCACCCTTCCCATATGGGTTACGTCGAAAATGCCGACGCTGTTTCTTACCGTTAGATGTTCTGTTCCTATGCCTTCATATCTGATTGGCATTTCAAATTCCGCGAAGGACTCCATTTCACCGTTCTCGGCGTGAAACTTGTAGAGATGAGTTCTTTTCGCCTGTCTATTCAAACGTTGATACGCCCTCCATCTTCTATTCTGTTGGTTTAACTTCAACATCTAATGGTATGTAGGACAATTTCTTGCCACAGCTTGGGCATTTTCCGTCGTGTTGCTGAATGATTTCATCTGGCGGTTTCAGGTCTTCGCCTTCATATAAGATGTGCCCACACTCCTGACAGAAGACTTTTTGAGGCATGAACAATATCCCCATGTTATAACTCCAAGTGAACAGATCGGGCAGACTATTTATATTTTCTCATGAGTACAAAAGAGGAGTGGTTTGTGTGACTATTCTAGATCTCTGAATTATTGGGCTCAAAAGGTTAAGTAATCAATGTAAAACATTGGGAAATTTAATATGTGAAAGGGGTATCTCGGAACTTATGGTTTCAATTGTTGAAACGGTGATTCTCGGGATAATTCAAGGTTTGACAGAATGGTTGCCAGTGTCTAGCTCTGGACACCTATCTGTAGTGAAAGAGTTTTTCGATTGGCAGCCCCCTGTGATCTTCTACGTTCTTCTTCACGTAGGTACTCTTGTGGTGGTTGCAGTTTTTTTTCAGAAAGATATTGTGGAAGTCTTGAAGGCTTTAGCCAAAGGGGATGTCAAATCTGAAAGGGGAAAGCTTGGCGTCTTTATTGTTGTGGGCAGTATACCAACAGCGGCTGTCGGTTATGTCTTTCGAGACCTCTTCAAATCTTTCTTTAACAACTTGGTTGTCGTGGGCGTGGCACTCTTGGCAACCGGATTCTTACTTTCCGTCTCAGAGAGAAGGGAAGGCGACAGAGCCTTAACCTATCTGGATTCGCTGCTTGTAGGCATAGCACAAGGCGTTGCCATAATTCCGGGGATCTCGAGGAGCGGCGCCACCATTTCTACGGGACTACTGCGAAGTGTGAATCGGGAGACTGCTTTCAGATTCTCCTTTCTCCTGTCGATTCCAGCAGTCTTAGGTGCTGCCTTTGCCGAGTCACATGATCTGAGCTTGCTTGTCGGCGGTGGAGACGTGATTGCGGTGGGTGGAGGCGTTATAGCGTCAATGGCCGTGGGTTATCTGTCCCTTAAGCTACTGCAGAAAATAATCGTGAAACGAAGATTTCACCTATTTGCATTCTACTGTTGGGCAGCAGGCGCTCTACTTGTGATTTCACAAGTACTCGTACTCTAGGAAAATCACCTTAAATAGCAGTTATATCTTGGTAGGATTACATAATTATAGGGGAACGTGTAGGATGCCAAAAGACAAGATGATGGAATTCTTGAAAAATCAGATACAATTAGAACATCACATCGTTGAGTCAGTCACAAACAGCCTTAAGACCGTAAGAAATCCTGTAGTGAAGCAGGTTTTACGTGCAATAGCTTTCGACTCACAAAAACACGCGGGAATCTACAACGCAGCCATGTCAATCACCACAGTAACACCAGCATTAACAGATAAAGAATACCGAGACCTCGAAAGAATAGCCGCAAAACACATCAAGGACGAAGAAAAAGCCATCTCTGCCCTAGACAACGTTATGCCAAAACTAAAAGACAGGAAAATCAAGTTTCTACTGGGATCCATCTTAGCCGACGAAAGAAAACACCATGAACTTCTCAACAAAATTATGGACTTGGTTGTCAAAAAAGAGGCAATAACGGAAGAAGACTGGTGGGAAATCCTTTGGAAAAACGTTCCATTTCACGGCGCCCCAGGCGGCTAAGGAGCCTTGGTTTTATAGAAAGACTAATGGCACCTAGACTTTGGAACCCAAGAGATCATTGTCAAGTCGGGCATACATATGGGATAGGAATTTGTTTCTCATAGTGGTCACTTTCAATCATGATTCAGCCACCTTGGTTTTCCGTTAAGATATTCTGTTAAGAACCTAGCAAAATCCTGGTTACGAGAATATGTTGGAAGGATTTCTTCATTAATCAGAACGTTTAGATTCTCTGCAACAGCTCGGGAAACAAGTTCCGCCATTCCAGTGTTCTTACCTCCATTCTTCAACTTGGCCTTCAACAATTCACTGACATCCTTGTATTTCCGCATTATTCCCACAACCCATCGACCGTCTTCTATTTGAGGTCCGGATAACGTCCGTGAAGAACGAATATGCTTTCGAAGGAACCTTGCACATTCATTCTTCTTCTCCAAAGGCGGTCCAAGATGTTTTTTCAAAGAGGGTAAATGCCGATGCTCCACTTCCAAAAGAAGAACGTTAAGGTTTTTTTCGTCACTCCACACAGCATCACGGATAACGCTAAAGCCGTATCGAGTCATGAGTTTTCGCAGCGCTTTCTGCGACTTGTAAAGCTGCCCCCACAAGACGTCGGGAACCGCCTTAACTCTGCCGAATTGTATAAATATGAGGTTTGAGCCACGCTTTTTTTGTGCTAGCATTAGTTCCTCGGAGCTGAGAAGTTTTGTTTCTGAAGGATAAAAGAACTCTATTGTTGGATTATCTAGAAACGCTCTTGACGCAGCAACGAATTCATTCAGCCGGCCTTCTCTAACCGCTGACGCAGCGTTTCTTCTCTTGTCAACAGGGTCAACTATGACCAAAGGTTCGTCAAAAACCAGTTTCAACTCGCGTTCTCGTCCTTTATAGTATTCTTCATGATCAAGGAGAGTGCGACCCTTCCAGTTGCTTGCTGCCTCCAAAACTTGGACAAAGGAGCCGTAGAATAGGACGAGGAGTTCGCATAGGTATCCACTGAAGCCACCTACTTTAATTTCAGCCCCATAGCTCCCGATGCCTTTCATAAATTGTTTCATCAGCCGTATTTCGCCGCAAAGCTTCTCGTTGAGCAGGTTCTCCACGTAGTCTGTATGGAATGGAGTGCGGTCTGTAGCACTTTTCCACCTGCCTTTCTTTACTCTATAGCAAGGGACAATGTTGATTCGAGCTCCATCGACAATCGCCTCTAGATAAGGGTGTTCTGCAAAGCGTTCAATTTGCTTAGCGCCTGCTGTTGCCTTTCTTGCAAGGCGTAAATATGCAGTGCCAAAAGCTTTTCGTGGCACTGCAGGTGGCACCCGCATGAAGATGTCTATTTCTGGTGATTCCCTTGACCAAGTGTTTTTTGCAATCGAACCTTCAACACGTACTTCCACGTCTAGTTCTGCCTTCTTGGCACCCTCTTCTACTTTCTCTTTGAGCCGTTGTGCCAATGCCAGAACACGTCTTCTCTCTTCTTGGCTAGGGGTAGTCTTTTTCAAGACCTCTGACAAAATGCTTTTCAGCTTCGAAACCATCCTAAACGCCTTTCGCTTATGGGCAAACTTCTCTCAAAGTAGAGTAGATTGGACCTCTAGGTGTTAAGAGGCTTTTCTTAAGCTTTAAACAGTCAACTTTCAAAACACCAAACTCATAGTTTGCGAATTCCTTTACGCAATGAATGAGCTCTTCTTTGTTACGACCGGTTCTTACTCTGGCAATCGTGATGTGGGCGCTGAACCCTTTTTTGTCAGGCTTGAACCCTAACCTTATAAGACGTGGCTCCAACTGATCAAAAACGTCTTCAAGTTCATCGGTGCCCTCTTTGATGCCTGCCCAGATAACGCGAGCATATTTCAGACTTGGAAAAACGCCTACTCCTCGGATTTCCACATCGAAGGGCGCAAAAGACAGTTGTTTCATTTCGTTATGAACGCGATCAACCATATTTGGTCGGATACTACCTAGAAAACGCAGGGTAATGTGAATATTTTCAGATTTAACCAGTTTCAAATTGGCACCTGATTTCGCAAGCTTTTCTTGAGCCATACTCAACCGTTTCATAATTCTATCATTGTCGATATCAAAGGCAATGAAGCTTCGAATAGGTTCCGACATTTCACGCCCCTCGCTTCATTAGTTTCAGTGGACACCGTTTATAAGAATATGTATACTGATATCAGAAAAGTTTGAGATCCATTTCTCCGCTCAAACAAAAAGGAAAAACTGCACGGACGTTTCTCCTGTAATTTTGCAAGGGCTTTCTTTGTTGTCTTAAACTTGGCCAGCCATTCTTATTAAAGCCAAGTTCTCATATTGGCTATTTCCACAGCGCACTAGACTGCGGGCATTGCATCTGCAGAAAAGGAGAATAGAAGCTCTTTTTATACAGAAAGAAGGAATACAAGCTATGCTGACTGTTCGAACCGTCAAAAATTTTCTTTACAGTTTATAAGAATATTAACCCAAAAGATGTCATGAAAAGCAGGGTGGATGGACATTGGAGGAAAAAACAGTCATCGGGGTTGCAGGAATGCCAGGTGCTGGAAAAGCAACAGTCGTCGAAGTCGCGAAGGAAAAGGGCTACGGAATAATTGTTATGGGGAACGAGGTGAGAGAAGAAACCAAACGTCGAAATTTAGAGCCGACTCCCCATAACGTGGGCAAGGTTATGCTAAGGATGCGCCATGAAGGCGGACCTGCAGCAGTGGCGAAAAGATGTATCCCAAAAATCGAAAAAATGAAAAACGAAGTCGTCGTTATTGATGGCATTCGCAGCCTCTATGAAGCAGATGAGTTCAAGAAACACTTTCCGGAATTCGAGATATTGGCTATACACTCTTCTCCCGAAACACGGTTCAAAAGGCTCTTCAAACGCAAGCGAAGCGACGATCCAGCCATTTGGGAAACCTTCTTGGAGCGGGACTGGCGAGAACTTCGTGTTGGACTTGGAAGCGTTATTGCTTCTGCAGATGTGATGATAGTAAATGAAGGAAAAAGAACTGAACTCAAAGAGGAAGTAGAGGGATTTTTGGAGAAGGAAACAAAAAGTGGATGAAATCAGCGTCCAAGTGGAAGTCAGAGTTAACCCTACCGAAGATCCAGACAAAGTAAAACAAGCTGTAGAAAATATCTTTGGCAATTTAAGATTCGAAGAGAAAGCTCAGAGTAGAGGATGTTTAATAGTAGCGCAAATAAAAAATGGGGAAAGCCTGTCCAAGTTTGGACAACTCCTACGTCGAGAACGAATCCGAGATGCCGCACGAGGCGCCCTATTTCAGGGCCTGAAAGACAACGTCATCAAGTTTTGCCTAAACAAACAGGTTGCCTACGCGGGACATGTATCTTTTTGTGAACCTATTGCAGAAAGCCCTCTAGGGCCGATAAAAGTCCAAATCAGATGTAATAATCCGAAGAAACTTATCGATTGGCTTGCACCTAGAACTCTGTGATGTAAGAAAGGGGGCAGTCTTCCATAACATATTTCTGTTATTCCTTTCAAGGAAAAAAGAATACAATCCCCGACTCGAAACGAATTCCTAATATCCTCTTGCATCAAAAGTGGTTGTCATGATTGAAATCAACATTGGCCTTTCAATGATTCACTGTTTAGGAGAACCGTTTTCTAATCTTTGTCATGAGCTACAGAATGTGCCAGTAAACTATGTGGAGTTGGTTGATGACGGTTGGCACGCACTTAATCAAAAGCGGTTGAGAAAACTTGAGGAAATCGGAAAATCACAAGACTTGGAATATACGTTACATGCGCCCTTCGCAAGCGCGAACATTGCAGCTCCTGCACAGGACATGTGTAGTTTCATTCTTAAACGCCTCGAAAAATCCATGGTCTTTGCGCGGCAACTTGAGTGCCGTCTCATAGTGTTTCATCCAGGTCTGCGGACTGGGTTAAGCTGGTTCTATCCTGGCTTGGACTGGAAGACAAATATTGAATCGGTGAGGAAGCTTCTTTCGCTGTCCAGAGAACATGGAGTGACAATCGCAGTTGAAAACGTTCCCGAACGGTACGGCTACTTGGTGTCGAATGTTGAGCAATTTTCCCGGTTTTTCAACGAGCTCGGTGAAGACATGGGCTTCGTACTTGATGTGGGTCATTCCAACTTTGATAATCAAACACACGCATTTGTTGAAGCTATTGGGAGGAAAATTATTCATGTCCATGCGCATGATAATGATGGAAAACATGACCTACACCTTGGGGTTGGTGAGGGAACTGTGAACTGGAAGCAGTTCGCTGAAGACATCAAAGCCATAGGGTTTAACGGATCTGTAATAGTAGAATCCTACAAAAGCGTGAAAGAAAGCATAACAATGCTGCAAAAACTCCTCACTTAGCTTCGAGAAGTGGCAGATCAACAATCATGAAATCTTCAGCCACTTCGACATTAGAAAAGCTTTTCTTAGCTTGTTTCATCAATAGATCAGGCGTTTTGTAGCGCGCGCTGATATGTGTTAGAATTAGTTGCTTGGCATTTGCTTTCTTTGCGGTTTTGACTGCTTGGCTTGGTGTAGAATGCCCATCTTCCATGGCTCTTTCTGCAAGTTCATCATCAAAAGTGCAGTCATGGATAAGCAGATCAGCATCCTTAGCTAACTCCGCCAAAGATTCTGAAGATCTGCTGTCTCCAGTGTAGACGATTTTCCTTCCAGGTCTCGGTGGACCAACAACCTCCTCGGACCTTACAGTTCGACCATTTGGAAGCTTCACGTTGACTCCATGCTGAAGCTTTGACCACAACTTTCCTTCAGGAATGCCTAATGCTTTGGCTTTTTCGGGATAGAATTTTCCTGGACGGGGTGTTTCTGAGAGGCTGTAGGCAAATTCTGGAGCAGAGTGGTCTGCCCACGCCGCGTGTATCTCGTATTCCTTCTCTTTGCATACAAGTCCTTCATGTTCGACTTCAGCTACTTCAAGGGGAAATGTAAGCGTGAATTGTACAGTTTTTTCAATAGCCTCGATAAAGTCTTCCAAGCCTGCTGGCCCATAAACTTCAAGTTTCTTTGTGCGGTCTAACAGCGACATCGTCTGGATCAGACCAGGCAGACCAAGCATGTGGTCACCATGCATATGGGTTATGAATGCCTTCATTCTCTTGTTGAAACCTAGGCCTGCCCTTACGATTTGACGTTGAACCCCCTCGCCGCAGTCAAACAGAATCAGCTCGCCTTTTCTCCGCATCATAATGGCAGGTAGCGATCGCTCTGCTGTGGGAATGCTGCCAGCCGTTCCAAGAAAAATAACCTGCAAGCTCATCTATGCTTTCTCCAAAACTGCAATTTTCCTCGTAAGGCTTCTATGCACATAGACAAGATGGGACTGAACATGTTCAAGATTCAACATCTCAGTCATCCCGCTTATAGGAACTGTTTTAGGAGCAGCTATGCATATACGTTGCCCTCTTGCCAGAGCATCAGTAGCCTCTGTCAAGAAATCTTGAACGATCTGCTCAGTCGTATATCCTAACGTAGAGGAAGAACGACCATATGGGGGGTCTGTAACTATACAGTCCACCTTTGCAAAGGGAAGATGCTTGGCATCAGCAACCGCAACGCCCTCAGGCTTAACGCTAAAAAACCTCAGATTCTGCAAACATCCCTTCAACATGTGCTTCTTAGCATCGAAACCTAACACACGACAACCTAGCAGACCAGCTTCCACGAGAAAAGTACCAGTACCGCAGAAAGGGTCTACTAGCATATCACCACTTCGAGGTCTGGCCAAGTTCACCATACACCTCGCTAACTTTGCAGGCATGGCTGAAGGGTGAAAAAACGGACGTTTTCGAGGCTGTCTCTCCATAAAAGGGGTTGGCGATATTTCCGCGAGTTTCAACCCGAGAAAGAAGACGTCATCTGTTATGGTTCCGAAAAGGGTCTTCTGTGGTCGCCTAAGGTTAACTTTTGATCCTTTAACCATGTTCAAAACTAGCTCGCCAAGTTTCCGTTCCAAATCCATAACTGCCAAATTTCGCGCTGCCTCGCCGACTCTGTGAACACGTACAGCAAAGCTTTCATCTTGTTCAAGGACACTGTCAAAGGAAACAGACTGCGCAGTTTTGATAATCTCCCCGCGAGAAGCTCCACAGCAGAACAGCTGTTTACAGCATATTCTCGTCAAAGCAGCTCTTTCTTTCACAGCCCCTACTGCATCGACGCTTGAGTCAAGCTGCATAACTTGGGGCAAAGTTTGTAACTCTTCATAAGATTTGCCCTCAGCTTCCAGAATCGACTTCAATTCCGCGAAAGGCAGTGTCTTGTGCTCACCCGAAAAGAGGAAGAAAAGCTTAGGCACTAAAAGCTAGGCTCCTTACTCCGTTAGAGCCTCAGCAATTATAGGCGCCACAGAGATGACGCTTACGGAGCTTGGAACACTGTCAGTACCCACAATCCCATCAGCCCCACTATGCAATATTCTCTCTTCGGCATTACCCATCAAAAGGGGGTGGACACAAGCGGCATATACTTTTGCTGCTCCTTGTTTCTTGGCATGGGCAACTGCCTTTACCATTGTTCCTCCGCTACTTATGATATCGTCAAAGAAAACCGCTACCTTGCCTTTCAATCCTAAAGACTTTTTCTCAATAGTAACCTTTCCGGTGTG
>JABAOH010152265.1_pt1 | contig 11667 bp, 12 predicted proteins | sample 7062181 | NCBI WGS metagenome assembly JABAOH01 (sample SAMN14538630, study PRJNA623070) | marine sediment metagenome | biome: marine biome [ENVO:00000428]; feature: marine pelagic biome [ENVO:01000023]; material: deep marine sediment [ENVO:00002113]; isolation source: pool of 5 deep marine... | reverse complement strand
GTCACGACGAACTTCAGAAATGCGCCGACGATGACGGCCCAGAGAATAGCCGGTCCGAGCAGGCTGCCGGCAATGCTGGCTGTCGCTAAATCACCGCCGCCCACACCCGTGGCCGCGAGCAACAGGCCTGGGCCTGCGAGCACGATGAGCCCGAGACGTGGTCGCTGTCCGCCGTTCTTATTGTCGTTGTTCATTGCTCGCGGCGAGGTCTCTTTCATCGGATCGATGCGCATTCCCGCTGAGCGCGTCGTCGCCGAGGAGCGTGCCATGGACGGCCTAAAGCGACGAGGCGCCGATTCGAGCCGAGCCAGGGACGGCGAGGCGAGATTAAGCGATCAGCGGGTGTGCGCGTCGGTCCGTCGGCGCTGACCACACCCTTCTCCTTTGCCGAGCCTTCTACGTCGTCCGCAAGCTTACAGCAAAGTGCGCCCGCAGGCGGAAGATCGGGCTGCGCTAGAGCCCGGTGCCGACCTCGACGTTCTCGGGCTTGAGCGCGAGGCCGGATTTCTTCGCCTGCTCGAACAAAAGCACGGCGAAATCCTGACCGTCGTATTCGTCTTTGACCGTGGCGTCGACGAGTGCGCGCGTGAGCTCGATGACGGGCAGCGGCACGCCGAGCTTCTCGCCGGCCGCAAGGCCTAGATCGAGGTCCTTGCGCAGCAGCTCGGGCGTAAACGTCGGCGCCATGCCGAGATTGACGAACGCGGGCGTCTTATAGCGCGTGAACATCGAGCCCATGACGCTCTTGTTCAGGAAGTCGAGCATCGCATGGCGCGGCACACCACCCTTGTTCGAGAGTGCGACGATCTCGGCCATGCACTGTGTCACGACACCGAGCATGAGGTTGTGACAAATCTTGACCATGCGCGCGAGTTCACCGTCCCCGACGTAGGTCGAACCGATACCGATCGCGTTGAGATAGGGCTCCGCCATATCGAACGATGACTTCGGTCCCGATGCCACGATCGTAAGCTTGCCCGCGTCGATAACTTTTGCGTTGCCGCTGACTGGCGCCGCGAGCATCTCGACACCGAGCTCGGCCGCGCGCGAACGCGCTTCCGCCGAGGCTTCCTCGGACACACTGGAGCAATCGATGAGCATCTTCGGCTTGCTGTCGCCCGTCAGGACGCCGTTGTCGCCGAATGCCACCTCGAGAAGATCCTTCGACGCCGAGACCATCGTAAAGACGATGTCGCGGTCGCAGAGATCCTTTGGCGTATCGACAATCTTGCCGCCAAACTCGGTCAGCGGCTCCGCCTTGCTGCGCGTACGGTTGTAGATCGACACGTCCGCGCCGGCCTCGAGCAGGCGCCTAGCCATCGAAAAGCCCATGCGGCCTGCACCGATCCAACCGACGGTCAGGCCACTCAAATCTGCGTTAGAACTTGCCACGAGTCTTGCTCCAAATCCTTGTTTTGACACAATGCAATCGTTTGCATACCCTACCTGGGCGCCTGCCGTTTTGCAACTGCGAAGCGACGCTCGGCGACGACGAGACAGCCGTGAAAACCCGTTCGAACATCAAAGACATAGCCCGGCTTGCCAGCGTGCATCCGTCCACGGTCTCGCGCGTGCTCAATCCCGCAACTCGCTCGATGGTCTCCGAGGCGCTGGCCGAAGAGATCCTGCGCATCGCCGAAGAGCTCGGCTATCGGCGTAACCCCCTCGCCTCGGGCTTGCGCACGCGCAAGACGTTCACGGTCGGCATCATCATTCCCGATCTCACGAATCCCGTTTTCCCACCCATCGTGCGCAGCGCCGAGCAGACGCTCGACGGTGCGGGCTACATCGCCATCCTGGCCGACTCCGGCAGCCGCGAGCGCCGCGAGGGCGACATCATCGAGAACATGCGCGCGCGCGATGTCGATGGACTCATTCTCGCGACGGCCACGCGCCGCGATCCCGTCGTCGATATGTGTATCGAACAAGGCATTCCGGTCGTGCTCGTGAATCGCACTGTGAGCCGGCATCACGTCCCAGCCGTCGTCAACGATGACGAGCTCGGCATTGAACTTGCGCTAGCGCATCTCGTCGGCCTCGGTCACGAGCGCATCGCCTACATTGGTGGGCCGCAGAGCACCTCGACCGGCTACGGGCGGTATCACGCGTTCGTGAAAAGCGCGAAGAAGCTCAGCCTCGACCTCGACAAAGACCTCTCCGTCAATGCGACGGCGTTCTCGGAGGCGGCGGGTGCCACTGCACTGGATAAGCTCCTCGACCTCGGCAAGCACTTCACGGCTGTTCTCACGGCCAACGATCTACTCGCGCTCGGCTGCTACGACGCGCTCGAGGCACGCGGTTTGCGCTGCCCGCAGGACGTGTCGATCACGGGCTTCAACGATATGCCCTACGTCGGCCGAATGGATCCACCGTTGACGACCCTGCGCATCGCGCACGATGCGCTAGGCGTACAGGCCGCTCAGCTGTTGCTCGAGCGTATCGAGACCCCCGATGCGCCGGCCGAGGAACGGAGACTCGCGCCCGAGCTCATCGTGCGCGGATCGACCGCGCGCCCGGCTGCCGCCTAGCCAAAACCGTCGGCGTTACCACTCCACGCCGATGTACTTCTTCTCCATGTACTCGTGGAGACCGTCGTGCGAGCCTTCACGGCCGAGGCCGCTCTGCTTGGTCCCACCGAACGGCGCAGCGGGATCCGACACGAGACCGCGATTGACGCCAATCATGCCGGCGTCGAGTCGCTCGGCGACAGCCATGCCGCGGCCGAGATTTCCGGAAAAGAGATACGCAATGAGTCCGTACTCCGTGTCGTTCGCAGCGGCGATGGCCTCATCGTCGTCCGTGAACGTCACGATCGGTGCCACGGGACCGAAGATCTCCTCTCGCAGACAGTTGCTGTCGTTCGGGACGCAGCTCAGGACGGTCGGCGGGTAGAAGAAACCCGTGCCCTCCATCGGCNNGAGGCGGTCGATGTCCTCGATCGCCCATTGGTTCACCATCGGCCCGAGATCCACCGACGGGTCGAGCCCGGGACCGACCTTCATGGCCTTCATGGCAGCGGAGAACTTCTCGGTAAACTCATCGGCGACGTTGGCATGCACGTAAAATCGATTCGCCGCTGTGCAGGCCTCGCCGCCGTTGCGCATCTTCGCAACCATCGCACCAGCCACGGCCGCGTCAATATCCGCATCATCGAACACTAAGAAAGGCGCGTTACCGCCAAGCTCCATCGACGTATTCAATACACAGTCGGCCGCTTCTTTGAGTAGCGCGCGCCCGACCTCGGTCGAGCCCGTGAAAGACAGCTTGCGCACGAGCGGGTGATGCAGCATCGCGCTGACGACTTCGCCCGAGCGTCGCGACGGCACGACGTTGACGACGCCGTCCGGCACACCGGCCTCGGCGAGAATCTCAGCGATAAGCAATGCCGTCAGCGGCGTGTCCGATGCGGGTTTCAAGATCACGGGGCAGCCCGCGCCGAGTGCTGGGGCAATTTTGCGCGTCGCCATCGCGGCCGGGTAGTTCCACGGCGTGACCAAGACGCTGACGCCAATGGGCTGGCGAATCACGACGATGCGCTTGTCGCCGCTCGGCGCGGTCAGAAGCTCACCGTAGTTACGTACAGTCTCCTCCGCATACCAGCGGAAGAATTCCAGCGCATAGGCGGTTTCGCCGCGCGCATCCGGCATCGCCTTACCGTTCTCACGGATGATGAACTCCGTGATCTCCTCCTGACGCGCGCAGAGCAGTTCCCAACATTTGCGTAAAATTTCGGCACGATCGCGTGGTGCGCGTTTCGCCCACTCGCGACCGGCCGCATGCGCGACCTCAACCGCTTCGACGACGTCATCGACTGTCGCGCTTGCAACCTCGGCGATCGTCTCCTCGGTCGCGGGATCGGTGATGGCAAACGTCGCGCCATCGGAAGCGGCCCGCCATTGGCCGCCAATATAAAGTTGTGTCTGCATCGCTTGTGTTCCCTATGCCGCGAATCGCACGAGCGATCCGCGAATCACTAAAGCACTGTGTCCGGCCGGTCCGATTGGACCGAGCATCCTTTCTAGTTGCGCCAGTCCGATCCGCCGTCGGCCCACACGTCGTCGTAGGCGATCTCAACGTTAGCAGCCGGTGAGTTCTTGGCCGTCTCGGTGGCTTCGTCGACCTCGGCTTCGACTTCCGTTTCGATCGCCGCGATTTCGGCCTCGTCGAGTCCCAGCCCGAGCATGCGCTGGCGATAACGCGGCAGCGGGTCGCGCTCGAGCCATGCCGCAACCTCGTCGTCGGGGCGGTATTTGCCCGGGTCTGCGCGTGAGTGACCGCCGTGGCGGTAAGTCTTGGCTTCGATGAGGCTCGGGCCGTCGCCGGCGCGCGCACGCGCGTAGGCCCCGGCTGCGGTCTCGAATACGAGCTCGACATCGTTACCGTCGATGATGACAGGCTCAAGCCCATACGCTTCGGCGCGATCCGCTGCCGGGTGCTCGACTGCCGTTACGGCATCGATCGGCGTGTACTCCATGTACAGGTTGTTCTCGCAAACGAACACGACCGGGAGCTTCCAGATAACGGCGAAATTCAGCGCCTCGTGAAACGCTCCGATGTTCGTCGTGCCATCACCGAAGAAGCACACGGCGACTTGCTTGGTTCCGCGATACTGCGCGGACCACGCCGCACCGGCGGCAATCGGCAGATGTGCGCCGATGATCGCGTAGGAGCCCATCGCGCCGTGCTCGACGCTCGTCAGATGCATCGAGCCGCCTTTGCCGCGCATGAGACCGCATTCGCGTCCCATGAGCTCGCCGAGGATGCCCGTCATCGACGCGCCCCTCAGCAACGTATGGTTGTGGCCGCGGTACGTGCAAAACGTGTAATCGTCTGGGCGCATAGCGGCAGCGAAGCCGGTAGACACGGCTTCTTGACCTAGGGCCAAGTGGCTCGTGCCCTTGACGAGATTTTGCATGAACAGATCGTAAGCGCGTTGCTCCATCTGCCGCGCCCGCGACATCATGCGGTAGAGCTTGAGCCGCAATTCGTTGTCGATCGCGACAATGTCGCCGCCGCTGCCGGGTAAAGTCTGTGTCAGAAATCCCTGCTCCATATCTGCCTCAATACTCGTTAGCGATGAAGAGCTCTTGCGCCGGGAACAGCGTGATGACTCTGCAACCATCGGCTGTCACGACGACCTCTTCCTCAATGCGCGCGGCGCCGTTGCCGTCGGCTGCCGGACAGTAAGTCTCCAATGCGAACACCATGCCTTCTTTGATCTCGAACGGATTGTCGAGCGAGACGAGTCGGCTGATGATCGGACGCTCGTGCAGCGCGAGACCGAGCCCGTGGCCGAACTGCAGGCCGAAGGCCTCCATCTCGTTCGCAAAGCCGAACTCCGTCGCCTCGGGCCAACGCTCTGCAATCTTGTCGGTTGTCATGCCGGGCCTGACGAGCTCGATCGCGATATCGATCCACTCACGCGCGCGGCGATAGGCGTCACGTTGCGCCGGGGTCGCAGAGCCGACATTGAGCGTGCGGTAGTAGCACGTCCGATAACCCATATACGCCTGGATCACGTCGAAGAACGCTTGATCGCCAGGCCGGTACATCCGGTCGGTAAAGTTGTGTGGATGCGGCGCACAGCGTTCGCCGGATACGGCATTGATCGCCTCGACGTCGTCGGAACCGGCTTCATACAGCTGATAGTTTGCGAGCGCAACGAGCTCGTTCTCGCGCGCACCGGGCTTGAGCTCCTCGGCAATAAGCTGATACGTGCCGTCGACCATAGATGCGGCCGTGTTCAGCAGCACGATCTCATCCATGCTCTTGATCTCACGCGCATCGAGCATGACCTGCTGCCCGTCACGAACGTCGAGTCCCGCAGCCTTGAGCGCCTCGAGCATCGGCGGCTCGCTGACGTCGACGCCGACAGGCATATCGGCCACACCGTCGGCCTTGAGCAAGCCCGCAATCTCCTCGGCCGCTTGCTTGAACAAGCCGGCGTCGGGCGCAACGGCACCACGCAGGCCCAGCATGCCGGCCTTGCAGCGATCCGGCTCGAGCCACGGGGCGAACATCCGGTGGTGCGTTGCTGCGGAACCGAAGTCCCAGATGTAGGGCTCGGAGTTGCCTGTCAGCATGGCGTAGCGGCAGATTTTGTCGCGCGACCACTCACCGATGACGCTGCCCGTGATGTATCGGACGTTGTTGTTGTCGAAGCAAAGCACGGCGCCGAGGCCTGACGCCCTGAGCGCCTCGCGTGTGCGAGCGAGGCGATAGCGGCGTAGGCGATCGAAGTTGACGCGCTCCTCGAAATCGACGTTCATACGTCCCGGAGACGCGATCGGCCGATCCCAGTTCCAGTTCGGCGCAAGATCGTTTTTAGTACTCGTGGCCATTAGCGTGGCTCTCCAAACTCAATTCGAAAGATTCTTGATTAGTGATCGTGCTTATGACCCGGCCGACCGTGTCTGTGTCCATGGCTACAGGTCTGTGGCTTCGGGCGCTTCTCGAGCGGCAGCTTCGCAGCGGCCATCGCCGCGAGCGCACTCTTGCTGCATCCACACGGCGTCGCCGCGGCGAGCTTCTTGTTCACGACGGTGCTGCGGCGGATCGGCTTGCCCATGAGCCCGAGCCCGCCCGTGACGATGCGGCGAACCGGATCGCCCGTCTCCGGATGCGTCTTGAGGGGCTCATCCGTCATGCGCTGAAACACTTCGAAGCGCTCGGGCGCGCGCCCGTCGGTTGGCATCGACTCATAGATATACGTGGGCACTGACTACTCCTGACTGGACCGTTTTAGACGATGTTCTCGCGCCTGGATGGGCCGTTGGACCCGCAGCCGCGGCGGCGCCAGCCGGCGTATTCTAGCGTAAATCGCAATGGTTAACGGCTTACCCACTGAACCAGGCTCCGTAGATCAGACGTACGGCCATAACCGCGAGAATCGTCCTTATGACTAACGTAAACACCCTGGGCGCGACGATCTCGCGCAGCCACATCCCCGGGCGCATCGCCAAGAGTCCCGGGATCAACGCGATCGAGCTCTCGAGAATTTGCTCGACCGAATACGCCTGCAAAACCAACAACACGAAAAAATGCGCACCCGCGAACGCCGCGAACGCCGTTGAGATCGCGAATACGTACGAACGCGACGTCAGTCCGAGCGAGTCGAGGTACGGCGCGATAACCGGCGCGCAAATGCCCGTGGCAGCCTGCATCGCCCCGGCGCCGAAACCGGCCGCAGGCGCGAGCTGACGACGCGCCTGCATCGACAGCGAAAAATCCGAATGTACGAGTCTGAACACGAGATAAGAGCTGATCCACAGTGCGAGGACGGTCGCAAGCCAATGATCCGGCGTCAGATAAAGCACACCGGCGCCAAGCGCGGCACCCGGCACGCCGGGCAACAGCAGCCGCCACATCTCCGGCATGTCATCGATGCAGTCGCGGTAGGTAAAGGACTGCCATACATTGAGGACGACCGTCGGCACAATCATGATCAGCACGGCTCGCTCGACGCCTAAGAACGCGGCCATGATCGGAATCGCGACCATGGGTAGCCCCATGCCCGTGAGCCCCTTCGTCAGACCGCCGGCGCCGAGCGCGACGCAAATCACGGTCCATTCCTGCCAAGACAGCGCCACGCGTGCTTCCCTCTGCTCTGAGCCGCCGACCCGGGCGCGTAATCCCGAGACGGTTGCTAATCGTTGCCTACTTGCGCTAAGTTTATGCAATCGTTTGCAGAATAGCGAGAGTCCAGGGCACCCAGCGCGGTTTCGGGGCTATACTATGTGGCTAACAATCTAGGGGTAGAGCTATGAACTTCGATTCGGCCATTCATTCGCGAGATTCATTGGTGCGCGGCGCGCGACGCATTGCGGCGCTCGTGCTGGCAACCGTGCTCGTCGCCGGTTGCGGCGGCGGTGCCGGCGGCGGCGGAGAAGCTGCCCAGGATCAGGTTTACCTGATCAAATTCCCCCACGTGACAGCGCCTGGTACGCCGAAAGGCCAGGCCGCGCAGCGCTTTAAAGAGCTAGCCGAGGCGCGTTTCCCGGGACGCGTCGTGGTCGAGGTCTATCCGTCCAGTCAGCTCATGAACGACGACGACTCACTCGAGGCGCTCGCATTCGGTGAGATTCAGATGATCGCCGTGTCGCTGTCGAAGTTCGATCGTTTCACGCATTCGTATCAGGTGTTCGATCTACCGTTTCTGTTCCCGAGTCTCGAAGCCGTCGAAGCGTTCCAGGCCAGTCCGGCCGGACGCGCGACGTTGACCGAGATCGCCGACCGAGGTTTCCTCGGGCTCGCGTTCTGGCACAACGGCATGAAACAGCTCTCCGGTCCGCTCCCGCTGCAGATGCCGGAGGATGCCGACGGCCTGAAGTTCCGCATCATGGAATCCGACGTGCTTCAGGCACAGGTTCTGCAGATCGGCGGCAGCCCGCAGAAGATGGCCTATGGCGAGGTCTATCAGGCGCTGCAGACCGGCGCGATCGACGCGCAGGAAAACACCTGGTCGAACATCTACTCCTCGAAGTTCTACGAGGTGCAGCCGTACATCACCGAGAGCAATCACGGCTACATCGGCTACCTCGTCGCTGTGAATCCGCAGTTCTGGCAGTCGCTGCCTGATGACATCCGCGTAGGCTTAGAGGAAGTCATGGCCGACGTTACAGCCTGGGGCAATGCGCGATCTGCCGAAATCAATCAGCAGGCACGCGCGAACATCGCCGAGTCCGGACGCAGCGAGATTATCGAGCTCAGCCCCGAAGAGCTCGCGGCCTGGCAGGAAGCCATGCGCCCGGTCTGGGATCAGTTCTCCGACGACATCGGCGCAGATCTGATCGACGCGGCGATTGCGTCGCGGCCGTAGTCCCGCACAAAAGCGGCTTATCGGGCATTTCGCATGAACGCGGTTGTCGCGCGCATCCACGACTTTCTCGACCGTCTCGAGGAAGTCTTCATGGCAGTCGCTCTCGCGTTCATGACGCTACTGACGTTCATCCAAGTCATTCTGCGTTACATCTTTGGCACGGGCTGGGTCTGGTCGCTCGAGGCGACGACGTATACGTTCGCCTGGCTCGTGCTCATCGGCATGTCCTACTGCGTGCGCGAGCGCGCGCACATCGCTGTCGACCTTCTCGTCAGTAAGCTGCCGGCCGTCACACGGCGCATCGTCATGCTCGCGGCGATTGGACTGTGCGTTGTTTACTGCGCACTCATGATCTACGGCGGCGCGATTTTCGTGGACCGGCTCATGATGCTCGGCAACAACGCGCGCGACATTCCGTTGCCGCGCTGGTTGCTGACGAGCATTCTGCCGATCGGCTTCGGCCTGCTCGCAATCCGGTTCTTGCAGGTCGGCTGGCGCGTTCTCGGCAGGGACAGCCAAGCTGCCGGCTTCGGCGAACGCGAGTCCGCTCCACACGTACGCGAAGAATAAGTCATGAGTGCCGTCGTTCTTTTGCTCGTTCTTTTCGCATGCCTGGCGATGGGCATTCCGGTAGGCATCTCGCTCGGACTCGGCAGCATCACGACGATTCTCTTATTCGCGGATCAATCGCTGTTGTCTCTCGCGCAGCGATTCTTCCACACGATGCAGATCTACCCGCTGCTCGCGGTGCCGTTCTTCATCACGGCGGCGACGTTCATGACGACGGGCGGCGTTGCCAAGCGAATGATCGCGTTCGCCAACGCGCTCGTCGGTCACTTCCGCGGCGGTCTCGCGATGGCCGCGCTACTCGCCTGTGCATTCTTCTCTGCCGTATCGGGATCCGCACCTGCGACAGTCGTTGCCGTCGGCAGCGTCATGATCGGCGGCATGATCAATTCAGGCTATACGCCGCGTTTTGCCGCTGGCGTTATCTGTAACGCGGGAACGCTTGGTATCTTGATACCGCCGTCGATCGTCATGGTCATCTACGGCGCGGTGACCGAGTCCTCGATCGGCAATCTGTTCATCGCCGGCCTCTTGCCGGGCATCCTTCTGACGATCGTCATGATGACAACCGTCGCGGTCATCGCCAAGAAGCAGAATCTACCGCGCCAACCCAAGGCGACGCTCAAAGAAACGATTCGCGCTGGGCGCGATGCGTTCTGGGGCTTGCTGCTGCTCGTGATCATTCTCGGCGGAATTTACGCGGGCGTGTTCACGCCGACCGAAGCCGCTGCGGTCTCGGCGGTCTATGCGTTCGTCGTAGCTGTTTTCCTCTACGGGGACATCAAGCTCAAGGCCGTGCCCGAGGTGCTGACCGAAAGCGCCAAGGTCACAGCGATGCTGATGTTCATCATCGCAAACGCTTATCTTTTCGCGTTCGTGCTCACGACCGAGCAGATTCCGCAGCTCGCTTCGCAAGCGATTGTCGAGATGGGCCTGCCGCCCTGGGGCTTCTTGATCGTCCTCAACATCCTGCTGCTCGTGGCCGGCAACTTCATGGAGCCGACCTCGGTCGTGCTGATCCTGACGCCGATCGTGTTCCCGATCGCGATGCAGATGGGTATCGACCCCGTGCATCTTGGCGTCATCATGGTGCTCAATATGCAGATGGGGCTCGTCACACCGCCGGTTGGGTTGAATCTGTTCGTAACCGCCGGCGTTGCGAAGATGCCGATGGAGAAAGTGATTCAGGCGTCGCTGCCGTGGCTCGCCGTGCTGTTGGCCGTGCTCATCGTGATCACCTACATCCCGTGGGTGTCACTCGTGATTCCACGCACCCTCGGCCTGGTCTAGCAGCCGGGCCTACGCCAGCGAGTCAAACTCAGCGCAGAGCCGCGGAAGGAGGGCATCCACGTTCCGTGGAGAGGAAAGAAAACGGTCTACCTTGCGGGGAATGTAGACCGCCCCCTTTCTCAATCGCCGAGGAGATCAGTTCTGCGTTTCGGCCATCTCTCTGACGAGCCGCGTGTTGTACACGCGTGGCGAATCGCAGCTCATCACGCGCCCGGCTGTTTGTCCGAGGCGCTGGAATCCACCGCCGTTATACAAGAGCTCGAAGTATTCGCCGAGCTCATCCCAGGACGAATAGCCTCTGACCCACTTGAAGGAATAATCGGCATCGGCTTCCTCGCCCGCAGCTGGTCGAAGAATCCAGTGCCCATTGACGGAACCGTTCTCTGCAAGGAAATCGACATAGTCGACGATGGCAGCGCGCGCCTCCGGCCCGATCCGGCCCTCGTTGATCGTGCAGTTGGTAAATGCGGCCGGAGTTATCCCGGTCGCCTCTGCCGGTGGCTGAACGGTATTGATGGCGAATGCCTGGTGGAGCGGACACTCGACGACCTCGGCAAAGTCGTCTTGGATCTCACTACCCTCGGTAAGCCATCGCTGCATGCCGCCCAAAGCCGCGCCGTTCTCCCAGATACCGACCCAGAGAACATCGTATGGGAATGAACCGGCCGTGAAGTGTGGTGACAAGACGACCCCGGTGTAGTCGTTAGTATCGTTTTCATCCATCCATTCGTTCCACGAATCGATGACGGCGTTGAGATCGTCCATGTCAGCGCCCTCGACGAAATTACAGCCGAAGAGCTCCATCGGTCGCCAAATCGGCGCCTCGTCCTGCGCATGGACGCTCGGCATTGCCACAATCAGTAAGAACGGCATCGCAAACCGCATAGTCAATTTCTTCATTATTCTTCTCCTACCTCGTCCGAGCGGATTAGATTATGGCCGTATGATTTTCTTGCGTAATACAGCCGCTTCTCAGATACAGCGTCCTTTCG
>JABAOH010015246.1_pt2 | contig 11667 bp, 23 predicted proteins | sample 7062181 | NCBI WGS metagenome assembly JABAOH01 (sample SAMN14538630, study PRJNA623070) | marine sediment metagenome | biome: marine biome [ENVO:00000428]; feature: marine pelagic biome [ENVO:01000023]; material: deep marine sediment [ENVO:00002113]; isolation source: pool of 5 deep marine... | reverse complement strand
AAATCTACTGTATTATCATTAAATTCACTATTAATTTTTAATTCAATCTCGGATTTAACAAAATTATCTAATTTTTCTTCTGACTCGTATAATAAAGCATCTTCATAGCTTATATGATATTCATGATCTTTATATTTAAATAATATATAGTCATTTTTAAATTCTTTTTCCATTTATGAATTCCTTTTTCTTAATTAGATACTTCTTCACCATCCTCATCATTTTCCATATAAAATTTCAATTCTTTGATTTTTTCTTCTAAATTAGGTACATCATCCGTACTTAAAACAATAGCTTTAAATTTAACTAATCCACAAGTATTCAATATATCAGTTAATTCTGCTAAATCTTCCTTATTACATTTAATCATAATATTTACTAAATCTTCATTTTCCATATTTACTTCCTTTTATTATAAACATCTATTTAATCTATTTGCTAGTTCATCCAAATCTATTTTATATTCAATACTTTCTAACATAAACAATAATTTTAATTGAGTCATATAAGTAATATCTTCATTTGTCTTTTTATCAATTACCTGTATATTATATCCTTCCTTAATCATTTGTTTAATATCTGTTAAATTAACATAACCTTTGTTTTTTGTATCGTATAATTTCCTATTACTACTATATCTATAGATAAGTCTTAGCATATAAAAATCTCCTATATTTGTTTAGCCTTACATTTAATTGCTTTACTTGTTTTTATCGTATTTTCTAATATTTGTATGTCTATTAATCTAATCACAGGAGACATTTCAGGAGGAAAAAACACAACTTTATACCACTTATTCCAAACAACATTCTCAATTAATATCATAGCTTTGCTGTCAAAACTATCAAAAAAACAATCTCCCCCCACATATTTAGGTATTTGAGTAGGCAATTCGGCAGCCTCCAAAACCTTATTAACATAAGACAAGTTAATTAGCTTCCCTTCTTCACAAGGTGTTTTAGTTCTACTTGTGACGCCCTTACTAGTACAAAAATAGGCACCGCCTGCATTATAAGCAGCAATCCCCAATCTGATATTATTATCATATTTTTTAAGTAAATCTCTTAAATATAAGCCTGCAAACCAAATATTTATTCTAGGATACATTAAATCTTTTGCTGTAATATTTTTATCATACATTCGGGCCGTCTCTAACTTAATCTGACATATTCCATAAGAAGGGCTGCCTCCATCATCTTTATTTATAACATTTCTAAAATGTGATTCTGTATAACATATTGATTTAAGAAGATTTGGTGGCTGTATTCCTAAAGTCAATGTTATGATAGCTATTATTTGAGGTATACTCATGCTTATTATCCTATTTAACAATTTTTAATATATGTTGCTCTGTTAATTCTAAGTATATTACATTAGATCCGTTAAGTAAAGAGTTATTTATTAAAGACTCTTTGAAGTGCAATCCCTTTAAAATAGATGTGCTTAAATCACAATCTTCAATTAAACATTTATTTATATATGTATTTGTAAAGTCTGTATTTATAAACTTACAATCTCTAAATGCTATATGCTTTAATTTAGCTCCTTTAAAATTAAAGTTTTTAAAAAGACAATTAGTAAATGCCGTTGATTTTAATAAACCTTCTTCTAAACTTAAATCACTTAAATCTAAATCTATAAAAGAGGCTGGTCTACCTAATTTTCCTTTAGATGATTTAAATAATTGATGTGTTTCTACTAATTTATCTAATTCTTCTTGTGTTAGTTTTTTCATTTATATCCTTTATTCTTAAATTCTCTTCTAATATCACTTTCTATTCGAGTTTTCAAGTAATGACAACATTTACATAATATTTGTAATCCATTTATATCTACAAATAATCTATTATAAAAACCATTCCAATCATCATCATCCCAACCTTCTAACTTTATTACAGGATTTATATGATCTATTTCATAATCCATATTTATTAGATCAGGTATTAATTTATACTCTTCTTCTGTGTAACCCTCCGGCCTTTTACAGCATGCTTGCTCACATCCTGCACAAAACATTATTTTATCACCCAACTCATATTTAATCTTACATTGTTTATATTGAGGAGACCATCCAAATACTCGGCGCGCATAAGCCACTATATATTGTTTTGATTTTTTATCCATCTTCTATAATACTTTTGTTTAAAATTAAGAAATTTTCATAGTAATTAATCCTATTATAACTAATATTAGGCCAAAAATAAAGCCTTTATTTGCTTCATAACGCCCTAAAACCATAGGAACATATATAAAACAGCAGGTTACAATAGTATCAAATATAATTCCATTTCTTAATATATTTTGAGGGTTTAATTTAGCTATTATAAGCCAACATAAATTGCCCAATAATGCTATTATCAGGCCCTTTATGAAGTAATAAGCTGTAATTGAAGCATTACAAGATATGTATGAGTATATCGAGTATAGTATGAATACTGATATAAATAATATAAGATTCATTTATTTTTTAATTTATCCTCTATTCTATCAATTCTTCTAGCATTATAAATAACTACTAAAGTTAAAAAAGCTATATAAATTACATCTAAAATATCCATCTTCTATAAACCTTTATTAAAATTATTTAATCTTTACATGAGGAATAATAATCTTACCTATCCATCTATTTCTCTTATTCAAAATCATTGGAATAAATGTAGGAATACCGTCCTCAATAACACCGCATCCTAAAATAGGTTTATCTTTCATCTTCTTACCGTAAGCAAATGCATATTTATGCCTATCTATAAGACATCCACAATTAAAGCCATATAATAAAGAAGCTTCATTGGCCCAATACAATATACCTGCATGACTATGAATGTGTCCAATAACTGTAGATTGCATATTACCAATGGCCGACTTCTTAGCGGCCGTCATACCACTAAACCCTTCACCATGTTCGTATCTTACACCATCTACTTCCCAATATTCACGCCATTCCCATCCTTTAGGAGCTTCTAAAAATTCATGATAATCCCTTAAAAATGCTTTAGGAATACCACTTGTAAAAGCTTTTCTAAAAGGTCTAGCAGTATGATTTGAGGTACAAACCATTACTTTTGGAAACATTTCATATAATTTATGCATGTCTTTTAATGCTGCTTTTAATTCATCTCCGGCGCTATATCCATCAGGATCATGGTCCCAATTACCTAATGCATGAAAATCTACTTCATCACCTAAATGAACTATATGATCGAATTTACCATAATACTTATTTACTTCCTTTAAGAAATTTAAATGATCTCTATGAGCAAATGGGTATTGTGTATCTGGAATTGCTAGTACTCTTGCCATTTATCCTAACCTCACGTAATAGTTAATACTTATTAATATTATTGAACATATATAAAAAGCGTGCCAAGCTATAGTTTTTTCTGGTATATCACGCATTCGCACAAATCCATCTACTCTAGTAGTTTGTTTGATAAATATATCGTTTTTAGCTTTTATATCAAATATCATAAACTTCCTTTTAATAATTCAAAAGTTTTATTAAAAGCTTCTACATCATTAAATATCCATTGAGCTTCGCTACTTTGAGTTAATCCAATAGTATCTGATACATAATCTTGTAAGGCAGGTAACATACTAAAATATTTAATACTTATCTGAGGAACCATGATAATATTACCAACTTCTACTTCTAAATCATCCTCTTCATAACCTTCACCCACAGCTAAAACTACACACAGATGAGGTTTATTTTCAGACATACTCATGACGTCGGGCCTATTTGAAGCTTTTAATATAATTCCTGATGATGTTTTAACCTCAGTTTCATCTAATCTTTCGACCAGTATGTAATTACCTTTGAGATTGTATAATTCCCCATTTTCAGGTAGTTTTTTAAACTTTTCTAAATACATAGATTCTTTTAAATTCATCTATATTGCTCCTTATTAAAATTATTCGTAATAACCTTCTAGTAATGTATGTACAAATTCATAAACCATTTTACCATTTCCCTCATCTATAAAATCTTTTGGTGATTTTGTTTCATCTCTATAATCTAATAATTTATGAGGCCTATTATACCAAGCATTTAATTTAGCCGTATCATTTAAAAAATATCTTAACATAATATCTTTAACCATTTCTTCATAATTAACCATTAAAAGCCTCTCTTATAATACTTAGTTTATCATCATCACTCTTACCTTGCAAGTAATATTTTGCAGTATCTATATTTGACCAACCAAATACATCTAATAAATCTGCTTCATTCATACCAAAATCTGCAAATTTCGTAGCTGCTAATTTTCTTAACATATGTGGAGTTAATTCTATTTGTTTTAAAGCTCTATAGAATCTACTATATGATTTATTATATGAAACATTTTTAAGAGAAGAAGAAGGAAAGTAAACTTTCCGATATTTACCTCCCTTCCCCTTAATCAAACAATCCATATCTAAAGTAAATGACTCACTCCATCTCATCCCTGAGCTTATTATTTGTAGTGCTTTATCTCTAATATCTTTTTGAGGTAATGTATTAATTCTTTTAATAGCTTCTTTGTAGTCTATTTTTAGTTTTTTTCTATTATAAACATGTTTAAATAGATTTGCATTTGATTTTATCCAATCTTTATATAACATATCTTTATTAGTAAATAAATAGAAATCAGCTACTCTTTGAAATATTACTTTTATCGAGTATTTTTTATAGTTTTTATTAATAAGATAGTTATATAAATCTATTGGATTATCTGTAATATGTTTACAGACAGCATTTAATTTAGCCCTTTCATTTTTAATAGTTGTGGCCGCCCAACAGTTAGATTTAGATTTTATATATTCATCTATATTATTTAGATTCATCTAATAACTCCTTAATTAATTCTTTAAGATCATCATTATTTTGACTCATCATATCTTTAAGAGCTAATAACTTATCTAAGGGTTTATCACCAATAGTTTTAAAAAGTAAATCTAATTGAGATTGTAGTATTTGTAAGTCGGGATTATCTGCTAATAATCTATCACGTTCTAAAAGTAATTCTTCTAAATTAGTCATTTTAATATCCTTTTTGTTTTTCATATTAATATTATATAACTAATTTAAATATATTACAAGTTATTTTTTAGGTACTTTTGTTAATGCTTCATAAAGACTTAATGTGCTTTTGTTTAAAACATCTATATTATGGATTATTAAAGCATTTTGTTTGCCTAATTCAGTTATATTATCCATTACTTTAGTATCTTTATTTGATTTCAAATCAATATTATTTAATATAAAACATAATGTATAACATAATATAGAAACTACAACAATAGAAGGATGTATTTGATATATAAATGTTACAAAAGCCACTAGTGCTAATATAAGGCCTTTAACTAATGTAGTAAATAATTCTTTAACTGTACTCATTTATTATCCTCGAAGCAATTATAAAAATTGTCAAATTTTAAATTATTATTTCTCTCTATCCTCTTAACAAAATCATTAAATCTTATATCTTGAGGATGCCAAAACTCTTTTATTTCACTTAATATATTTGAATAGTAACATGCACTTTCTAATAGATGTAAAGGTATTTTACACTCTTTATTTAAATCCCTTTCTAAATGAGAAAGTAATTTACCTACTTCCATATTACCTATTTTAGAGCTTGCTTGTGCCCTCCAAATATTATATAAAAGTATGGCCAAATTAAATGTAGATACCTTTACTGATCTATTCATACTATCCTACTTGTTTATTTTTTAAAGCTTCAATTTTAGCATTTATTTCTTCTTCACTTTTAACAGGTTTAGAAACTCTTTTAGAAAATCCGGGCGCTTCTTGAGGTACTTTAACAATCACATATGCTGAATCAAAGGTACGGCCCGAATTAGAATTGGTACGCTCAGAAATGAAGGTATCTAATTTAATTGCTGATGCTTTGTTTTTTTCCTCTTCATCTTCAATTGTATTTACTTTACTAGTTTCTAATACGGTCATTAAAGCATCTATTAAATCTAATACTTGAGGTCTATTTAGATAGAAACTATGTCTAGCTTTCCATTTACCTGTCTTACAATCATCTGAAAAAATGTATTGCTTGTAGCTTACAATAGGTTCTTTTTTTTGTTCTTCACTCATTAGTTTTCTCCTTTATAAGTGTTTTTATTTGATCTATAGTTTCTATTACTGGATACATGCCGCCGCCATCCGTTAAAACAACAGTAGCTTTTAAATTAGGATTATGTTCTAATCCACATATTTTATCTATAAAAAATAAAGCAATATGCTCTTTAGATTTTGTGCTAGTTAATTTTATCGTTTTTATAAAATCTCCCTACAGTTAGAATTTATCTTAATATTTAATAAAATTATATAAAAACATCCCTAAAGGGAGACTTATAAAATCTTATCTATAATACCTAATTCTATACACTGATCTGCATTAAAATATACTTCATTATGTTTGGCCAAATTATCCCAATACAATACATCTTCACAGGAATTTTCAGCCATTATTCTACAAAATTGTTGCATCTCTCTATTCATCTGATAAATCTCTTGTCTTTGTATATGAGCGCGATCAAAAGGTAATTCCGTATGAATTTCATGAAACATGAACCAACTTTCTTTAGACATTTTTCTTATATTACCACTTACTAAAAGTATTGTGGCTGCCGACATTATTTTACCGTAGCCTTCAGTTATTACTTTATTAGATTTATGTAAATTACTAGCTTCTATTCTATCTTTTATAGCTAATGCGCTGTAATAATCTCCACCAAAACTATTAATTCTGATTGTGACTTTCTTTCTATCTAATTCAAATATATTAAAAGCTTCATCTAGAATATCAAAATAATCATCATCAATTGAGCCATTTATTCTAATAGAACGTCTATTAAGATTAATGCCCCATTCTAAAAAATAGATAAATAAATCTTTAGACAGCTTTTTATTCATTTTTAGCCTCTATTTTTCTAATAATATTGTTAAACTCCTCTATATTAACTTTAGTCTTAGATATATATTCAGTATAGTCCTTATCTGTTCTGGCCTCATAAGCAGGGATTATAATCTTCTCTAGTTTATTGACAATAGTTTTAGATATAGAAGTTAAAGTAACAGATTCTTTTTGAGATAAATCAGTATAATCATTATTAGGACATAATTTATTCTTAAGTCTTTTATATTCTTTTATATCATTTTTAACATTCTCATTAATAACCTTCTTTAGCTCTAAAATAGTAATACACCTTTGAATGGATTTGGATAGTAGTTCTTTTTGAGTCTCGTTAAATATTATTTTCATTATTTACTTCTTCTTAATGCAAAATGTGGCCTTGGAGTTTTTAAATATCTTACTTCATATATTTTATCATTTTTTAATTTAATTTTTCTAATCTTTTGTTTATTCAATTCTTCACATATTAAAGCTTCTATCTCTTTGTTATTATCTATACTGTCAAGATTTGCTTCATACTCTTTAAACATTTTATCTAATTCTCGTTTATTCTTAACTTTATCCCATTTAGTGGGCCAATCTTTATCAGGAAACTTTTTAAAATACTCTTTCAAAGCATCTTCATTCCAACATTTATCTTTATAATTACAAAAAGCACATCTTATTGATCCTAATTTAAAATCTTTTTTAAGTGTATCAGGAGATTCTTTATTTACTTCCACTGTTTTATAAACATCATTATATTTTTGTTTTACTTCTTCTGCCAGATCTTCACAAGGATTGAATCTTATCTCAAACATTTTACTATCGTTTTTAACATAGTAGAATAAAGAACAATGGTCAAAACCTCTTTCTTTAATAAAAGGACTATTTGCATAAGAATTTAATTGTAATATATTATTAATTTTAAAATCATCTTTTAATTCTGCCACAAATGCTTTAGTATCTTCAGCGTAAAAACATTTGTCACTTAAAGCCTTAATACTATCCATTTCTTTATATTTAGCCATTTGTTCATCTATTCTAGTAGAATGAAATCTAGAAAAAGCATCTTTAGTACTTTTAATATCTGCTATACATTTATATTTATCTGAAACTAAACATAAATCTAAACTACCTTCAATTATTCGCCCATCATCTAATTTAAATATAGTTACCGTTTGTTGTTGATATCTTACATTAAAACCAAAATGTTTTCTTAATACTTTTAAATGATTTATTGCTGAATATTCTATACTATGTCCGACACTTAATAATCTAATTACGTTAGGCTCTCTTTTCTCAGTTATTGGTAATTTTTTAACATATTCCTCTAATTCATAACCTAATTCTCTTGTGCATTTGCCTGCACTTGAAGGTCTTAACGGGTAGTATTTTCTTATTTCAGAATCTTTTTCATAATCTGATATTAAAGCTGAATCTAATAAATCAATATATCCTATTTCTGGGCCTTTTATTTTAGTCATTTTTACCGCTTTTCATCAAGTGATCAAATAATAATTCCACTATGCTATTATGAAATTCTTTAATATTAGTATTGTTATTTAAAGTTATATCAATATACATTGGATGTACGCCTGACTCAGAAGCATGTCCTTTTATTCCATCATTTTTTATTCTGCTTGGACCACATACTCTGATAAGAATTCCATTGTTGTTTTTAATATATTTAGCTTCATTATCAAATCTAACATCATCTATTATAACTAGATCATTAGGATCTTGTATATGCTCCTCTATGTTTTTATGTAACCTATCAATCCATATATCCTGAGAAATAGTATTACGCCCCCATTCTGTGCCCAATAGCTGCAATAATTTCCTGTCTTTAACATCTTTTCTACCTAAATACTGATTTGCCATAGAAGCTATATGTTTTATAGGATCAGCTAAACTAGGCGTTACTAACATGTTTACAAAAGGTTTACATAAAGCTTTTAAAATATCTCTTGCAGTAGATTTACCTACTCCTTTAGTACCGGTAAAAGCAATTAAATTTGTTTTTAATTTATTTGACATAATTATTTTTCCCAATGATTTGATATATTTCCTTCTACTTGTAATGGTATCACACCATGGCAGCTTTGTAAAGTATAGTTAGTCATTTTTTCTTCAATTTTTTTCTCATTTTCTTTTATTTGAGTATTATCAGGTACTTCTATGACTAATTCATCGTGTACTAATAGTAATGGATGTAGGTCTTTTTCTTCTAATATGCGCGCGCCTGACTCTAAAACTAAATCACTAGCCGATCCTTGAATTAAACTGTTAAAGCCTGTCATATATACATCATCTTTATCAGGTATTTTTAATTTTCTACCCATTATATTAGTTACTGATAAGCCTTTTTCTAAATGTTTATCTAGATTTTCTTTGAATTTAAAAGCTCCCATAAACTTTTCTTTAAATAACTTAATTTTAAAAGAACAATCTGCATCTGACCAATTAAAGCCATGTAATATTGAAGTTGTCTTTAATCTATTTTTACCCGAACCATAAAATAAACTTAAATCTACTACTTTACATAAATCCCTTTCTGCTTTAAATTTCTTTTTAACTTCTGATGTATCGCAGTTTACGTATTCCACTAAGAATTTAGTAACGTAATTATGAAAATTATCTCCATTTATTAATAAATTACATAAATTATGATCTTCACTTAAATATGCTATCAATACTGGCTCAATCCCTGACATATCTTTTGTTATTAATTTATAACCTTCTCTAGCTATGAATATTTCTTTTAGATCGGCCGGCACTTGTTGTAAGTTAGGATTAGACGAGCTTAATCTGCCTGTTTTAGTACCACCTATATTAAAACTGCAGTATAAAATATCATCAACCAATTTTTCTTTATATGAGGGAAAATAACTTGTATTTAATTTATTTGTTTTTGAATATTCTTTATATAATTTTACATAAGGTTTATTTTCTAATAATAATCTATTAATAACTTCTTTTCCCACACCTTTTTTAATAATTTCTTTGCCTTTTTCTCTTTTTTTATAGGTTATATCATATCCCAAACACTCTTCAAATAACCAAGCAACTTGTGATTTACTTGAAAAAGATATTGTTTTAGGCGCTTTTTGTAAAGCTGATCTCAGTAGTTTTTTATATTTTAATTTTAACTTACTTTCTTTTTCTTCTTTTAATTCTTCTTTAATTTTATTAACTGCATTATAATACATATTTTTGTATTTTTCATATAATTTTTGTCTTTCTTTTTTAGCATATAATTTATTATATTTTTCCAATTCTTTATCTAGTTGCTTTAATAAATCAATTTCTTTATTTTTATATTTAATTTCTAACTCAGACATCTTATTAAGATCTAATCTTATACCTCTATATTCGGCCTCATATAACATCTTTTCCCATTTAAGTAGTTTATCTTTATAAAATTCATATGTATTTTCTTCTTCCAATTTTCTTTTTAAAACAGATTCTAAATTATAGGTATATTTACAATCTAAGAACAAATATTCTTCATCCGAATGATCTTCATTTTCCCAAAAAGGTTCTATATTTAAATGATAAGGAGCTAAAGTTTTTAATGAGTATTTTCCTGCGACTCTGTGTATTTGTTTACCTAGTTTTTTATTTAAAGAATTTCTTTTAATATTATAAAACATTAACCATTTTTCAGGAATCTTATCACTTAATGCAATGGCCATACATCTTGTATCATCTGACCACAAATCTTTAGATATAAATAAACCTTTAGCTCTTAATGTTTTTATATCGAATTTAAAATTTTGTCCTATTAATTCCATATTTTCTTTAGGTAAATCATTAAAAAATAGTTTAAAGTCATTTATACTATCAAAAGATTTAAATTTTTCAGTGTTGTCTTTAAGCCTCCAATATATACCTATTTTAGTTATTTTATTTTTTATATGATGTAAGGCATGATCATGAGGGCATTGATGTACTGTATTATATCCTTTACAAGTTTTTACTCCACAGACTGTTTCTATATCTATTGAATATTTCATTTTATTTTAATCCTTTTAAAAACTCTTTATAATGATTTTCCCAAATGCTTTTTAATATTGCTTCTTCGCCTTTTTCAAATCGGCCTTTTATTACATTTCTGGCATAATTAGTAAGAATATTGAGCATCTTTACTAATTGCTTCTTCGCCTTTTTCAAATCGGTCTTTTATTGCATCTTTGGCATATAGGTAAGAATATTGAGCATCTTTACTAATTGCTTCTTCGCCTTTTTCAAATCGGTCTTTTATTATATTTTTGGCATATAGGTAAAAATCATAAGCATTTTTACTAATTGCTTCTTCGCCTTTTTCAAATCGGTCTTTTATTACATCTTTGGCATAATTGTAAGAATAACAAGCATCTTTACTAATTGCTTCTTCGCCTTTTTCAAATCGGTCTTTTATTACATCTTTGGCATAATGGTAAGAATAATAAGCATTTTTACTAATTGCTTCTTCACCTTTTTCAAATCGGTCTTTTATTATATTTTTGGCATAATGGTAAGAATATTGAGCGTTTTTACTAATTGCTTCTTCGTTTTTCTTAAACACTTCTGAACCAAACAACTTTAATATCTCATTCGTATAATTAAACATTAATTCTATTTTATTCTTATCTAATTTATCATAAATGTGTTTAATTGTATAACTTTTATTAATATCTAAATTTAATTGAGTACAAAAATCTTTAATACCCTCTTTACAAAAACCTAAACTTCTACATTTATTAAAATCTACTGTATTATCATTAAATTC
>JABAOH010146575.1_pt3 | contig 11668 bp, 12 predicted proteins | sample 7062181 | NCBI WGS metagenome assembly JABAOH01 (sample SAMN14538630, study PRJNA623070) | marine sediment metagenome | biome: marine biome [ENVO:00000428]; feature: marine pelagic biome [ENVO:01000023]; material: deep marine sediment [ENVO:00002113]; isolation source: pool of 5 deep marine... | reverse complement strand
CCGGGGAGGAACGGGTTGAACCAGGCGAGCGCCAGCCCGGCGACGAGCCCCGTCAGCGTGATCGCGTCGGGCAGCAGTTGATGATCGAGGTCGGTGAAGAAGAGAACCACCATTCCGAGGGCGAACAGCGCCGAGATCGGGAAGGCGGGTGTCCAGCCGTAGATCTGCCAGGCTCCGAGAACGATGCAGCCGGAGACAAGCTCGACGAACGGATAGCGCAGGCTGATCCGTCGCTTGCAGTGGGCGCAGCGACCCCGCAGGACCAACCACGAAATCACCGGTAAGTTTTGATACCACCGAATCCCCTCTCCACAACCGGGGCATCGCGAGCGCGGCCGCACCACGCTCTGACCCAACGGGAGGCGATGGATGCAAACGTTGAGGAAACTGCCGACGACCAGACCGACCAGCGAGAAATAGATGCTGGCAAGCGGCTCGGGGACCAAGCTCACGACTCCTCCGGCAAGATCCGATCCCGCGGCGCCGCGACGATCCCGGACAGCGGATCGTAGGCGTACGGGCGACCGAAGGGGTCGAGAGGAAGAGCGTCAGTGTAGCCGCTCCGGATCAGCTCGTTGAGGGAATTCGGCCAGCGCCGGTTGTCGAGTNNTTCTTGGACGTCGATCTTGCCTTTGAGGTGCCGCAGCTGTCGTTCCGCGATGCCGATCGTGCCCGCGTCGGCCGCCGGATCTCGCAGGACATCCAGCCACATCGCATAGGCCCGTCGCAGGTCTCCCTTCGCCGCAGCCATCCCGATGCGGGTTCGTTTGACGTAGATCGGCGCCTCGGGCATCGCCTCGGACCGTGCGAAGTACTGCTCGGCGCAATCGTAGCGGTCGGCGTGGTAGCACTCCCAGCCCGCCAGGTAAGGGAGAATCCAGTTGTCCGGGTTGGCTTGCATGCCCTGCTCGAGCAGCTCCAGCCCGGCCTCGAGGTCTTTCGCCTCGACGATCAGGATCAGGGCGCCCATCCAGTAGGCGTCGATGTAGTGCGGATCGAGCTCGGCGATCACGTCACCGAAGATGTGCTCGACGTAACGGAAGCGATCCTCGCGCTCGTAGACCGAGTAGTACTGGATCGCCCACAGGTAGACCAGGTCGGCGAGCAGCGGGGCCTGACCCAGGCTGGCCACCTTGAGGTACTTTCCGTTGGGAAGCAGCAGGAGCGACTTCTCGCGTTGCTCGGGACCCGCCTTCCGCTCGAGGCGCATACCCGACCAGGTCGTCGCGACGGTGCAGGCGACGACCAGAACGACGATCCACAGCTTGCCGCGCATCAAACGAACTCTTTGCGCGAGAACGCCCAGCAGGCCAGCACCACGATCACGACGCCGTAGCCCAGCCCGTAGATCGCGGCCAGACCGACGTAGCCCTCCGGCATCTCGAACCCATGAACCACCTGCGCCTTCAAATCAAGCCGCCTCAGGTTGGGCAGGATCCAGTAGAGCCCGTCGCAGATCCAGCGTGCGATCCCCTCGGGCACCTTCTCGCGCAACACCTGCAGCGACCAGGAGAGATGGCCGGCCACGTAGACCGCGAAAGTCCAGACCGAGGAGAGCACCGGGTTGGTCAGGCTGGAGAACAACAGGGCAAACGCGGTGACGATCGCAAGCTCGACGGCGATCAAGATCACGGCGGGCATCAACGCCCACGGTGATTCGCCGCGCAACAGCAACAGCGAGAACAGCGCGCCCGACATCAGCCCGACGTTGAGCAGCAGCACCGAAAACAGGCCGATGAACTTGCCGAACAGGAACTGCCAGCGCCGGACCGGCTGGGCCAGCAGCGTGTAGACCGTGCGCCGCTCGATCTCCTTGAACACGAGCGAGACGCCGACGAAGACGGCGGTCAGCACGCCGAACAGCGAGATCGCCGACAGACCGACGTCCTTGATGATCTTGTCCTCGTTGCCCACCGTGAGCAGCGACAGCAGCCGCGAGACCCCGATGATGATCAGGGCGAAGACGAGCAGCAGGTAGAGCACGCGATCGCGGATCGCCTCGCGAAACGTGTTGAGCCCGATCGCGGCAACCGCCCCGAACCCGCCGGGATGGCGCTCAAGCATGCGTCGTCTCCGCCGGATCGGGGCTCGGCGTCTCCGTTTCGGCCGCGGCCACTCGCTTCATGAACAGGTCCTCGAGCGTCTCGCGCCGCGGCCACACGGAGACGACCTGTGCGCCGGCGGCTCGAACGGTGTCGAGCAGCTCGCGGAGAGCTTCGATGTCGGCGACGCGAACGAGGTGCTCGCCTTCGCGGCCCGCGGGGCGCGCGGCCTCCACACCCGGTGGCAGCGACCCCCGAACGGTGACCTCGAACCAACGCACGCGGTGCGACACCAGCTCGTCGAGGCTGCCCACCGAGAGGAGCTCCCCCTGCTTCAGAATCGCCACGCGATCGCAGATCATCTCGGCGTCCTGCAGGATGTGGCTGGAGAAGAACACGGTCTTGCCGGCCTCGCGCAGCGCGAGGATCAGGTCGCGCACCTCGCGCCGGCCGATCGGATCGAGCCCCGACATCGGCTCGTCGAGGATCACCAGGTCGGGGTCGTGCTGGATCGCCTGCGCCAGGCCGAGCCGCTGCATCATGCCCTTGGAGAATGCACGGAGGGCCGTATTCTCCCTTCCGGCGAGCCCGACGCGCTCGAGCGTGCGATCGATCAGACCGGCGCGGTCCGGCTTCGCGATTCCCTGGAGCCGGGCGTAGAAGTCGAGGAACTCGCGGGCCGTGAGGTAGTCGTAGAAGTACGGGTTCTCGGGCAGGAAGCCGAGTCGTTTGCGTGCTTCACGGCTCGCCGACGGTCGGCCGAACACGCGGATCTCACCCGCATCCGGGCGCAGCAGACCGAGGATCATCTTGATCGTCGTCGTCTTGCCCGCGCCGTTGGGTCCGAGCAGACCGAAGATCTCGCCGGGGCGCACCTCCAGCTCGACGCCCCGAACCGCGGGATGACGGCCGATGCCGAGATGCCCACTGAAAGCCTTGTGCAGGCCCGTGATGCTGAGGGCCGCCGGGCTCTCAGACGCCATGCCCCACCCCCTGCTCGAGCCGACGCGCGACTTCGAGGCCGTCGAGCAGCGCGCGTTCCATGTAGGAGTACGTCCAGGCCCCGTAGCGTCCGATCAGGTGGACGCCGAACTCCTCGAGCTGCGGCACGACTTCGTCCATGACCCGTTGCCGCTCGGCGTCGAAGATCACGTACCCGGGGTCGATGACGATCCAGTCCGAGGCCAGGATCTTGTCGTCGGGAAGCAGGATGCCCTCGCGCTCGAGCGCGGCCCGCGCGGCCCGCTCCAGCCGCTCGCGATCGGGACGCTGCCCGCGCGGCAAGCCGAATTCGACGTAGAGCGACGATGTCCCGGGGGGCGCCACACCGGCGGAGAAGTTCGTCGGCACGCCGGCGCGGTAGAACGGGGTGTCGGCGTCCGGGAAATAGATCCAATGGGCGCCGTCGGCAACACCGGGGCGCTCGATCCCGAGGTTCCAGCAAGCGACGACGGACCAGTCGAGCCGCGCCGCCTTGTCGGCCAGCCCCTGCGGGCCGCCGCGCGCCATGCGCAGGAAAGCGGGTAGCGGCAACGTCATCACCAACTCGTCGTAGTCGTGGCTTTCACCGCCCTCCGTGCGAACGACGCGGCGATCCAAGTCGACTTCGGTCACGCGCTGCCCGAGTCGCATGTGCTCGACGCGAGCGGCCACGGCCTCCGGCAGTACCCCGATCCCGCCCTGCCTCGGGTAGCGAAACGTCGAGTTGTACCCCATGCCCTCGTTGCGCACGCCGAGCGCCCCGTCGACCACCTCGCGCAACGTCGGCTTGGGGACGGCCCACGAGACCCAGTCGGCCGTCATCTCCGCGGGGCGGCGGCGGAACAGCTTGCAGTTGTAGGGCAGCATGAACGTGTCGCTGATGCCGCGACCGAACACCGCCAGCGACCACTCCTCGAACGACGTCTCGGGGTCGTCGGGGATCGGTCGAGCCAGGCTTTCCGAAAACCCCACCAGGCAATCGGAGACGACCTCGCGCGGCAGGCCGTGGAGGTTGGCCTGGAACGGGAACGGCAGCGTCACGCCGTGGGTGCGGATGCGCGCGTCGCGCTCGATGGTCTCGAAGGCGTCCGGCAGCAGCTCGTCGACGAGTCGGATGATGCGCTCGTCGCGCAGGTGCAGCAGGTGCCCCGTGTAGTCGAACAGGAAACCGTCGACATCACGGGTGCGGCAGAGGCCACCCGGCATCGTGGCCGCCTCCAGCACGAGGTGCTCGCGCTTCCCCAGATGCATCGCGGTGGACATCCCCGCCAGACCGCCGCCGAGAATCAGGATCATCGTTCCCTCACAAACTCATGTCGATGCGCTTGAGCAGGATACCGACCACCAGCGCGGCGGCACTGACCGCACCGAGGACGATGAGCGCCCCGCGCAGCGAGACCAGGGTCATCGTGATGGCGGCGCCGCCGAGCGCCGCCGTCGCGACGTAGGAGGCGACCACGGTTTGCCGCGTGCTCCAGCGCCACTTGCGCAGGCGCAGGGCGACGTGGTCCGGGCTGCCGAGCATGATCGGCAGCCCACGCAGGCGCCGGATCACCATCACGAACAGCATGTCGAAGATCGGCACGCCGAGGATCAACGCCGGCGCCAGCGCCGCGATGGGGTTGCGTTCGGTGTACGAGTTGCTCATCGCGAGCGCGCCCAGCAACAAACCGAGGAACATGCTCCCCGTGTCGCCCATGAAGATCCGGGCGGGCTCGAAATTGTACTTGAGAAAACCGAGACAGGAGCCGGCGATCGCGACGAGCAACGTCGCCGACACGACACCCGCATTGAGATCGGAGACGACGGCGAGCACGAGCGCGGCGACCATCGCCGTCCCGGCGGACAGGCCGTCCATGATGTCGATCAAGTTGAACGCGTTGGTGATGCCCACGAGCCAAAGGACCGACAAGGCGATCGCCAGTGGCTCGGGGAGAAACGTGAGCTTGATGTAGATACCCGATTTGATCAGCACGAGGATCGCCATCAGTTGCCCGGACAGCTTGGTCCACGGACCCAGTTGCCCGAGGTCGTCGATCAGGCCGAGGATCACGACGATCGATCCCGCCAGCAGCAATCCCAGCACCTCCTCGCCGAACGAGAAAGTCAGGGCCACCGTCAACAGGAACGACAGACAGATGGCCAGACCGCCCAGGTACGGGATCGGTTCGCGGTGGTTCTTGAGCCGGCCGTCCGGCCGGTCGACGATCCCGAAACGGATCGCCGCCCGGCGCACCCGCGGCGTCAACACCGCCGACAACACGGCCGCCAGCGCAAAGGTCAGCGCGTAGGACAGCCAGCGCGTGGCCGCTCCACCCTCTTGCCAAAGCTCCATCACTCCTCGGCACCCGGTCCCACCCCGGGGCAACCGGCTCTCGGAATCAAACCTGATTCCTCGTCCGACGGGCGTCCAGTCTCCCCTTCGCCCGCGCCCGGGCAAACAACGGGCGGGAGCGCCACAGACGGACCAAGACCCCAGGGCTTGTTACGAGCAACAGCGCGAGTGTGCCCAGATCCCGCGCCCAGATGAAGGGAATGTTGGCCACATAACCTGCAACAGAATCGTTGCGCATGATCGTGAGGTAGCGATTCTTGGCGACGTGAAAACGGACCTCCGCGCGGTGACCCAGCATGGCGGCCAGGCGGCGGCGCCACAGCGGCCCCGCTGCGGTTCCGCCGCGCGCGTGGTAACCGACGGCCGCGTGGCGATAGGCGGCGCGCCAGCCGATCTTGTTGGCGCGCCAGGCAAGATCCAGGTCCTCGACGAAGGCGAAGAAGGTCTCGTCGAAGTACTCCCCGTCGCCGTCGGCGATCGACTCGAGCATCGCCCGGCGGTAGAGCGCGGCGGCCCCACACGCACCGAAAACCGGCTCGTCGCGATCGTACTGTCCCTCGTCCGGCCGGCCGTACCCGCGATCGAGTGGCTGGCGTGATCGGGCCAGCTCCTGCCCCGCGGAATCGAGCGTCTTGCGATCGAAGCGCAGCAGTTTCCCGCACGCGAGACCCACATCGGGATCGTCGAACGCCGGCAGCAGCGAGCGCAGGAACCCGGTCTCGAGCTCCGTGTCGGGGTTGAGGACCAGCACGAACGGTGCCCGCGTCCGGCGGATGCCCAGGTTGTTGGCACGGCAGAAGCCTTCGTTCGTGGGCAGAGCGAGGAGGTCGACCTCGGGGAACTCCCGCGCCAGCCACGCCGGCGTGCCGTCGGTCGAGGCGTTGTCGACGACGACGACCTGTCGAACCGGGCGCGTCAAACCCCGCAGGCTCGACAGGCACCCCGCGAGGTAACCGCGGGAGTTCCAGCTGACGATGACGACCGCGACGGGCTCGGTTTGCGCTGCTGTCCCCGATCCCGTGGCTCCGCCCGATGTGTCAGACTGCGGTCCACGCCGGGCGGGCCGGCGGATGGAGTTCTTCGTTGGCTGCATCCGATCCATTGGTCAGCGTCGTCCTACCGACGTTCAACCGGCGCCCGACGGTCGGCAAGGCAATCCGCAGCGTTCTTCAGCAGACTCACGGGTCGCTGGAGTTGCTCGTCGTCGATGATGCGTCGACCGATGGAACGGAGCAACTCGTGCGCGAGCTCGGCGACGCGAGAATAGGCTACCTCCGTCACGAGGACAACCGCGGCGGTAGCGCGGCGCGCAACACCGGCCTCGCCGCCGCGCGCGGCTCGCTGATCGCGTTTCAGGACAGCGACGACACCTGGCTTCCGCACAAACTCGAGCGACAGGTCGCCGCGTTGCTGGGCGCCGGCGAACGAACCGGCGTCGTGTACTGCCCGTATCGGCGCGATCTCCCGGACGGCGGCAGCGAGACGCACCCCGCGGATCCCGCGAGAGCGCCGCAGGGGAAGATCCATCGCGCGCTCCTGCGCGCCAACTTCATCGGCACACCGACGATCGTCGCTCGCCGCACCTGTTTCGAGAGCGTCGGCGGGTTCGACGAGAAGCTGCAGCGCTTCCAGGATTGGGACTGGATGGTCCGCGCCTCGCGCGAGTGGGACGTCGGCTTCGTCGACGAGCCGTTGGTCCTGGCCGGTTTTCCGGGCGACAACATCAGCGGGGGGCATACGGCCGCGCTCGTCCAGGCGGAGCGGAGACTGCTCGACAAGCACGAAGCCTGGCTTCGCGAAGCCGGGGACGACGTCCTGGCCTACCGGCTGTGGCATCTGGCCCACGTCTCGATCATGCAGGGCTCGAGCGGCGCGGGCTGGAGCCATCTGATTCGCGCGCAACGCACCTCTTTTCGGTGGTCCCGGGCAGCCCTCGCCTTGCTGGCGGCGTTTCCACCTTTGTACCGCGCGACTTACCGGCTGACGCGTGGGGCGCGTTTCGCTCATCGGGGGGGCTGAGCCTCCAGCACGCTCGCGAACACGTCGTCGAGGTCGCGGGCCATGGCATCCCAGCTGTAGAGCTCGGCGCAACGCAGCCGTGCGATGCTCGCGCGCCGGGCCGCCTCCTCGGGGTCGGCGAAGCGTGCGCGAATGGCCTCGCGCAACGCCTCCGGGGAGCCGGGTGGAACGACCCACCCCGCCCCGTCGAGCACCTCGGGGATATCGGAGACGGCGGTCGAGATCGCGGGCACGCCCAGCGCCATGGCGTCGAACAGCTTCGCCGGCATCTGGCCGCGAGTCGCCCGCGTGTCGCGTTGCGGGACGATCGCCGCATCGGCGAGCGACAGGAACTCGGGAACGCGATCGAAGCGTTGAGGACCGTAACAGTGCACGCGACCGCGGAGACGTCGCTTTGCCGTTTCGAGCGTGCGACGGCTCACCGGATCGTCTCCGACGCCGACCAGCAGGAGCGCCGGTGCGTCGCCGCCCATCCCGGCGAGCGCCTCGATCAGGTCCTCGACTCCCTTGTAGGGGTGCAGCGTGCCGAGGAACACCACGAGCGGCTCGTCGGCATCGATTCCGTGGCGTTGACGGCTCTCGGCGCGGTCTTCCGGCGGGGGGCGGAACGTGTCCGTGTCGCGGCCGTGCCAGACGATCGCTCCGCCGTAGCGCCGTGCCAGGAAGGAATTCGAGACCGTGCGCGCATCGGCATGCCGCGTCAGCGAGTCGAACAGCAGGTTGTTCCACAGGCCGTGGTTCAGATGAGGGCGCAGGGTCGATCCAAGCAGATAGCGCACACGCGGCCATCCCTGCAGACCGCTCAGCGCATCGCGAACGAACGCTGCGTCCCAGTCATCGATGTCGAGGATCAACGGGCGCGGGCGCTGCAGACGAGCCCAGAGGGCAACGCCGTAGCTCGCCGCGAGCGGCTTGTTGGCGTAGATGATGTCACCGTCCACCCACTCGGCGAGTCGCCGCAACACCGGGAAGCTCGTGGCACGCCGCTCGGCCGGCCAGGCACGGTAACGGCACGGGGCCGTCGCCAGCGGTTCCCAGATCCCGTCGCCGAAGGCCGGACCGACGATCTCGACCCGGTAGCGGCGCTCCAGCGCCCGTGCCAGCACGTAACTGCGACCGAGACAGTTGCTCGAGAGGTCCGCGCATAGGATCGAGACCTTCAACGCGGTTTGCGTCCGGCCTGGACCAGGTACTGGAACGCGATCAGCTCGCGTATCCAGGGGAGCGCCAGCAACGGTGAAACGCGATTGAGTCGGTGTGGACGTTCGATGATGCGGTAGTTGCGATCGAGCGTGCGAATCGCGAGCCCGGCGGACGCGAACAGCTCGCGAATGTTCCTTAATGTGAAGAAACGGAGGTGCGTCCGATCGTGGATGCCACGTTCTCGATAGGGCCAGTAGCCCTGGAAGAGCAACGTACGGATCGTGGTGTAATGGCGGATGTTCGGGAGGCTTGCCACGACGACGCCGTCGTCCGCCAGGTGCTCGACGAAGCCCCTCAGCACGCTCCAAGGATCGACGAGGTGCTCGAGGAGATCGGCGAAGATGATGCAGTCGAACCGCGCGTCGCCGAGCCCCGCGAGGAGCCGAGGGTCCTCGACGCTGCCGACGTGAACCTCGTCGAGAACGGCCCGCGCTTCCTCCCCCATCTTGGGGTCCAGCTCGATCCCTGTAACCTGCGTGCCGCGCTCGCGGAGTGCCTGCCCCAACGTCCCCACGCTGCAGCCGACGTCGAGCACGCGTCGCGCGTCATGCGGCACCAGCCGCAGGATGTCCTCGCGCGGGCCGACATAGGCGGGGTTATGCATGGGCGGCCTCGCGGGCGAGCGAGCGCTCGAGAATCTCGATGAGCCGGTCGGCGGAGCGGTCCCAGTCGAACCGATCGATGCTCTCGAGCCCGGCTGCCACCAGCCGGCCGCGAAGCGCATCGTCTTGCACCATCCGCACGATCGCCGCCGCGATCGCGGGAACGTCCCCCGGCGGCGCCAGCAAAGCCGTGCGCTCGTGAACGGCGAAATCCCGCACGCCGCCGATGTCCGTGCAGACCAGCGGAACGCCGCATGCCATCGCTTCGGCCGCGGGGTTGTTCCAGCCCGCCTGGTGGCTGGCCTCGACGAACAGGTCGGCCGCGCCGTAAACCCGCGCCATCTCGTGCTGCGGAACGCCGCGTCCGTGATAGGTGTCGAGCCGGATTTCCGGGCAGCTGCGCCGCGCGAGTTCCACGGCGGCGCGTATGTCGTCGGTCCCCTTGCGCGGTCGCGGGTCACCCGAGCAGAGCACCCGGAACCCGTCGTTTGGCTCGCGTTTCACGGGGTGGAACATCTCCCGGTTGACACCGCCGAGAAGCAGTGTCGATTCCAGCCCCAAACGATCGCTGAGGAACGTGGTGAGCCACGTCGCATTGGTCAACAACAGGTAGCCCGCCTTGAGCGAACGTTTCATGTAGAGCGTCCGTTGATGGCGCGGCCGGTAGATCATCGGGTGAAAGCCGGGGAGCAGACTCGTCTCGTAAAGCTCGAGGACGTAGAACACGCGCAGGCGTGCCGGGGCGCGACGGACGAGTCCGAAATCCTCGGGGTTGGGGTCGTTGTAAATGACGACGTCCTGCGACTCCTCGAGCAATCGTGCCGAGGGACGCACGCGAGCGCGGCACTCCATCCATTCGCACGGCGTGCCCTCGGGATGAAACACGGTCGTCTCGACGCCGCGATCCGTCAGCCGGTTGGCCAACTCGAGGATCCGGCGAATCCCGCCGAACAGGCCGAGGTGCGGCTCGACGAAGGCGACCTTCATCGTCGGCCCCTCAGCGCGGCGCGCCGAGCCCCGAAGGCGATCCACGGGATCGCGACCCGCGTCGCGAGCAGCTTCCAGAGCTCGACCGCCAGCCAGGCCCACGGTCGCAGCATGCGTTTGACCAAACCGCCCTGCCGGCCCCTGGGTCGCCCCGGCCACAGCGCACGAAGCTCGCGCCACAGGAGCCCGGCCTCGTCGGCGGCAAACCGGAACCAGCCCGCGCCGCGGGGCGGGCGGTGCTTGAGGAACAGGTAGAGCCGCATCCGGTGAAGGTTCCGCCAGCGGTTTCGAAATCGCTGCGGCTGGTGGACGTGTTTGACCCGCACGGCGGGATCGTAGACGAGACGCCAACCGGCGGCGCGCAACGACAGCGCGAGATCGGCTTCTTCCATCCCGTCGGAGAAGTACGGGTCGTAGCCTCCCGCCTGATCGAAGGCCCGCCGGCGAACCGACTGGTTGGCGCTCCCGAAGACCTCGGCGTCGGCCGGATCCTCGACGGGCTCGTAGCGACCGTTGACGCCCAGGCGGCCGCGGCCCTTGAAACGTTCCGCACCCGCGAAGCCGACGTTCTCCAGCCGCCCGCCGATCATCCCGATGTCGGGCTCGGCCTCGAAACGTTCGACGACGCGCTTGATCAGATCCTCGGCGGCCTCGCAGTCATCGTCGAGACTGACAACGAACTCCCCTTCCGCATTCTCGTAGCCACGCTGGCGCAACGCGGCGAAGCCGTCGGGCGGGCACTCGATGTGCTTGAGCGGCGGTTCCGGACCCCAGTCGGCCAGCCAGTTCCGGGCCTTGCGCCGGCCGGCCTCGGAGCCGTTGTCGACGACGACGATCTCGAACGGTCGGTAGGCGTTGGCGCGCAACGAGTCCAGACATCGCCGCAGCGATTCCGGCCGGTCGCGCGTGAGCACGACCGTCGATACGAGCGGTGCTGACATCAGTCCACGGACCGGTCCGAACCGGCCCTGCCCTCCTGGTTCTCGGGGCCGAATGTAGGGTCGCCGGAACGGGCCTGTCGAGCGGCCTCGATCCCGGAGACGACCTGCTCCAACAAAGCCGGATCGTAGGTCAGGAGATCCCTGGCGTAGTCCCCCGTCCGGGCCTCATCCGCGTGTTTGGATGCCAGGGCCTTCAACTCGGCGATCAGGTCGGACGCCCGGTCAGGGTCGCCACTCTCCAGGAACGCGCGTGCGAGCAGCAACCGCGGAGCGACTGCCTGCGGTTCGATCTCGAGCGCCCGCTCCGCCGCGCGGCGGGCGCCGACGGGGTCGGCGGCATCCAGGAGGAACGCCGCGAGCTCCAACGGCACGAACGGATTGGTCCGTTGCAGCTTCTCCGATCGACGATAGAGCTCGGCGATGCGTTCGCGCCCGGCGCGGTCCAGCCGAAACAACCCCACGGCGGCGACTTCTATCCGTGCCAGCCGTCGCAGCAGTTCGCCGTCGCGAGGCGACAGCTGGACCGCGCGTTCGGCGTCCCGCCGCGCGGCGGCATAC
>JABAOH010114510.1_pt3 | contig 11668 bp, 9 predicted proteins | sample 7062181 | NCBI WGS metagenome assembly JABAOH01 (sample SAMN14538630, study PRJNA623070) | marine sediment metagenome | biome: marine biome [ENVO:00000428]; feature: marine pelagic biome [ENVO:01000023]; material: deep marine sediment [ENVO:00002113]; isolation source: pool of 5 deep marine... | reverse complement strand
GCGCGCGGTGGATCTTGGCGCCGCCACCATCGTTGCGACGGGCCAGGGCCCGTCCACCGTCGCCACCGACGTGACGATCGGGCTGAAAGCGGCGCTGGCGGACCTCGCCGGCCACATGGGCGACCTGCCGGATTTCCGTTACCGGCTGGCCTCGAGCAGCGCCGCCGGGGGCCTGCGCATGGTAACGGTCGGTCTCGTCAAGGAACTGACGGCAGAAGCGGCCCGCCGCGCGGCGCTGGGCGCAGGCGCCCGGCTCGTCGGCAGCTTCGCGTACCGGCTGACCGGCAGCGACGTCGACGAAATCGTCGCGCTCGCGCCGGACGTCCTGCTGCTCAGCGGCGGTACCGACGGCGGCAACAGCGAGGTGATCCTGCACAATGCCGGGAAGCTGGCGGCAAGCCCGCTCGCCTGCCCGGTGATCGCCGCCGGCAACCGCAATGCGGCGGACGGCATCCGCAAAATGTTCACGGGTGAAGGCAAGACGCTGGTGGTCGCCGGCAACGTGATGCCGGCCTTCGAGGCGCTGGACATCGATCCGGCACGCGCGGCGATCCGCCGGGTCTTCATGGAGCGCATCGTCCACGCCAAGGGTATCGACAAGGCGGCGGCGATGTTCGACGCGGTGCTGATGCCGACCCCGGCAGCGGTCCTGGCCGGGGCGCGGCTTCTGGCGGAAGGCGTTCCGGGCCGGCCGGGACTGGGGCCGCTGGTCGCGCTCGATATCGGAGGCGCGACGACCGACGTGCACTCCGTTGCCGACGGCGCGCCGGCCGGTGAGGGCGTGGTCCGGCACGGACTGCCCGAACCCTACGAAAAGAGGACCGTCGAAGGCGATCTCGGCATGCGGCACAACGCCCGGGCCATCGTCGAGGCGGCGGGTGTGGAGCGTCTCGCCGCCGCCGCGGGCATTTCCGCGGACGCCGTCGCGGACTGGCTGCTGCGCATCGAGGGCGATGTCGAAATCCTGCCGAGCCGGCCGGCCGAGCACGCGATCGATGCCGCCATGGCGGCGGCGGCCGTGCGCATTGCCATGCGGCGCCACGCCGGCACCGTGCGCATCGCCCATACGCCGGCGGGACCGGTGACGATACAGGAGGGCAAGGACCTGACGGCCGTGGCCGCCCTGGTCGGCACCGGGGGCGCGCTGGTCCACGCTTCGGCGCCGGACGACATTCTTGCGGCGGCGCTGGGCGACCGCGACGATCCGACCTCGCTGCGCCCGACGGCGCCGGCCCGCTTCGTCGACGGTCGGTACACGCTCTATGCCGCGGGACTGCTCGCCGAGTTCGATCCGGCAGCGGCCTTTGACGTGGCGATGAACGGACTCAGGCCATTGGGGGGCGCGGATGCGCGACGCGGCACGGGATAAGACGGCACGCCCGCCGTTCTCGGCGGCGCGCATACCCGACGACGCGTTCGCGGCGATGCGGCGCGAGAACCTGGCGCGCTGGCCGACCGGCGCCGAAATCGACCTCGAAGAGGCCCTGGACTTTCACCGTGCCCTGCCGGCACACAAGAATCTCTCTGTGGTGATGCGCCGCGCCGATGCCGAGGGACGGTGCCTGACCCAGCCGCGCGGCGGCTTCGGCACCCTGGCCCTGCAGCTGGAGCTGATGCGCGCGCTCGACCGCGACGGGCTGGCCGACATCGTGCCGACGACGACCGATTCCTATACCCGCAACGAGCAGTGGCAGCGCGCCGAGGCCGGCATCGCGGAATCCGAGACGGCCGGGCGCTCGATGCTGAACGGCTTTCCGATGGTCTGCTACGGTCCGAAGACGTCCCGTCGGCTGATCGACGCGATCGACAAGCCCGCCATCGTGCTGTCCGGCACCTCGATGCCGCGGCTGACCGGCGAGGTCGGGTTCGCCGCCGGCTTCACCGGCTATCTCGGCTCCGGCCTTGCCTACACGACGTCCTACACCAAGGATCTTTCGATCGAGGACGGCATCCGCAACTACCAGTATCTCGATCGTCTGGCGGCGTTGTACCAGGAGCACGGCGTCGACCTGCACCGGCGCCAGCCGGGCTTCCTGACCGGCACCAACGTCCCGCCCTGCATCGCCATCGTCACCGCCGTCGTCGATGCGCTGCTGGCGGCCGAACAGGGCGCGCGCAACTACGGGCTGGAGCTGGGCCAGACGCTGCACCTCGTTCAGGATGCCGCGGCCATCCGCGCCTGCCGCGAGCTCGTTCAGGAGTATCTCGTGAAGGCCGGCCATGACGACGTATTCACGCCGGTCACCTCGCTGCACTGGATGGGGGCGTGGCCGTACGACGACGCGCAGGCCGCGGCGCTGGTCGCCTACGGCGGCACGATTGCCGCGGTCGGCGGCGCGGTCAGCGTCACCACCAAGAGCACCCACGAGGCGTTCGGCATTCCGACTCCGCAGGCCAACGCCGAAGGCCTGCGCACCACCCGCATGGCGATCTACCTCGCCCGCCGGATCCGCCTCGACGACCTGCCGGAGTTCCGTCGCGAAAAGGAGCTGATCGGGCGCGAGGTCCGCCCGGTCGTCGACCGGATCCTGGAGATGGGGGACGGCGATGTTGCGATCGGCACGATCCGCGCCTGCGAGGCCGGGGTGCTCGACATCCCGTGGTCGCCGAACCGCCAGATCAAGAGCCGTGTCCTGCCCGCGCGCGACGCCGATGGCTATCTGCGCATCCTCGAGGCCGGCGACATGCCGTTCCCCAGGGACGTGCTGGAGATCCACGAGGAGCGCCTGCGCAAACGCGCGGAGCGGGACGGCGTTCGATACGGCCGCGATCTTGCGGTGGCCAGCGTCTATGAGATCTCCGAGGGTCTGGAAACGCTGCTGCCGGCCCGCTAGCATAGGCCCGAAGGCCCCCGGCGCATGGTCGGACGCGCCCGCACGCGATCCGGCCCACCCGGCACGGGGTCACACAACCGTGCGGGCCCTGCCCTTTCGTCGCCCAACCCCGCAACTTCCCTGAGGGAGGATCTTCATGAGACGCGTCACCGGCCGCAACTTCCTGTTCGTCCCGGGGCCCACCAACATCCCCGACCGCGTGCAGCGCGCCATGCTGGTCGCGATGGAGGATCACCGCTCGTCGCGGTTCCCGGACCTTTCGATGAGCGTGCTGAGCGACCTCAAAAAGGTGTTCAAGACCGACGAGGGGCAGGTGTTCATCTTCCCGTCGTCCGGCACCGGCGCCTGGGAAGCGGCGCTCACCAACACGCTGTCGCCCGGCGACAAGGTTCTCGCGTCGCGCTTCGGCCAGTTCAGCCATCTGTGGATCGACATGGCGCAGCGTCTCGATTTCGACGTCGAGATCCAGGAGGTCGAGTGGGGCGAGGGCGTGCCGCTCGAGCAGACCGAAGAGGTGCTGCGCGCCGACCGCACCCACGAGATCAAGGCGATCCTCGCCTGCCACAACGAGACCGCGACCGGCGTGACCAGCGACATCGCCGGGCTGCGGCGGGTGATGGACGCCGCGGGCCATCCGGCGCTGCTGTGCGTTGACGCGGTGAGCTCGCTTGCCAGCATCGACTTCTGCATGGACGAGTGGCGCGTCGACCTCGCCGTCAGCGGCTCGCAGAAAGGCCTGATGCTGCCGGCCGGCCTCGGCATCCTCGCCGTCAGCAAGCGGGCGCTGGAGTGCGCGAAGACGGCCGGGTCGCGGCGGTGCTATTTCGACCTTGCGGACATGATCAAGACCAATGTCGACGGCTACTTCCCGTACACGCCGGCGCTGCCCATGCTGTACGGCCTGCGCGAGGCGCTCGACATGATCTTCGAAGAGGGGCTCGATGACATCTTCGCGCGCCACCACTATTTCGCCGAAGGCGTGCGCGCCGCGGTGACCGAGGGCTGGGGGCTGTCGCTGTGCGCCAAGGCGCCGAAATGGCATTCGGATACCGTGAGCGCGGTGATGGTGCCCGAAGGGATCAACGGCGCGCACGTCATCGACGTCGCGTTCCGGCGCTACAACCTGGCGCTGGGCGCCGGACTCGCCAAGGTCGCCGGCAAGCTGTTCCGGATCGGACATCTGGGCGACCTGAACGAGCTCATGCTGATGGGCGCGATCGCCGGCGCGGAGATGGCGATGCTCGACGTCGGCGTCGAGGTGCGGCCGGGCAGCGGCGTCGCCGCGGCCTCGAACTACTGGCGCAGCAACGATCCGGTGCCGAAGCGCAGGGTCTCCAAGGAGGAGCAGTTCTACGAGTCCCACTCGACGGGCTCGGTGCAGGGCTGACCGACGGGGGAGAAGACGATGGACAAACCGCGAGTGATCGTAACGCGGCGCTGGCCGGAGGAGGTCGAGGCGCGGCTCGCCGAGCATTTCGACGTCGAGCTGAACCCCGAGGACCGCCCATTCGGCCAGGACGCGCTCAAGCAGGCCTTCACCGCCGCCGACGCGGTGTTCCCGACGGTGACCGATCGCATCGACGCCGAGGTGCTCTCGGCCGAGCCGCTGCGCGCCCGCCTGATCGGCAATTTCGGCGTCGGCTTCAACCACATCGACCTCGACGCCGCCAGGACCCGCGGGCTGGCGGTCACCAACACGCCCGAGGTGCTGACCGACGCGACCGCCGACCTGGCGATGGCGCTGCTGCTCTGCGTCGCGCGGCGCGTCGGCGAGGGCGAGCGCCACCTGCGCGACGGCGCGTGGACCGGCTGGCGGCCGACCCACATGATGGGCACCCAGGTGACCGGCAAGACCCTGGGGCTGATCGGCTTCGGGCGCATCGGCCAGGCGGTGGCGCGACGCGCGCATCGCGGCTTCGGCATGCGGGTGCTGTTCTTCGATCCCTTCCCGCCGTCGGATCAGGTGTTGCGGGAACTCGGCGCGGCGCCGCGCGAGACCGTCGAGGCCGTGCTCGAGGAGGCCGACTTCGTCTCGCTGCACTGCCCGGCGACGCCGGAGAACCGGCATCTCATGAACGCCGAGCGTCTGTCCCGCATGAAGCCGGGCGCGTTCCTGATCAACACCGCGCGCGGAGACGTCGTTGACGAGATGGCCCTGATCGAGGCGCTGGGCGACGGGCTCATCGCCGGTGCCGGACTCGATGTCTTCGAGCGCGAGCCCAAGGTGTCGGCCGGCCTGCTCGGGCGGGAAAACGTGGTGCTGCTGCCGCATCTCGGCAGCGCCACGCGCGAGACCCGGATCGCCATGGGTCTGAAGGTGCTGGAGAACGCCGTCGCCTTCTTCGGCGGCGCCGAGCCGCCGGATCGGGTCGTCTAGGACGTTACCCATCTGCACGGAGTCGGCACCGGCCCGTTCCGCCGCGGCCGGCTCCTCCCGTTGACAGTGTGCGCGGCGGAAGGCTTGAATGAGCCGACGTGGCCCGCGTCCGTTCCCGATGTCACGACGGCCGGCGGGTTTGTGGAAAAAAATCAAGAACACGGTGGCCATCGACCGGCAGGTCTTGCTAACGTGCGGCCGACGTTATGTTACCAAGAAATACAAACATCGTGGCTGGACAAGCCATTGGGAGGAACCAAAATGAGAACAAGTGTGAATTGGCGGACGCCCGTCCTCGGGCTCGTCGCCGCCGTGGCGCTGGCACTGCCCGCGCAGGCCGACAAGCACAGTACGTTGCCGGATACCATGGCCAAACCGGGTGGCTTCCCCGAGCGCCCGCTGACGATGATCGTGCCCTACGGTCCGGGCGGCGGGTCCGGGCAGGTGGCGCGCGGCATGATCCAGGGCGTCAAGGACGCCACCGGCATCGACATCACGCCGGACTACAAGCCGGGCGGCTCCGGCATGGTCGGCCTGAAGACCTACATGGCCGCGCCGGCCGACGGCTACACGGTGCTCGAGCACATCGACGACGCCACCAGCGCATTCGCAATCGGCAAGAGCGACATCCATCCGGGCGAGGATCTGATTCCGCTGGTCATCTCGCAGATCACCTTCAGCCAGATCTACATCCGCGCCAACGAGACCCGCTTCAACGACTGGGACTCGTATATCGCCCACGTCAAGTCGCAGGATGGCAAGTCGACGATCGCCAACGTGGCCGGCGAAGGCTCGATGGAGCGGATCAACATGAACCGGATCGCCAATCATTACGGCGTCAAGGTCCAGCAGATCAGCTTCGACAAGGGCGCGCCGCGCTACGGGGCGCTGAAGGGCGGACAGGTGGATGCGCTGTTCGAGCAGCCGGGCGACGTGCGCGGTTTCCTCGAGAGCGGCGACTTCAAGCCGATCCTGACACTGCTCAAGGAGCGTCCGCCGGCGTTCCCGGACACCCCGTCGATGACCGACGTCGGGCTGAGCTTCACACCGCTGATGCGGTTCCGGGGCTTCTATGTCCACAAGGATACGCCGCCGGAGCGCGTGAAGTACCTGCAATGGGCGTTCCAGAAGGGCTACTTCGCGGACAGCTACCAGAAATTCAACAAGTCCAAGTTCATGGACCTGATTCCGAGCTTCCGCGATACCGAGGGGGCGCGGGTGCTGATCAACGAGACCATGGACATCTACCGCCAGACCTACAAGGAAATGGGCCTCATCCAGTAGCCCGGATCTTGCGCGATGCGATTCCGGCGCGGCGCGCCGCGCCGGAACCCGTTTCCTGACAGGGGGGTAGTCGTGGCCAAGCTGACCGCCGGACAGTGGTTCGAAGTGTGCGTCTGGCTGGCCGTCGCCGGCGTGGCCTACTGGTTCAGCTTCGAATTCGATCGCGAGATCGAGTTCTACAAGTTCGGCGCCTCGGGCTGGCCGCGGCTGATCATCCTGTTCATCGCGCTGGGTGCGATCGGCCAGTTCGTCCAGGACCTCGTGCAGTCCCGGAAGAAGGCGCTGTACGATCCCGGCTACTTCGCCCAGTTCGCAGAGCACGGGCCCCGGTTCTTCGTGCGCATGGGGCTGACGCTGGCCATCCCGATGCTGTATGCCGGGCTGATGCAGGGAATGGGCTATTATTTCCTCACCCCGTTCTTCCTGGCCGGGTATCTCTACCTGACCGGCGAGCACCGCGTCTCGCGGCTGATCATCGTGCCGCTCGTCATCTACGCCGTGATCACGGTCATCTTCACGCGCTTCGCCTATGTCGGGCTGCCGACCGGCTACTGGAAGGGCTTCTACGAGTTCGGCAACTGGTTCGTGGTCATGTTGCGCTACGGCTCGGGATAGATCGGCATGGACATGTTCCTCGAGGGCGCCGCCACCCTGGTGAGCAGCCCGCTCAGCGTCTTCATCTTCTTCTGCGGGCTGATCGGCGGCCTGCTGTTCGGCGCCATCCCGGGCGTCAGCATGCTGACCCTGGCGGCGATCTTCCTGCCGTTCTCCGGCTTCCTGTCGGCGCCCGACGCCATCATGTTCTATTCGGTGCTGTACTGCTCGGGCACCTATGGCGGCGCGGTCACGGCGATCCTGTTCAACATCCCGGGCGCGCCGGAGAACGCGCCGACCGCCTTCGACGGCTACCCGATGACGCAGAAGGGCCAGGCCGGCAAGGCGGTCGGCGCCGCCGTCCTGTGCTCTGCCCTCGGCGGCACCTGCTCGGTGATCTTCATGATGGTGGCGACGCCGCTGCTGGCGGATGCCGCGATCACCCATTTCGGCCCGCCGGAGATCTTCGCGCTCGTCTTCTTCGGCATCGCGGTGGCCTCGTCGGTCGGCGCCAAGACCCTGTGGAAGGGCTGGCTGTCGGTGCTGCTCGGCCTGCTGATGGCGACCGTCGGCCTCGACCCGGTGGCCGGCGAGGAGCGCTACACCTTCGACCTCTACTACCTGCTGGCGGGCCTGCATTTCGTTCCGGTCATCCTCGGATTCTTTGCCGTCGCGGAGGTGCTGGTCCAGGCCGAGCGCCGTGCCACCGGCCGCTACGACATGCCGAAATTCGTGACCTCCTTCCCGTCTCTGGCGGAGTTCCTGAAGCTGAAATTCGCCGTGGTGCGCTCGGTCGGGCTGGGCTTCTTCTCCGGCATCCTGCCCGGCATCGGCGCGACGCTGGCGGCGTTCATGGGCTACAACGAGGCGGTGCGCTGGTCGAAGACGCCGGAGAAATTCGGCAAGGGCGAGCTCGAGGGCGTGGTCGCGTCGGAGACCGCCAACAACGCGGCGACCGGCGCGGCGATGATCCCGCTGCTGGCGCTCGGCCTGCCCGGCGGCGCGCTGACCGCGATGATGGTCGGCGTGTTCCAGATGCACGACATGGAGCCCGGCCCGCTGGTGTTCCTGAATTCCAGCGACCTCGTCTGGGTCGTCTTCGCGGCGATGTTCTTCGCCAACATCGCGATCCTGGTGCTCGGCGTCGTCGAGACCAAGGGCGTCCTGCACCTGCTGCGCATCCCGTTCCAGTACCTGGCGCCGGGCATCCTCCTGATGGCCACGATCGGCGCCTACGCGACGCGCAGCCAGGTGGTCGATGTCGCCGTGATGTTCGGCTCCGGCATCCTCGCCTACTTCATGCGGCGCACGGGCTATTCGGTGCCGGGCATCGTGCTCGGGCTGATCCTCGGCAAGATCGGCGAGCAGACCTTCGCCCAGGCCATGCAGCTGGTCTCCTACGACGCCGTCGCCTTCGTGAGCCGGCCGATCGTCGCGATCCTGCTTGTCGCCGGCATCTCCACCATCTTGACCAGCGTGTACCGGGCGCTTAAGGGAACCCGCCGGGACATCGAAATGTAGGCGGGCGCGGCACGGCCCGTGCGCCGCGCCGATCCGCCAGGAGTTGTACCATGCCATCCTCGACAGCCATTCCCGTCTCCCAGCCTGGCACGCCCGAGGCCGTCGTCGCGGGACTCGTCGCGCGGGCGCGCGCGGCGATGGACGGATTCGCCGATGTCGGCCAGGCACGAGTCGACGAGGCGGTCACGGCGCTGGCCTGGTCGCTGTACAAGCCGGAACACGCACGGCATCTGGCCGAGCGTGCGGTGCGCGACACCGGCCTCGGCGACGTCGCCAGCAAGATCACCAAGAACCAGCGCAAGACGTTCGGCACGCTGCGCGACCTGTTGCGCGCAAAGACCGTCGGCATCATCGAGGAGGATCGGGCCCGCGGCATCGTCAAATGGGCCAAGCCGGTCGGCGTCGTCGCCGCGATCACGCCCTCGACCAACCCGTCGGCGACCCCGGTCAACAAGGCGATGATGGCGGTGAAGGGGCGCAATGCGGTGATCGTCGCGCCGTCGCCGGCGGCCGCGGGCGTCACCGGCGAGACGGTCGATCTGATGCGCGCCGAGCTGAAGAAGACCGGCCTGCCGGAAGATCTGGTACAGATGCTGCCGGCGCCGGTGGATCGGGCGCTGACCACCGCTCTGATGAAGGCGGCCGACCTCGTGGTCTGCACCGGCAGCCAGAACAACGTGCGCGCCGCCTATTCCAGCGGCACCCCGGCGATCGGCGTCGGCGCCGGCAACGTGCCGGTGATCATCGACGAGAGCGCCGACCTCGACGACGCGGCCGCCAAGATCAGCGATTCCAAGATCTTCGACAACGCGACCTCGTGCTCATCGGAAAACTCGGTGGTGATCCCCGAGGCGATCTACGAGGACGCGATCGCGGCGCTGGAGCGGGCCGGCGGTTGGCGCGCCACCGCGCATAAGGACGCGATCCGGGCGGCGCTGTGGCCCGACGGCAAACTGAGCCGGGAGTTGATCGCCAAGGACGCGGACGTGTTCGCGGCGGGCGCCGGGCTGCCCGATGCGGCGCGGGGCGCGCGCTTCTTCCTGGTCGAGGACGACGGCATCGGCCCCGATCACCCGTTCTCCGGCGAGAAGCTGTCGCTGGTGCTGACCGTCTACCAGGCCAGGGACTGGGCCGACGCCAAGCGCATCGTACGCGAGGTGCTGAAGCATCAGGGCAAGGGGCATTCCTGCGGCATCCATACCCGCTACATGGAGCGCGCGCGCGAGCTTGCGGCGGAGACCGACGTCGTGCGCGTGCTGGTCAACCAGGCGCACACCTTCGGCAACGGCGGCGGCTTCGACAACGGCCTGCCGTTCACCCTGTCGATGGGCTGCGGCACCTGGGCCGGCAACTCGATCGACGAGAACCTGAACTGGCGGCACTTCGTCAACATCACCCACCTGGTGACCACGATTCCCGAGGACAGGCCGGATGAGGCGGAGCTGTTCGGGGCCTACTGGGCGAAGTACGGGAAGTAACCCATGAACTTCGAGGAGCACGCGGCCAAGCCGCTGCTGGCCGCCGCGGGCATTGCGACGCCGAAGGGCATCCTGGCGACGACACCGGACGCGGCGGCTGCAGCCGCGGCGGAGATCGGCCCATGCATCGTCAAGGCCCAGGCGCCGACCGGCAAGCGCGGCAAGGCGGGTGGCATCAAACCCGCCGCGACGCCCGAGGCGGCGCGCGAGGCCGCCGTTGCGATCCTCGGCATGGCGATCGGCGAGCATGTCGTCGAGAGGCTGCTGGTCGAGGAGGCGGCCGAAATCGCTTCGGAGTCCTATGCGGCGGTCTTGAACGATCCTGCAAGCAAGGGCCCGTTGCTGTTATATGCGGCGGAAGGCGGCATGGACATCGAGGAGCTGAGTGAGGCACGGCCGGAGGCGCTGCTGCGCATGGAGATCGACATCCGCCGTGGGATCGACGGCGACGCCCTGCGGTCCGCGCTTGTCGGCCGCGCGCCGGCGGGGCGCGAGGTCGAGGTCGCCTCCGTCCTGATGAAGCTCTACGGCGCATACTCTGCGCACGACGCGGAGCTGCTGGAGATCAACCCGCTGGCAACGCTCACCGACGGCCGGCTGGTGGCGCTCGACTGCAAGTTCACCATGGACGATTCCGGAGCGGCGCGGCAACCCGACCTGGCGGCCCGGGGCGCGCCCGAGAAGCTTACCGAACTCGAAGCGCGGGGCCGTGCACACGGGCTCAAATACATCGAGCTGGACGGCAATGTCGGGGTGCTCGCGAACGGCGCCGGCCTGACCATGACGACGATGGATTCGGTGCGCCATTTCGGCGGCCGCCCGGCCAACTTCCTCGAGATCGGCGGCGAGGCGTACCGGCTGGGCAAGGAGGCGCTCGGCCTGGTGCTCGACAATCCGCGGGTCAGATCCCTGGTCGTCAATTTCTGCGGCGCCTTCGCCCGCACCGACGTGATGACCGAGGGCATCGTCGAGGCCTGGGAGGAGCTGAACCCCGAAATCCCGGTCTTCTTCTCGATCCACGGCACCGGCGATGCCGAGGCCATCGCGCTGCTGAAGGCGCGCCTCGGCATGGCGCCCTACGACCACATGGACGATGCGGTGAAGGAAGCGGTGGAGGCGGCGCGATGATCGTGCGCGGGCATGAGACGGTGCTCGTCCAGGGCATCACTGGCCGCCAGGGCACCTTCTGGTCGGAGCGGATGATCGAGTACGGCACGAAGATCATCGGCGGCGTCAACCCGAAGAAGGCCGGAGAGACGCATATCGAGCGCCCGGTCTGGGGTTCGGCCGCGGATGCCGCCAAGGACACGGACATCGATGTCTCGGTGCTGTTCATTCCGCCGCTCGGCGTCAAGGCCGCGGCGCTGGACGCGATCGGTGCCGGGATCGGCAAGCTGGTGATCATGACCGAGCACGTGCCGGTGCAGGACGTGATGTACGTGATGGCGGCTGCGCGCGAGACGAGTACAAAGATCATCGGCCCGAACACGGCGGGCCTGGTGACGCCGGGCGAATGCTTCGTCGGCTTCATGCCGGCGTTCAACGAAAAGATCTTCAAGCCCGGTGCGGTCGGCGTCATC
>JABAOH010009263.1_pt1 | contig 11668 bp, 15 predicted proteins | sample 7062181 | NCBI WGS metagenome assembly JABAOH01 (sample SAMN14538630, study PRJNA623070) | marine sediment metagenome | biome: marine biome [ENVO:00000428]; feature: marine pelagic biome [ENVO:01000023]; material: deep marine sediment [ENVO:00002113]; isolation source: pool of 5 deep marine... | reverse complement strand
CTTCCGAATTCCTTGGTAAGTTTATCAGCAAGTTCACCCGTTTTTCCCGTCTGTGTTTTCATTGTATATTCCTCCCCATAAAAAAGGCCGTTCACCAAGTTACTGTGCGGGAGAGAAACTCGCTCCTTATTTACTTTGACTCTTTTTCCTTCATTGTCCCCATATTAGCAGAGTAGAACAGCGTTCACAAGAAATAAAAAATCACGGCCAGGTCAGCGACCTCTCTTGACCTTGCAAGTCTCCAGTAGTGTTAGCACGCATAGCGATAACGCTCACTGCAATAAGTTCATCTGCCACTTGTTATATTGCTGGGGGTATTTAATCGGCCGGGTACCCGGGTCACATGATTCGATAGATAAGGGATTGACGTGAGCCTTGGGGATCTTTTTCTTGGTATTCGTAGGTTGTCCGATCTTTAACTTTTGACCGAGCTATGTCATGCCTTGTATACGCCCAACTTGTTCCAATTTACGTGGGGAAAAGGGGAGTCCACATAAAATGTAGGTGGCCTTCATGGGGAATATTAGTTAGGAACCCCCTTTTTTTGGAGGAGGGAAGCGGAATCCCTGTCCAGATAGATAAAGGTGTTGGAATGTTTTCTCAAAATCGAGGCAGGATACCAAGGGGAGATTTCTCCCTCCAGGCATTGCTTCACAGCTTCTGCTTTTCTCTTATCTGGAACCGTACACACAATAGCCTGAGACTTCATGATCTGTCGAATCGACATCGAGATGGCCCGCCTCGGAATGTCCTCAATTGAGGGAAACCATCCCTCGCCCAATTGCTGTTTCCGGCACGCCTCATTCAATTCCACAACGATGTAGGGATCTTCATTATCAAAATCAGCAGGAGGGTCATTGAAGGCCAAATGCCCGTTCTCCCCGATACCAACGAATGCAACATCAATTTTCTCCACAGAAATAATCCCGCCGAGTCGCCCGCATTCGATGGAAGGATCTTCGACGTCTCCCCGAATCAAGTGGACCTTGCCGGGATGGACCCGGTCGATCAGCCGCTCTCGCAAGTAACGGCGAAAACTGGCCGGATGATTCTCAGGGAGACCTATGTATTCATCGAGATGATACATTGTTGTTCTTTCCCAATTAATTGAAGTCTGCTTCGTCAGGGATTTCAGGAATTCGAACTGAGAAGCACCAGTGGCGGCGATAAAGGCCGCATGCCCCTTAGCCGCAAGAGCATTTCTTAGAATGTCCGCCGCCTTTTCCGCGGCGGCAGCTCCACACTCGCCTCTTGCCCTAAGGACCTGAATCTTCACGTCTCACTCCATCATTGGTTGACATCAATGCCCCGAAATTTGTCTCGTACCATATGCGGGCCCGCCTTTTTTACTCCATACTCCAGGCTTTAACTTTCCGGTGTTAATCTCCTTTCGAATGTTGTCGGCGATAAGTTCGGTTAGGTTCTCTCGTACAATGACTTCGGTACTTATTGTCTAACGTCTCCTCGATGCGAATGAGAATAGCGAGATATGGCGCCTTCGCTAATAATGAGTCGCCTGCCAGTCGCAACGCCAATCTTCCGACCATTATTTTAACATGTTCTTCACCGACAGCTTATTGTTCTTCCAGGAAAACAGGACCATGGGTGGTTTCCTTCCAGGAAATAACTCCATCTGGTCCTCAATACCGAAATACCGGGCGGGATTTAATGATGCCATCAGCAAGGCTTCTTCGATTGAGAAACCTGAGTTTGCCGCCAGATATTCACAGTCCTGCTCTAACGTTTTTACGGCGCCGCTTAACAAGTCGGTTCCCTCCCCCTTAACCCATAATCCCCCATCTTTTACGACAACCGTCCGATCATACTTGAAGTACTCACCCTCGGGCATACCGGACAGGTGGGCCAGGTCTGACGTCAGAATGGATCGATCGATTCCCCGCGCCTTTATCACGGCTCGCAGAGTATAGTGAGGGATGTGATACCCGTCGGCGATAAAGCTCGCNNGGCGATAAAGCTCGCCCACATGTCATCAATCGAAAGCTGGGACCATAGTATGTTATGCTGCCGGTGGATTATCTTTGCGCAGCCGTTTACTAGGTGGCTAGAAAGAGATGCGCCCGCGGCATATGCCTCAAGGACCGTGTTGTGATCCGCGTGATGGTGAACCAGCCCGACTCTCACCCCTTCCTTCCGCAACTTTCGTATGAACTCTAGTGCCCCCTTCCTTTCGGGCGCCAAAGAAAAGAGGCCGATATGACCCCCGGATTTTTCCTGCCACCGATCGAATTCCTCCGGGTCAGGGTCACGAATGAATCGTTCCATGTGTACACCCCGGTAGCCCTCTTCCGAGGAGATATAATGACCCTCCATATGGAGGCAGTGGACGTTGGGCGCGACGTTTTTTTCGATAACCTCTCTGAGGATGCCAAGGTTGCGCTCGACAATAGGGGGATCTTGAGTTATGATCGTGGGGCACCATCGTGTAACCCCACGATTCTCAAGCGCCTGGTTAATCTCTGCGACCCTCTCGACCGTGAGATCTTCATCGGAAAGATTGTACCCAAGCATTCCATTCACCTGAATATCGAAAAGCCCGGGGGAAAGCCAGAATTCTCCATCGCCATCGGGTGGCTGCGAGACGGAATTAAGTTGGGTCAATACTTTGTCCTCCACAACAGCCGAGAAGAATCCGCTTTTTCCCGGAATCCGACAAGTTCCTCCAAAACTCATCATGACCCTCCTACCCTTTCAGAGCTCCCCTTACGAGGCCTGACATCAAATAACGGGAAAAGAATACCGTGAATAAGATTGCCGGTAGTATAGCGAACACTGTTGCCGCAGACAGCTGATTCCAGAAGATATGGAAATCCCCGAAGAAATCCGTTAAGCCCGGAGAAAGGGTCTTGGCTGCCTTTGTATTGACTAAAACGACGCCGTAGAGAAGCTCATTCCAGGCAAGCATGAAAGTAATTATGCCCACCGCGGTCAAAGCAGGTAGGACACTGGGAAGCACCACTCTAAACAAGGCCGAAATTCTGGAACATCCGTCAATCTCTGCCGCCTCGATTAGTGCATCGGGAAACTGCTCAAAAAACCCTATGATGATCCAAATATTGAGGGGTAGGGTCAGATAGACGTATCCGGCTATCAGGATAATATGGGTGTTAATCAAACCGAGAGCCCTCCCCATCACATAGAAGGGGACAAGGAGGGAGGCAGGAGGAACGGTGCGGGTCAAAAGGATCAGGAGAAGCCAGATAGCTTTTCCCTTGAATCCAAATTTTGCGAAGGCGTATCCCGCGAGAGTTGCAAAGCTGGTGGAGATGAAAACCGTGGAAACGGCGACTATTGAAGAATTCCGGAGATAGTAGGCAAAGGGTCTTTCCGTGAATATGTATTTGATACTTTCGAAGGTCAGCCTCTGGGGGAACAGGGTGGGCGGATTCAGGTAGACTTCCTCGGAGTCTTTGAGACCGGTTATGAAAATCCAGTAGATGGGGCCCACGGACCAGATGGTAATTATTGCGATCAGGAGTCCGAGAGCGGAACGCTGAAAGGTTTTTCTGTAACGAAAAAAGCCAGTTACCTTTATCAACCCCATTTTCACCATCAACGGCATATGACAGTGGTCAACAGACCTCGTTTCTTCCCTTGACAACCGGATTTGAATCCCATATTATCACCGTGTTCTCCCTCTGCCAAGGGGAATTTTATGATCCTTTCCAGGGGAGCGAGAAGAAGGTTCAACGCGTATCTCTTGCTGTCGCCGAGTGCAGCAACGCTCGCACTCGTCGCCGTGTTTCCCATCCTCTACGTGGTATACCTCAGCTTTAGCGGCTTCTATTACGGAAACAGAACCGGTTTTGTCGGTTTCAGGAACTACGTAAATATTCTTTCCGATCCCAATTTCTACAGTTCCCTGAAGGCCACCTTCACATTTATGGTCGGAAGCGTGGTGGGACAGCTTGTCCTTGCGCTTATCTTTGCCTTGATTATCAATAACTCCCGGCGACTCGAATCCGGGGTGAGGCTTGTCGCGATTCTTCCCTACATGGTCTCCATGGTCGCAGGGGGTGTCACTTTCCGGTGGCTACTCAATACCGAATTCGGTCTGGTCAATTCCGTTTTGCTAACCTTGCGGGCGACGAAACAGCCGATCAACTTCCTCGGTGAGCCTTTCTATGCCATGGCATCCATTATCGGCGCTCATCTGTGGTGCTCAATTCCCCTCGCGACGCTTATCCTGCTGGCGGGAATGAAATCAATTTCGACAGACGTTTATGAATCGGCCGAAATAGACGGTGCGGGGTTCTTCACCAAGTTTTTTCTCATCACCGTTCCCCTTATCAGGCCGCAAATCCTCGTAGTACTTTTGATACAGACGATGTTTTCCTTTCGCCACTTTCCACTCCCATATGCCATGACCGGCGGGGGACCGGGGGTAAGCACGAAAGTTCTCGCGATGCTTCTGCAGGAGAAGATGACTTTTCTGGTATTCGGCTATAATTCTGCTCTCTCTGTGATAATGATGCTAATCACCCTTGCCATCGCATTCTTGTATCTGAAATTGATGACTGCGGAAAGGGGGTGATGTCAAACCAATCAGGTTACGGAGGTTTTTTTTCGGGATGACCTGACAGGTCATATGTAAGGGAAAGGAGGGGAGTAAGCATGAAAAAGCTCTTAGTGTCATTTGGGGTAATTTTCATCATTTTATGCCTCTCTGCCTTTGGCGTTGTAGGGGCTGGGGCAGCAGAGAAGAAGCCGGACAAGCTCGTGCTCATGAATGCCGGAACTCTGTCCGGGGACCCTGGTATCGATTTCCTGCGGCAGAATTGGGGGCAAAAGCACGGCATCACCATCGAGGTTATCGAACAGGCGGAAAGATACCTCTTCGATAAAGAGCTCGCCGCGCTCTCATCACGGGATCCGAGCATCGATTTGATGGCTGCCAACGAAAGATGGGTTCGGGATTGGGCGGCTGCGGGATGGTTGGAACCCCTCGACGACATTATGAAGGAAACGGTTCCCTACTACACGCCCGGTGTTGACGCCCAGCTCAAGTTCAAGGGTAAGTATTACGGCGCCCACGGCGGAAACATGGTCATGGTCATGTATTACCGGAAGGATTTGCTCAAGGAGTTCGGAAAAACCGAACCACCAAGGACCTGGGATGAACTTATCGAGTTCGGCAAGTGGGCTACCAAAGATCTGAATGGTGATGGAACCATCGATCAATGGGGGGTGGTCCATGCAGGCACACCCGTTACCCACTTCGGCGATGTCGTCGTTACCCTCATTCATCAATTGGGCGGAAAGGTTTACGATGACAACAAGATCACGGTGAACTCCGAAGCCGGGCAGAAGGCCCTGCAGGCTATTGTAGACCTGAGAAATAAACACAAGATCTCGCCTCCCGGTGTTAATACCTATGGGTCCAGTGAATGTCTGCAGGCCCTCAAATCGGGCACCGCCGCGATGGTTTTCTCGTGGACCTGGATGGGGAAGCTTCTCAACGGGAAGGGCTCTGCGATAAAGGACAAATGGAGTTGGGCTTTGCCTCCGGTACTGCCTGGCGGCAAACCTTCTTCGCTCACGATTACCACGCCGTTGGTCCTGAACAAGGCATCGAGGTACAAATCCTACGCCAAGGATTTTATCCGTTACTATACCAACTATGAGGGGCAGGTAACCGAGGTTGTAAAGGAATTTGGAAATGTGGCTCTGATGCCTAAGGTCTATGAGGATCCGCGGGTAAAGAATCCGCCGCGGGAACAGTTGGAGAAGGTCAATCTTACCCTGGAGCAGTGGACCGAGCTGCAAGGCAGAATCCTTGAGGCTATCAAGGTTGTGCAGGTGGAGCGAGCACGAAAACAGGGAGAGCTGGACAGGGCGCTCTGGCCAGAAATGAATGCGGCGTTGAGCGGAATCAAGAGCGTGGAAAAGGCGTTGGCTGACGCAGAGAAGCAGATGAAACGAATTAACCAGACCCTGTGATGAGCGGAAGAAGCGGGTCTGTTGCGAATCTCCGTGACAGACCCGCTTCGACTTTAAGGGAAGGGGTTTAGAAGGGAGAGGGTATGGATATCGTTGCCGAATATTACGACCGTATTAAGGGGATACTGGATACCATTGTTTCCCGGGAAAGGGAGAACATAGAAAGGGCCGCGCAACTGGCAGCCCAGACCGCCATTGAAGATAAACTGTTTTACGTCTTCGGTACAGGGGCCCATTCGATTATGCCTGCCATGGAGCTATTCCAGCGGGCAGGCGGGTTGTGCAACGTTTCCGGCATCTTCCCACCGGGGGTTACTGATTTCGATGGCTCCCCCAAAACGGAGCGGGTTATGGGTTTTTCCTCGAACATCTACGACTACTACGGTGTCCAGAAAGGCGATCTGTTGATGATCTGCAACGTCAACGGGATAAACCCGATGACCATTGATGCAGCAGAAGAAGCAAAGAGGCGGGGTGTCAGAACTATCGGAGTCACCTCCGTTCAGTTTGCGGAGCAGGCGGAGCCGAATATCCCCAACCGACATCCGAGCAACAAAAACCTCCACGACCTGGTCGAACTCGTTATTGACGCCCACGTGCCGGTTGGCGATGCACTGCTCGATGTGCCCGGAGTTGATGTCAAAGTCGGAGCGGGTTCGACGTATCCGATGGTTTTTATCGTAAACTCAGTGGTGGTGAGGGCTATCGAAATCGTTGCCCAGAAGGGGCATAAACCGCCGGTTCTCCTTTCCGGTAACATAAAGGCCGGCGGAGAGTACAACAAAAAATACAAGGAGAAATACCGGTTCCGTATCAGGCACTTTCAATAAGCTAAACCCCGTATTCAAGCTCAAGAGTACCTCCCGGATCCCCTGCCTGTGTTGGGCTCATGGCAAAGGTGCCCAAGCCCGAGACCGGCTGAACGTATATGAAGTCCCTTTTTGAAGACCTCTCCTTCTGAATCCCACGTCCCTCGTTTCTATTTCTTTCGAGAAATGCTCTATTTCAACGTCTGTCATTTTCGGTCGCACATTCGAGAAGCGAGCTGGAAAGATGGGGCTTCTTCGACAACATCCCATACTTCCACTGGCCTTTTCAAAACGTGTAAAAAAAGTTGATCCCTTGCGATCCCTTCACGTTTTTTGTACTTCTGGCCACGGCAATTGGCCCCGTGCTCGTATCTCCATAGGCAACAAGCTGTAGTATATGAATGAATTTACGGGCGTTTCCACCCCTACTTCTCGCCCTAAGCGAACAACAGCCCCGCTTTGCGAATCCAGCTCCGATGGACGGCCCTCCATAATATCACGCTGCATGGAAGCTGTCCCATAGGGTGCCAGGCTATCAAGGAACTCCATAGTCCTGCTAATAGAATCCTGCGGCAATGCGATATTATGAGCTTGTCCTACGTCGAAGACTTCACGCACTGTCTGCTCCAACATCTGACGTGTTCCCGGCTGGCTGCGAGATACCCCGATAGGAGCCCGTGTTACCGCCCCCACGCCGCTCCAAGCGGTAAGGAACATGAACTTGTGCCACAAGGCAACCTGAATATCAGGCGGGATCTCAACCGTCAAACCCTTCGCTTTGGCAAAAGCTTCGCGCAGTTTTTCCGCGCGCTTACTCGGGCGATTATCCAACTCACCGAACCTTACGAATGGCTCTGCCGCGGCGTGGCGAATATGACCCGGTTCAACGATGAAAGTCATAAGCCCACACAAACCACCCAACACGTGGTCTCGGCCTAACACAGCTGCCAACTGAGAGGGCGCCTCAACCCCGTTTTGTAGGGGTACCACAAACGTCTCCGGGGCAACCATCGGACGCATCTCCTCCGCCGCCTCTGGTACCTGCCAGGCCTTGACGCCTACCAAGATCACATCGACACTCCCTACCGTGGCCGGATCGTCAGTTGCGTCCACCGGCCGTACAGTAAAATTACCGCTGATACTATCCACCCGTAAGCCATGGGTACGCATGGCCTCCAGATGTTTTCCACGGGCGATGAACACAACATCTTGTCCGGCTTGGGCTAGACGACCGCCAAAGTACCCACCTACTCCACCTGTACCGAAGATTGCTATGCGCATGAGGACCTCCTCAAAAGGAAATAAACCTATGCCAGTTCTATTTGATCCTTCATACAGAATCTGATCCAATTCATCGTGGAACTCCACATTGAAGATGCCAATAACCGGGCGTTGCCCCGAGACCTTACAGAGAGCTACGATTTTTCCTGCGTTTTTTGAAGGTTCTGAAATCTTGCCTCAACTCAGGATCTCATCGCAGACTTTCATGCAAAGGCCACAAGTCAGCCCGGCCCGGCGGTACGCCTGGCAAGCGAATTTGTTGATGGAGTAAGTTTCGTCCTTCCCAGGCAGTTGTATGGCCTCGGCCGGACACTCCCTGATGCAGGCGTCACAGTCGATGCAATAATCCTTGTTCGGTACCGGGGAGGCTTCCACAGTGGCCTCGGTCAGCAGGCAAGCCAACTTGACCCGGGGTCCATACTCGGGCGTTATAAGCAAGCTGTGTCGCGCGAAACTTCCCAATCCGGCCAGCTGTGCTGCGTGCTTGTACGAAAATAGAGCCGTTAGGAATCTCTCGTCGGTTGGGCATCCCGCCGCAGGCAGGGGCAAACATCGATACCCATCTTTTCGGAAGAAACTCGCTAACTCAAAAACGGCCCTCGTCAATCGACCATTTATGTAATCACCGTGTGGCCCGAGGAGAGCTCCGTATTCAGCTTCCCCAGCGCCCTTGTAAGGTCTCAGTAAAGCCACCACCTCCTTGGAGATCTCCTTGCCGAGGACCACCACGGATTTTGTCCCAGGTAAAAGTGAGGTGGCACTATCCTTTAACTCTTTCTGAGTTGACATCTCGACAGAGGCCACTCCCAGCAAATCAACATCCAGCTTGGTCTTCATCTCCTGCATGAGATTTCGGTCATATTCTTCCATCTCGGTTTCCTCCCTCCGGCATTTTTCACCACCGCTATTATATAGTACTGTCGATGTACTTTTCCATGAGGAGAAATCTGCTGGGCATAGAGCTTATCTAATAACCCAACCATCCCTTGCCTTTCAACAGACCACGCACATACGAAACTTGCCCGGCGTGTTGAAGGCAGTCGCTCATGACGCTGACCAAACGGACGCCTACCGTAGGGAGCGGTTGGAACCATGGCTCATCAAGCTCACGGTCGAGGTCAGCCATCGAGAGGTTGCTGATGTATCGCTTCGTTCGCTCCAGCACGGCGCGATGGTATTGCAACAGGATTTCGGCCCCAGGTGATTTGAACGTTGCCACATCCTCTGAACTGTGGCCAAACCCGATGTCTTTGGGTTCCGGCGAACGGTTGAACTTGGCATGCCATTCGTCTTCTATCCAGAGTTGTTCCTCCCCCATCAAATCCGCAATGTGGTCATCCTGCACCCGCGTCAGATGCCAAGTTAACCAGCCCATGCTGTTACTGTCCCGGTCAGGTTGCTCGTTCAAATCCTCCAGAGTCAGCCCATCTAACGCCTCCTCAAGTACTTGTAATATCCGCCCATAGCCGTCAGTAATCAACTCTTTCCACTCCATGGCTCCCTCCCTTTGTCTAACCTTCCCCGGTTTGCGACGAGCAGTAGCTTTGCAAGAGTAATTTCTTAAATAATCAGTTTTGTGAGAAATATCAATACCTTGCCAGCACGTTAAATTGAATGTCTGTAACTTCGCCTTTCCAAAATTCCTCATGAGTTCCATCTGGCAAAATTCGTACGATCAAAAATTTCGTCGGTACTCTTATACCATCGATTTCCTTGTAATGACTTCTATGTGCAATGGATCTCACCTTCTGAAATCTACCTTCAATTCTGTCATAACGATCATCTGATTCATATCTCACAATTTCACCTACATCGTTAAAATAGAACCGATATGTCCCCGTGTTGTTGTCATCAGTTACTATGGCTTTTGTAGTGTTCTTGCCAATTGGCTCCCATCGTATGTATTCACTCGGAAGTAGTGCTGTTGGAAACATCACTGCCTCGCCGGCCCATCGAAGAAGTGTGGTGATGTTGAGTTCTCTTACATCAGACTCATCAAGAACATTGAACCCTGAGAACACATTTACGAACATTCCAGCTTTACCATGATGGTACTTGTCCCGAACATCAAACCACAATACACGATTCTGCTTCATAACAGCGTCAAATATCAATCCGGGAGGCTCTGTAGTGAAATACTCACTGACGGTCGCTCTAGTCCATCGCTCCTGACCGGGTCTCCTAAATTCGCCGACCGCTTTCATTCTGGCAAATCTGATGTACTTCTGACCGTCCTTCAGGGCATATCGGAAATACCGCTGAACAGGGTCGGGCAGACCTTCAATATCCTTGTACGAAAAAGTTCTGCCTTTCACATTTCTTGCTTCTGAAATGAGTTCGTCAATTTCGCTATTGACCATGCGGTTCATAGAAGAGTTATTCACAATCAGAAAGATAAATATCCCTAATACAATTACACCGAGAATAGACAAACATATTTTTCCGAAGTGAATTTTCGACATGAAACCCTCTTCTTATATTAACTTAGTTGTGTGTCAATGAGAATGTAAGCTGGGTAACGACCAAACTCCCTGGTGGCAATGGAGCGCAGCGGAATTGCCATCCAGTGCAGCGCCTTGTTAGCCGCCGATTGGTGAACAAAGCTCGATAATTGAACCATCCACAGCCCTTAAATAACCAACAATTTGCCCCTACGGTTTTTCTTCTGGCTCCTTTAGTGCAATTGCGCCATATGTAACAGCTTTTTCAAAGGCGGCAGGAACATCTTCTGTTATAAAGGCCAATTCAATACCAAAGGGGGCATCATTGATATTCGCCTTTGAATATTTACCACCAAGAATCATATCCCCCATTTCATGCGAAGCAAATGCTAATGTCGTCTCCCTCGTGTCCAACTCACCATAAGCTTTAGAGTCATGAATGAACTTTACACTAAACCCAAAGGCTTTTTAGGTAAAACTCCAATGTCTCTTCCACCGATGAAACATAAATGATTGTATATCCGTACTTCATATTCTTTATCTCCTTTGACTTTGTTCACTAATAAGCCTTTTTCGTTCATCCGTAAATGACCACCATGGGAGCGGATCACCGCCTTCCATAAAGTGGATAACTGACATAAACATATCGATAACACAGGGATCATGCCTTTTCCCTGATTTTGTACAAAGAGTCTCATACAACCTAAATGGATCTTTTCCAATCAACTTCTTAGGATGATCAATGCCGATCAAGTGCAGATTATTCGCTATCGCTTTTCCTACGTTTGGGAGTGCGTCAAGTTGTGAAACAATTGCTCTGTCTGGGTTTTTCATCTGTCTTTCTTATTGCGGCTAACATCATATATTGAATCGATTTAGCTATTTTCACCGAGCTCTATTGGCATCCATTTTAGGGAAGTGAGGGAAAATAGTCAAACTATGTCGATTTGCATTTATTATTGGACAGATATGGCCGATATAGAAAGAGAGGACGGTATTTCTGTGAGCTTGTCCAACGTGGTACGGAAGGCAAAAAGTCTGGGGAGCGATTCCTCCTAAGAATCTACATCAGAAGATTCTTCCTGATATAACGTGCTCCCGAAAGTGGAACTCGACATTTGCTAACTGAACTATGGATTTTCCGTCAGTCCGCATCCGGTGCATGTTTCTACCGCAAAT
>JABAOH010000812.1_pt1 | contig 11668 bp, 8 predicted proteins | sample 7062181 | NCBI WGS metagenome assembly JABAOH01 (sample SAMN14538630, study PRJNA623070) | marine sediment metagenome | biome: marine biome [ENVO:00000428]; feature: marine pelagic biome [ENVO:01000023]; material: deep marine sediment [ENVO:00002113]; isolation source: pool of 5 deep marine... | reverse complement strand
AGCGAACCTTCAATCTCACCGGCGGCCACCTGGGTGGCCACCTTGCGGCAGACGCGGCCAATTTCCCGTTCCAGGTTGCGCACGCCAGACTCACGGGTGTGGTCGCGGATGATAGCCCGCAGGGCTGCTTCTTCGAAGACGATTTCGTCAGGACGCAGGCCATTGGTCCGGATCTGGCGTGGGATCAGGTAACCCTGGGCTATTTTGATCTTCTCGTATTCGGTGTAGCCGTCCAGGGTCAGAATCTCCATCCGGTCGCGCAAAGGTGGCGGGATGGGTTCCAGCAGATTGCCTGTACAGATGAACATCACCTGAGAGAGGTCAAAGTCCACGTCCAGGTAGTGGTCGCGGAAGGTGCAGTTCTGCTGGGGGTCCAGAACCTCCAGCAAAGCCGACGAAGGGTCGCCCCGCCAGTCGGCGCCGATTTTGTCCACCTCGTCCAACATAAAGACCGGGTTTCTGGTCCCCACCCGTTTGATGGCCTGGATAATGCGGCCGGGCAGGGCTCCGATGTAGGTGCGGCGATGGCCGCGGATCTCAGCCTCGTCGCGCACGCCTCCCAGCGACATGCGGGTGAATTCCCGTCCCAGAGCGCGGGCCACGGACCGTCCCAGCGACGTCTTGCCCGTCCCCGGTGGCCCGACAAAGCAGAGGACGGTGGCCTGAGCGTCGCGGTGCACAGGTGAAAGCTCAGGTCCCTCTTCGACAGTTTCCTCTTCCTCGTCAATACCTCGCTCCAGACGCAGCTTGCGCACGGCCAGGAACTCTAGCATGCGGTCCTTGATCTCGGTCAGGTCGTAGTGGTCCTCGTCCAGAACCTGTCGGGCGTGGGCGATATCCAGGTTGTCCTCCGTAAGGGTCTGCCAGGGCAGGTCCGTCAGCCAATCCAGATAGGTCTTGATCACCGAATACTCGGCGGCCTGGGGCGGCATCTTCTCCAGGCGACCCAGTTCCCGCAGGGCTTCCTTCTCCGCCTCCTCGGGCATACCTGATTCTGCGATCTTTTGACGGTACTCCTGGACTTCGAGAGTTGTCTCATCCGCCTCGCCCAGTTCTTTCTGGATGGCTTTGAGCTGCTCCCGCAGGAAGTATTCCCGCTGGGCTTTCTCTATCTCGGACTGGGCTTCGGATTGGATCTTCTGACCCAGTTCCAGAACCTCCACCTCTCGGGTCAGGATGGAGATCAGCTTCCGCATTTTGTCGGCCACACTGTCGAGGACCAGGATCTCCTGAGCTTCTGCTACCTCGATACGGAGGTTGGCCGCAATGAGGTATATCAGATAGCGGGGGTTCTCCACCCGGGTGATGAACTCCATGATCTCGTCGGGCAATTGAGGGGTGAGGGACACCAGGCGGCGGGCCAGGTCTAAAAGGCTCCTCCGCAGGGCCTCGACCTCAACCGATTCCTCGACTTGTTCCGGCGCGAGCTCGATTTGGGCCTTCAGGTAGGGCTTCTCCTGGATCCACTCCTGGATCCGAAAGCGTTCTATCCCCTGAATGATCACCTGTAGATTCTCGTCGGAGCCTTTGATCACTTTGTGGATAAGGCCGACGGTCCCAACTTCATATACCTGGCCTGGTCCAGGTTCTTCGATATCGGGGTCCTGCATGGCTACCAGGCCGATCAGACGGTTTCCCTCGACCGCCTCCTCGACAAGTTGGACAGAGCGAGGGATGCCCACCACTATGGGGGTCACAGCCGAGGGGAAAATCACGGTGTTGCGCAAGGGCAGGATGGGTAGCTCGACCGGAATGACTTTTATGGCATCCTCTTGGTCACTGAAAAGGTTAAGCCAGGGTAACACTTGATCACATCTCCTTACTAGGATTCTCTACGCAGCTTTCTTCACCTGTACCGCAACAGTGGTAGTTGCACAGCGTTGTGATTTTGTATTCTTATTATACCACATCTTTCAAATTCGTGCTGTTATTCTCTAACGCTATCAGGGCGCTCACCCAACTCCACCGTAAGCTTTTGCTCCTGCCCATCGCGCAAGATGGACAGTTCCACTTCTTGCCCTGGCCGCGTATTCTCCACCAGGTAGACAATCACATCGTCCATGTCCTGTACCGGCGTCCCGTCAATGGCCAGGATGATGTCACCGCCTATTTCCAGGGGGCGACCTTTGCTCTCGACCGTCTCGGTGCTGCCTCGCAGACCAGCTTTGCCAGCCGGTCCATCCTGTCCCACTTCGACAACCAAAGCGCCCTGCGTGCCGACAGGTAGGTCCATAGCCTCGATGATGGCCGGTATCAGGTCTTGGCCGGTGATGCCCAGCCAGGCATAGTGATATTCACCTTCCGCCATCAGGACCGGCACCACCCGCTTGGCCATGTTGATGGGTACGGCAAAGCCCACACCGGAGCTGGAACCTGAACGGGAGAGGATCAGGGTGTTAATGCCGATGACCTGTCCCTGGGAGTTCAGGAGTGGCCCACCGGAATTGCCGGGGTTGATGGCCGCATCGGTCTGGATCATCTCCGGGATGGCGAAGGGACTGCTTCCGGGGCTGAAAGTACGCCCCAGGGCGCTGATAATCCCTCGCGTCATGGTGCCCGCCTGTCCAAAGGGGTTGCCGATGGCAATGGCCAGTTGCCCCACTTTGAGTTCCTCCGAGTCGCCTAATTCCACCGGATGCAGCTCTTCAGCGGGCAGATCCACCTCAACGACGGCAAAATCGCTGTCGGGGTCTGTACCAATGACTTTGCCTTCGACCACAGTGTCATCCCAGAAGACTACCTCTACTTCATCGGCTCCTTCCACCACGTGGTTGTTGGTCACAATGTGGCCCTCCTGATCCCAGACAAAACCCGACCCCTGTCCTTCTTCGTAGAATTCATCGGGCGTGAAGAATGTTGCTGGCTGCTCCACCCGTTTGGCCACCCGGATGTTGACTACGGCCGGATTGACGCGCTCATAGATATTGATCAGTAGCTCCTCTTCAGTGGTCCCAAGTTTAGACGCAGTGGCAGGAAGGGGGGTAGGCGTCGGTGCGATCTTTACGACTTCCAAGGGAGCCTCCACACCGCGTGGCCCGAGGGCCACACTGGTCAGAGGGCTACAACTCATGGCCGCCAGGCTTAGCGCCAGGACGGCCGTCAGAAAATATTTCCGATAAGAAACTATCTTTTTCATTAATGGTGTTTTACCTCCTATTCATCTCTTGAAAATCCGGTCAGTAGAAATACGTAGTACAGCAAAGTAGATAGGGCCTGAGCCAGGGCGGCTACGTAGGTCAGGGCTGCAGCATTCAAGACGCTCTTGACCCCTTCTATTTCCTGTCCTCCCGTCACCAGGCCGGCGGTCTGCAGCATCTGTAAGGCTCGCCCCGAGGCGTTGAGTTCCACCGGCAAAGTGACCAGGGCAAAGACGGCACTGCCAGCGAAGAAAAGCACCCCCACCCAGGCCAGCGATGGGGCTTGCATGAGAAAGCCGATGAGAAAGAGGATCGGCCCAAGCCACGAGCCTATGTTGACCGCTGGCACCAAACCGGTGCGCCAGCGCAGAGGGGCATACGCCTGTGCGTCCTGCATGGCATGGCCCACCTCGTGGGCCATGATGCCCAGGGCGGCCACCGACCGACTATTCGCCACCTGAGATGAGAGGCGCAGGGTCTTGGTCCGAGGGTCGTAGTGGTCGGTGAGTTGTCCCGGTGTGCCTTCTACCCTAACGTGACTCAGGCCAGCGCTTGATAGCAGATAACGAGCCGCCTCTAGCCCGCTGATGCCTCGCCAGTTAGACCTTTGCGAGTATTTCCTGTAAGCAGATTGCACTTTGAATTGAGCGTAGAAAGCCAGCAAAAGGGCTGGCAGGGCGAAAACCAGATACATTGGATCAAAGAAGAACATGATCTATACCTCTCCTGTGCACTTTGAATTTCTCTACATCCCAAAAAGCTGGAAACACGAACATCACGAAGGGACGAATGACACGAATTTGGTCAGCAATGAAAGAGCGATGTTCGTGAAATTCGCCCCTTCGTGTCATTCGTGTTTCGGAGCTCCGGCTACGTGGACCTTGGCCGGACGCAGAAGCTGGTCCCGGTAGAGGTAGCCTTTCTGGATCTCTGCAACCACGGCATCCGCTTCAGCCTCCGAAGTGGGGATAATGGCCACGGCCTCGTGGTACGAGGGGTCGAAAGGCTGACCCTCCGGTTCTATCTGCTCTACGCCTTCCTGGGCCAGTAGGTGTTGTAGCTCCTGATAAGTGAGCTGGATCCCACCGCGCAGGCCGTCCTCATTGAGGTCGGCGTGGTTCAGAGCTCGCTCCAGGTTGTCGGCCACTGACAGGAACTTCAGGAGCAGGTGCTTCTTCTCTTCTTCGACCTGCTCTTCGTAGCGACGCTCCAGACGTTTCTTGAAATTGGCCATCTCTGCCTGGGCGCGAAGGTACTTGTCCTTGTAATCGTTGGCCTCTTGCTGAGCCGCCTCTAGCTCCTCTTCCAGTTCGGCGCAGCCGATCTCCTGGGTCTCGTTCAGTTCGTCCTGGGCTTCAATTTGCTCAGGTATCGCTTCCTCTTCGTGCATGGTGATAGGGATGCGGATTCTGCTGTTATGGTTGTTCATGATGGCTCACTCGCGTTCTTCCAGGTTGTTTGCACCATTATTTTAGGGCATCAACATTAGAAGGACATTAGAGGAGTGTTAGAGTTTTGTTAGAGTTTGGGGCAGATTCGTCTCACAACCAAAGAAGCCGGGACAATTTGTCCTGGCTTCTTGTCTCACTTGGCACCTAGATTTCCCGCCGACCAGCTTTCCGCGCCCATCCCTCCAGGTCATCCCAAAGGCGCACCCGCCACCAGTCGCCCTGCTCCTCTTCGACGGTTGACTTGCCCCTTGTGCACCGCGAACCTTTGAAGTTACGGTGCGCTTGTGGCCTCTGGAGTTGGCGTAGGCGGCGCCTGGAGGAAATCGTCGCGCGTATTCTCCACTAAATTGTTCAAGCTGTACCCTGAGACTCGCACATAGTAGGGCGACTCGGACGAGATGACGACGTAACTGTTGTCGTCGGGGTCTTTGGCCCCCACGCGCAGGGTGATGGTTTTGTCTTCCGTCTCAAGGGTCACCACGGCGTTGGGCTCGTCCATCCCGTAGGCGGCCTGTTCTTCCTTGCCCAGGGGGCGGACCATGTTGACCGACGCTGCCTGCTGGACCAAGGCGGTGACCTTGTTCTCATCCAGGGTTTCGTCCGCAGCCAGCCCAGCCATGGTCCAGACCTCGTCATCTTTCGTGAAGGTGAACGTGCCGTTGGTGTTTTCCAGTGTCATCTTGGTGACATCGTCCCGTGGGACGCTCAGGTAGGCCGTATCAACCCACGAGGCAGCGTCAGCCTTGGTCTCCCAGGTGGAGAGTTCGTTGGTCAGGTACGTTTCGCTCTGCCCATCCACGCGGAAGTGGGTAGCACCGTACCTGGGCGAGGAGCCCAGATAGAGGGTTCGTCTCGTCCCGTCCGCCGTCTCCAAGTCAATACGACCCACGAAATCATCGGGGGCGACCTGAAGCCGCTTGTGGCTGGCGTCGGTGCGCGTCACCAATCGGCCGGTAGTGAGGCCCACGATTTTGTCCAGCAGTGGGGTGATTTTATCCGCCTGAGCGGGGTAGTCGTCCGCATCAGGCAGGATCCAGTTGCCGGTGACTTGCCGCAGTATGATGCTGTTGCCGTCGGCGTCCACGATGCTCAGGGCTACAATATCACCGGCCGCCAGGTTGGGGAAGAGCGGCTCGCTCGCGCCAGTTGCCGCTGACCTGGGCCAGAAGACGGCAATGCCCAGGATGATTTGGATGACCAGGATACCAGCTAAGATTTGGTTATGCCGTTTCATTGTTCCACCTCTCTGACGTCGGGATAGCTTTTGGCGGTAGCAACTCTATCGGTTGCTCGTTCTTGCGCCGAGCGTTCCACAAGATGCCGATGACGATGAGCGCTACCAAGGCGACGACATAGTTTGCGCCCTCCCAGAAGGACTGCTCGCTCTCGGTCATCGGGTCGAGCACCCGCGCGTAGGTCCCACGCGAGCGGATGTCCAGCAGGTCCAGGTCCTCTGTGGACCAGGCGACGGCGTTCTGCATCAGTCTCACGCTGCTGAGGTAGCGGTCCATTGTGAGGCGGGAGGAGATCTCGAAGACAATGTCGTCCACGAACTCGGCGCTGCCGATGACGACCAGCCGGGCTGTTTCCGGCGAGACCTCGATGGTTCCGGGGATGGGCTCTTGAGCCGTTTCCGCCTCGGCCTCTGCCTCTTCCCCTTCCCCTTCCTCACTCTCTCCCGCTCCTTCGGCAAACGGAGATGGTTTGTCCTTGAAGTAGCTCTCGAAAACGCCCTGGATAGAGACAGCCAGCGCGTGAGACTTTGGCTCACCTCCCACGGGAAAGCCCAGGTCCGGGTAGAGGTCAAAGTCAGGCTGGATGTTGGTATCGGTCTGCGTCCAGGAGGCCGGGCTGGATTGGAGCAGCGTCGTGACCTGCCGATCGGCGTTCTTCTCGTCGTCAATGGTGATGGGCGAAGCCCAGTTGAGCGTCACGGCGGGCAGGTTTGAGATAATGGGGCTGTCCGACGCCATACCATCGGGCCGGACATCCACGAAGAAGGGATAGTCAATCGCCTGGATCTCCTGCACCTGGAAGGCGCCCACCTGCCGGGTGACCGGCACGGGGAAGGGCTCATTCTGCGGATCCATCACCAGCGATTCCTCTACCTGGATGCCGTAACTGGATAACATCTCGCGCAGGCCGTCCTCCAGAGGTTTCAAGGCCAGCCCGCCGCCGAACTGGTCGGCCGTGATGCCATAGTTTCCGCCTGCTACCACGACCGAACCGCCGCGCATCAGGTACTGGTCAATGGCAAAGCGCTCTTTGTCGGTCATCCCCTGGGGCGCGACGACCACCAGCACGTCCACGTCTGCTGGCACTTGCCCGGTACTCAGGTCTACGGTGCGGACTTCGTACTCCTGGCGCAGGGATTGGCTGAGTTCCTGCCAACTGGAAAGGGGCGGTTGCATCTGCCCGAACATATCCTGCGTCGGCTGCGCCGGGGGCGTCCACAGGCCTACCACCTGGAGAAAGCCTGGGGAGGCTCGCTTGAGGGCCGATTCGATGGCCGTACGCACGTCGGCTTCGCTCAGTTCACCGGAGGGATAGATCACCCGTGCCTGGTCGCCGACCTGCAGGATCATATGGAGGTAGTAACTCTCGCTAGAAAAGAGCGAGACGGCGAAGGGCTGCAGCCCGTAGCGTTCGTACAACTCTTGGCGTGTGGTGGGGCTATCGGGCGCGTCGGGGTCCACCACGGTGTACGTAAACTTGTCGTTGGATTCGCTGGCGATGTCTTGCGCCACCTTTTCGATGGTCTCTGGGACATCGGCCAGCCATTCTGGCAGCGTGTCGGGGGTGAGGTAAACCGTCAGTTCGGCGGGGGTGTCCAGCGCTGCCAACACGGCATCCACGCTCTGAAAGCCGTAGATCACTTTCTTGATGGAGCTGGTCAGGTCGTATTCCAGGTTGCGCAGGCGCACATCTACGTTGCCATCGCGGCGGGGCTCGATCTCGATGAGATCACGGAAGTTGAGCACCACGTTCTGGTCGCCGTAGCGGATCAAGATATCGAAGTAGGAGTTGATGATCGAGGTCTCGTAGCGCCCGGCCACCTGGAATGGCGTCGGCCGGATGCCGTAAGTCTGGTTGGCCTCGGCCTCTTTATCAGGGTCCTTGGCCGGGTCTATGATCTCCAATTGCACCATGCCGCCCGAGGCGACTTTGTACTCTTGCAGCATGTCACGGATGCGCGGGACCAGCGGGGCGAGCAGAGGGTGGGTCTTTTCGCTGAAGTAGCCCCGGATCAGCAGCGGCTCTTGCAGGTTATCCAGCAGATCACGGGTGGTCTGGGAGAGGCTGTACTCCTGTTGTGCCGTGAGATCTAAACGCAGGCCGCGCGCGTGCAAGGGGAAGACCCAGACGTTGAGCAGCACCAGATTCAGCACCACCAGGACTGTGGTAAGGACGACGCTACGGCGGTAGGGCAGCGTGCGCTTCCCAGTGCTCCACCGTTTGCTGTTGAGGGAAGCGACATTGAGCGCCAGGAAAACCCCTGTCAGCGAAAGATAGTAAAGCAGATCGCGCAGGTCCACCACACCGCGCTGGATGCTCTCGAAACGGCTGCCCGAGCCGATGGCGCGCAGGATCTCGCCCAGGCGATCTCCGACAAAGTCGGTCACGCCGCCGGATCCGGCCAGGTAGAAGAGGCCGCCGAGCAGCACGGTCAAGATGAGGGCCACGATCTGGTTATCGGTGCGAGAGGATACAAAGAGCCCGATGGCCACATAAGCCGCCGCCAGCAGGATGGCGGCCAGATAACCGCCAAAGACCGGCCCCCAGTCCAGGTTCCCCAGCAGCGAGACGGTGATGGGCAGGAAGATGGTCAGCGCCAGCGCGACGGCGACCAGCGCCATCACCGCCAGGAACTTGCCGGCGACCAACTGGATTGGAGAGACAGGCAGCGTGAGCAGCACCTCCAGCGTGCCAGAGCGTTGTTCCTCGCTCCACTGGCGCATCGTCAGCGCCGCGACCAGGAAAATCATCAGCACCGGCATCCAGCGGAAGAGGGGCCGGACGTCGGCGATGCCTCGGGCAAAGAAAGTATCTACCCAGAAAAAGGAAAACAACGTGGCCGCCAGGAATGCGCCCACAAAGATGAGCGCCATCGGCGAGCCGAAATAACCCTCTAGTTCTTTTCGTGTGATCGCGAGTGTCTGTTTCATCGTACCACCTCACGCAGCCATAGCCAATTCGTTAAAGACCGTTTCCAGCGTGCGGACATCCCGTCGCAACTCACGGAGCCGCCAGCCCTCTTCCCGCGCCAGGCTGTAGATGGCTGGACAGAGATCAGCCCCATCGGCATCCTGGCCCAGGACGCGGTAGGCTGGATAGCCGTCGGGCGTTCGGGTTCGCTCGATGCCCCTCACACCGCTCAGGCTACGAAGCGCGCCATCCACACCGACCGGCGCATCTTCCAGCACCAGGACCGCATCCGGCGTGGCGGCCAAGTCCGAGAGCCGGGCATCGGCCTTGATCTGACCGTTCATCAGAATGATGACCCGGTCGCAGAGCGCTTCGACCTCGGAGAGGATGTGCGTAGAGAAGAGGATAGTGCTGTGCTCGGCCAGACGGCGGATCAGGCGGCGGATCTCGATGATCTGCGTCGGGTCCAGCCCCAGAGTGGGCTCGTCCAGGATCAGGAGCTTCGGCTGGTGGAGAATTGCCTGGGCCAGTCCCACGCGCTGGCGGAAGCCCTTGCTCAGTTGGCCGATGGGACGGATCAGGTGGTTCTCCAGGCCGGTGGCATAGATGGCCTCCGAGAGTCGGGCTACTTGCTCGTCCTCTGGAATCTGGCGTAACTCGGCCATCATCTTGAGGTATGCCTGGACCGACAGTTCCGGGTAGAGAGGCGCAGTCTCTGGCAGGTAGCCGATTTCCGCCTGCACCTGGCGGGTGTGCATCAGCACATCCAGGTCGTTCACGTAGACGCTGCCGTCATCGGGTTGCAAGTAGCCAGTCAGAATTTTGATGATGGTTGTCTTGCCAGCACCGTTGGGTCCCAGCATCCCGACAATCTCACCCGGTGCGATGTGAAAGGTGACCCCACGTAACGCTTCGATGGGGCCGTACGACTTGGTTAGATCGGTAACGTCAATCATACGCTCTTTCTCCTGATAGTTAATGTGTACTAAAGTTTACCACAAGTCGCATCATGCTCCAAACCACGATCATTAAAAGTGCAATACTACTGAGGTTACTTGCTCGCTATTTTAGAGGATCAATATTAAAAGAACATTAGAGGAGTGTTAGAGTTTTGTTAGAGATTGAGGGGGTGGGGTTGTCTCAAAACAAAGAAGCCAGGACAAGTCGTCCTGGCTTCTCGTTTTAGTCCTGTTTGTTCACTACACCGCGTGGAACTCGCCTTCGACCACGTCCTCGTCTTCGCCGGAGCCTTGGCGCGGCTCGCCACCGTTGCCGCCGGGCTGCCCGTACTGAGGCTGAGCCTGGCCATACATCTGCTGCGACATGGCGTAGCTGGCCTGCTTCAGCTCCTCCATGGCCTGCCGGATGCGGTTCACGTCGTCGCCGTCCTTGACCCGCCGGACTTCGGCGATCTTGGCCTCGATGGCCTGACGGTCTGCTGCCGGGACCTTGTCCCCCATCTCGCGCAGGGTCTTCTCCATCTGGTAGGCCAGGGTGTCGGCCTGGTTACGGGCCTCCACCAGCTCCTTGCGCCGCTGATCCTCCGCAGAGTGACGCCGGGCTTCTTCTACCATTCGCTCCACGTCTTCCTTGGAGAGGTTGGTGGAAGCGGTGATGGTGATCTTTTGCTCTTTGCCCGTGGCCTTGTCCTGGGCCGAGACGTTCAAGATGCCGTTGGCATCAATGTCGAAGGTGACCTCGACCTGAGGGATGCCTCGCGGCGCGGGCGGGATGCCCTCCAGGTTGAACTGGCCCAGCAGCATGTTATCAGCCGCCATAGGGCGCTCGCCCTGAAGCACACGGATGGTCACTGCCGTCTGGCCGTCCTCAGCCGTGGAAAAGATCTCGCTCTTGCGCACCGGGATGGTGGTGTTGCTTTCGATGAGAGGCGTCATGACGCCGCCCAAGGTCTCCACTCCCAAGGTCAGGGGTGTGACATCCAGCAACAGCACGTCCTTGACTTCGCCACCCAGCACGCCGGCCTGCAAAGCGGCGCCCACAGCCACCACCTCGTCAGGGTTGACGCCCTTGTGAGGCTCTTTGCCGCCGGTCAGTTTCTTCACCAATTCCTGGATCATGGGCATACGGGTTGCCCCACCTACCAGCACCACCTCGTCAATGTCGCTGGCTTTGAGTTTGGCGTCCTCCAGAGCCCGATTGAAAGGCCCTACACAACGTTGCACCAGGTCCTCGGTCAACTGCTCCAGTTTGGCTCGCGTCAGTTTCATCTGCAAGTGCTTAGGACCCGAAGCGTCCGCGGTGACGAAAGGCAGGTTGATCTCGGTCTCCATCACTGTGGAGAGTTCGATCTTGGCCTTCTCGGCTGCTTCCTTCAAGCGCTGCATGGCCTGACGNNTCAATGCCCTGGTCTTTCTTGAACTCATCAGCGATCCATTCGACGATGCGCTGGTCCCAGTCGTCGCCACCCAGGAAGGTGTCGCCGTTGGTGGCCTTGACCTCCACCACCCCTTCGCCGACTTCCAGGATGCTCACGTCGAAGGTGCCGCCGCCCAGGTCAAAGACCAGGATGGTCTCGGCCTCCTTCTTGTCCAGGCCGTAGGCCAGCGAGGCCGCCGTGGGCTCGTTGATGATGCGCAGCACTTCAAGGCCGGCGATCTTGCCCGCGTCCTTGGTGGCCTGGCGCTGGGAGTCGTTGAAGTAGGCAGGCACGGTGATGACGGCCTGGGTGACCGGCTCGCCCAGGTAGGCTTCGGCGTCCTTTTTCAGCTTTTGCAGGATCATGGCCGAAATCTCCTGGGGGGTGTACTCCTTGCCCGTCTGAGGGATCCTGACGCGGGCGTCGCCGCTGGGTCCCTCCACGATCTGGTAGGGCAGCACCTTTTTGGCCTTTTCCACCTCGGGCTCGTCGTAGCGCCGCCCCATCAGACGCTTGATGGAGAAGACGGTGTTATCGGGGTTGACCACTGCCTGGCG